>Ga0070697_100001093_pt1 | contig 20488 bp, 11 predicted proteins | sample KBSK1501metaG_FD_65475 | JGI IMG/M metagenome (GOLD analysis project Ga0070697, IMG submission 65475) | Corn, switchgrass and miscanthus rhizosphere microbial communities from Kellogg Biological Station, Michigan, USA - KBS K1-50-1 metaG | ecosystem: Host-associated > Plants > Roots >... | reverse complement strand
AGCAGGGAGACTTGTGGCTCGATCTCGGCGCCAACGAAGATGATCTGAAGCACCGCGACATTCAAAACTATCGCGTCGTGCACATCGCTACTCACGGCGTACTCGATGCAATGCGACCACAGTTTAGTGGTTTGGTTTTGTCGCTGGTGGGAAACAAGAGCGACGACGACGGCTTTCTGCGGACGGGTGAAGTCTTCAATCTCAGGCTGGGCGCTCCACTCGTTATGCTTTCAGCATGCGAGTCGGGACTTGGCAAGGTAAAGCGTGGCGAAGGCGTGATTGGTTTAAGCCGAGCGTTTATGTACGCGGGCGCGACCACTGTCGGCGTCACTCTGTGGTCGGTTGCGGACAAGCCGACAGCTGAATTGATGACCGACTTTTACCAGCGCCTGCTTGGGCCAAACCCGTCGCCGTCCGATGCGATTCGGGAAGCGCAGCTCGCAATGATCTCCGGCAAAAAATACAGCGCGCCTTTTTACTGGGCGCCGTTCGTGCTCGTGGGTGAGTGGAAGTAAACCACTCCCAAATAAATAGATTATCGAGCAGGAAACGCGCGGTCCATTAAAAGTCCAATAAGCGTTCCCGTGAGTCCTCTAAGGCGGTAGAGTGCTATCCATGCCGCGAAGTCCCCTTGAATTACAGTGAATCGCTTCTCTTTGGCTTTGCCTCAAAAGTTCGAATCCCACCAACGGCAGTTGGTGGATGGTTCAGATCCAACCTACAAGGATTGAGTTCTCCTGTAGTTTTGTAATCCCACCAACGGCAGTTGGTGGATACTTCAAGTCCAGCCTTCTGTCGCCTAAACCTAAGAATTAGGCAGGACTTGAACAATCCACCAACTGCCGTTGGTGGGATTCAGCCATTTGTCGTTCACTTGTCTGTAGGCTGGACTTGAACAATCCACCAACTGCCGTTGGTGGAATTCTACTTTTGAGGCAAAGCTCTTCTCTTTCACGGCGGCGACACAGGTTCGACTCCCGTACGAGACGCCAATATTTCCGCTAGTTAGTACCCACCGAGACTCCCGAATTTCGATAGTGCCTCGTATTTGAATTTCTAGCGCTTACACATCATTAAAGATAAGATGTGGCCTTTTGAAAGCGTATCTGAAAAACGCATCTATGATCGTTACTACCAACACAAAACTTGGCCGCTACGAGATTCGCTCGAAGATCGGCGCGGGCGGGATGGGCGAAGTTTACCTCACCGAAGATACGCAGCTTCATCGCAAGGTCGCGCTGAAAATCCTGCCCTCGGATCTGGCAGCGAATCAAGACCGCATGCGGCGCTTCAATCAAGAGGCCACAGCCGCCGCTGCACTCAATCATCCGAACGTCGCGCACATCTATGAGATTGGTCAATGCGATGGCGTCAACTTCATCGCGATGGAGTATGTCGAAGGCGAAACGTTGCGTCAGCTTCTGGCGCGGCGGAACTTAGACATCAAGCGGATGTTGGAGCTAGCCGCGCAAGTGGCGTCGGGACTCTCAGCGGCGCACCAGGCAGGCATAGTGCATCGCGACATCAAGCCGGAAAACTTGATCGTCACCGCGAGCGGCCCGATCAAGATTCTGGATTTCGGGCTCTCTAAACTCGTGGAAAAGCAGAGAAGCGCTGCGGGCGTTAGCGAATTGACAACTGCTCATATGCATCCGAGCGGCCAGGCCGAGACTGTGAAAGGAGCGATTCTCGGCACTGTGGCTTACATGTCGCCGGAGCAAGCGCGAGCCGAGAAGTTGGATCAGCGGACGGACATCTTCAGTCTGGGAATCGTGCTTTATGAAATGGTCACGGGCGAGCGTCCCTTCAGAGGCAAGTCGGCGATTGATACTCTGCACGCGATCATTAATGTCGAGCCGCCGCCCGTGACGCAATTGAATCCGCAGTTACCGCCGGAACTTGCGGACATTCTCGCCAAAGCTCTAGCCAAAGACCCGGCGGAGCGCTACCAACACGCCGGCGATTTTGAGCTCGACCTGAGAAGATTCAAACGCGCCCTCGAAACGAGTTCGCTAATCAGCGCGCAGATGCAGCATGTGGTTACTCCCAGCAGAACAAACACGCGGCAGATTGGGATGTGGGTGATTATTGGGATTGCGGTTGTTCTCGGTCTGATCATTGCAGTGCGGGCAGGACGCAGTCTTAGCCGCGCTCGTAATTCAAGCTGGTCCACAGCGCGTACTGTTGCCACGCAACTGACAAACTACGGCGGGGCGGAGGCTTCGGGCGCACTATCTCCTGATGGAAGATCGTTTGTCTTCGTGTCAGAGCACGGTGGCACGCCCGACCTTTGGCTGCGACAGATTGCGGGCGGCGAGCCGGTCAGGCTCACCAACGACGCTACGGAAGAAGCAGACCCGATCTATGCTCCCGACGGCGAGACGATCTATTTCACACGCAGAGAGGCATCAGGGTTATCTATCTGGCGCATGGGCGCGTTGGGCGGCCAGGCGCGACGCATTATCAGCAATGCTCGCAGGCCCGCGCCCGCGCCTGACGGACGCAGTCTGGCCTACTTCACTCCCGATGCGGACGGCACTGGCGACACGCTGGCAGTCAGCGCACTCGATGGCAGCAGTAGGGTCATATTGGCGCGCAAGTTCATTGCCGGTGATCTGCAATCCCGATCAGCCTGGTCACCAGATGGGCGGTGGCTCTCATACAATCGCTGGGAGTTGTTTGCGCCCAGTAATCTGTTCGTGGTTGAGGTCACCAGCGGACAAGAGCGGCAGGTGACGCAATTTAGTCGAAGCGGCGAAGGTATTCAGTCGCAGACCTGGTTGCCGGACAATCGCCATCTGGTGGTTTCCTACGTGCCCCAGAGCACATTCTTTCAGAGCGACCTGGGGGTGCTGGACATTGAGGGCGGCTCGATTTCGCGCTTGACCTTCAACATCGCGCAGGACTTTGGTTCATTAAGCGTGTCAGCTGACGGCACCCGTCTAATCGCTACTGCTAGTCAAACTCGGCGCGAAGTGTGGAAAATGCCACTTGGCCCCAACGCTGAGGCAAATGGGCGCGGGGCCGCACGCTTGCTGGATGGCTCGCAAGATCCTATGTGGACTTTCATCTCGCGCGATGGACGGACGTTGCTATTCAACAGCGCCACCACCGGCACGCGCAATCTCTGGATGATGCCGCTTGATCGCAGTGCGCCCCCGCGCCAGATCACGATGATTGAGGGCGATAATGTGATGCACTCCTCGCTTTCGCCGGATGGTTCGCGCATCGCCTTCGCGTCGAGAGCCAAAGGCCATTCTGACATCTGGACGCAGAACGTTGACGGGTCAGACCTGCGCCAACTCACTGATGATGAAGCTGCGGATGCTTGGCCAGTCTGGTCTCCGGACGGAGAATCGATCATGTTCGCCTCGCTCCGCGACCGTCAGTCGGCGACCTGGCTCATGCGGGCTGCGGGCGGGCCAGCTGAGAAGATTTTGGATGGCTTCTTCCGCGGCGATTGGATTCGTCAGCCCACGGGAAGCGGCACATGGTTCGTTTCCTCCCTCACCGGTGGTGGTATCCGGTTGATTGACTTCGAGCGGCGCAATGTTGTGTGGGAAGAGCGCTTTGAAAACGCAGGGTTGTCACTGCCTATGTTCAGCCCGGACGGACGCTTCATCAGCCTGCCACGTCAGGAAGGCCGTGACCGCGACGCCATCTGGCTCTACGAGACCGCGACGGGAAAAGGGCGTGTGGCAGTCAGATTCCCGGAGCCGTTTAAAATTCTTTTTCGCGCCTGCTGGATTGACGACGGCAAGGCGCTCGCCGTCAATCGCTACCAGACAATTTCGCATATCGTTCTATTCGACAGGTTCTGGGTGAAGGAAAGCGCACCTTAGATCTCTAAGCGCGTGAAAATGATGGCGCTGGCCGCCGGCACCAAACTCGGCCGTTACGAAATCCGCTCAAAGATTGGCGAGGGCGGAATGGGCGAGGTGTATCTCGCGCACGACACCCAACTAGACCGTACGGTGGCACTCAAGATTCTCTCGGCCGGGGTGGCGCGCGACCAGCAGCGACTCTCTCGCTTTCTGCAAGAGGCGCGGGCCGCGTCGAAATTGAAGAGCGCCAACGTGGCGCACATTTACGAAATCGGTGAGGTCGAAGGACATCACTTTATTGCGATGGAGTACGTCGAAGGCCAACCTCTCAACAACAAAATGGGAGGCCGGCCAATGGCAGCAGCCGAGATCATGAAACTCGGCATTCAGATCGCCAGAGCGCTGGATGAAGCACACTCAAAAGGCATTACGCATCGCGATATCAAGCCACCGAACATCATCGTGACGCCCGATGCGGAAGTGAAGATGCTCGACTTTGGATTGGCGAAGCTAAGCGGCGTTCCTTCTGAGAATGATCTAACACCAGAGAGCGAGCTGGCCACGAAAGTCAAAACCAGTCCCGGCATCGTGATGGGCACCGTCAACTACATGTCGCCGGAGCAGGCGCTGGGCCGTGAGGTGGATCATCGAACTGACATCTTTAGCCTTGGCGTGGTGCTTTATGAGATGGCGACGGGGCGTGTGCCATTTAGCGGCGGCAGCCTCACGGAAACGATCGACCGCATTGCGCATGCGCAGCCGGAAGCGATCGCGCGCTTCAATTACAACGTGCCCGCCGAGCTGGAAGTGATTGTTAAGAAGGCGCTGCGAAAGAATCGCGACGAGCGTTACCAATCGGCGCACGATCTGCTGATTGATCTGAGAGATCTCGAGCGCGAACTCGAATTTGCGGCTCGCATGGAACATTCGGTTGCGCCTTCTATAAGCGATTCAAGGCCGCAGTCCGCGAACAGCGAACAGGCAACAGAAATCCGGGCGTCGGGTCAACCATCTTTGATTACTTCGGAAACGGCGGCCACGCCTACGCGCGTTTCCAGCGCCGAATACCTCACTCAGGAAATTAAGCGTCACAAGAAGGGCCTGGCCATTGTGCTGGCCGCCGTCTTTTTAGCGGCCGTTGGTGTCGCCTTCGCCCTCTACAAGTTTTCCCCGAAGAAGTCAGCACCGTTCCAGTCAATCAAGATCACCAAGCTGACTAATGTCGGCGACGCTACCACGGCGCAGATTTCTCCCAATGGTGAGTACGTCGCACACGTCTTCTACGAGAACGGGAAGAGCAGCGTGCGCGTCTGGGACGTGGCGACCAAGAGCCGAATCGAAATCGTGCCACCCACGGAAGACAGTCTGGCCGTGAACACCTTCTCGCCGGACAGCCGCTACATTTATTACATTAAAATTACGAGTGGCCAGCCTAGCGTGCTCTATCAAATAGCCGTGCTGGGTGGGACGCCAAAAAAGATCCTGGAGAAGTTCACCAGCGGCGTAAGCTTTTCGCCCGATGGGAAACAGATGGTGTTCGTTCGCGGGGCGCCAGATCAAGCGGGGATAAACTCATTAGTTATCGCAAACGCAGAGGGTGGGGGCGAGCGGACGCTGGCGACGCGCAAGGAGGCGGAACGTTTCGGTCGGTTTGCTCCTGCGTGGTCGCCTGACGGCAGGATAATTACCTGTGGCGTCTATGTTGATGGGTCGAACATGACCGTCGCGGCCGTGTCGGTCGCGGACGGATCGGTGAAACCGATTACCGCGCCGAAATGGCTCGCGGTCGGCCGGATAGCCTGGCTACGCGACGGAACCGGGATGGTCTTCTCTGCCGATGAAGACGTAACACAAATTTGGTATCTGTCTTATCCCGCGGGCGATCTACGCAGAATTACCAATGACGCGAACAACTACGGCTCGGGTAGCGTCAGCGTAACGGCTGACTCCTCGACCATCGCCACGCTTCAAGTCGAAAGGGTTTCAAACATTTTCGTCGCGCCCGCGGGTGACGCGACCGCGGCTAAACGGATCACCGGCGCATCCAGTGGTTTCTCCCGTCCGTCGGGTATGTCCTGGACCCATGATGGCAAGCTCGTCTATTCCACCATCGCCAGCGGGAACGCGGATATTTGGATCGTGAACGCAGACGGCACCGCAAGTCGTCAATTGACTAATGACCCCGGAATAGATACCGGACCGATAGCGTCGCCCGATGGCCGCTACATCGTGTTTGAGTCGACGCGCTCAGGCCGGCACAACCTCTGGCGGATGGACTTCGACGGCGGCAACTTGAAACAGCTAACCAGTGGCGGAGATGATGCGATTCCAAATTTCTCATCGGACGGAAAGTGGGTGATCTACGACGCCGTTGCGAACTCCGACCTGCGCAAAGTGCCGATTGACGGCGGCGAGTCAGTGCGGCTGAGCGACAGGCGCGTGGTGTGGCCCGCGGTCTGCCTGAAAGACGGGATGATCGCGGGTCTGTACAGAACTGAAAGCAACTCGCCGCAGCGCCTTGCTGTCTTCCCGCCCGAAGGCGGCACACCCGTCAAGATTTTCGATCTACCTCCCGGCACGCCAGGTAATACGCAATGGACCCCGGATGGGCGGGCTATTACTTATGTCATCACGCGCGCGCAAACGTCGAGCCTCTGGAGCCAGTCGCTTGACGGCGGCGCGCCGAAACAGTTAGCCGACTTCAGCCCCGAACAGATATTCTCCTTCGACGTCTCGCGCGACGGTAAATGGTTTGCCTTCGCGCGCGGGACGATCATTCGAGACGTAATCTTAATCACCGACACGAGCAAACAGTGACGATTGCCGCCGGCACAAAACTCGGCCGTTACGAAATCCGCTCCAAGATTGGCGAAGGCGGAATGGGCGAGGTGTATCTAGGCGAAGACATGCAACTACGACGGCGCGTCGCCTTGAAAATTCTGCCACTCGAAGTCGCGTCGAATAAAGATCGAATGCGCCGCTTCACTCAAGAGGCGCAAGCTGCCGCCGCGCTGAATCATCCGCACATCGCGCACATCTACGAAATTGGTGAAGCTGATGGCCTGCACTTCATCTCCATGGAATTCGTTGATGGCCTAACGCTGCGTCAGCTCGTTCATGATCAGCACACTGATCTCACGAAGCTTTTGCGCTACCTGCAACAGGTTGCTGACGGACTCGCAAAAGCACACGCCTCCGGCATCGTCCATCGCGATCTCAAGCCCGACAACATAATGGTGACGCGCGACGGCCACGCCAAGGTTCTGGATTTTGGCCTCGCGAAATTGATCGAGCCACAGCAAGCACCCGGAACGCGCGCAACTGGCTCAAGTGAAGTCGCGACGGCGCTCATGCCGCAGCATTCGACGCCCGGCGCTGTGATGGGCACGGTCGGCTACATGTCGCCAGAGCAGGCGCAGGGCAAGACAACGGAAATCGATCAACGTTCAGATATTTTTTCTTTCGGTTGCATTCTGTTTGAGGCGGTGACCGGACAGAAACCATTCACAGGAAAAGACACCCTGGATTCGCTGCACAACATAGTGCACGCGCCTACGCCCCACGTGAAGGAACTAAATCCGGCGGCTCCCGATGAGTTGCAGAGAATAGTTCGCCGGTGTCTGGCTAAAGATCCGGACAAACGTTACCAATCAATCAAAGACGTCGCGATTGAACTGGAAGAGCTGCAACAGGACTGGCACGCTGCAACTCAACTCGAGTTTTCCACCCCGCCGGCCACAAGTGGATCGCCGGCAAGTAAGAGCAGCGCGGACTCAAACATTCAAAGTTCAAGTCGCTCCGGTCTCGCGACAGCGATTATTGCAGCGCCCACATCATCAACCGCGGAGTACGTGACTGAGGAGATCAAGCGTCGCAAGAAGGGCCTGGCCATTGTGCTGGTCGTGCTTGTCGTCGCCGCTTTTGGTCTTGCTTTTGGTCTCTATAAACTTCGCGCTCGCAAACTGCCGTTCAATCTTCAAGCGGGAAAGATGACCCGGCTCACCAACAGCGGCAAAGTCGGCTCCGCGACGATTTCTCCCGACGGCAAATACGTGGCTTATTCGGCGACGGACGAAGCCGGACAGTCGAGCCTCTGGGTAAAGTATGTTCCCACCGGCAGCAACGTGCAGATCGTTCCGCCCGTGGGCGCGGAGGTAAATTTTGGACAGACGGTTTTCTCGCCTGACGGCAATTATCTCTATTACATCAGGGGAGGAAGGGTCAACGCGCCGGGAGGCCTCTATCAAGTTCCGGTGCTGGGTGGCACATCGAAGAAGGTGCTGGAAAATGTCACACGCATCAGCTTCTCGCCAGACGGAAAACGTTTCGCTTTTGAGCGTCGTTATGTGACTGAAGGGGAAGACGCAGTAATGTTGGTGAATGCTGACGGCAGTGGTGCGCAGAAACTCGCTACGCGCAAGCACCCGGACTATTTTCTGCCAGGGGCCGCGTGGTCGCCCGACGGTCAAACCATCGCCTGCCCGATCGGAGGGTTTACCGGCGGCCATTATAGGAGCGTGGGCGTCATCCAGGTGTCTGATGGCTCGCAGCGTCTGCTTACTTCTCATAGATGGAATGACATTCAAAGGCTCGCCTGGCTATCTGACGGCAGCGGAGTAATCACGACAGCGAACGAGCAGCAGGGAGATCAATACCAGATCTGGCGCACCTCCTATCCAGATGGCGAGGCGCAGAGATTAACCAATGACCTGAGCGATTACCGCAACCTCAGTCTGACGGTAGATTCAAGCGCCCTCGTCGCCGTACTGTATGACACGACTTCAAACATCTGGGTCGCGCCCTACGGGGAGTGGAACAACGCACGGCAACTCACTTCGAGCAAGAGTAATGGAGGCTTCGGCTCGACCTGGACGCCCGACGGCAAGATTATTTATGACTCACGCGCCGGCGGTAATCCCGACATCTGGATCGTTGACGCAGACGCGCGCAATCAAAAGCAGTTGACGGATGACATTTACACAGAACGCTCTCCGTGTATCAGTCCCGACGGTCGTCATGTTGTTTTCGATTCATCGCGCTCCGGCACACTCCAAATATGGAGAATAGATATTGATGGCAATAAACCAAAACAATTAACCCCCGGAGCAGGATTTAACCCACACTGTTCTCCCGACGGTAAATGGGTAGTCTATACAACTTTTGGGCCTGGCGGATTTAGCATCTGGAAAGTTCCTCTTGATGGTGGCGAGCCGGTGGCGGTTATTAACAGGTACGCCCTCAGTCCCTCGGTCTCGCCTGATAGCAAGCTGATTGCCTGTTATTACGTGGACGAAAAGACGAGAGGTACAAAGATCGCACTCTTCCCATTTGAAGGTGGAGAGCCTCTGAAACTCTTTGATTTTTCGCAGTATGCCGGCGCCGGCACCCCTCCCGTGCGATGGCTGCCGGATGGCCGCGCCCTCGCCTACGTCAGCACTCAAGGCGGCGTCTCAAACATCTGGCTTCAGCCCGTTGACGGCGGAGCACCCACGCAGTTGACCGATTTTAAGACCGATCTCATCTTCTCGTTCGACTTGTCGCGCGACGGGAAACAACTCGCGCTCTCGCGCGGCACGGAAAACCGAGATGTGATCTTGATAAGTAATTTGAGGTAAGCAGATGGCGCCGGCCGCCGGCACAAAACTCGGTCGTTACGAAATCCGCTCAAAGATCGGCGAAGGCGGCATGGGTGAGGTGTATCTCGCGCGGGACACGCAACTCGGACGCGATGTGGCCGTCAAGGTTTTGCCGTCGACTTATGCCGATGACAAGGAACGCCTGCAGCGCTTTGAGCAGGAGGCTTGCGCCGCCAGCGCGCTCAATCATCCCAACATTCTTTCCATTTATGACGTTGGCACGCATGAAGGCGCGCCTTACGTTGTTTCGGAGTTGCTTGAAGGCCAAACGCTACGTCAACGGTTGAATGGAACAGAATTGCCGCTGCGGAAGACAATCGACTACGCGCGCAAGATCGCGCACGGCCTCGCGGCCGCACATGAAAAGGGAATCGTTCACCGCGATCTGAAGCCCGACAATCTGTTCATCACCAATGATGGCCGCGTCAAGATTCTCGATTTTGGACTGGCGAAGCTCACCGGCGCAGGCAATACAGAGCTTTCCCAAACGAGTATTCCGACGCGACGCGTTGATACTGATCCTGGCAAGGTAATGGGCACTGTTGGCTACATGTCGCCGGAACAAGTGAAAGGCCGTGCAGTCGATCATCGCTCAGATATCTTTTCTTTCGGTGCAATCTTTTACGAGATGCTTTCCGGCCGGCGGGCATTTCAGGGCGAGTCCGCCGGGGAAACGATGAGCGCGATTCTGAAGGAGGAACCTCCCGACGTTTCAGAAACGAACCAAAGAATCTCGCCCGCACTTGAACGTCTCGTTCATCACTGTTTGGAGAAGAACCCGGAAGAGAGATTCCACTCGGCAAGCGATCTGGCATTCGCGCTCGAAGCCCTGTCGGGATCGTCGTCTGGCGCAACTCGAACGCAGACGGCAATGGTATCGGCAACCACGCAACGATGGATAAGACGTCATGCGGTCGCCGGATGGATCGTGGCGGCCTCCGTACTTCTGCTCGCGGCGCTCGCTTTCATCTTTCTCTACTTCCGACGTGCGCCGACCGCTGAGCCGACCGAAGCCACACGCTTCACGATCCCGCTGCCGGAGAAGGCTGTAACAATCGGCCCTCCGGTTATTTCACCGGACGGACGTCGTCTCGTCTTCCGGCTCACTACCGAGGACGGGAAAGAGTTTCTTTGGATGCGCCCGCTAGCTTCGCTCGACGCGCAGCCCCTGGCCGGAACTGAGAGCGGCATCCAACCTTTTTGGTCGCCGGATGGTCGCTCGATCGCTTTTTTCTCAAGAGGAAAACTGAAACGTTTGGATCTTTCCGCCGGCGCACCGCAGACACTATGCGACGCACCGTCTAACGTGAGCGGAACATGGAGTACGAGTGGATGGATCCTCTTCTCGCGAGGAGTTGCCGACGGGCTTTACCGCGTCCCAGCGACAGGCGGCACACCCGAGCGCGTCACGCAAGTGGACGCATCGCGCAATGAACTCGAACACACGTGGCCAGTTTTCCTGCCTGATGGTCGGCATTTCCTTTACCTGGCGCGGAACGCACAGCCGGAGAATAGCGCGATCTATGTTGGATCAACCGACTCCAAAGAGACGAAGCGGCTCCTGCAAGCTCACTCGAGCGCCGAGTACGCGCCGGGATATGTACTCTTCGTACGTGAGAACACACTGGTAGCCCAGGGGTTCGATATCGCGAGACTGGAAATGAAAGGTGATGGCTTGCCGATTGCCGAGCAAGTGCCGCGCAACCCTCAGAACGGACGCGCAATGTTTTCCGTGTCCGAAAATGGAGTGCTCGCTCTTCGGACCGGCGGCCTGGTTCAAAATGAACTCATCTGGTTTGACCGTGCGGGCAAACAACTCGGAGAAGTCACCCCGCCGGGTTCTTACAGTTCACCTTCGTTTTCGGCGGATGATAAGCGAGTAGCGGTGCGCCGCGCCGACCCCCAATCGAACAATGCGGATATTTGGTTGATCGATCTAGAGCGCGGCGTTCCGATACGCTTCACTACCGATCCGGGCGTCGACAATTTTCCTGCGTGGGCACCCGAGGGGAGCCGGATCGCCTTTGTCTCAACGCGTAATGGGCTGACGAGTATTTATCAAAAGTCTTCCAACGGCGCAGGTGCCGAGGAAGCGGTCATTACGTCTGCAGAACCGAAATACAATCCCCAATGGTCTCCCGACGGGCGCTATATCCTGTATAGTCAAACTAACGCGCCGACGAATGTTGATCTGCTTTTGCTTCCGCTTTCGGGCGAGCGAAAGCCTCAGCCGTTTCTGCAAACCAGCTTCATCGAAGGACAAGCTCGCTTTTCACCGGACGGTCGGTGGGTGGCTTACATCTCGAATGAGACGGGCCAGTTTGAGGTCTATGTTCAGAGTTTCCCCGTCACCAGCGGCAAGGTGCCGATTTCAAGCGGCGGCGGCTCACAGCCGCATTGGCGAGGCGATGGGCGCGAACTCTACTATTACACGCCTGATCGGAAATTGATGGCGGTGGAAGTAAATGGCGAGGGTTCGACATTCAAAGTCGGTGTCCCCCGACCCTTGTTCAATATTCGCGTCGTCGGCGCGGGGATCGATCAAGGTTTCCCTGGCAACGGATATTATGCGCCAGCGCGCGACGGCAAACGTTTCCTCGTTACGACATCGCCTGAGTCCCCGGAGCGCCAGCAAATCAACATTATCCTGAACTGGACGGCTGACTTGAAACGATGAGTCTTCAGGCAGGCACAAAACTCGACTTCAAAGCTGACCGCATCTTCTGGTTTGACTTCTCGCGCGACGGCAAACAGCTTGCCCTCTCGCGTGGCACGCAGACGAGCGATGTGATCCTGATCAAAGACTTCCGCTAAGGCGCTATGACTCTCGCCGCGGACACCCGTCTGGGTTGCCGTGGATTACATGGTTCTTCAGTTTTGAACACGAACTCGAATGCGCGAAAACCGGTGAAGTGCAGCATCTGCTAAAAATTTACTTCACCGGTTTGCATCATCAACTCATTTGCGGGCCTCATCGTCGGCCTCTGACAAGCATTTACCGGAGGCGCGGTCGTGCCATCCTCATCCTTTGCAAGTTTTCCCTCTGCCGGCGTTCTCACACTGTGCCCGTCGTTTCTCCAGCATCCAGGCTCGTGTTCTCCCTGGTCCACTGCTGCTTATCTATAACGCTGGAGGCTCCGCGTGATCTGGCGAGCCGCATGGATGAGTAGCAATGTTCTCCCGGCCAATGTCCGTAACCGATTTGACTTGAATCACCCTGAGGAGAGTATCCAATGGTCAAGCGTCGCTGTTCAGTCGTCGCTGCTCTTGTGTTTATCTGCATAACTGCTCTTTCCCCCGGCCGCGTTGCTCTAAAAGAATCAAAGTATTCCCCTGAAGTTGTGGCACAGTCTAACGAGCCGCTCTTTCCAATCCGCGACGGTTGGAAGAAGGAAGGCTTCATCGATGTGCACGGCCGGGTGGTCATTGCCCCGGTCTTCGACTCTGCTCTGTACTTCCAGGAAGGACTGGCGGCCGTAGAAAAAGACGGCAAATGGGGCTACATCGATCACACCGGCAAACTGATCATCCCCGCGCAATGGCAATTAGTTTCTTCATTCGAGGATGGACTGGCGGCCGTCGTTGATAAAGATCATATCTACGAGAAGACCGAGTCCGGTGGGAATATCATGTCGTGCGGTTTTATCGATCACACCGGGCGTTATGTGATCCAGCCATCTGTCGAACGCCGTGGAGAACTCTGTCCCAGGTTTCGGGAAGGGCTGGCGCCTCTCTGTGACAACGTACGGTGCGGCTATATCGATCACCACGGACAGTGGGCCATCAAGCCGCAATTCCTGTTTTCGCGGGATGGCTCCGACTCAGCATACTTTTCCGAAGGTCTGGCGGCGGTCGTGCTGCGCAGCGCCGAAGACCCCACCACCCTAAACTGGAGCGGTGATTTCGCCTACATAGATAAGACGGGCAAACCGGTATTTCAGTTGAAAGGCTATGCTCACGTATTTCCATTTCGTGGTGGTCTGGCGAAGGTCGTCAGGGTGCGGATGTGGAAGCTGGGAAGGAAAACGAGAAGAGCCACCACAGTCGGTTTCATCGATCGCAGCGGACGGATCAAGTTCAAGTTTGAAAACATCAGGACGGCCGACCCGGAAAATTACGGCGACGAGAATCTCGGGAAAGTGTTCGAGGATGACATCTATGAGTTCTATGAAGGGCGCGCTTGTATCAAAGACCCGCGTACTAAACGCTACGGCTATGTCGACCAGACCGGCAGGTGGGTGATCCCGCCGAGATACGTCGAGGCCCGAGCTTTCTCGGACGGATTAGCATCCGTTTGCACTTACGAGCAGACTACGTGCGCTTACATTGATCACCAGGGGCGAGTCATCCTGAAGATGCAGAGCTGGGGATCCGAATTCCATAACGGCCTGGCCCTGCAGTTTCTCTTCATGAGAACGATCAGTAAAAAGGTTGATCTGCCGGATGTTGAAGGCTATATGAACAAGTCAGGCAAGTATGTGTGGGTGTCGCCCGGTGGCGAATACACTATGACTAAGGAATGGTGGCGCGACAATTATGTGGGTCCGCCGCGATGAGGTCAGGCGATGAGCCGTGAAGGTTTTTTGTGCTGCTTAATTGTGTCCTCGAATCTGATCGGCTAGATTAGGGCGCGCCATGCGCCGCCCCCGCCAAATAAGGTCGAGTCGGGACTTGGCAAGGTAAAGCGCGGCGCAGGCGTGATTGGTTTAAGCCGGGCGTTCATGTACGCGGGCGCGACCACCGTCGGCGTTACTCTGTGGTCGGTTGCGGATAAGCCGACAGCTGAATTGATGACCGACTTTTACCAGCGCCTGCTTGGGCCAAACCCGTCGCCGTCCGATGCGATTCGGGAAGCGCAGCTCACAATGATCTCCGGCAAAAAATATAGCGCGCCTTTTTACTGGGCGCCATTCGTGCTCGTGGGTGAGTGGAAGTAAACCAATTGCTTCAGACCAATTCTTGCCGCAATGGCCTGGAGCCGGGGATTGCTTCGCAGGACCGCAAATCGAGGTTCCACATTGATCCAGACAATTCTTTCCTCGCGCAGTTCGAGGCATTTCTCCAGCGCCCACATCGCGTCGTCAATTCGCCCCAACTCAGCGTAATTCATCGCCAGCGAGTAAAGAGCCTTGGTATCCGATTGCGCCAGTTGTTCCAACTGCCGCAAAACTTCCGCAGATCTTTCCCGCTGATTCGTCTTTAGATATGACGAGGACAGCAGCGAAAGGAAAGCAAACTTTACCCGTTCATCGTTAGCCGTCAGGTTTTCGCCGATCTCGATCACCCGCGCGTGATCCCCCAGGTGAAATCGGAACGTGGCGACCGCCCGCTTTGCCCAGGTGCTGTTTTTGTCCAATTGATAATATGCTTCGGCTCGTTTCAAAGCCTCGGCATAGTCTCCATGGCTCTCCAGAATTGAAAACTGCGCCGAGGTGATGGCCGATGAAATGGGGTTAATCTCAATGGCGCGGTTGATTTCCAAAATCGCTTCGTCGTGACGTCCCAAAAACGAGAGCATCTGCGCAAGGAAGCGATGCGCCTCAGCCTGATTGGGATTCAGTTGAATCGCGCGTCTAAAGTCCCTTTCTGCGCCGCTCCAATCCCAGTAATGAATCCGCTTGACTCGACCCAGAGCCGTATAAACTTCAGCTGACTCTTCACCAAGTTCGAGCGATTTCTGCGCGTATTGTTCGGCCTTCTTAAGTAATTCACCGGCTTCCTCATTCGACAAAAGGTTGCTCCGCGCCAGGAGGGCATCTGCGAGCCCCGCGTAAGCGAGAGCGTAGGCGGGATCAAGCATGAGCGATTTTTGAAATTCGTCGATTGCCTTTTCGAACAGATCCGTGTTCTTGCGATCGAGAATCGCTCGTCCGCGGACATAAGCATAGTACGCTTCTAAGTTGTCGGTGGATTTTCTGGCGAGCAGACTTTGCTCCTGTTGGGTCAAGCGAGTAACCAATGAATTGGCGACCTGCGTAGCGAGTTTGTCCTGCAGTTTGAAAACGTCATCTTCGGACTCGACAAAACTCGCAGTCCACATCTGGCTGCCGGATCGGACATCGATCAGGCGCACATTGACCCGGACACGCTTGTCGATTGTTTGAATCGTACCCTCCAACACCGAATCGACTTTGAGCTTGTCGGCGAACTTGGTGGCGTCGCCACCATTCTTCGCAAAGCTTTCAACGGCGTCGAGGGGCCGCACAATGAAACGATTCAAGCTTCCCAGGCGCGAGATGAGCGAACTGGTCAATCCGAACGAAACGGCTTTGCTGGTTTCGTCATCATTCAAACTTTTCAATGGCAGCACCGCAACAGATCTGGCTCTCTGATCGGTGGCCGGAATTGATCTGTTTGAGAACCTCCACCAGATTCCAACGACGCTTGCGGAAACGATCAGAAGCAGAGCGGTGGCGACCAAAACCTTTCGCGATCTTGATTTAGGAGTCCTGACCTCTTCCATCCGCCCGATGCGTAAGTGCGGGGAAATCTCAGACGGGATCGCGGCCTCGCTTGTCAGCACTTCTTTGCCATTGGCTGCCGCCGCTGAGACCTTCGCGACAAACCGGTACCCGCGGCGCGGAATTGTCTGGACCATCTCCTTCCCCAGAGACTTACGCAAGAGCGAAATCGTGTATTTGATGTTGCCCTCTTCGACGTGAGTGTCGGGCCAAACCGTATCCAGTAGTTCCTCAAGAGTAACAATCTCGCCCTTCTTCTCAACTAGCAGAATCAGCATTTCCAGAACCTTTGGCGGCAGCGAAATCAGTTCGCCATTTCGCCACAAGCCGGCAGGTTCTGCATCGAGACGATAACCTTCGAACTCATAAGATTGTCTGATTTTGCTGGACATTTGAGACCTAACGAAAACCTAACTGTTTCCAAAGGACACTTTGTGGGGTTCAAAGATATAGCTATTCACATCGCAAGGCAAAATATTTCACGGAAAGGATATCTGAAGGAGAAAACATGTGCAGAACGACGGTTAATAGGACTTGGACTGTAACAGGTGAAAGGACTCGGAGATGAAACAAACCTTCCTATGTTTATTGCTGCTGACGCTCCTCGCGTTGTCCGCTTTCGCGCAACAGGTTTTCCACGTCGGAGACGTCATCGAACTGCAGGATGGCAGCCGATGGATCGAGGGCCGGATCGAATCAGTTGACAACAACATCGCGAAAGTGCGCATCGGCAAGGGCAAGTACGACTTCGTCAATGTGCAGTTACCGACCACGCGATTTCGCGCGGCCGGAAGCGCTGCCCAGGGAGCTCGAGAGATCGAACGCCAGAATGCCTTCTTCAACGAAGCGGGAAAATATCTGCCAACCCTTCGGAAGTTCGCTCCGTTTTACGACGACAATTACATTTCGGGTGGCGCGCCTAACACTCCAACCGAATGGCAGACGGCGATGAGCGAGCTTGACGAATTGGACGCGCTCTGCAAATCCAAATACCCCGGCATCACGAACGCCAATTATGGCCTGCGTGAAGGCCTGATTGATTATCGCTTTGCAGTGTGGTGTGAGATTGCCGCGCGCCGCAGCCAGCTGGAGAAGCCCGCCCGAATCTCGGCAGCAAAGAATCAAATCACGCTCACCGTTACTGAAGACAACTTGAAGTTCGCTTTCAACCACCAGAAAAACCGCGTTCCGGACGAAACGCAGATGCTTGTTTACGAACGAGACAAGTGGAAGCAACTACAGATACCGAAATACAAACCGCGCTTTGCCGAGTACGGAATCGAGATGCCCATGGACTTTTTCGCCGGAGTAGAAAAGAAAGCCGACGAGTTGCAGAAACTGATCGAGCAAACTGCGCCGAACCGCGCCTGGGAACAACCGCCCTTCCACGATCCAGCGGTCGAAAGCCTCATCCGCAGCAGGTACGCCGCGGATCCTGATTATCGCGGGGTGACGGTGCTCAACATTGGCCTGGATTACAAAATCTGGACCGAGCGCAAAGGGCTCTCGTATATCGGCAGCGACAGTTCTTTCCGTTATTACAAAGTTGAATACAACTACTACAAACGCGGCTGGGCTTTAGTAAAACTGCCGAACCGCCCTTACTGCCAGGCGCAGGAATGGATTGTCGGGCGGGGCGCGAAAGGAATGGTTTTGGTTAGCCTGGGCGGCAGTGGAATTTTCATGAAGTGTCAATAGTCTCGTGCACAAATCAAACATGGAGGAGTACCTCGATGAACAAACGAAAAGACGATCGCCTCGTTTCTCGCGGTGTGGTCCTGGCTCTGATCTTTCTGATCGGGGCGAGCCTGGGCTGCAAAATGCTGGGGGGTGGGACAACCAACACGAATAAGGATGCTGAGTCAATGAAGGGAATACCGGCCGACAAAATCTGTCAGCTGCTGGCCAATCCGAGCTTTGATAACAACGCTGCCTACAACGGCGCCTCCTGTTCAGGAAGCACTTACTTTGGAGTAAGGGACACGCGAACTGCATCGTACGAGACCGATACGCGTCCCGCGTTTTCTTATGCCGCCATCGGTGAGCAAGGTGTGATCACAAAAGTCCACCTAAGCATGACGAAACGTTCGGATGGCGCCCAGTTTTTCTTATCTGAAGCCGATGCGGTTGCGAGAATGATCAATGGTCAGTCGCTGCCAAGCGAGATTGAAAGTGCTATCGCCGGTTCATTACCGACGTCAGGTGGCGATTTCACAACAACATCGAAAATAGGCAAGGCAAAGGTTGAACTGCTCCGATCAAATACTGACAGCAGATTCCGGCTGAGCTTTGAATTCTGAAAGTTGCCGCGACAAGAGAAGAGACAAACCTAAATGAAAAACTGCGTGCTGATAGCGACTGCTTGCCTGCCGTTCGTCTTAGTGATCGCCTGTCGATCCGCGCCAACGAACACTGCGACCGACGCGGCGAAGCCTGAAAACGCGCCGGTGAACGCGTCATCAGAGCCCAAACTTTCCGAAGCTAAACCGCCGACCTTTAGTCCAAATTCCTCGCCCGACACAAGCGAGGCGGTTCAGTTCCCCTTTCCCGATTTCCCGAAAGTAGCGACCACCGCGAAGGCCGGCGATTATGTCCTCGCACCGTCTTACAACTGGATCAAAGACGCAGCCGACAAAGGTGCTGAGACGGCCAGCTTTATCTGGTACGTACAAAAGATGTCGCAACCTGACACCGACAATTCCGAATTGCAATTCCTGAGCGAACGGAGAAAGGTTCCGAATGCTTACATCATCGCGATCCCTCCGCGGCAGTCTGCGAAAAAAGGCGACGTCGTACTCACCTGGTGGCAGACGGGATCAGGAATGCAGCGCGCGATAGTAGTTGACGACACGGAACCAACCAGGCCGATTGTGCGCTACCTTGATATTGCTTTTGATAATCCGGCCAAGGCTAGCGACGGGGTGACGACAATCGGCAAAATGGACGAAAAATTAATTCCGGACTCGTTCGTCAAGCTGAAGGCTTGGGACCCCGGCTCCACGGTCGCTGTTCAGCAAGGCGCTAATCAAAGGTATGCCAAGGTAATCCGCGTGGCCGGAAATCAGGTTCTGGTCCTGGAAGGAAGCAAGTTGAGGGTCTATCCAAAGGCCAACTGTCAGTCACTGCCACTCATGCCCAGAGTTTCGCCTGGCGATCGCGTTAAGGCGCCACGCTACGGACAGAATTTTGCCGCCGCGACTGCTGTTAGCGTTGATGGACGTAATGGCCGTGTCTTAGTCAAGTTTGATGGTGACCGCGAGAATCAGGCTATCGCCTACGGCAACGTGGGGAGGGACTAGCCCTTATTCTTGAAATCCCACCAACGGGGAGTTGGTGGATGGTTCAAGTCCGGCCTTGTTTGAATGAAAAGAACGTGCACAGCCGGGTCAGAGCAACATGACCTGAACTACACCTGGGTGAAACAGGCGTTGCGAACCGGGGCTGATAAACGCCGCACCGGAAGCCGGGACGTACCGTTCTCTTCCTGCGCAAGTTTCCCGTCTGCCGGCGTTCTCACACTGTGTCCGCCCTCGTAACCGATTTGACTTGAATCACTCTGAGGAGAGTATCCAATGGTCAAGCGTCGCTGTTCAGTCGTCGCTGCTGTTGTGGTTATCTGCGTAACTACTATTTCCCCCGGCCGCGTTGCTCTAAGACAATCAAAGTATTTCCCTGAAGTTGTGCCACAAACTGAGAAGCCGCTCTTTCCAATCCGCGACGTTCGGAAGAAGGAAGGCTTCATCGATGCGCGGGGTCACATAGTGATCGCGCCCGTCTTCGATACTGTCACGGCGTTCCATGAAGGGTTGGCCCCCGTCGAAAAAGACGGTAACTGGGGCTACGTCGATCGCACGGGACAAATGATCATTCCGGCTCAGTGGCGATACGCTGGATATTTCGTTGATGGCCTCGCGCCGGTTGCGGATAACGAGCATGTCTTTGAAAGGACCGAGTCCGGCAACACGCTCATGTCGTGCGGTTTTATCGATAAGACAGGCCGCTACGTCATCGAGCCATCGAGCGCACTCCGCGGAATAACGTGCCCGTGCTTCAAGGAAGGGCTGGTGCCTCTCTGTGACGAGCGAGGATGCGGGTATTTGGACCACAGCGGGCAATGGGCCATTAAGCCGCAGTTCATGTTTTCAGCGAACAGCGGCGAGGCAGCATTTTTTTCCGAAGGCCTGGCGGCGATTGTGCTGCGAGAGACCGAAGACCAAAACACGGGAGCCCGGACAGGTGATTTCGCCTACATCGACAAGACAGGCAAAACAGTTTTCCAGCTGAAGGGCTATTCTCAGGTTTTTCCCTTTCGCGATGGTCTGGCGAAGATCGTCAGGGTGCGAAGGTGGAAACTGGGAAAAAAAACGAGGACCGCCACCACCGTCGGTTTCATAGATCACAGCGGCCGGATCAAGTTCAAGTTTGCAGACACCTGGACTGTCGACCCGGAAAATTACGACGACGAGAATCTCGGGAAAGTCTTCGAGAATGACATCGACGAGTTCTATGAAGGCCGCGCTTGTATCAAAGACCCGCGTACTAAACGCTACGGCTATGTCGACCAGAC
>Ga0070697_100001091_pt1 | contig 20519 bp, 18 predicted proteins | sample KBSK1501metaG_FD_65475 | JGI IMG/M metagenome (GOLD analysis project Ga0070697, IMG submission 65475) | Corn, switchgrass and miscanthus rhizosphere microbial communities from Kellogg Biological Station, Michigan, USA - KBS K1-50-1 metaG | ecosystem: Host-associated > Plants > Roots >... | reverse complement strand
TCGAGAAAACGCCCATTTTATGCGCCCTTCAGGCCCTCGATGCGGGTGTCAATTTCGCCGAAAACGTCAACCAACTGATTCTCTTCGACCTTTAGCCGGACAGTAGTGATTTCATAAAACCCCCTCGAAAGAGTTCCCGAATCGAGCTTTTCTCACCGACATTCTAATCCTGCTGACCTGCTTCCTTTCACCAATCAACTATCGGGCATCATAACTCAGACCTCCCCAAAAAATTGTTGCTGTCGCAATCGCATTATAAAAGGGTGCTCCTTTTCGTAGGTGACGACGCTTGCGCTCATAACCTACTCCCGGAGGGGCGCCCTTTTATAATGCGATTACAACAGCTTACAACAGCTACACGCTCAGGGGAGTCGTTGAACTATGCTCCTATGCTCTCCTCAGTGGCAGGTGCTTCTAGTCGAATCCTACACTGCCCGGCATGCATCTCTTCTCGGTAACATGCGAACCATAGGGATGATCGGCGGGCTTGGGCCTGAGTCCACTATCGACTACTATCGCTCCATCATCGCACGCTATCGCGCCCGGCGGCCCGATGGGGGATATCCGCATTTGGTCATCAACAGCCTCGACGTCGATAAGGGCATCACCATGCTCGATGCAGGACGCCTTGACGAGCTCGCCGATTATCTTGCAAACGGGCTGGAACTGCTGGTGCGTGCAGGCGCAGATCTTGGTTTCATTGCCGCGAATACGCCGCACCTCGTGTTCGACGAGGTCCAGCACCGGTCAGCTATCCCCCTTCTCAGCATCGTGCGCGCCACCTCTGATTGTGCAAGGGCGCTTGGCCTGAAGAAAGTGGGCCTGTTTGGAACCGGATTTACCATGCGAGCGAACTTCTACCCGGAGGAATTCCAGCGGGCGGGAATCGCCCTGGTCCTACCGAAAGATTCAGAGCGGGAATTCGTTCACAGGAAGTACATGGGTGAACTGCTGAAGAATCAATTCCTGCCGGAAACAAGGACGGACATTCTGCGTATTGCGCACCGGATGAAAGCCGAAGACGGTGTGGAAGCGTTAATCCTAGCGGGCACAGAGCTCCCACTGCTATTGCGCGACTCGGGCGACACAGGCATCGAGTTTCTCGACACGACCGTGATTCACGTCGAAGCCATCGTTGATGCGTTGCTGGCTTGAAGCCAGAGTTGTATTGCCTAGGTCCGCCCGCTCCTGGTCGAACCAAAGAGAAGGCACTTATCATTTGTAGCTAGGTAGCGGAAAAAACTCAGAATAGCAGTCGGTAACCTTGAAGAACGACGTGGAAGAACCGCCTAACTTGGGTCGTTGAAGACCGAGGCATGCCTTGCGCCCGTAGCCATCAGCCTTTCGATGTCTTCAACCGGCTGAATGCCGCCACGCGCTCCGAGCGCGGTGCAGTTCAGAGCGGCAGCGGCACAGGCGAAGTGAAGCTGGCGGGGTAGCGGCCAACCTTGCAGCAGTCCATAGATGAACCCCGCGTGAAAAATATCCCCGGCGCCGGTAGTGTCCAAAGGTTTCACCTGGAAAGCGGGCGCATAATTGAACCGCGATCCATCCCACGCCAGGACGCCTTCGTGGCCCAGGGTTGCGGCGGTAAGGCGGCAGCCAAACCGGCTCCGGAGTGCGGGCAGCGATCGACGCAGATCTGGTTCGCTGACCAGCCGTCCTGGGATGTCCCGGCTCGTAATGAGGTAGTCAACTTTCTCCAAGAGCGCTTCGACTCCTGGATAAACGTCATCCAGATCGGCGATCACAGGAACACCGGCATCCCGAGCCCAGCCGGCTGCTGCAACGGCAGCGGCGGTGTCGTGTCCATCCAGGTGAAGCGCGCGAGCAGTGGTAATCCATTCGCGTGAAAGTTCTTCCGGCTGCAAGGTCAAGCGGTTGTCGCGTTTCCAAAGAACGGTACGCTCGCCGGCGTCATCAACCAGGATTATCGCTTGCTGGCTGGTGCAGCCTGTAGCTGTGATCAGACTTGCTTCGACGCCGAGCCTTTCAAATTCCTCCCGGTGGATCATAGCGGCCGCGTCGTCACCCACTTTGCCCACGTACCGGGTTCGCAGGTCCCACTGTTGGCACGCGGCTATCGCGGTAGCGACCTGGCCGCCCGGCAAGATAGCCGAGGAACGAAATTCGACTTTGGACCCCAGGGCGGGGTGGTGCGGGAGGAGAATCAGAGTGTCGGTAGCGTTGAGCCCGACACCGACAACGTCAACCTGGGAGGATGTCGTCACGATTCAGTTAAAGCGTGTGGTGCGCCAGAGGGCAATCCCGCAGACAAGAAGAAGCACCACAATCGCTACGATCAAAAGCGCGGCCGGGGCCCAATGGAACGGCATTCCCGGAGCGCGCGCCATGGTCGCAAACACGGCGAAGATAGTTGTGGCCCCGCCAACCAGTACCCAGTCCAACAGGCTGCGCGAAGGCTTGCTTTCGCCCGCTACTTGCATTCCCTGCATGCGGGCTTCGACGTAATCCAGCGCGATGCCGTATCGCTCGGATTCGCGCCGCGCGGCTTCTTGCCATTGCCCCTGTTCTTTGCCGGTTGCCGAAGAAAAAGCAATGGCGCCGACTCCCAACATCATCAGGAGTGAGCCTCCAACGACCTGCACGTAGGTTGCCGTACCGCTGCCGCGCAACTCGCCGAAGACGAACAGTCCCCACAGCAGACCCCAGAGCTGGTTGGTGTTGGAGAGCGGAATACCCCTGCTGATTCCCGAGTACTTCGCGGCATATTGCTGGAAGACATCTCCAATCACCCAAATGAAGCCGCCAAACATCAACCAGAAAAGAACATCCCGCGCCCGCGTCAGTTCCTGCCAGAGCGGAGCCAGGCCAAGATAACCAACCGCGAGTGCAGTCATCATGCCGAGTTCGCCAAAAGTGAAGAAGGTCACGAAAGAAAGCGGATTCATTCCCGATAGATAGGCTTTACGGTAAGGAACATACATTGTCCCCCAAAGGACGCCGGCGCCAAGAGCAGCCCAAACACCGCGCATGGAATGAGTTGCGGGCGCCTGGGTCGAGGATGCGACGGCCAGCAAGGCCGCACCGACGCACATGACCATGGCGCCGCCCAGAACGCCCGCCCAGCGGCGCCAGCCAGCCTGGCGTAACTCGCCAAAAAAAACGAAGCCCCACAATATGCCCAAAAGGCTATTTGAATTCCACAGAGGGAAAGCAATGCTTAAACCAATGTCGCGGATGGCAAAAATAGTCATCGTGTTCGCCACCGCCCACATGCACCCCGCGAGAAGAGCCCAAATGATGAGGTGGGGCGCCCGGCGGAGATCGGCGCGTATGGAGGAAGTGCCCAGGATCAAAGCGGGTAAGCTCCAGCGCGCCAGAAAAACACCCATGACCATGACGAGCGAAATGACGACCGGTGACATGCCAACCGCAACCAGCTTGGTTGGGGCCTCAGCCGCACCGAGCCACGCACCCGCGGTCAGACCGGACAAGATGCCCAATACCTGCAGCTTCCGCCGACGCGGAGTCCCCTGCACGAATGATTCATCCCCGGAGGCCAGGACAGAATGCATGTTCCGTCGATCCCGTGCTTAGTGAATGGATTTCAAAAGAAGCAGTCCGCCGAGCAAAACCGCGAGGGGGACCCAAAAATGTGCGTCGGTCAGTACGCGCATTATCCACCCGCGGGGCTGATTACCGCTGTCAATCTGTTGCATGTCGTCTTATCAGTGCAAACGGAAAGATTACGAGAGATAGGCGGATTTCACAAACGCCTCTCCCTGGAAGGCTGATCCTGATGGGCGACAGGCCGCGAGGCCGGTCTGCGCCCCGTCTTTAGCCAAGGCCACGGCCGCACCGTGCGCTCAAATCGGGTGTGAGCATGAAATCTGAAGAGTATGATCGCTGTGTTCTAACCGGGATCGATTTGTAGTTAAGATTAGTTCTAAGACACACACGAGGCCACGGGTCCGACATTGAAAACCGCAAAGCTCAGCCTGCTCGGCTTTTTCATCGCTTTGATATTTGCAGTGGGTCTGGCTGGATTTCGCCATACCGGCCGCTGGCTTACGCTGGATGATCAGTTGTCGCGGGCGGACGTAATTCTGGTTTTGAGTGGGGGCCTGCCGTACCGCGCCGAAGAAGCCGGGAAGGTCTTTGGCCTGGGCTACGCACCCGAAGTGTGGGTAAGCCAGCCGGTTAGTCCCGCGAACCGGATGGAAGGGCTTGGTGTTCGCTTTGTCGGCGAAGAGGAATACAACCGCGAAATCCTGATTCATGAAGGCGTCCCGGCCACGGCGGTTCATATTCTTCCAGATCCAGTCGTCAACACGGAGCAGGAAGTGGAGGAAGTAGTGCGCGAAATGCGGCGCACGGGAAAGACCAGGATCATTATCGTAACTTCGCCGCAACACACACGGCGGGTCAAAGCCTTGTGGAGCAGGCTGGCGGGCGGCAGTTCCACGTTGATGATTCACGCCGCCCACGCTGATCCATTCGATGCCGACCACTGGTGGCGAAACACGCGCGATGTTCTTTCCGTGGTGCGCGAGACCCTTGGTCTGGTGAATGCCTGGGCAGGTCTGCCAATACCGCCGCAGACCAACTGAATTGCCACGCAAGCGCTGCCTACAAGTGGGTGAGCGTGCCCGTGATCTTGGTCTGGCGCAACGCCCAGGCAAAGGTCAAACCCGAGAGCGGCAGCAGGATCACGGCGAAAAGAAGCAGCGCCCGCACGGATGGCCACAGTTGGGCAAAACTGGCGCCCGCCAGCAGTGCCTGGCGCATTCCCTCAAGCGAGTAGGTGACGGGAATGAGCCGTGCAATCCACCGCAAGGGCCCGGGCAATACCGACACCGGATACATGATGCCGCCGAGCAGACTCGACGCGCCCACGATCAGCCAACGGGCAGGATTCCCGCGCTTGAACAGCAACAAGTAGCTGGTGGAAATGATGCCCAGGCCGGCAAACGCCAGAATCGAAGTGACGAGAATAATTGCGGCCCCCAGCCAATTCGCCTCGCGAATGGGGAAATGAAAGAGCAGCGCTCCCCACGCCAGGTAGATCACCGTCCGCAGGGCGAGCAAGACAAACGGGTAGGCGGCCGAGGCTACGAGAATCATCGTCAGCGGCGTTTCAGTGACGAGCATCGCTTCCAGCGTGCCGTTCTGCTGTGCCTCCACTATGCTGGTGTCGAAGGCACTCAAAGACACGGTGAGATAGTCGAAGAAAGCAAAGCCCACCAGCGCGAAGGCAAAGTAGTCGCTGCCCGCCGGAAGCGCGAGGCTAAGTTGGTCATTAGAAACGAATCGTGAGAGATAATAAAAGGTCGCGACGCCAAAAAAAGCCTCCAGAATTTCGAGCGCGAAAGCTATCCGGTAGCTGCGGGCAATGGCGACGTCGCGTTTGAAAAATGCCAGAACCTTGCGCAGAGTACGGTGCGAGGTCCGGGGCGTATTCACCAGAGCACCTCGGTCCGCAAGCCGGTCGGAGTCAGCCGTTCGAGCGCTTCTTCCAGGGTGGCAGAGCCGGTTGCATCACGCAGACCGCGCGGGGCATCGCAGGCCACCAGTCGTCCTTTGTCCAGCAGGATGACTCGATCCGCCAGTTGTTCGACCTCCGCCAGGGTGTGGGAAGCGAACAGCACCGTGGTCCCGTGGCGGTCGACCAATTGAGCTTTGAGAAACCGCCTGAATTCCGCCGCTGCCATGGGATCCAGACTGCGCGTCGGCTCATCCAGCAGGAGCACGCTCGGACGGTGGATCATTGCGCGCGCGAGTCCAAGGCGATGCACCTGTCCGGTGGAAAGGGTTCGCACCTGGCTCCCGATAAACGCACCCATGCCCATCAGTTCCGTCAATTCCTCCAGTCGCCTGACTGCTTCCGCCTCGAACAGGTTATTCATGGCAGCGAAGAAATTCAAGTTCTCGCGCGCCGTGAGTCGGCTGTAGAAGCCGCCATCGGTTGCCGAGTGAAACCCAAGCTGCGCGCGTACCTGAGACGCCTGCCGCTCCACATCGTAACCGGCCACGCGGGCGTGACCGCGCGTCGGCACCAACAAGGTTGCCAGGATTCGCAACAGGGTAGACTTGCCCGAGCCGTTGGCGCCGATCACGGCGGTAACTTCACCGGCCCCAACCTGGAAAGACACTCCTAACAGCGCAGGATGCGTGAGCGGCGCGAAGGGATTAAGAAACGCCCGCACTCCGGTTTGCGGGACCGGAAAATACTTCTCTATCTCTTCCACAACCAGCGCGCTTCCTGCCATGCTTTATCGTATACCCTGAATGTGCCAAGGCCGAGGTGCGCCGACGCACAGCCCTTCTGAGAAATCATGCCTGAAGACATGAGCGCTGGCTCTGGAGCGCGCCGGCAGTCCCCAAGTTTACCCGCTAGGGTAGAAGAAGCTAGAGAGCGAAAAAGAGGTTAGGGAGCTGGCGCGGAATGGCTGGCCCTCGGCCTGACGCCGAGTTCTTTCACCGACGATTAAGTATGGCGGCGGTTTGCCCGCGATACCTCGCCCTCAGGTCGTCTCGCAGGGCTAAGGAATCAGGCGCAGGTGAGGGTATGGCTCTTGTACAACTCGTAACCGCGCCAGGTTAGTCGAACCACGCCTCGGGTTTGTTCCTCGACGTGTTTTTCATTTCTCAATTCGGCGACCACCTCACGCGCCAAAGGTGAGTCCATGGTTTGCCTTGGTAAAGTCACGAACTGGCTTCGGTCGGATTCGTAGCGCTCGGCCAGAGTCAGCAGGATCGTATCCCGAATGATTTCCCCGCGATCCATATAGTGTTTCTCCTTAGGCCAATACTATGTGCCCCTGCTTCACCCGAGAATGGCCCTTGTGTGCCAGGGTGACAGTTACTTTAGTCACGTGTCTTGGGTTCGGCCGAAGTCGTCCGGGTAACGTATATTGCGCCCTCGTTTGAGTGGTGACGCGCTGTGGGAGCGGCCGTAGCAGCTATTCGTGCCGCAAGGCCTCAATAGGATCCAGGCCGGAGGCCCGGACGGCGGGTACCATGCCGCTGACCAGTCCCACAGCCCCGAGAATGAGGGTGGCGGCGACCAGCGTTCCCGGGGCGATCATCAAGCGGATGTCGCCGGCCTCCCCATTCTTGGCGAAAGCGCTGTATAAGGTGAGCCTTCCCACCGAAAGCGCAACCGCGTAAGCCAGGACAATTCCAAGCACTCCGCCGATGAAGGTAATGGTCAGAGCTTCTGCGAGGAACTGCAGCAGGATGTACCGCCGTTGCGCACCCAGCGCCTTCTGCACACCAATCTCACGAGTCCGCTGGGTGACTGAGACCAGCATGATGTTCATCAGGCCGACGCCTCCGATACCGAGCGTAAGCGTGCCAATGAAACCCATCAGGATCTTCAGCCCTAGAGTAATGATTTCGAACTGGTGGACCTGGGTCATGAGGTTGAACACTCTCACTGCCTGGCGGTCTGTCTGGTTGAACTTGTGCTGCATCGCCATGATGCTGCGGACCGATTGTTCCAGCCGCTCGTACTCAGGAGTCTCGTAGGTGAACCAGATCGAGTCCAGGTAATGCGTGTCTTTCAGATCGCTCATGGTGGTGAAGGGGACGTACAGGACCCGGTTAATGTCGCTGTCTCCCTCCTGCATTTTGGGGCTCAGGACACCAACGATTTCGAAGCTGAGGCCGTCAACCCGGACGCGCTCACCCAGCGCGTTGCGTCCGGAAAACAATTTTTCCTTCGCTTCCGAACCGATCACCGCTACGCGGGCGTGCTGAATCTGGTCTTCCAGGTTGTAGAAGCGACCCTGCCCCAGCTTGAGAGCGCGGACGGAGATCACGTTGGGATAATTACCGGTGACACTAAAGTCGAAAACTCTGGTCTCGTACTGGATGTGTGCCTGCTTGCTGGCTTCGGGTGTGATATATGCGATCTGGGGAAGATTGGTGGTAAGTGATTCCACATCATCCTGCGTAAAGCGGACGAGAACTCCTGCTTTCTGCCCACCGGCCTGCATGGAGGTGCGGCCCGGAACCACGATGACGAGCTTGGTGCCGAAATTGGCAAAGATGTTAGCGCAGGCTTGGCCAAAGCCATCGCCATAAGCGAGTAGCATGACAACCGTGGCGATGCCCCAAGCCATGCCCAGCATGGTGAGCGCGGTGCGGCGGCGATTGTGACGCATGGCGCCGTAGGCCTCGCGGAGCAGATCACGGAACATCATTCACTCCTGCGCCTCACTACTCCTGCCGGAGCGCGTCCACCGGCTGCAGCATGGCCGCTTTGCGCGCAGGATAAAGACCCGCGGCCACTCCGGCCAGCGTCAGGCTGCCGATTGCCAGCATCGCCGACATGGGCACCAGTTTGGGCGGATCAAATCCTCCCGGCCCCTGCACCGTGCCCAGCGTCGCCATCAAGGCTGTCGCCAGACCCATGCCGATCAGCCCACTACCCAGAGTGAGAAGCAGCCCTTCCAGAAAAAATTGAAACAGAATACTGCGGTTGGTGGCGCCCAGGGCCTTGCGCAATCCGATCTCATGGGTACGTTCGCTGACCGCTACCAGCATGATATTGATGACGCCGATGGCGCCCAGAGCCAGCGTGACCATTCCCACCGCCCCCAGGAACATGTTCATGGTGTCGAAAATGGTACCCACCATCTTTGATTCCTGGATCATGTCCCAGCCGTCGAAGGCGTTTTCATCGCTGGCATCGAAGCCGTGATTGCGGGCGACGATCTTGTGAACATCATCCAGCGCAAGCAGGTGCTCAGCGGTCACGCGGGGCTGATATTCAATAAAGGAAATGGAGTTGTCGTGGTTTTCTCCCTTGAGCGGGAAGTAGGTGGCCATTACTTGGAAGGGGACGTAGGCGCGCATATTCAGCCAATTGTTGTCCCCGCGGCCCAGGTGTGGCATGCTGCCAATGACTTCGAACCTAACGCCGTTCAGCAGGACGAATGCGCCCACCGCCGGGCGCCCGGGGAACAGGGTCTTCAGCAGTTCGTTGCCGAGGACGATCACATTGCGTCTCTGCGCTCCGTCCAATTCATTCAGCCAGCGTCCCTCCTTGAGGGGAAGATAACTTATTTCGCTGAGCTGGGGCTCCGCGCCCAGGATTTCTCCGCCCGCGTTGGCGAATTCGCTGACCTCGTGCAGATCGGTGCGAGAAATCAAAGGGCAGGCATTTCTGACATGCGCGCCTTTGCGGATATCCACGTAGTCCTGGTAGGTGAGCAGATAAGAACGGGCGGAGTTCATGCTGCCCTTTACGGCGGGCGCGCGCCCAGGGAAGATAAACATGATGTCCTTGCCGAACTCGGCCAACTCGCGCTTGTTGCCGGAGCGGAAGCCTTCGCCCACACCTACCAGAAGCAGCAACGATCCCACACCCCAGGCGATGCCGAACATGGTGAGGAACGAACGCAACTTGTGTGCCCACAGGCTGCGGAAGATTTGCGCGAAGATGTCCAAAACCATCCGCATAATCGAGAGACATTGTACCTTTTCGCCTGTCGCATGATAGACACATCAGATTGGCACATTAAGATGGGAAGACCGGCAGATGGGAAGAGCGGCGCCCGAGCCGGTTGTGGCCATCGCAGCGAGCGCGAAACGCGTCCATGCCGAGAATCGCCTGGGCTCTAGACCTCCGCTGCCCCGATAACACTACGGAGGTGTTGTCATAGTGAGCCGGCTTTGCCGGAGCGAACCCCAATCATGGGGTTATCGAGTACTGATTCCATGGCCATGCGAAGTTTGGTGTGATCTTCGTCGTCCAAGGCCACAAAACGAAAGGGTTGAAGGCAGCCCGAGGTCGACTGTTGCGTCGGCTGCAGCATCTCAGCCATGGCGCGAACTGCTCCCTGGCTGGTCTGAAATGTTATTTGCACGAAGTCGCCGTGCTCCAGCGGCTTAGCCAGACGAAACAATCCACCCGTCGCCGAGAGCACATGCAACTTCGCTCGAACCGTTCCGCTGGCTTCCGATCGAATCGCAACCAGAACTGATCCACCAAGCTTTACCCGAGTCGCTCGCGTGACCGAGTTGGTTTGTGGGAAATAGGTCATGGCCGCGACTATCTCACCGGGGCCTGCCGCACACGAGATTACTCAGGGACGTGGCCCGGCGGCGAGTCAACCTCCAAGGGCTGGCCCGCTAAAGATTCTGGGCAAGTTATGTAGGTGGATGTTGAAGTCCGGAGCAAATACTTACTAGTAACCTGCCATTGAGTTACAGAGGTTACCTGCAAGCATCAGGTCCGGAGCAGCCGGTTCTCATTGACAGCCTGTAAAGGCCAGTGTGGCAGCAGTCGCACCCATCCCCGGAGTTACTGACAGGGTTGCATTGGTGTTGGTCACATTGGTCTCGAGGCTCGACGGGCTGCAATCCGAGAGGCCCGCCGATCCGGGCACAAACGCATTCGCATCCATGGTGTAGTCAACCGAGCCGGAGGCTGGCGCGGCGGGGATTTGATTGCCGGCGGAATTGAAGCCGCCAATACTCGGGTTCACGCCGGAACGCTGAACCCGTAATTGACGCAGTCAGTGCTGGGCTGGAAGGCAAGGCCGGACGCGGTTGTAAGGGTTGCGGTCGCTGCGGATTGCTGGGCCAGGGGAACAGTGACCAGCACGCTGTTGCCAATCGATTGCAGCGCGGAGGCGACAAGATCAGCCGCCGTCCCAGTGCTCGCAGTGCTGGTCGTGAATCTGGCCGGTTATCGAAGCCGGAGTACCGGCCGGAGCAAGTGGAACTGTGCCCAGGGCGTTGCCCGGCTGTACGCCCGTAATCGCGGTGGCTGAGTAGGTGTTTCCTAGTTCATCGACGGCCACTGCCACCACATCGCAAGTTCCCTGCGGTACCGGGCAGAAGGCAAATCCGCCATTGGAGGCGGCTACTGTCTCCATCACCACCCGGTCTACACCCGCGCTGTCTTTATGTTCCAGGGTCACGACCGTATTGCCACCGACCGCCCGCGTGCAGCACGGGCTTCAAACGGTACTGCCCGTTGCCTTGAACCATCACAGAAGCACAGGCGTTGAAATCAATGTTCAAGTCCTTGGTTTCTCCCGCACCGACGGTGAAGTCTCCGCCGGCAATTTGTCCTGACGGAATCTTGATTCCTGTGTTCGACTCCGATGAAAGCTGCAGGGGTTGCGGGGTGTTACTGGGGTCACTGGTCAACATCAGGCAATTGGCCGTGCTCCCGCACTTGTTGCCGTTCACGCTGACGCTGTTGTCCGCCAGGATGACGCGAATCTGCTGATAGTGGCCGGCTTCGATTTCCGCCGACCCCAGCATCGCCAGAAAACATTGGTTCGCGACGCCGAGCAAATCCACCTGCACCGGATTGTCCTTGAGGGCAGGAGCCAGATCCAACCATCCCGAGTCACTGGCCGAGGCGTTGTCGCTCTGGTGGATCTTTACATCGGTAACTGTCACCACCTGCGCAGCGCCGCAGGGGCCATTGCGCCACATATATTTATGGACCGATCCTTCGTACTCACTCGGGTGCTTAACTTCCTCAATTGCACCAAATCTTGGCATCAGGCGTATGTTACCAACGTGCAACCTAGGACCGACGATAATGTGCGCCCAGACCTACTGGTCACCTGCCGTATCTCTGTTTTTGGTAGAGTTGGCCAAGCTGCGGGATTTCACCGTTTCTGCATGAGAGAAGAGCAAAAACATAGAGGTATCGACTGGCTAGACATGCTCTGGCTGCTCTTTCTGTTGGGGTTGGCTCTGGTGCCGCCGCTGCGAGAGCCACACAAACAGCTAACCTTGGTGGCCATTGGGGTGGTGCAGTTGGTCGAAAGCAGGCTAATCGCGCGGTGGCCGCTGTACGGGAGGTATGGCGTCGTTCTGGTCAAGATCTTGCTGGCCACACTGCTGATTAATCACACCGGCGAGCTGAGCATTAACAGCAGTTACTATCCGATCTATTACGTTCCCATCGTGACCGCAGCGCTGCACTTTGGCGCCTGGGGTACCCTGCTCTGGACCTTGCTGGCTTCGGCGGCGTACTGCTCGTATCTCTATCCGGCACTGCAGGAATACACCCTGACTGCCGGAGGTGCGGCCGAGCTTGTCATCCGTATACTGTTCTTTTTTCTGGCGGCGATGGTGGTCAACCGCTTCACCCTTGAGAACCGCCGGCAAACCGCCAGATATCAGCAGGTGGCCGAGCAGTTGACGAAAACGAATCGCGAGCTTGAACGCGCGCAGGCAGAAGCCCGCCGATCCGAGCGGCTGGCTGCACTGGGACATCTCTCCGCCGGGCTGGCGCACGAAATCCGCAACCCACTGGGTGTGATCAAGGGATCGGCCGAAATGCTTCACCAAAAACTCGAGAACTCCAATCCACTGGCCAGCGAGTTGGCTGGATACATATCCAGCGAAGTGAACCGCGCCAGCGCGCTGGTAACCCGCTTTCTGGATTTTGCCCGGCCGCTGCGCACTGAAACTCGTCCCCAGCAGGTGAGTGTGCTGCTCGATCAGGCGCTGAACTCCGTTGCCGGGCAGTGGCAGGGTGGGAAGGTTTCCGTGCAGCGTGAATACGGTAGCGATCTCCCTCTGGTGCCGCTGGACGAGAAGCTTTGCCAGCAGGCGTTCTTGAACTTGGTTCAGAATGCATACGAAGCGATGGGCGCTGAAGGAGGGAATCTTCGTGTGGAAGTTTTGAGGGCTCGCTCGAACGGTCGCAACGGAGTCGAGGTCCACCTGCGGGACTCCGGGCCTGGCGTCCCGCCGGAAATGCGCGACCAGATCTTTAATCCTTTTGTGACTACGAAGAAAACTGGCGTGGGGCTGGGGCTGTCGATCGTTTCGAAAATTGTTGACGAACATCACGGCACCATACGGCTGGAGAACGCGGAGGGAAACGGAGCTGCTTTCGTGATCTTCTTCCCGATAGCAGAAGATGCCGTGCAGGGAGAGCGAGTTTAGTTTTCGCGAGAAATTTTAATGACAACCTCGAACGCGACCATTCTGATTGTCGAAGACGAAGCCAAGATGCGCCGGCTCCTGGAACTCAATCTTGCCGACGACGGCTTCCAAACCTTGTCCGCAGGCGATGCAGAAACCGGTTTGAAACTGTTGCAGAACGGCCCCGTGGATCTGGTGCTAACCGATCTCAAGCTGCCGGGCATGAACGGCCTGGATTTTCTGGCGGCGGTGAAACGTTTTCAAGCCGCTCTGCCCGTGGTCGTCATGACCGCATTCGGTACGGTGGAAACCGCAGTCGAAGCCATGAAAGGGGGCGCCAGCGACTATGTTTTGAAGCCTTTTTCCCTCGACGAGATGCGTATGGTGGTCCACAAAGAGCTGGACGTGCGCCGCCTGCGTGCCGAGAACCGCTCGCTGCGCGAGGCCCTGCAACAACGCTATCAGCATCCCAACCTGATCGCGCGCAGCGTGAAGATGCAGGAGGTTCTGGCCACGGTGGAGCGAGTGGCTCCGACGAACTCCACCGTCCTGCTCGGCGGAGAAAGCGGCGTGGGCAAGGACCTGGTCGCGCGTGCCATCCACGAGAAATCACGCAGGGCGTCCGGGCCGTTCGTCAAAATCAACAGCACCGCGATCCCCGAAAACCTGCTGGAAAGCGAACTCTTTGGTTACGAGAAGGGCGCTTTTACCGGGGCTACTACCAGTAAACCGGGAAAGTTCGAACTGGCCGACAAGGGAACCCTGTTCCTCGATGAAATCGGAGACGTACCCCCCGCAACCCAGGTGAAGCTGCTGCGCGTTCTGCAGGAGCGCGAGTTCGAACGGCTGGGCGGCACCCGCACCATCAAAGTGGATGTGCGGCTTGTGGCCGCGACTAATCGTGACCTGCGAGCCGCGCTTGAGGAAGGCACCTTCCGCGAGGATCTCTATTATCGCCTCAACGTGGTGCCGATTGATATTCCTCCGTTACGGGATCACAAGGAAGACATTCCCGACCTGGTGAATCTTTTCCTCTCCCGCCAGGCCGATGAATCCGCCAGGAAAATTAACAGCATTTCGCAGGAAGCCTTGAGGGTCCTGATCGACCATCACTGGCCGGGGAATGTTCGCGAACTGCAAAACATCATGGAGCGCGCGGCGGCGTTGACGTCTGGGTCGGTCCTGGAAGCCGCTGATATTCACATTGACTCGCAGCGGGCCAAGCCGGCTGATTCCCCCGGCGCTTTCCTTCCCGAAGGCATGACGCTCGAGCAATGGGAAGATGAGTTGATTCGCGAAGCTCTCCGCCGCAGCAATGGAAACAAGAGCCAGGCGGCGCGCCTGCTGGGTCTCTCGCGCAATGCATTACGCTACCGGCTTTCGAAAATCGGCATCGCCGATGAGCCCGAAAAGGGACCCCAGGCTTAGTCCTCCTCGGTGGTTGAAATCCACCACTTCCGGTTGAACTCAGCCACCATCACCGTACGCTAAATCAAGGCTTTTAGAGACCGTTTTTAATCTACTGAAAATGAGAGATTTACGGTGATGCTTCTGAGGTCGCCTTTGGCATGGTAACTGCATCGGTGCTTGAGCGCTCTCCCCCAGAGGCGTTCAAACAAGAGGTGGGCCATGAAAAACCGGTTGGCTGTAATTGTTGGAGTACTGACACTGACGTTGTTCGCGCTCGCGACTGCAAACGGTCAAGAAAACGCCCAGGGCGTTGAGCTTTCTTCCGGCGTAGCGCGCATCAGCTTAATCCACGGCGATGTTTCCACGCAGCGCGGAGATTCGGGCGATTGGACGGCCGGAGCTCTGAACCAGCCGATTATGACCAGTGACAAGGTTTCGACCGGCGCCCGCTCGCGGGCTGAAGTGCAGCTGGACCATGCGAATATGCTGCGGCTCGGCGACAACACGCTGGCGACCGTCTCCAGTCTCTCGCGCACCCAAATCCAGGTACAAATCGCACGCGGACTGGTGGACTACACGGTTTTCAAGGGCACCGAAGCTGACGTTGAACTTGACACGGCCAACGTCGCCATTCATCCTGCGCAGAGAGACGGAATTTATCGCGTGGAAGTCAATTCGGATGGCGAGACGCAAGTGATTGTGCGCAAGGGCGAGGCGGAAATTTCGACTCCCCAGGGCAGCACTCACCTGGAAAAGGGCCGCATGATCATCGTGCGCGGCACGGCAGACCAGGCTCAGTTCAAGGAAGAACAAGCCCCGTCGAAGGATAGCTGGGACTCGTGGAATAACGATCGCGACCGCACCATCCGCGACGCCGAATCCTGGAGTCACACCAACCGGTACTACGTGGGCTCGGAAGATCTTGATGCGTACGGACGCTGGGTGAACGTGCCTGATTACGGCCCGGTCTGGTCACCCGTGGTTTCTGGTGGCTGGGCGCCTTATCGCTCAGGCCGCTGGGTGTGGGAGCCGGGATGGGGCTGGACATGGGTTTCGTACGAGCCTTGGGGCTGGGCTCCGTATCACTATGGCCGCTGGTTTGTCTACGGCAGTTCCTGGGTCTGGTGGCCGGGTCCAGTGTATTCGGCCTATCGTCCTGTGTGGGCGCCCGCCTATGTGTCTTTCTTCGGCTTCGGCGAGGGCGTCGGGGTCGGTTTCGGATTCGGTTCCGTGGGATGGTTGCCGGTCGGACCGTGTGATCGGTTCTACCCCTGGTACGGGCGTTACGGCTCGCACTTCAACCAGGTCAACGTCACGAACATTACGAACATCACCAACATCACGAATATTCACAACGGACCGGGCCGGGGATTTCCGGGCTACGCTCCACTCCGCCCCGGAGGCGCTTATTCCAACTTGCGTCGCGCCACCATGGACGAGAGAGTCCGGCAGGGGATCTCGACCGTTCCAGCAGATCGTTTTGGCACCGGACGCCAGGCTCCAGGAGTGGCGAGCCGCGAAGAATTTAACCGGGGACGCATGATGGCCGGAAATCTTCCCGTGGTTCCAACCCGTGAAGCCCTGTCGGCGAGCAACCGTCCCGCTGCTCCAGCCACGCTGCAGCACGGAGGCCAACAGCGCTTTTTCACCAAGTCCCGGCCCGGACCTGCACCGCAGCCGTTCGAGAAGCAGCAGGCGCAAGTGCAGCAGGCGATCCAGCGCAATGGTCAGTTCCAAGCCAACCATAGCGATGCGGGCCGGGGAGTTGCCAATGCGGCCAGGACCGCACAGAATTCTCCGGGCGGCGCTGCGGCAGATGCCGCGCGCACTTCGGTCCCAAGACCGAATCCGGGAGTGCGCATGGGGGCGAACACCGAATTCCACGGTGCCGCAAATTCCAGCGCTCAACCGCCTGACAGAGGATCCAGTTCCGTGGAAAACCAGGGCTGGCGGCATTTTGGTTCAGGCGCGGGGCACACCCAGCCTGCTGCTCAGAACCAGCCCGCTTCGCAAAACCATCCTTCCCCGCGGGGAACCTTATCCTCGCCCGTATCTTCCCCTCCATCTTCTTCCGCTCGCAGCGGCGTAGAAAAATCGTCGGCTCCCGATGGCGCAGGATGGCGCCGGTTCTCCGATTCGTCGCCCGCGCAACGCAGTGGCGGTGGAGCGATGCCCCGGTCACCGGAAAGCTCTCTGGCGGCGGGATCCAAGGCTCCGCGGCCGGAAAATTCGGTCAGGCCGGGATCTTCCGGAAATGACGAAAGCTGGCGGCACTTCACGCCACAGCCCCGCGGCACGATGCAGGAGTCTCCCGGTATCTCCAGAGAATCGGGAGGCTCGCGCGGATCTTCTCAGGACTCACCGCGAGGCTACTCCCGGCCGCCTTTAGAGATGAGGCAGCCCATCGTGACCCCGCGCGCTTCGGAAGAAAATGCAGGGCCGCCACGGGGAGTATCTCCGTCGCGAGGGGGCGGGGGATACGGCAATAGCGGCGGCTACTCTCAGCCGTCCGGTGGCGGCGGGGGATACGGCAATGGCGGCGGCCACTCTCAGCCGTCCGGTGGCGGCGGGGGATACGGCAATAGCGGCGGCCACCCTCAACCATCCGGTGGTGGCGGCAACCGCGGCGGATCCGGTGGTGGTTCACCGCCGCACTCCGGCGGTTCGGGACATCGACGCTAGAGCTGCAGCACCACAACGCTTGTTGCCACCGGCGAATAGCCGGTGGCAGAGGCGAAGTGTTTATTGCACAAGTACTCTCTCCTTCAAATCCTGAGCAGCCTGCCGGACATTCTCCGGCTTGCCCAGATCGCGCCAGTAATATTCATCGGCGCGAAAGGCGAGGACTTTTTCTCCCCGGGCCGCGAGACCCAAGTAAGAAGTAACAATCGAGAAAACTCCTTCTTCGGTCATCATGGCGAGAAGACGAGGAGAGATGACGTGGATGCCGGAGAAAGCTAGCGCTTGCGTGTGCGGTGGAGACCGGTCAACTTCCGTTTCCAGATCGCGCCCAGACCGCCGGCCGCGAAGCTGAAGCTGCTGGTCGAAGAGAAGGTATCGGGAAGTCTCGCGGTCCTGCACTGCCAGGGTGGCGAGGGCCTGATTTTCAGCATGAAATTGCAGCATGCGCCCGAGATCAATCGTGCTGATGACATCCACATTATGCAAAATGAACGGCTCGGCAAAATGGTTGGAATCCTCGAGAAAAAAATAGGCGGCCTTTTTCAAGCCGCCGCCGGTGTCGAGCAACACCGGCTCGTGAGAGACCGCAATACGCATACCGAAGTTGTCATTCGCTTTCAGGTACTGGAGAACCAGGTCGGCAAAGTGATGCACGTTGATGATCACATCATGAACGCCAAAGCCGCGCAGCCGGGTGAGAGTAATCTCCAGCATGGTGCGGCCGGCGATTTCCACCAGCGCCTTGGGGCGATCGTCAGTGAGCGGCCGCAAGCGGGTGCCGAGGCCGGCGGCCAGGACCATGGCTTTCATCGCCCCAGCTTCTCCATGGCAAGATGCCGCACGGCCACCTCCAGCCCGCTCCGGCCGCGCAACCGTTTCGCCAGTTGCTCGGCGAAATATACCGAGCGGTGCTGCCCGCCGGTGCAGCCGAAAGATACCATCAGGTTCTTGAAGCCGCGACGCTGATACTCGCTCACGCTGGCATCCACCAGCGACATGACGCTGGCCAGGAACTGATGCACGCTCTCCTGCTGATTGAGATAGTCGATCACGGGCGCGTCTTTGCCGGTGAGACTCTTGTAGCGCTCTTCGCGTCCGGGATTCGGAATGCTGCGGGCATCGAAAACAAATCCTCCGCCGTTTCCGCTGTCGTCCTTCGGCAAGCCCTGGTGAAATGAAAAACTGAAAACCCGCACAGTCAGGGTTTCTGCTTGGGCAGCCAGGCTCTGCAACTTCTCCGAGCCCACCATGCTGGTGAAGGCGTCGATCAGCGTGGGCAGCTCGACTGAGAGCTTGACGTTATGCAGCAGCCAGCGCAGGTTGTTCAGCGCGTACGGCACGCTTTGCAGGAAATGAGCCTTACGCTCGTAAAAGCCGCGAAATCCGTACGCGCCCAGCGCCTGCATGATGCGGACGTAAACGTAGGCATTGTAGTGCTGCATGAACACTTCGCGGTCCAGTTCGATGAACCCCGCAAGTTGGCTGAGGTAGTGATCCAGCAATTGCTGGCGTAGCTCCGGCGGCAGAGCAGCCTTGGCATCGTACAAAAGGGAAGCGATATCATATTGCAGCGCGCCTCTGCGCCCACCTTGATAATCCACAAAAAATGGATGGCCGTCGCGCAACATAATGTTGCGGGACTGGAAATCACGATACAGAAAGTACTCTCGTGGGGCGCTCAATAGGAACTTTGTCAGGCGGCTGAAATCGTCTTCCAGCGCCTGTTCGTTGAAGGGGATGCCGGCGAGCCGGAGAAAGTAATACTTGAAGTAGTTCAAGTCCCAGGTGATGGATTGGCGATCGAAGCTGCCGCGCGGATAACACTTTTTGTAATTCAAATCGCGGCCGGCCTCGACCTGAAAACGGGGCAGTACTTCCACAACTTTGCGGTACGCTTCAACCACCGGGGCGGAAATGTTCGAGCCCTCGCGATTGTCAGACAGAAACTCAAACAGGGTTGTGTCTCCCAGGTCTTCCTCGAGATAAGCGCCATGGCTCAAATCTTCAGCATAAATTTCCGGCACCGGCAGACCGTGCCGGCGAAAATGCCGGGAAAATTCAACGAACGCGGCATTCTCTTCGTATATGTCATGCAGAATGCCAATCGCGCTGACCTGCTCACCGGCCAGCCGGATGATGCTGCGCCCCGAACCGCCCAGCTGGCCATGCAGCGGCTGCGCCCGCTCGACCGGCGAGTGAAAATGCTGCGCAAAGAGCTTTTTGAGAACGTCCATGAGTGTGACTTGCAGCGGTTCAGTTTTGACCAATCGTTTGCCGGCACTTAGCCCACGTGCCCTTACGTTTTTGGCGCGGGCTTGGGAGGAATCTCGCCATAGCCGGGCGCTACCTGGGTGAGATTCTTGTCCAATGAAGCCTTCACATCGCGGATGGACCAGCCAATTCCACCGGCCAGAAGGTTCAGAAAAAACGGATTCGCCCAGTTTTCCGGACGGTCACCCATGGCCGTGAAAAACACTCGCCCCTTGCCATCCATTCGCGCCCACGTCACTGGGTAGGGGGGACGCTGATAGGGTTCACCCTTCATTCCCTGGGTGTCCAGCGTGAGGATCACGTGGAGGTCCGGCATAAAATCCTTGAGCGAGTACCACTCTTCGGTAAAGCTGACGGGTGAGGCCACACCTTCCAGTCCGGGAAATTTCTCATCTTTCACGATAAGGTTGGCCGTCTGCAGCCGGGGAGTGCTTCCGTGGACGATGAACTCGCCACCCAGCATCCGGAGATACGGATCAGACTGCTCCCCGTGCGCGATATAACGATTGGAGTTATCGGGCGGGTCGGGTTCGGTATGAAACGTATCGCTGGCGGCGTGGACTCCGACAAAACCAAGTCCGCCATGTACCGCGTCCAGCAAGGCCTTCTTGCCTTGCGGCGACATAGGGGGATTCTTGTCAGTGCCCGCTTTGGTCAGATCGCCGGTAGTGTAGAAGAGTACGGCTGCGTGCCTTTGGAGGTCTTTGGAATCAAAAATCTGTCCGTCTTTGGAAGCCGTCACCTCAAAGCCGTGTTGCTGCCCAAGGGCGGTGACCGCAGTTTCCAGGATGCTGGGGCGTCCCTCAATTCGCTTTACGACTTCGTGCTCGAACCCCGAAGACTTGGTAAACACGAGAAGAGATTTTTTCTTCGAGCCCAGCAGTTGTTTGGGCAAGGCAAGTCCCGCGGCGGCGATTGCGCTGGCGCCTAGAAAATGACGGCGGTTGACAAACTCTTTCATGCTTTTTCCTTTCCCTCTTGCAGGCGTTAGACTCCGACCGATTTTCGCCCCGCGCCTACCGAGGTTGATCCTAACTCACGATGGGAATTCCGCACCAGAATTTCACGTTTGGATCCCTTGCAGGCGTAGGCTGGCCTTGGCAGTCCGACCCTCGCGATCCAGGGAAATCTTCGACTGTCCGCACCCCTCAGGTGGCAATCCGGGCCCAGCCTGCATCCAACTTACCGGGTGGAGGGCAACCCCATGCTGCGGCCGCGGAAAATCGGGATCGTATGTATCGGCATCCTTGCCCTGGTGGCACTCGGGGCCACGGGCTGTTCCC
>Ga0070697_100001089_pt1 | contig 20536 bp, 14 predicted proteins | sample KBSK1501metaG_FD_65475 | JGI IMG/M metagenome (GOLD analysis project Ga0070697, IMG submission 65475) | Corn, switchgrass and miscanthus rhizosphere microbial communities from Kellogg Biological Station, Michigan, USA - KBS K1-50-1 metaG | ecosystem: Host-associated > Plants > Roots >... | reverse complement strand
GACCTCGCGGACGCCGCGGTCGACCGCCAGGTACTCGAGGTTGGCGCCCCAGCCACATCCGATGTCGAGCACCCGCGTGGTCTCGCCGACCTTCCCGAACCGGTACAGGGCGGTGAGCTTGGCCAGCTGGGCGGTCTCGAGGTCGTCGGTGTCCTCGAAGACCGCGCCGGTATAGTTCATCCGCCGGTCCAGCCACAGCCGGAAGAACTCGTTGTCCACGTCGTAGCTGACCGCGATGTCGGCCTTGTCCGACATCAGTGACCGAGTTCGCCGGCGAGGTAGCGGCGGCGGGTCTCCTGCCGCCGCGGCTTGCCCGAGGTGGTCTTCGGTATGGTGCCCGCGGGTACCCGCACTACGTCGGCGACGGCCAGCCCCACCGACTCGGCCACCGCCACGCGCACCGCTTCCCGCAAGCCGCGCAGGGCGCGGTTCGCACACTCCGCCACCACCACGACCTCCTCGGTCTCCGGTCCGGGGCGGGTGAACGCCACCACACCGCCTTCGCGCACGCCCGGGACGGATGCAGCGGCCCATTCCACCCGGTGCGGATCGGTGCTGACGCCCCTCGCCACGAGCACATCCCTGGTCCGCCCGGTGATGTACAGGTGGCCGTCGCCGTCCAGATAGCCGAGGTCCCCGGTACGGAGCCAGCCGTCGCGCCGGAAGGCATCCGACGCCGGCTCGCCCAGGTAGCCAGCCGCGACCGACGGGCCACGCACCCAGACCTCGCCGATTTCACCGCTGGACCGCGGCACACCCGGCGCCTCGACGACCACCACCTCGTGTCCGGGCACCGGGCGTCCGCAGTCCACGGCATCGGCGGCGTCGCTTCGCAGCCCGCTCGCGAAGCTCACGGCGAGGGTCGCCTCAGCCAGCCCGTAGGCGGGGGTCACCGCCGCCGGGTCGAGCCCAGCAGGAGCGTAGGCGGCGAGGAAACGGCTCAGCGCCGCGGCATTGACGGGCTCCGCGCCGCAGCCGAGCACCCGCACGCGCGATAGGTCCAGCTGAGCGACCTCCTCGGGTCGCACGCGCCGCGCGGCGAGACTGTACGCGAAGCTCGGCCCGAACGTCACTGTTCCCGCGTGTGCCGACACAGTACGCATCCACACGCCCGGGTCGCGCAGGAACATCGCCGTCGGCACGAAGACGACCGGAACCCCCGCAGTCAGTGCCGCGCAGCCGAAGCCGACCAGACCCATGTCGTGGTGCAGAGGCAGCCGCCGATCCGCACAGCAGACATGGATACGCCTGCACGAGCGACGCTTCGACCCCCGCGCGCCACGCGTCCCGGCGACCCAGCGACGGCGGCGGAGGAAGCGGCACGGCGACCCCGCCCAGCCACAGCAAGGCGAGGAAGGCCGGCAAGAATACATCCGCCTCGCCGGCAAGCAAGCCGACATGATCACCGGCCACCACGCCGCACTCGGCCAGCGCGCCGGCCCGTCGAGCCACCTGCTCGCGCAGCTGGTCACGGGTCAATGAAAGGCCCAGGCCGTCGCTACGCACATAGATGTGAGCCGGCTGGTCATCACCCCGGTACGACGCCAGCACGTCAGCCACCCAGGACAGGCACTCCATAACGTCCCTGCATCCGCGGACCTTGAGCGCGTCCCCGCCGTCGTCACAGGCCCGATTCTGTTCAAGCCACTGAAACCGCGCTGACGCGGCGCTGAAATGCGACGTCTCAAGCACGGAGCACGGCTGGCGCGCTCGCGTCGTAGTCAGCGATCTAGGCCGCTACCGCGCTTCGCGTCACGCCGGGTTCACTCCGTCCAGGGCAGGCTGGAGGGCGAGATGTGCCGCCTGGCCGGCTGCTCGGGATCGTCATCGGCGAGGACGTGTGCCCTGGCTTAGCTGCCGAAGCCAGGTTCGACCGGAAGCGAGTCCGCGCCGCCGAGATTGCTCCCCAGGTCACGATGGACGGGTTGTGGCACGACACCAGCCGTTTCCTTATGCCGACTCCAACGGGAACCTGCCCCAAGGTGCCTGGCGGCAGCGCACTAGGCCGTGACGAACGTCTCGTTGCCGTGGCCGCCGCCGGGGAAGATGCCTGCCGGTCAATTAGTTGCAAACCAGGAATAGTTGTATTAGCGCAAGTATCCGGGGCGTCGTCCCGTGCCAGTGAGGTGAACCGCCGTGCCCGAACTGAGCCGCCAGCGCCGCCTGCTGGTGCTGGGCATCTGCTGCATGAGCCTGTTCATTGTCGGCCTGGACAGCACGATCGTGAACGTCGCGCTGCCCTCGATCGGACGTGAGCTTCATGCGTCGGTTTCCGGGCTGCAGTGGACGATCGACGCGTACGCGCTGGTGCTGGCGAGCCTTTTGATGTTTTCCGGGTCGACAGCGGACCGGATCGGGCGCCGCAAGACGTTCCAGGCGGGCCTGGCCCTGTTCACGGTCGGCTCGCTGGCGTGCAGCCTGGCCCCTGGCCTGGGCTGGCTCGTGGCCTTCCGGATGATCCAGGCGGTCGGCGGCTCGATGCTCAACCCCGTGGCGATGTCCATTATCGCCAACACGTTCACCGATCCGGCCGAGCGCGCCCGGGCGATCGGCGTCTGGGGCGGGGTGTTCGGCCTGAGCGTGGCGCTGGGCCCGGTGGCCGGTGGCGCGCTGGTCGATTCGGTCGGGTGGCGCGGCATCTTCTGGGTCAATATTCCGATCGGGATCGCAGCGATCGTCCTCACGGCGCTATTCGTGCCCGAGTCCCGTGCCAGCCGGCACCGTCGGCCCGACCCGCTGGGCCAAGTCCTGGTCATCGTCTTGCTAGCCTCGCTGACATACGCGATCATCGAGGGCCCCGGCTCGGGCTGGGCATCGGCGAAGATCCTGTTCTTCTTCGGTCTGGCCGTGGCGGCGCTGATTATGTTCGTGGCCTGGGAGCCGCGGCGCGACGATCCGCTCATTGATCCCAGGTTCTTCCGCAGCGCACCATTCTCCGGGGCGACGGCCACCGCGGTCACCGCGTTCGCGGCGATGGGCGGCTTCTTGTTCCTCAATACCTTGTACCTGCAGGAAGTCCGGGGATTCAGCCCGCTGGCGGCCGGGCTGTACGTGCTGCCGATGGCGGTGACGATGGCGGTCTGCGCGCCGCTGGCCGGGCGGATCGTCGCCGCCCGGGGCGCCCGGATCCCGCTGGTGATCGCCGGCCTCGCCCTGATCGCCGGCGGCGTGCTGCTGACCAGGCTCACCGACACGGCAGGCGTCGGCTTCCTGGTGATCAGCTACATCGTGTTCGGTGCCGGGTTCGGCCTGGTTAACGCTCCGATCACCAACGCCGCGGTGTCAGGCATGCCCCGCCAGCAGGCGGGCGTCGCGGCTGGCGTCGCGTCCACCAGCCGGCAGGTGGGCACGTCGCTCGGCGTGGCGGTCATGGGCTCAGTGCTGAACGGCAACCTGCATGGCGCGATGCGCACCGGGTTCGTGCCCGCCAGCCAGCCCGGCTGGTGGATCGTGGCCGCCTGCGGCGCAATCGTACTCATCCTCGGCATCACCACGACCGGCCGCTGGGCACGCCGCACCGCGGCCCATACCGCCGCCCGGCTCGAACCGGCCGGAGGCACGCTACCCGCCAGAAGCGAGGTGAGGGTGCCGTGACCGCCCCCGGGCCGCACGGCGGCTGCAGGTAAGCCGGCCGCCCGCGCCAGGCCTAACTGGAACCCGCCCCGCTGAGCAGGTCCAGGCTCGCCGCGACGCGCGCCAGCGCGATAACCTCCTGCCGCGGCGTGTTCACCGGCGTGATGTAGGAACCGAAAATCGGTCGTTGCCGTAATCCGCCACAGATCAATCCAACCCCTGGGCTGCCGGAAGTTTCCACAGCCGTCCCCGTCAGCCCGCGTGCTAGGCCTGCCGCTGGGCGCGGATGTGCCGGACGATTTGTCCCAGATCTTCCGATCCCGCCTCAGGAAAGGCGACGAGCCAGTCATGCACTATCCGCAGCAACGGCAGGTCAGCCGAGGCGGTCGCCAGCGTGACGTCCTTGGCGGCAAGCCGGAGCGGGTAGTTGGCTCCCTGTGCGAATGCGCGGCCGGCAATCCCGGCCAGCGGCCCGTTGGCTAGGGCTCCGGTCACGAGTTCCTCGGGAAGCCCGAGTGCATCCGCAAGGGCCATGGCTTCCCCAACCATGGTGACACCGGCGATCACGGCGTTGATCAGGACAACCTTGAGCGCCGCTCCGTGGCCGACCGCGCCGCACTCCGTTACGGTGCCGAATACCTCCAGAATGGGCCGGACCTTCGTGAGATCCCCGCCCGCCAGCACGACAAGCTGCCCGGAGGCAGCTCGGTCCGCGCTGCCCATGACCGGCGCGTCGACCAGCGCGACGCTGCCGGGCAGGAGGGCGGCTACCTCCTCGAGTGCCTGCGGGCCGATGGTGGAGGCCTCGATCAAGATGGTGCCCGGTCGCAGATGCCGGGCGATATCGTCTATGACCTCCCGCACCGCGGTTGGATCGGCGAGCATGGTGATGACCACGTCGGCTTCACGAACCGCCTCGGCAGGACTCGCCGCCACGTCGGCGCCATCCGCCTGGAGCGACTCGGCGCGTGACGCCGTGCGGTTCCAGACCGTCAGCGGGTAGCCCGCCGCGAGCAGCCGCTTGGCCATCGGACTGCCCATGATCCCCAGACCGATAAAGGCTATTCTCTCCATGCGCTCCATCCCGGTGTTCCAATCGTTAAGGGAACTATCGTGGCTCGCCTGCCGGAACCCACTCGTGCCGGTTCCGCTATAAACGGCATCACCCACAGCTCTAGGCTGCACCGCGGTCAGCGCCGTGGCACCTGCTCGTGCTGATGTGCAGGGTAGCGCGTGCAGGAACTGCTAGGCAGCCCAGCTGATGTCGAGGATGATAACGGCGCGGGTGCCATCGTTTATTAAATAGGTGATTAGGCCTGCATCGCCAAACTCTATGCGTCTGACGTAAGGGTCGCTGGTCGGAAAGGTCCGGAGCGGGTCGTCAGGATAGTCGATGACGTCCGCCCTGGCTTCGATGGGGCTGTCGAATGCTGACCCTCGAAGGCCGTGCATCTGTTTCAATGCTCGGCCGTTCAGTTCGGCCCGGTAAGTCACGGCCGGTCCCTGGTCGCGGCGACTCGTTCTGGCCAGTCCGGGATCGCATCGGTGACCAGCACTGTCGTGGCCGTTCCCGCGCGCGCAACTGCGAGTTCCTCGTAGTAGCCGTGCTGCTCGGCGGCGACCGCGGTCAGGCTCCATACGTGGAGAAGGCGCCGCAGTTGCTGATAACCGGCGGGGTTGTGCGCAGCATTCACCGCCCGGTGGTACTGGCGGAGGAACTCCTCGCGCTCTCGTTCGGGGAGGTCTCTCAGGATCACCAGCGGATCGGCGGGGTCTTCCGTCGGCTGTTCGGTCACGTGACTCAGCTTACGCCGGCGTGCCGTCCTCACCCTGCCCACTGCACAGGCCAGGATTCAGGCGTCGAGGCTTGGATCCGTGACATCCGACTGAATGCACAGGCTTCGCAGTTGCCGCCACGAGCTCACTGCAGTCTGTTTGTCCGGGCCGAATTTGATTAGCTCTGCTAATCAAATTCGGGGAGTCAAATGGGGAGCCAACGAAGGCAGATATCGGGCGGCGCAGGTGTCCATTCAGGGGGTCGGTGCGGGGTGTGATGCAGGATCCGCGGATCCGTGAGCAATTCCGGATGATCGTGGGCACTGGATGAAAATCGCAGCCGTCACCAGTGCTGAGCTGCGCGAGGTGGTAAACGCGTGGGACGGAGTCTGGCGCAAGCTGCCGTCCTGAATGGCTCTGCGACGTTGCGTGATCACCAGGGTGGTGATCGTCATCACGGCTGCGTGCCGGTGGCGGGGGTGGTTTGCTGTCAGACTGGGCAGGTTGCCGGGCGGGAAGCGGGGCTGACTGGGTGCTGGATGGGTGAGTCGTGGCGGTGACGGGCACCGGGGTGCTGGGCGGCCGGTACGCGCTGGCGGAGGTGCTGGGTGCTGGCGGGATGGCGACGGTGTGGCGGGGCCGCGATGAGGTGCTCGGCCGCGAGGTCGCGGTCAAGGTGCTCAGCCCGCAGTACGCGGCCGATCCGGGGTTCCTGGCCCGGTTCGAGCGGGAAGCCCGGCACGCCGCCGCGGTCAGCCACCCCCGGCTGGTCACCGTCTTTGATTCCGGCATTGACCGCGGCACGACGTTCCTGGTGATGGAGCTGGTCACCGGCCGGACCCTGCGCCAGGTGCTGGATGAGGCCGGGCCGCTGCCGGCCGGGGAGGCGGTCGCCGTCGCCGCGGCGGTGTGCGAGGGCCTGGAGGCCGCGCACGCGGCCGGGCTGGTGCACCGCGACGTCAAGCCGGCCAACATCATGCTGGCGGGCGGTGAGGTGAAGATCCTGGACTTCGGCATCGCCCGGGCCGACGGCGCCGCGGCCGGGACCGCGACCGGGACGGTGCTGGGCACCGCCGCCTACCTGTCCCCGGAGCAGGCGGCCGGGTACCCGGCCGGGCCGCAGTCCGACCTGTACTCCCTTGGCTGCGTGCTGTTCGAGATGCTCGCCGGCGTCCCGCCGTTCACCGCCGAATCGCAGGTCGCGATCGCCTACCGGCAGGTGCACGATGACCCCGGCCCGCCGTCGGCGCGCCGCCCCGGCCTGCCCGCCAGCCTGGACCAGATCACCGCCCGGCTGCTGGCCAAGGACCCCGCCGCCCGGCCCGCTGGCGCGGCGGCGGCCCGGGCCGGGCTGCTGGCCGCTGTGGCCCCCGGCGCCACCGCCATGCTGCCCGTCCCGCCCGGTGCCGTCCCGGGCGCGCCACGCCGGTGGCGGCGGCCGCGGCGGGGCGAGACCGTGCTCGCCGTGGCGCTTGCCGCGACGCTGGCCGCCCTGGCGGCGGTGCTTGCGGCTGGCCCGGGCAGTGCCAGGCCCGCGGCGCCGGCCGCGCACCCCGCCGTCACCGGCCCGGCCAGCCACGCTCCCGCCGGGCGGGCAGGACGGTCATCGCCGCCGCGCCGGACACCGGCGGGGACGGCCACGGCCGCTGCGCTGCCCCCGGTCGCCGCGGCGGCTGCCGCCCTGGCCGGCGGCCTGCAGGCGGGGGTCGCTGACGGGCAGGTGACCCAGCAGGCCGGCCAGGACCTGTTCAGCCGCCTGCAGCCGCTGCTGTTCGGCCCGCCCGGCCAGGACACCCGGCAGATCCAGGACCAGTACGCCCAGCTCGTCAAGAGCTACGCCCAGCACCAGTCCGAAGGGGACATCACCGGCCGGGCAGCCGCCACCCTGCCCAAGGCGATCGCCGCCCTCGGCACCGCCCTCGGCGCCCGTTAACCCCGAGCCGCCGGGTCCGGCTGCTCATGATCACGCCGAACGCTGCCAGGCTCATGGCGGGCACCAGCCAGAACACCGCAGGCGCCGGCGAATGCTCATAGGTCCCGGACCCTGTACTGGCCGGGAGTGAGGCGCGCGACACGCCGTGACCGGGGGTGCTTGAACCTTGAGCTGAGGCCGAGCACGATCCGGGCTTGTGCCCGATGAGCCTGATCTGCCTGCCAGTGCCGGGGAGCCGCGTGAACTGCTGGCCCGGCTGCGGGCGGTGATCGAGGCAAAGGACGCAGAGGTCGTGATGCTGCGGGCGGAGCTATCGGCGGAGCGGGAGCTGCGCAGGCGGCTGGAGCTTACGGTTGCCGGACTGCAGCGGCGGCTGGGCATGGACAGCACCAACTCAGGGACGCCGTCGTCGAAGGAGCCCATCGAGGCGAGGGAAAAGCGCAAGGCTGAGCGGAAGGTGCGGCAGTCCCCGGAGCGGGAACGCCGCAAGGACCGCGACCGTGGCGGGCAGCCCGGTCATGCCGGCAGCGGCCTGGCCCGTGAGCCAGATCCGGACGAGCGCAGGGAGATGGATCCGCCGGCGCAGTGCTCGCGGTGCGGGGCCGGCCTGGACGGCGCTGAGCCCGCGGGCATGCCATGGGCGCAGGTCTGGGATGTGCAGATCAGCAAGGTGGTGACGGAGTACCTGCTGCCGTCACTGGCATGCCCGTGCTGCGGGGCAGTGAGTACTGCTGCGGCGCCGGCCGGGGCGTATCAGGGGAGCGTGGCCTACGGGCCGGGGATCAATACTGCGGCGGTGCTGCTGACCTCGTACGGGAACGTGCCGCCGGAGCGGGCCGCGAACCTGATCGGCATGCTGCTCGCCGTCCCGGTCTCGCCCGGGTTCGTGGACAAGGCCAGCGAGCGGCTCGGCAGCGTCCTGGAAGATGCCGGGTTCGATGCGGCGATGCAGGCCGCGCTGGCCGCCGAGCCGGCGCTGGGCGCAGATGAGACCCCGGTGAATGTCCTCAGGCCGGATACCGGCGGGCCGGAGACGGGATCCCCGCACGTGCTGATCATCCGCACCCCGGGCGGGAAGCTGACCTGGCTGCGGGCGCTCGGGTCGCGCCGGCACGCCGCGATCACCAAGATCCTGGCGTTCTTCACCGGGTTCCTCATCGCCGACGGGTACGGCGCCTACCAGGACCTGCTGCCTCAGCTGGCCGGGATGCAGCAATGCTGCCAGCACATCATCCGCCGCTGCCGTGCCGTCGCCCAGCTCGGCCCTGGCAGCCTCCAGTCCTGGGCCGAAGACGTCATCAAGATCCTGCGGGAAGCACACCGGGCCATAGAAGAGGCCAGGGCGCGGGGCAAGCCACCTGACCAGCAGCTGATCGAGCGGCTCCGCGAGCGTTACGACGAGCGGGCCCAGTTCGGGATCACGCACAACCGGCACCGGGACTGGCACGACGGCAACCACCCCGGGTTCGTCCTCGGCACCTGGCTCAAAGAGCACGCCAGCCAGGTCTGGCTGTTCACCGCCGAGCCATCTGCCGAGTGGACGAACAACATCTCCGAGCAGGGAGCCAAAGCCGCCAAGCGTCACCAGGCAGTCTCCGGGTACTGGCACACCCAGCGAACCCTCGCCCGCTGGTGCCGCATCCGCTCCTACCTCGACTCGGCGACAGCGCACGGCCTGACCGCCCTTGAGGCCATCACCGCCGCGCTCGCCGGCAAGCCATGGCTGCCGCTGCCCGCGATAGCGTAAAAGCACAGCTCACGACCTACCCGTGAATGGACACCGGCGCAGGGCGACGCCTAGCGACTATTAGCGCGGCTAGCTGGCGCTTCAGGCGACGGCAGGCGACGTCCCGCGACAGTTAGGTTGCGTCTTACAAGCGAGGGGCCGGTGGTTCGAACCCACCTGCGCCCACCAGGCAAATAACCTGGTTTCCGACGTGCATATTGGGCATGAGTGACTAACTGAATGACTATGGAAGCAGGAAGCCATTAGAGGTTCTCACGCAGCTCTCGCGGTGCCCGATTCGACTCCGGACCTGGCTCCCGTCCGCGTGCGAATCCGGAGAACCTCAGCCTGACCGCGAGGATGCCCTTGGTCGTTCCGATGACGCACAGGTCCGGTTCGGCGAGGGCGATCCCGCCGACCGCGGCACGGGTCGAGATCGTGATGGCGGTCGCGGTGTCGTTCATGTTCCACGCGCGCACTGTGCCGTCCAGGGCTCCGGACGCCAGTACCGGCCAGCCGCCGAGCCGGCCGAACGCGAGCGCGCTGATTTTATCGAAGCTGCCGGTCAGCGGCGACCCGACCAACCGCTCGCGCGGGAAAGTGTACAGGGCCACCTTCCCGTCTTCGTTTCCGCACGCGACGAACGGCGTGTCGGCCAGGTCGCCGACGACCGTGGCCCAGGCGGTGTCCCTGTTGGGCAGCGCCTTGTTCTCACGGATCGGAGGCGTCACGTTCTCGTCCCATCTAGGGAAGCGCTCACGATCTGAGTCATGCAGGTAGCGAGCGAAGACAGTTCCGTGACAGGACACGACAAGAACTGGTATGTCCGCCACTACGGCCAGGCCGACGTGGCTGATCCGTTCGCGGAAAGAGTAGGGCTCGCGGACCTGCTCACCGGTGGCCAGGTCGGCCACGATCAACTCACCGCGGAATGTGCCGGCTATGGCCAGCGTCCGGTCGCCGTCGAGGGCGAGGGCTACCGCCTCGGCGTCGGGCGGCATCCACCCAGACCCGATCGGCGTGCCGTCGTCCAGGTAACAGGCATGACGGCGGGGTCGCCCATAACGTTCGAGCGCCACGGCAACCGGTCGATTGTGCAGCGTTCCCGTGGCGACCGCCCGCACATCCCGCACATCCACCTGCTCCGCCGGCGGGGCCGGGCGCGGCGTGCCGGTGGTGAGGCCGAAAGTGAGCAGGCCCCGATCGGTACCGCATAGGAGCGTTTCCCCGCTGACCGCTACCGCGCTGACGGGTGGGATCGCGTCCGCCCCCGGTGATGGCGAGAGCAGGTCGACGACCCGTACCTCGCCATTCCCGCCGCCGCACACGGCGACCAGGTTGTCGTCCTGCTCGGTGATGGCGAGGCAGTTGACGTCGCCGTCTACCTGGATGGCCTGAGGATCGCCGTCACCCATCGGATCCCAGACATGCAGCGTCCGGGCGCGTCCGCCCGAGATGATCAGCGTCCGCCCGCCGTGCCGGGTAACCGCGACGGACACGACCTGAGGGGTGTGCAGGTGACGTGGTGGCGACCATAGCAGGCCGCCGGTTCGGGCGTCGGCGATCACTACGCGCGGGTTGTCCTCGCTGCCCAGCACGATGACGGGTCGCCCGTCGAGCTCGCCCGGCGCAACCGACGAGAGGTAGTCGACGTCCGTCCAGCGGGCGGTCGGCCGCATCCTGTCCAGGTCGATGACGTGCGCGCCGTCACGGAATGTCGTGCACACGGCGACCGGGGTTCCGTCCAGCTCGGTAACCGCCAGCCCGTTGATCCGGCCGTCGGTGAGGACTACTGGATCACTGATCTCCTTCTCGGACTGGATGTCCCAGGTGTGCAGGGTTCCGCCGATGGCGCCGACGGCGCGCTGCTCGTCGCGCACGCGGATGAAGGCGGCCGCCTCCACTTGCTCGGCAGGTCCGCAGAACGGGCCGCCCTCGAGCGCTCCGGTGGCCAGGTTCCACGTGCCCGCCCGGTATCCGTCGGTGGCGACTAGAATCCAGTGGTCACTGCCGTTCGCAACCGCGATGCTATGGACGCCCTTGTCCGGATGCAGGACGCCGTCCGGGCTGATGACGAGCTGCGCGGTCAGCGGCTGCTCCGCGGCCGCTGACCGCGCGTCCCGGTTCTTCCGGTCTTTCAGTTTCTTCTTGCCTTTCCCGTCCTTCCGGCGCCGGTCGGCGTCTTTCGGTTGGCCAGGCCCGGCCCCGGGACAGGAGGTGATCACGATCCGTTGCTCGCTGGTGGTGGAGACCGAGCGACTGGAGCTTTCGCGGAGCGCCGCCAGCGAATCGTCTGCGGACTTCGCCGCCAAGTCCCGCAACTTGTCGAGGTACGGGTCATCGCGGGGGACGCGCTTCTTCCCGGCGAGCGCCAACCGGCCGCCGTCCCACGAGGGGATGATGGCTGCGGCCGTAATGCCGGCGTCGAGGTCGGGTACCTGATGCGGGCCGCTGATCAGCTGCCCAGTGGCCAGTTCCCACACGCGTACCTTGCCGTCCTGGTCTCCGCTGACGATCACCCGACGTCCGCCAAGCTCGCCCCCAGCCAGCGCGGTTACCGGGCGGTCAAACACCCGGTGATACCAGCGCTGCTCGCCGGTATCCACGTCGAACACCTGCACGCCGCCACCGATGTCCCCAATCACGATCGTGTACCCCGGGTCGGTCACGGGCTTAGCGAGGGCGATCGCGGTGGCAGACTCAGTCGCGCGGACCGGGAACCCCCGGGTCTCACCGGTCGAGGGATTCCACACCTGGACGTCGTCGTTGAAGGAGTTGACCTCCGGGTCTAGCCGGACGGCCACCAGCGCTCCGCCTCCGGGCGTCTCGATCATGGCGCCGGCGAGAGTGTCGAACACGGACACACTGCCGGCGGGTATCGGCTCCCCGAGCGGCTTGCGGTCGCGCAGATCCCACATCCGCAGTCGGCCGCCGACCCGGCACAGCACTAGGGGGACACCCGTGACGGCACCGGCCGCGATGGCGCGCCCGCAGTTCCAGAAAGATTCGAGCGGCCGCCCGATCGCCACGCCCGCGGCCAGGTCCCAGGTCCGGAGCGTGCCATAGGAGTCGCCGGAGACGACGACAGGCGTTCCTGCGTCGCTCAGGCCTCCTGCCACGGCGGTGACTCGCCGCGGATCAGCTTTCTCCAGGCTGGTGCCGACGGCGGACACATGGGTGCCGGTCGTTAGGTTCCAGATCTTGAAAACTCCGTCGTCACCTGCGGTGAAGGCCTGCAAGGTTCCCTCGTCATCGCGGGTCATGGCGATGGCGTTGACGGCGCCCGCGTGCTGTCCGATCGCGCCGCGGATCTGTTCCCGCTGCCAGTGGGTGTAGCACAGCGACCAGGGCGGGTCGGTGATAAGGGCGGCCACCCGGTCGGCGAAGGCGGCTAGGTCTGCCGCCTGCGTGGCGTACAGGTGCAGGTGCGGTAGCGTCCCCGTGTCGCGGTCGCGGAGCATGGGCAGGACCTGCCGGATTAGCTGGGTGATGGGCTTGGCCCGGTCGGCGGCGCCGAGCAAGGACAGGATGCCGCGGTCACCCAGATCCAGACCCGGCGCCATGAGGAAGCGAGGATCTTCGATGAGGTCGTCGAGGCGGCCAACGGCCTCGGCGTGCGCGGGGAGGTAGCTCAGCAGGTACGGATCCGCGGCACCCCAGGTCCCGTCCACTCCGTGCCTGTCGAACGCGTAGTCCGTGATCTTCCGGTGCCAGCGGCCGGGATCGACCCAGAGTGTGTCGGCGGCCTGTTCGTCAAGCAGGAAGTCTGCGGTTGAGGCGTGGTCGAAGCGGTAGCTGCCTCGCTCCGCCCGCAGCAGCTGGCGGAGCCTGTCCAGCGCGGTCGCGCACGTCTCGCGGCCTACGGCGGTGATGCCGCCGTAGGCCTCGATCTGCGACACGGTCAGTCCCGCCTCGGCGACCGCGAGCATCCCGAGTACCGGCAGGTACAGCCGCTCCCATGCGCCTTCGTCGCGGGCGGCGCGGCCGACCCGGTCCCGGGTCCGCAGCAGGTAGTCCCGGGACAGCGCGTTAAGTCCGTCAGGCCATCGGTCCTCGCGTTCGGCCAGCCAGGTCAGGTCGGCACCGGGGTCGTCGGCCGCTTCCTGGATCATGGCACGCAGCAGCGTCAGGTAGCGGAAGTTCCCATTCGACCGGTTGGTCGCGTACGCGGAGAACGCGGCGGGACGCACGCCCAGTCGGCCGAGCACCTGCTGGACGACCTCGTCCCCGGCGATCTTCTGAGCGAGGCTTTCCGCGTCGGCGCTGAATTTGTCTAGGTTGACCTTCTTGACGTGCGGCCCATGCTGGCCGCGGGTCAACTGGTTCAAGCGCTCGCTGACGGGCCTACTGGCGATCACGAAGCGCACGTTAGCGGGGAATTCCGGGTGGTCGGCGAGCCAGTTGAGCACGTCGACCGAGGTGTCGCGCAGCCGTAGTTCGTCCACGCCGTCGAGCAGGATGATGATGCGGGCGTCCGGGTCGTGGCTGGCCAGCTTGCGCGCGGGGCGTAGCAGCGCCGACGGTTCCAGCGCTTGAGGGGCGGCGTAGGCGGCATCGACGATGTCGCCGATCTTTACCACCGTAAGGTTGCCGGAGATCAGCTCGGCTTTCGTCCGGAGGCGAAGGTTGAGGTCCGTGAACGGGCTGATGAGCACACGGTCAATATCGAGCAGCGTCAGGTCGGTGCCCGGCTCAACCACGCCCACATGCAGCTCTTCGTCCAGCGTTGCCATATGGGGAAACAGCTCGGGCTGGCGCGCCAGCAGCTGCAAGCCCACCGCAGTCAGGAAGGAGGCCAGACCGCCCTCATGCTGATAGGCGGTTTCCGGCTCTGCGGCACGACGGATGAAGTACCTCGGCCAGTGCGGGTGCCGCCGCGCTAGTGCGGCGAGGATGCCGGTCTTCCCAGTACCCGCCCCGCCGAGCAAGAGCACGATCCGGCAGTCCGGGGCATCCAGCATGGCAGTGATTTCCGTCAGCACCAAGTCCCGGGAAACGACCTGCCCCGGATCACCGATCAGCTTCTCATCGAAGAGCTCAGCGTAGCCGTCCGCCGTCTCTCGCGCGGGTTCTCGTCCACCCGCGGCTGGTTCTTCTCCGCCCATCGTTTCTTCCCGTTCCCCGATCGCGTCCTGCGTTGCCGCGTCCCTGGTCAGCCGCCTCCGGCGCCATCGTCTCCGCAGTCGGCCGCGCCCCGGATGGCGCGCCACGCCTCCCAGCCGGCCCATGCGAGGATGCCCGCGACTAGGCCACCGAGAGTGCTCGCGCCCGCGCCGCCTGCCGTCACCAGGTTGGTCAAGACCGCCACCAGGCAGCCGAAGATCACGCTCACCGCAGCCGGAACCCCATGATGCAACCAGACCCCGCGGGCCGCCGTGTTAGCGGCTACCCGCGATCCTCTTTTCCCCGATCACGCTCTTCCACTTTGAGTACGCTGTATGAAGAGTTATCTTTCATGCGGCGTGCCCGTCCCTTGCTCGTGATCTCCAGGCCGTCTGTCCCCTCGGGAACCTGGGCGATCACCACGTGGCTGTTGTCCATTTCTTGCGCTTCGAAATCTGAATTTATCTGGATCCCGGCCCTGGACAGCCTCGGCTTCAGGTCTGGCACAATCTCCATAAGCTTCCTTTCCAGTCCCGCGTAATTGTCATCGAATTGCCGTACGTCTAGTCGCGGCCCCTGTTTGCGGGCCAGGTCGCGGATGTCGTCCGGCAGGTCGCTGGCAGGGTCGAGCCTCGGGGTATCGCCGAGAAGGATGGGCGTCACGGCGCGGGCGGCGGCGAGGGCGGCCGCGATCTCGCGGCGCACCCAGTCGTGCTCCACGAAGATCCTGGGGCGGCCATCTGCGTTCTTGATGGTCAGCCACTTCGGACCGATCAGGGCCAGGAAGGCATCGCAGGTCCGCGCATTCTCCAGCAGGGCGTCGGGCCATTGCGCGCCGATCGGGATGGACTCGTGGGACAGGAAAACCTGGTCTTTGCCGAAACGCTGCTCAAGCACCACCCGAAGAGCCTCGGCTGCCCATTCGCCGTCTCCGTTACGGAAGTTGATGAAGATCTTTGGCATCATCAGCCCTTCGGTGGTCCTTAGGGGTGGGTGCGTGGGTACGCAGACGAACTGGTCGAGCTAAGCTGGATCGCCTCACCTGCCGGTTCGCGAGCCAGCGGCGGAGCGCGTGGGCGAGCCGCAGCAGATCCTGGCGGATCACGGCGGAGCGGATCCCGGGCGTCAGAACAGGATCCCACGGGTGAGCTCGCATGCATAGTCCACCTTGCCAGCGGCCTCGGTGGCGAGCGCGCGCCCGGCTGAATCAGCGCGACTTCCAGGCCGAGCGCGGCCGCTGGCTCCGCAGGCTGCTCGAGGTCGTGCAGGCACCAGTCGGTGGTCATCGTGACCGGATTGGCCAGCGATGTAAAGCCGAGCGCGGACGGCTCAGGATCCGCGGCCTTGGCCCGCACGAGGCGGCTGGCGCCACGGTTGATGGCTGCCGACAGCCGTCGGCCGAGGGCAGGCCCCGGGCCTCGAGCAATGCGGCGAGCCCATTCACTATGGTGGCACCCGTTCCGGTTTCTGTGGCCGCCGGGCGAGCGCCGCAGTTTCGGCTGTGTCGCTGCGGTAGAGTGTGACCAGCACTTATTTCGTTGAGGTCACCTCACGGTAATAGGCTTCCACCCTGTTTGATCAGGATTCGGGTAGGATCCTGGAATAATGCGGTAGGCTTCGCGTGACTGTCCGACGACCGGATTCCAGTTTGAATCTATGTAGTCTTGAGCCTCTTCGCGCGACTGAATCCCGACCTTGAGACGATTGGGTAAACGCTGCGGTCAAAGGCGATGCCGCGCTTTTTCAATATCTTATAGTCGGCGTCGGTTGGGTTAAATGTTACTGTATATGCCATTTGGATGACTCTCTTCCTTTGTTCCTTCGGCTCAGGCGCCCAGCAGCCTGCGGCGTTCTCGCAGGTGCCGCTGCCGGCCAGGTCGTTCTGTTCGCCCGCTTCACGGATGAATTTGTCGAGCAGGCTGGCCGCACGCGGGCTCCGCAGTTGCGGAGACTCGTTAAGGACCCGAACGGCTGCCTGCGAAGTCCCGGCAGTAAGGAGCTCCCTGAGTGGGTTGACCCAGATAGCCTCGTACATATCCGCGGCCGCATTGAGCATCTCGGCTATATCGTCGTCGTCGTTCATGTGCTCCCTGGCGCGCCTACGCAAACGGTCGGTGGCTGATCACGCTGCGGGCGTCAGCGCATCGTCCTAGCGATGACGTTGATGGTCTTCATGATCCAGAGGCCACAGATCCCGAAGGCGCCGCCGGGATAGTAGGCCGCCTTGGCAAGGCCCTTCTGCCACCATTCCAGGTGATCGAAATGGAACCAGAATCCGGTCACCACGGTCCCGGCGATAACTGCGAGTAGGAGCAGGATCCCGAAGAAGATGCCGCCGGCGTTGCCGTGGCTGCTGGCCAGGAGCGCAATTCCGAGGACGGCCGTTATCGCGGACGACAGCGCCATCCACGGATGCCAGCTTTCGGGCTCTTCCTCGGGCTGCGGCTCACCGGTTACCGGATGATCCGCGTGAGGCTCCTGTGGCGTGGCGGATTGTGCCACGGTTCACCCCCGCTTCCTGGGATATCGCTATGCTGCAAGTGTCGGGTAAAGAGGAGATATGGTCCACAGAGTGGCTGTTGCGCCATGAAGAGGAAACAGGAAACCCGGTGAACTGAGAGGTCAGGGGGGCATGGAATTCGGCGATGAACTGAGACGTCGGCGCGTAGCGGCAGGCATGTCCCTTCGGGATCTAGCCCGGCTGGTCCACTACAGCCGTGGTCATCTCAGCAAGGTGGAGACCGGGCAGGCTATCGCGAGCATTGAGCTAGCACGGCTGTGCGACTCAGCGCTCGGTTCAGGCGGCGCGCTGGTTGAAATGGTCGCGTCCACCCCCGGTCGCCGGCCGGCCACGGACCGCACGAAGAAGGGAGGCCCGCCGGTGAGCAGCGATCCTGGAATGCGGCACTGGCCGGTGCCTCTCGTCCGCGAGGATCTGCTGTCCTCGGCGACGGCGGTGATCTCTATCGCTATCCCCTCTCCGACTCAGATCAGCTCATCCCAGGCCGAGTCGGCCGCGACGACCTTCACTGCCCTATTCGGTCAGCTCCGCCAGCTCGGCCAGCGCGTCTTCCCAGGTGCCTTGCTCCCAACCCTGATCGCGCAGACCCAGACGCTGCGCGGTCTGGCGGCTTCGGCGCGGAACCCGGCGCGGTCGATCCTGCTCGGGCTGGCGGCTCGCTATGCGGAGTACACCGGCTGGATGGCCCAGGAGATCGGTGACGATCACGCAGCGCTGTGGTGGACCGACGAGGCCGTACAGATGGCCGACGCCGCCGGGCAGCCAGAGATGGGTGCATACGCGCTGGTCCGCCGGGCGCTGGTGGGAATGTACCGTGGCGACGCTGCGGAAACCATCGACCTGGCCCGGATGGCCCGGTCGGATCCCCGCGCGTCCGAACGTGTCCGTGGCCTCGCAGCCTTGCGAGAAGCGCAGGGTTACGCATTAACGGCCGATGACAGCGCCTGCGAAAATGCCCTCGAGAGCGGGCGCGAGCACCTGGCCCGTGCGGAGGATGATCCCGCGATCGCCATTCTCGGGACATCGACCGTCCCCGACCCCGCCGCCATGGTCACCGGGTGGTGCCTCTATGACCTCGGACGTCCCGCGGACGCGGGAACCGTCCTCGACCGGGAGATCGCGCGACTGCCTGCTGATGCACAGAAGGCGCGCACTCGCTTCGCGGCCCGGCGGGCCCTGGCCTACGCGGCCGCCGGGGAGGTGGACCATGCCTGCTGGCTGACCGGCGAATTGCTCGCCGACGCGCTAGAACTGTCGTCCGCCACCATCCGGCTGGATCTAGTCCGGCTTGCCCGAGCCCTCAACCGCTGGCCGACTCACGGCCCGGTCCGTGACCTCCAACCAGAACTGACCCGGGCTCTGCGCCCTCTCGCCCGGCAGTTCGCCGAAGACTGACCAGTGATATCCAAGCCATTACCGGTGCTAACGATATTTCGGGGAGCCAAACAGGGAGCCAACGAAGGCAGGCGCCGGGCGACGTAAGGCGACATCAGGCGACGATCGATCCAGCTAGCTGGCACTTTAGGCGACGCCGGGCGACGTCTCGCGACGGTTCGGTTGCGTCTTACAAGCGAGGGGTCACTGGTTCGAACCCAGTTGCATCAGGTCAGAGGGGTGTGAGATTTCCGGCCGGTCGGTGGGCGGTCACGGCGACGATGCTCGACTTCGAGTCGGTGCGGCTCGTTGATCCCCTTTCGACGCCGACTGGTGGACCTGGGCAATGAGCTTCTCCTCGGCGGAGGTGCTCGAGGATCCGTGGCCAGCAATTCTGGATAAACCGGCGTCGACGCGGGACCTCGTCTGGCCTGCTTCGCCGCCCTGGCATGATGACGTGGTGACCTTGTCAGCGGACTTCTCGGCCACGCCTGACCGCCAGCACGGGGCGGAGATCCGGCGGCTATGCGACGCCATGGAGGCCGCCGACCACGCTGGCCGTTACCCGCAGCTGACCGTGGAGCGGCCCTGGTCAGTCCACAATCCGGTGCTGGAGGGTGAGTTCGCTTCACCCAAAGCCATCCGCTGGTACCTGGAGCGAGAACTGAGTCGGCTAGCTGCAAGCGGCGCCCGGATCTCGGTCGGTCCCGGGCGCGAAGCGCTAGATCTGCGTGATCCAGGTCTTGCGCATGCGGTTGACGAAACCCGCTGGGATCTGCGGCGCAAGAAACTGTTCCTGTTCGCGCCGGAGCGCATGGCCCTGTCAATCGACCGGCTCCAGCACTACACCGGGACACCCGCCGAGTCGTTCCAGCGGTACGTGCTGCTGACCAACTACTCCTGGCACGTGGAGGAGTTCCGCGCGGCCCTGCCGGGTTGCAGCGGCCCGGACTCTGATGGCCGCCAGATGCCCGCGTGGCACCACATGCTTCCCGGGCGTTCGGGCGTGACCATGGTGAACATAGGAGTCGGGCCGTCTAACGCCAAGACGATCACCGATCACCTCGCTGTGCTGCGCCCGGACCTGGTGCTGATGATCGGGCACTGTGCTGGCCTGCGCAATCACCAGGAAACCGGGGACTTGGTGCTGGCGACCGCCTACGTGCGCGATGACGGTGTCCTCGACGACTTGCTGCCGCTGAGCGTTCCGGTCGTATCGAACCATTCGCTGAACACGTTGCTGATCGGCGAGCTGACCGCCCGGCGCCTGCGCAGCCGGATGGGAATCGTTTACACCACCGCGAACCGGAACTGGGAGCTGCATCTCGCACTGGCCGAAGATCGTCTCCGTCAATCGCGCGCCCTCGCCGTGGACATGGAGTCCGCGACCGTGGCCGCGAACGGATTCCGCTACCGGATCCCCACCGCCACCTTGCTCGCGGTCAGCGACAAACCGTTGCACGCCCAGCCCAAGCTCAGCGCGGACGCCCAGAGCTTCTACGCCGCCAGCCGCCGCCAGCACGTCGAGATCGCCATTTCCGTAGCCGAAAAGGTCAGGCTGCTGTACCCGGGTGGCCTGCCCGCAGCCGACCTCCGCTCCGCCGACGAGCCGCTGCTCGGCACAACCGATCCTGAGCCGGCTCAGGCACCGGGCCCGGGTAACGTGACGCCAGATCACCAGGGCAGCATCTGAAACGTCCGCCCTGGACGAGGCTGACATCCCGCTCACCTTGAAGTGGTCGAACGCCAGCTGGCCAACCTGTAAGCATGTCCGACCAGAAACGGCCTGCCAGACTGGCCGCAAATAAATTGCTCGTTAGCGGAGCTAATCAGATTTCGTGGAGCAAAACGGGGAGCCAGCGGAGACAGACGCTCGTGGCTGCGCCGGTATGCCGAAGACGGGCTGGGCGGGCTGGCGGACCGGTCGCCGCGGCCAGAGCGTCGACGAGGCGGACCGGATGGGCGGCGGGATCGCCCGAGGGTGAGTACTGTACTGCACGTGTCTATCGAGCGGCGGGAATTCTTGCTGCTCGCCGGCGCAGCCGTCACCGGGGCCGGGCTGGCCGGGTGCACGAGCACACGGCTGACCGGCGAGCCCTCAGTTGGCAACGGTTCTCGATCAGCCGCTGCCGTATCGTCGCCGCCGGTGAGCCCGCGCAGCGAGGCGGGTACGCAACTCGGCCCTCAGGTCGTGCACGGGTCACGGCACCGGTCGCAGGTGGCGCTAACCTTCCACGGTCAGGGACCCGTGTCGATGACCGACGCGCTGCTCGCCGAGGCCGAACGTGCGGGAGCGCGGGTAACGGTGCTCGCCGTCGGGACCTGGCTCGGGCAATACCCGCAGATCGCGGAGCGGATCCTGCGCGGTGGCCACGACCTGGGCAATCACACCATGCATCACCTGGACATCACGGCCATGGACGCCTCCAGCGCCTACGCGGAGATCGCAGGGTGCGCGCAGCGGCTGCGCGCCCTGACCGGATCGATCGGCCGCTGGTTCCGGCCCTCGCAGACGCGGTACTCGACACCG
>Ga0070697_100001088_pt1 | contig 20537 bp, 23 predicted proteins | sample KBSK1501metaG_FD_65475 | JGI IMG/M metagenome (GOLD analysis project Ga0070697, IMG submission 65475) | Corn, switchgrass and miscanthus rhizosphere microbial communities from Kellogg Biological Station, Michigan, USA - KBS K1-50-1 metaG | ecosystem: Host-associated > Plants > Roots >... | reverse complement strand
GATCCCGAGGTTGCCGAGGACGTGAATGGCCGCGTCCTGCGGCGCCATGTCGCCCCGCTGCGCCATCTGGACAAACTTCTGGACCTCGGGCGCGAGAGACTCCGTCCCGCCGCGCTGGACGCCGAGCGCCACGTGCTCGCCCGGAGAGAGGCCCATGGCGGGGAAGTCCGAGAGGGCCTTGGAGGATGCGGCGATCTTCGCCGACTGCTCCTCGAGGGCCCTCGAGGTGAGCTTCGACAGCCCCTCGGTCGCCCCGTGGAGGACGGCCCCACCGGCGAGCGTGAGCTCGGCGCCGAAGACCGCGCCGGCGGCGGCGCGCCCGGCGACCTTATCGGCCGACTCGCCCGCGACGGAGGCGTCGATCCCCTCGTACGTGGCGCCCCACCCGGCGCCCTCCGTCGCGAGGCGCGCGAAGAGGTTCGTGAAGCCCGGGAGGTGCATGGCACCCCCGATCTCGGCCGCCCCGAGCCCGTATCCGATCGTGTCGAGCGCAGACTGCGCGACCTTACGGACGGCCTCGCGCTCGAGTTTCGGCTGCTCCTCCGGCCCGGCGAAGCGCGTCTGGTAGACGCCCGGCGCGATCTCCTCGTCCGCAAGCCCGTGCGCCCCGACCCACTCCATGAGCGCGGGCAGCGGCGTGCCGAGAGAGCGGATCACGCCCTTCCCGATTTCCTTACCCACTTCCGCGACCTTCGCGCCGATGGCCTTACGTTCCTGAACCCCCGGCACGCCACTCACGTCCACGCCCTTAATGGGCGTCGGCCCGACGTGGACGTTGGCGATCGAGAGCTTGGACTGTAGGCCCTCAACTCCCGCGGCCGTCGCGCGCTTGTCGGCCTCCTTCTGGGCCGCGCCGTGCAACTGCTCCGACATTACGAGCTTGGCGCCCGCCATGAAGTCCTCCGGCTGCATGTCGGGCGCGTACGCGAGGTGCGCCGCCTGGAGGATTTCGTCGTCCTTGAGCCCGGACATGTCGTCGCCGAGCTTGGACCGGATGAGGGAAACGAGCCCGTTGTGGACCGCGGCCTGGCCGGAGTCGGTGAACTTGGGGTGGTCGTACGGATTGACTTCTACCTGCTCGGCCACGAGGGCCTCCTATTGGGGCGAGAAGAGAGCAGTTCCGCGGAGTCGTTCCGCGGCAGCGCGCACGGCGTCAGAGCCGACGGGCGGAGTGGTGGGTGCTTCCTGGGTAGCCTTCGGGGGATTGAGCGTCCCCTTGTCCTTCTCGGCCTCGAAGTCGGCGATGGCGGACTCGTAGAGGGTCTTGATCTGCGCCTTCACGCTCTCCTCCTTCGACGCTATCTCGGCGTCGCTGTAGAGGGGGTCGCCCGCGATGTCGCGCGCGCCGCGCATGTCGTCGACGTTCGCGCGCAGTTCCGCGGCCTGCGCGTTCGCCATCGCGAGCCGCGCGCGCTGCGCGGGGGTCGTGGCGTGGCCCTCGGCCGCCTTGCGGTACTTGGCGACGACGCCGGCAGTGAGTCGCGCCTGAACGGCGCGCGCCTCGATCTCCTTTAGGCGCTGCGCGCCCGTGGCGGTCGCCTTCCCCTGCGCCGCCTCTACTTGCGCCGCGAGTTCTTCCTTCTTCCTCTGGCGCTCGAGCGCGTAGAGGGACTTGTTGTACTGGAACGTCTTGTCGAGGTCCCCCATCTCGGCCGCGTTGTCGCGCTGCGCCTTGAGGAGTTGCATGTGGAGGTCCTCGGTAGACTGGGCCTTGAACTGTTGGAAGCCCTGCGTGGCCTGCGCGTTCGAGTCCGCGACGCGGTTCTGCTCCGCCGTCATGCTCGAGAGCGTGTTCTGTAGCCCTCCGAGCGTGGCGCCGGACCCGGACTGGTTCGCGTTGAGGTTCGCGAAGAAGCCCGCGGCGGCCGCGCCGAGCGGGTTGATGTTCGGGATCGGTTGAGGTGCGACGGGGTTCTGGAGGCCCTCGATGTGGGAGAGGGCGGCGTTCGTCATGTCGACCGTCGCCTGGTAGCGCTGCTCGGTCGCGACCTTGTTGGCCTCGAGCGCCGGCGCCATCACGTCCTCGTACTCCTTGAAGTACGCGCGCGCTGAGTCGTTGGCCGGCGTCACGGGACTGAGAAGCGGGTATCCGAATGGCATCGCGTCCTCCTAGCCCTGGTAGCCGATGGGCTGCATGTTGCCGAGTGGCCCGCCGGAGATGCGGCGCATGGGCGCCGAGACGACGTTCGTCTGCGTGGGTGGGCGGTTCGATAGTTGGGCCGTGAGGCCCGCGCCCGCGGCGCCCGTGAGCGCGTTGCCAAACGACTGTAGCATCGTCGGGCGCTGCTGGTCCTGTAGTGCGCTCTGACCCCATAGGTTCATTCGGTTCGCGAGATTGGACTGGGCGGCGTTGAGTGCCGTACCCCAGAGGTTACCGCGCGCGCCGAGGATGAGGTTCTGCCCGAACCCGCGCGACACGGCCCCACCGAGGGCCCCGACGCCAGAGTTCGAGAGTCCCGCGCGGGCGAAGTTGGCCCTCGTGGCGTTGCCTGCCGACGTGCCTTGCGCGCTCGCCTGCGCCATGAGCATCTGGAACATCGGCGAGTTCGCGAGCGTACCGTAGAGTTGCTGCGTGTCGCTCGCGAGCGCCTGCGGGCCGAACATCCTGGCGAGTAGGCGCGGGTCGATCGTACCCTTTCCGCGGCCTCCGAGGAGCCCTCCGAGGAGCCCGCCGCCCATGAGCGCTAGTGTGATTGGGTCCATGGTTCTCCTATCCTGCGTTGGTGATGAAGTACGTGGCCGTTGCCGTGACGATGATGATGTTCTTGATCGTGTCGTCCCCACGCCTCCCCGACCGTCTGAGTGCGTACGTTCTAGAGGCGGCCGTGAGGTTGGTCGTGATCGTCGTGGCCCACGAATCTGCGGTCGCTGCCGAGCCTCCCGCGTCCATAGAGATCGACCATGTCAGGGGTGCGAAGGAGATTTGTCCGTTGGTGATGGTGGTAATACCGACGGGAAGGATGCTGTCGATATCGGCCTTCACTGTCGTTGCGGCCGTGTCTATCGCAGCCTTCGCCTGGGTTTTATTCGGCACTCTTGCCTCCTACGCGAGAATGCCCGCGTTTCGTAGGGCCTTGACTACCTGTCCAAGTGTGTAGCCATCGAAAGTCGCACTGTCGTCCGCGATTCCAGAGGTATTCGCGACAAAGGTTGCTGCGGCCCCTGCCGTAGTAGGCTGGACAATAGGTGCCGCGTTCCAGAACCCAATTTTTTGATTGGTCGCTGTTCCAATCTTCGTTCCGGTCCCGGTATTGAGGATCACGTTGATGGTGTCGGCAACCGTCAAATCCCCTGTTAGTTGGTGTGCAGCAATCTTCGTAACCGTCAGGGTGTCGGTCGCGAAAGTCATGTCGGCATCGTCGGTCAGGCGGCCGTTCGTGGTGGCAAAGGGAACCCGCCCCGAAGTGAGCCGCGTCCCATTATCTAGGACAAAGGCTTTTCTCGCCGCTCCGGTCGTGATAGTGGCAAAGAAGTCGTCCGTCTGGAACTCGATGCACCCGGCGACCGCGGTCGTGATGGGCGTCGCGCTCGTGAGCTTGATGGGGGCCATCGTCGTCGTTCCGGCCGCGATCTCGAGCCAGTGCGTAACCGCAGAGACGGCACCGTCGAGCCGGAGTTGGTTGAAGCACGACGGCATCTGCGTCTCGATCGCGATCTTGACGCCCGTGGGGTTCGTGACGTTGACTACACGGAGTCCGGTCCAGTTGACGACGTTCGTGTTGTTCGCGATGACGCTGGCGGCCGAGAAGTCAATCCCTACGAAGTTCGCGACCGCCCCCACCGGACTGCCGGGACTCAGGTGCTCGAACGTGATGCCCCTGAGTGTCCCAGAGATCGCGGACTGGCGCTGATTGACCGAGACGTTCAGCCCGGCCATGGTGGTGATGCCGCCCGCGACGGGGGCGCTTGAGGAACCATAGCACGCCACGCGGATTCCGAAGAGCGACGTGACGGTACCGTTGATGAGGACGGGGTTGGTGATGAAGTCGCCCGTCGTGAAGAGCGTGACGGTGGTGCCGGTGGGGATGCTCGCCGTGATGGTATTGAACATCGACGTCAGGTTGGCTAGCGTCCCGCTCGAGGACGTGGGCGTGCCCGAGATCGTGTTCGAGAACGCGCGGAGGGACCCAGAGAAGGCGCTCGAGATACCCGCGAGATCGAACGAGGTCTGGAAGCCGTTGAAGGCCGTTGCAGTTGGGCCGTGATTGATCGTCATCACGTTGGTGGTGTAGCCAGCGATTTGATTCCCGAGTAGAAGGCGGCCCTCGATTGCGAGGTCACTCGCCGCGCCGCTCGCGTGCGCACTCACTCCGATCGTCTGCCCGGCCGTGGACTGCGAGAGGATGAGCGTCCCGCTGTAATCGGGTGCCGTTATGGTCCTCGTGGTCGCGGTCGTGAGGCCGTCGACCTCGATCATGACGACTTTGGTCGCGTCGGCAGAGCCCACGATCTTAAAGATGTTGTCGGGGTGCACGTCCGTACCGCTCGGCGCGAGCGGGCCCACGAACGCGCCATCGCTCGCCCGGATATACGAGAGCGTCGTACTGACGTTGTCCTGCCAGAGCGTGAGCCTACCGGTCTGCCCGGACGTCGCCTTGATGGTGAGCGTGTGCGCCGCGACGTCCGCCCCCGCGTGCTCGACCGCCACTACGAAGCTAGTGTTGGCGGAGACGCCGCCGAAGCTGGAACTGCCGTTGGCGGTGAGGTTGGCGAACCCGGCGCCCGTGAACCAGTTCCAACCCGTATTCCCGGCCCTCGCGACTAGGAGGAGGTTGTTAGTCTCGATCTTGATCTGACCGTTGTTGGACCCGCCGCCGAGGAGCGTGATGCGCTGCGCACCAATGGACGAATTTAGGTTGAAGTTCGCGAGCGTGAGCGTGGGAGTGATACTGGTCGCGGTCGTCCCTGGGTCCGCGACCACCGACTGCCCGCCGGTCCGCCCCGTGAGAAGTAGGTACTGCGTGTGGTCGTCGTTCGCCTCGGACGACGTCGGGATGAGGCCGGTGAGTTGGCCGTGATCCGTCACGCCGAGTGCACTCGAAGACCCGTCCGTGGTTTCTCCGCGGTCGAGCTTCGCGAAGCCGGCCTGAGATTGGTTGACGAACTGGTTGAGGCGCTTGAGGATTTCGTACACGCGAGGGTCTATGTCGCGCGGCGGGTCAATCGGTTTCCAGTTCCTCATCCCGTGTGGCTCTCAAGCCCGTACCCCTCACCGAGGGCATAGGCGTAGGAGATGTCGAGCCCCGCCGCGAGCGACGCCTTCGTGACCTCGAGTTGGAACGCCTCGCCGATATTGTCGGCGTGTACGGCGATGAGTCTGTCGCCAGAGATCGTGACCGTCGAGGTGGTCGCGGCCGTCGTGGACGCGAGCGTCACGGACTCGCCGATGTTCTGGCGGTAGACATTGACGGTGATGGCGCCCGTCGTGTCGTCGCCGTAGCCGCCGATCCTGAGCCACAGCCTCTCGAGACGCGCCTCGCCTCCGACGTCGGACGGGTAGATGAGGCGCGTCCGGATGGTGGGGGTGATGGTGACTAGCGTGTCCTCGCTCGTTACACCGCTGTCCTCGACGTAGACTTTGCCGTCGGAAAGGTTGCCCGTGAGGAGCTTCGTCACATTGGCGAGGTTGGTGCGGATGGCGCTCGCGGCGCGCACGTTGCACGGTCCGATGGCCGCGAGTTGGTTACCCTGCTTGAGGTGTGATGGGTGGTAGCAGAAGTAGATGCACTTGGTCTGGTACGTACCCCCAGTGGGGACGTAGTAGAAGGCGAGGACGGACAACTGCGGGTAGTTGACCAACTGGCAGCGGTCGAGCTTGCTCGTGTTGACGGTATTGGTCCAGTCGAGATCGACGTTCCCGGGCCAGACGCTGATCCCGTCTGTAAGGTAGAGGCCGGCGGCGCCGATGAAGGCGCCCGTGGGGCCGCGCCCAGGGAAGTCGAAGGGCGTAATTCCACGGTGCGACGCGAGCCCGAGGTCCGTCGTGATGTCCTCCCACGCGCGACCGCGCTGGGCGTTCGCGTCGGCCTCGGTGGGGAAGTAGTTGAGGCGCTTGAGCGCGTTCCGGCAGAAGGCGATCGCGACCGACCCGATCTTGCGGAAGACCTGGATGGGCGTGTAGTACGAGCCCGAGATGTTGATCTGGTAGAGGGTCGGGACCTTCTCGTACTCGTCGGGGAGTGATGCCCAGAGCAGAGACGGGTTGTTGATGTCGTTGTAGATCGCCTGGCCCTCGAAGACGTCGCCCGTGTCGGCGGACGGCGGCGGGCCAGCGGCGCCGATCGACACCTGCTCCCCGATCTGCGTCGTGTAGATGATGGTCGGGAAGGGCTCGCCGTCGAGGTTGACGTCGACGCCCGAAAAGTAGACGCGGACCTCGATCGAGTCGATCCAATGCTGGATGACCTCTGCCGTGGCGGCCTTCGTCACGTTGACCTTGAAGGTCGCGGCGTCGCCGAAGTCGGCGAGGCCCGTGCTCCACGTCCGACCCCACGTGTCGGCGGGCCCGCCGCACTCGATGGCGCCGAAGCGGTTACCGCCGAAGGAGGGCGTGGTCCCGTCACCCGACTTATGCCCCACGTTGAACTTCGTCCCCACGAGGGCCCCGCCCGTGTAGAGCGAGATGTTGAAGCCGCGATCGTTGCCCGCGTCGTCCGAGCCGAAGAGGTTATTCCACTGATAGTTGATGCGGACGACGACGCCGATTACGGTCTTGCCCACGTACTGGTTACTCGGGTCGTTCCGGAAGCCGAACGTCTTGATGTTCATGGAGCAGCCATTGACGCCGTTGTCGGTCGCGTACGAGCCGTTGCCGACGGCCGTCCCGCCGCCGACGTAGTACGTGCCGGAGTTGCTGCCCGTGGTGGGCTTGCTGAGTCCGAGCGTCCATGGCGACGAGCCGCCCGTAATGCTGATGACGGTCGTACCAGGAGCGATGTTCGTCCCGTAGACCGGCATCCCTTGCGTGGGCGAGGCGCCGGCGTTGGAGTACGACATGGAGGTCGAGCCGTTGGCGAAGCTGGCGGTGCCGCTCGTCTGGGCCGCGGACCCGATCGCGCCCGCCTGGTTGAGGAACGCGGGGCTCGCGGTCGGGCTCACATTGTCGGTCGCGAACCCAGACACGTTGGGCGTAATCGGGTTCGAGTCCGAAAGCGTGACGGACGTCTGGGCGATCGAGACGGTCGCGACGCGACGGAAGAGGTCGAAGCCTGGGACGGGCGTGGACGTCGACTGGGCGGGCGACATGTAGACGCGCCAGTGCGTCGCGGTGGGCGTGAGCCCGTCCGTGCCGTTGTTGTACGTGGTGGGGTGTCGGATGATGACCGACTGCGTGGACGTGCTCGAGATTTGGACGAACTGTGGCGTTCCGCTGAACGTCCCCTCGGCCTCGTCGGCCTCGTCGGGGCTCGTCATCTCGGTCACGAGGAAGTAATAGAAGCCCGTCCCGAGGTTCGACGGCCACTGGTTCGCCGTCTGGACCTCGGCCGTGAAACTCTCGACGGGCTGTAGGCCCTCGAGGCGGCTGCTCAGCGTGTCCGTCCCCGAGACGTCCTTGTACGTGACGATGCGGGGCGCGTTGCGCGTCGAGAGGAGGATGTACTGATTCCCGGCCTTGATGGCCTCCATCGACTCGTCGCCCACGTTGGAGAGGCCGGTGATGAAGGACGAGAAGGTGCCGGTCGCGCCCGTGTAGGCGCTCGAGTAAATCTTCGATCCCGCGTACGCGAGGAGAACGTCCTTGTTCGTACCGGGGAAGGAAAGGAAGGCGAGGGACTTGACGGGGGGCGCGATGACGACCGTGTCCGCCCCATTGGTGGTCGCGGCCGTGTCGAGCACGACTGTCGACGCGTCCGTGACGCTCGAGATGGTTGTGTTGGCGGCCGTGTTCGTCCCCTTGACGAAGTCGCCCGGCTCGTGGATCGAGTACACGAGGGCGGCGGACGCGTTCGTGGCGTTGGCGGCGCGGCTGAGGGTGATGGAACTGGAACTGATGAAGGCGCGGACGTACGTCGGGGAGTCGACGCCTGTGCCGTAGACGCGCATCCCGACCATGTTGGACGTGAAGGCGGCGGCGGACGTGGCGGCGGTGCTGCCGGCCGTGATGCCGGTCGTGACGGCCGTCCCGAAGCCATTCGTCTTCGTCATGGACGTGCCCGTGAGCGTGACGCCCGAGACGGTCGTGGCGAGGACGGTCCCGTACGCGGTTCGGCCCGGCGCCTTGAAGATGCGCGGGTCGTTGGGTCGGTAGATGCAGTCGTCGGCCTGCGCGAGTTCGCCGTCCCCGAGCAGGGACGCGTCGCGCGCCGTGACGACGCCCTGGTGGAACATTTCGCGGAAGGGACTTGCCATCTACTCTCCTAGTACTCGAAGGGGAGGTTGGGCGTGTAGGTGTACGGGCGGTACGTCTCGTACTGGGACTTCATCCGCACGTCCTCATCATCAATGCTCTGATCGGCGTCGATGGCGGCCTTGAGCCCGCGCGTCGCGAGCCCGGCCATGATGTCAGCGCGGGGGTCGTTCGCGTTCTTCTGCATGAGGAGCCATGCCTTCGCATCGTCCAGGAATGCATAGAGGAACGCGTCCGGGACATCGATCGTGGTCGCGGTCCCGTCGATCTTGCGGTAGTAGTCAAGGTGGAGATTCTCAGTCGTGTCGGGAATCCCGACGATGCGGAAGCGGCCGCGCGAATCCGCGGCGGTCCAGCCGCTCCCGGTCCCGCCGGGCGCGTATAGAATGCCGGACGCGAAGCCGTTGGCGGCCTGGTCCGTCACCTGCCGGTTCACCTGCCGGAGCCGAATGACCTCGAGCCCGCGTTTGGACGTGAGTAGGCGCGCGCCATAGAGGTCCCAAAAGTCGGCTGGGAAGAAGTAGTTGCTCGTGCCGGCGATGACGGGGACGTAGGCGTCGAAGGTGAACGTGGCCGTGCCGTTCGTGCCCGCGGACGTGAGGGTGAAGGTCGTCAGGGACGTGATGGACGCGATCGTCGTCGTGACGGAGACTGGCGCACCCGCCGTCACGCCCTGGCCGACGTTGAGGCCCGCGGTGGACGTGACCGTGACGGTCCCAGCGGCGTTCGTGCCGGACATGGAGGTGGTGCTGGAGTTGTCCTTTCGGAGATACTCCCAGTTGTGCTCGAGCGTCCACTTGTTGGCCGTGGCGATGATGGCGTCCGCGGCGAGGGCGAGGACGTTCGCGTCGCCCTGGCCGCCGATGACTCGTGCTACGTAGGTCTTGGCCGTAGTGAGGGTCACTTCTTCTTCCTCGACTTGGTCGGTGCCTTCTTGGCCCGGACCTTCGATGGGAGTTCGGGTACGACGATCTTCGGCGGGAGTTTGTCCGCCTCGGGGTCGTAGGGCTTGTCCTTCTGCATGCGGAGCCGGAGTTCGTGGTAGTAGTCGTAGAGGCCCGCGGCCGTCTTGTGATAGTGGCGGTTCTCTAGGACCCACTTCTTGGCGTTCGCGCCGACCTGGCGCCGGAACTCCACGTTCTTGATGAGGTGTTCGAGGTTGGCGGCGAAGGACTCGGCGGCCTGTTCGGGTGTGCCGCTCACGTCGTAGAGGACGCCCGTCTCGCCGTCGATGATCTCCTCGCTGTACGGTGGCATGTTGGGCGCGATCGTCGCCTCGGGTGTCGCGCCCATCGAGCCCTCGTAGAACTTGATGGCAGACTTGGAGCGCGAGAACTCGTCATTCCGGAGGACGCACATGTTGATGTCCCCGTCGAGGAGGGCGCGCGTGGCCTTGTAACCGTCGTACCCCACCCACTCGTGCTTCTCTAGCTGGCCCTCGGGGATGGCGTCGCCGATCCAGTCGAAGACGGTCCCGAATAGGACGAACTTCACGTTCGGGTATTTCTTGGCGATGTACTTGATGGCCGGCTTGAGCGCGTACCAGTCCGACATGTGGGACCCGCCGCCCTGCCAGATGAGGCGAACTTCCTTCTTCCGTGGAGCGAACTTCGGCGCCGGCCAGTCGCCTGGGACGATCGAGTTCGGGTACACGTACCCTTCCGGATACCCGTAGTTCTCGATCATGTACTTGCGGAGGTAGTTGCTCGGGGTCGTGAAGCCGTTGCACGCCTTGGCGAACTTGTGCATGAGGGCGTTGGACGCGAGGTTGCGCTCGACGTCGAACAGCCACCCCTTGTCGCCCTTCGTGAAGCGGTCCTGCCAGAGGAGGATTTCCTTACCGTTCGCGAGCCGGACCGCGACGTCCTCGCCCGGCTTGAGCACGTGCCCGTCCATCGCGCGCACGCCGTAGACTGCGTACGTGGGGTTGAACGGGTGTACGAAGTCGAGGTTGTCGTCGATGTCGTAGACGACCGAGGGCGGGTAGACGAGCTTCCCGTTCAGGGTCCCGGGGTTCATGCCGTGGAGGACCTTCTGGATGGCCTCGCCCGACGCGCCCGTCATGCCGTAGAGGAGTGCGATGTCGGACGTCAGGAGCCCTCGGAGGGCCTGCTGTTCCCGCTCGTCCTTGTCGTAGTGGTGTTGCCCGCGATCGACCCACGACTGCATGAGGCCGAGTTCCTGGAGGGCGGAGAACGGGACCCACTGGCGGTAGTACACGCACGCGTTCCATTCTCCGCGCGCGGGCGTGTATCCGTACATCTTCCAATCGGGATATGGCCTAAAGGCCTCCTTAGATTTCTCGTCCTGCACGGGAATCCTTTCTGGCTTCAAGAGCCCTTTCTACCTGGTCCCGTTTGGCGGGTCCGAGATGTGGCCACAACGTCTGAATAACAACGGCGGTGTCATCTTGTTTTGCACAGCACCAGCAGTAGTACAAGTTACTGTTGACCTTTTTCGGTCTGTATGGGCCGTTCAAATATCCAAGCCCGCCAACGGCGGACTGGAACCTGCGGAGTAATGTCTCCGCCCAAGGTCCCGTCTGATTCACACGTAGAAATACCATATTGGAATCTTTGCGCCGGTGTGTACACCCCTCTCCATCGTAGAAGCCCGCAGCCCAAGCCACCTCTGAATTCATTAGGCTCCCTTCACCACTTTGCGTGTATAAGCGAATGCCTTCCCTGGCCCTCGGAGCCAAGCATAGAACTTCGTCTTGTTCGTGAGGATGTCGGGGTCGACCTCGAGGAGCGCCGTCGCGATGTGCGTCGGGATGTGCGCCACCTTCTGTAGCGTGAGGTCCTCGCTCAGACCGGCGATGCCGGTGTGCTTGCCGCGCGTGCTGATGTCGGCGAGCATCTTGCTGTACTCCTCGATCCCCTCGAGGGCCGTCTTGATGTACGGGACGCGCTCCGAAAGGACGGCGGGGTCGATGACCTCCTCGAGCAACTTCTTGTCAGCGGGGGAGAGGCCTAGTTTCACGAGCCCCTCGGCTTCCGCTTCCCTCCAACGAGGTCCTCGAAGTCGGACTGAGAGCCATTGACGTCGGCCGTAGCATTCATCTTCGCCTGGTTGTCGAAGTGCCGCTGCGCCTCTGCCTTCGCGCCAGTCTCGGAGGCCGTGTGGGTCCCCTTGCTGAACTTCTTGGCCCGCTCGGCGGGCGATAGATATTCGTTCGCAGGCATCGTAGTCTCCTACATGGGACCGGCATCACCGGACTTGCCGGGGACGCGGTTGTTGTCGATGGGGAGGGCGCGCGGGCCCGGTACGGCCTGCGTCCCGCCGGGGTTCCCGCCCTTTGCGCCGTCGAACGAGTTCGTGGTCGGCGTGCCGGGGTACATGACGTCGGGGTCCGTGTCCGGGACGAGCTTGTTCCGAAGCTGGGTCGCGATCTCCTGGCTCTTGGGCGAGACGTTGGGGCGGCTCGGTCGGTCGCCGGCGCCCTGCGGGTTCTTCGAGTACTGGTTGAGGCGGTCAGGCATCATACTCTCCGTGACGTTCAGGGAGCGGCCCGAAGGCCACCCCCATCCCGCCGGTTGACTACGCGTCGCCGAGCGCCGCGTTCTTGTTGTTGATCGCGAGGATCATGCCGTCGGCCTTCTCGTTCAACACCTCGAGGCAGCCTTCGCCGACGAGGATTCCGTTGATCGAGTCGCCCAACTTGCCGACGTACTCGTGATGGATCGGGTCGTACCACGCCCAGCGGTTCTTGGCGCGCTCGAGGATGAACATCGTCCCCCGAACGTCCGTCGCGCTGGCCGCGGCCGTGCTCGTGTTCGTCGACTGCGGGACGAAGCGGTCGAGGACGATGGCGAGCAGACCGTAGTCCGAATCGTACATGTCGATCCCCTGCACCAGCTTCTTCTCGGCGGCCGCGATGTTGCGGTTCTGCTGCGTCAGCGTGAAGTTCGACACCTGTCGCTTCACCGACGGGGACACGAACACCTGGTCGGGGTTACCGCCCGCGGTGTAGATCGTGTCGAGAATCTTGTTGAAGTCGTTCGCGACCAACTGCCCCGAGGTCGCGGCCGCACCGAGCGACGCCGGACGGGCCGTGTTGCTCGTGATGTAGTTCTGGAAGCCCTTCATGACGCGCGCGGCACCCGTCGTACCGGTCGCGGACGTGAGGCTCGAGAACACGGCAGTCTCAACGTCCGTGTTGAGTTCCTTCGTGCCCTTCTCCATTTCGTACGTGTACGTGTTGCCGATCGCGGCCGGGTTGGCCTTCATCTGCGTGCGCGAGACGCCGATGTCCTTGCGGAAGATCATACACACGTTCGTGACGCGCGACGGCGTAGTGCTCGTGACGAACGAGTACGCGGCGCCTTCGATCGCGCCCGTCGTCTGCGGGGCGCGCATCGTGTCGATGAGCCACTGATGCAGAACGCCCTGAGCTTCCGACTTCGACGCCTGGGCGAGCCACGGCGTGTCGGACGGAGTCTGCTGCGTGACGATGTTGGAGAGGTCTTCGCGATTGACGAGGGTACCGTCGCCGATACCCCACTTTACGGTTCCAAATTCCAAAGCCATTCTAGCTTACCTCTGTTGGCCCCCATTCAGCGCGGGGATGCCCGCGATCATGTGGCCGAATAGGCGTTGACGGACTGCGGCGTCCTGCCCCGCTGCCTTCATCCGAGCGATCTCGGTCCAGTCTTCGGCCGTCGTCGGGAAGGAGTTGGGGGACTTGGTCGCTTCTCGCGGCCCGCCTGCTTGGGACGAGATCATCGTGCCGGCCTGTCGGCTGGCAGTGATCTCTGCTTGCGTGTTGGCGTTCTCTGCGGCTGCGATGTTGAACGTGCGGAGCGCGTTGTCATACGCCAGGTACCCGATCTCCATCGCCTCGGCGAAGAGCCCCTGATTGTAGAGGCCCTGGACGCGCGCGTTGACGACCTCGTTGGCGTTGACGAACGCCTTGATGTCCTCAACCTTGAGCGCGAAGTCGGGGTACGTCTGGTTGATGTACGCTTCCGCGGCCTGCATGGCCCTCGAGGGGGCGCGCTCGGCCTCGAGCCTGGCCTGCACTCGGGCCTCAATTCGCGCGTCGAGGTCCGCGGGGTCAATCCCGTAGCCTGTGCGCCACTTCTCGTCGTCCGCGGCGGGGTCGACCCGACCGGGGGAGAGCGGGGTGGGCGCCGGAGCCTGGACAGCAGCGGCCTTCTCGGCCTTGAGGAGATCGTTCTCCTTCTTGACTGCGTTCAGGTTCGCGATCAGGAGGTGGTGGGCGCGAACGCGCTCCTCCTCCGTCTTCCATTTCCCGTCGATGAGCGGCGTCGACGTGGCACCGATCGCAGGGTCGGCCTGCGGGGTCGGCGTGGGTGCGGCTGCCGGAGGGGTCGTCTCTCCGGTGCGTTGGGGCTGCGCTGCGGCGGCGTCCGCCTGAACCTGATTCGTGACGTCCGCCATCGCGTTCGCGAAGCCTTCGCTTGCGTTACTCATCTGACACTCCTATCGAGGCCACGGTCGCCGCTCGCCTCAAATGGGGTCTGTTGGACTGATCCCTTCGTTGCCGTAGGGGTCAGTGCCCGGAAGCCCGCGTCCATCGCGGGCAATTCTCTCGTAGTGCTGCTCCACCGTCTCGGCCTCGTCGTGGAGGCGCGCCGCACGCTCCTGTTGCTCGATGATGTCGTGAGGCATCTTGAGGAGCGCCTCGAGGACCCTGATGCCGCCACGGAGGTAGTCGTCCGGGCGGTCCCAGTGGCGCTTGATCGAGGGGTCGGCGAGTTGCTTCGACCACACGCGTATGGTCGCGAGGATGAGGGGCTCGAGGAAGTTCTGGTACCCGCGCGAGTCGAGGAGTTCCCGAATCTGCCGCGCGTCGGCGGCCGCCGCGTCTTCCGCGGTGAAGGGCTCAGACGGTTCTAGCATGGGTCCTTTCTACTACTAGCCCAGGAATTGAGCCAGCGCCATATTTCCTTCGCCCGTTCCCGCGGCGGTGTCGGGGATAGCGGCGGGGTTGCCGCCCTGCGCGCCCGTCTGCTCGAGAACTTGCTGCATCTGCGTGTTCGCCTGCGCGTTCTGTTTGATGAGTTCGTTCACGTTGTCGAAGTCAAACTCACGGAAAATCTGGCGGAAGAAGTTCACGAAGTTCACCGCGCTCGCCGCGTACGGGTTCGCGCTCACGGCCTGTAGGAGCGGGACCAACTCCTGCCGGCGGACCATGCGCGAGAGATTGTTGGAGGCGCCGACGGCGCGCGCCTGGTACGTGCGCGCGAGTTCGTAGCCCTCGAGCGTCTCGCGCGTCTCGCGGATCGGTTCGCCCGTGTCGGGGTCGATCTTGGCGTTGTCGCCGAGGATGTGGAACTCGACGGGGCCCTCGAGGAATTGGCGGTTGTTCCGCTGGTAGATGTTCATGAGCGGTTCGAGGTACGTGCGCTCGTAGAGGAGCGTCTCGAGCATGAGCCTCGAGCCCGCCGCCTCGCGCTGACCCACGAACTGGCGCGCCGTGATGGGCTGGCCGCCGCTCGAGATGCCCTGGATGCCCTCGTCCGTGATGCCGGTCGCGCGTTCGATGTACCCCATCATCTCCTGCGTCATGCCAGCCCCGGCCTGCATGCCGCGGAGGTCGACGGGCGCGGCCATGATCTTGTCGCCGGGCGGCCCGTCGGTCCCGATCCAGTTGCCGGGCTTGGAGTAGAGGCGCTCGGTGTTGATGCCTGCGTTCCGGTCGTAGAAAATCTGCGGGTCGATGTGGAGGTCCGCGGCGTCGAGGCGCTGGTTGACGTACCGGTTCGCGGTCAACTGGAGCTTCTCCGCCACCTCCGCCTTGCCCGCGGAGTCGAACGATTGCGGGTCGGGCGTACCGGCGTGCGCCACGAAGGGCTTCTTGCGATGCCAGAACGGGTTCCCGCGCGCGCGCCCCAGATACTTGCGGTTCATGACGGAGATGACGAGGTTCGTCTCGCCGTCGATCGCGTATTCGGACGGGACGATGCCCCAGTACTCTCGGATTTCGACTGGGCGCGAGAACGTGTCGAGGATGCGCGCCATGTCGTCGGACATGCCGAGGCGCGACATGTACTTACGGTTCGTGACGTCGTCGGCCGTCTTCTCTGCCCCCGAGCCCTCGCGCTCCATGCGAGCTACTTCGGCGGGGTCGAAGATCGGGCGGTCGCCGCTCGAGAGCATGCGGCAGTCGTCGAGGTCGAGCCAGTACGTGCGTCCGCACCACTTCATCTGGTCGATCGAGACGGGGCCGGGCTGCGGGACGAAGTCCATCCGGTCGACGTTCTCGTGGTTGGGGCCGTCGAACGTGACGACCTTCGCCGTCCTGATGCGCCGGACGCGCTCAGTCGAGAGCGGGATGGCCTCGTACTCGTCGAACGTCGCCTGCTCTTCGCGCCGGTCCCACATCGACTGCGAGATCGCGACGCCGTAGAGGCCGGAGCAGACGTGCGTGTTGACTTCCTTCTTGAAGGCGCCCGCGTCCTCGAACTGGGCCGAAACCAACTGCTCGTGCCGGAGCGCGACGGGCTTGTCGTCGGGGCCCGTGCCTCGGAACTGGACGATCGGGAACGTGTTGAGGGACGCGGCGACCTTGCGCGCGGCGTCGGCCCACACGGCGGCGTAGATGAGCGGGACGTGGACGTTATTCTTGTGCGGGTGGTAGCGCCCGGTGTAGATGCCGCGCCAGACGTCGTAGAGGCGCGGGAGTTTGGCGCGGACGGAGTAGTGGAACTTGTTGCTGTACTCGAAGCGCTCGTTGACGAGCGTGACGAGTTGGTCGCGGAACAGGACGGGGTTCCCCGCCCGCTGAATCTGCTTGAAAGCCAACTACCCCTCCAGGGCCGCGGTGGGCGGGAGTCGTAGCCAGTCGGGAATGTCGAGTTCCAGGAGGGAACCGTCCCGATCGGCGACGCCGCCGTGCCTGCGGATGTAGTCCAGTAATTGCCTTGTGAGCGTGACGTCGTGGCGGCAGTACGTGATGAGTTCCGCCCAACGACCTTCCCGCGCGAGTTCCGGCGCTGACGCGCCGCTTCCGCTCTTGGTAATGCCCATGGATCGGAGGGCGGCGTCACCCAACTTCCACCCACGCTCGCGCGTGCGGCCCTCGCGGTCGAGGGCGTCCTTGATGAGTCCGAAGATGTCGATGTGGTACTTGACCCTGAGCGTGCGGCCGAGGATGCCCTGGACGACGGACACGTCGAACCACTTGGAATTGAAGCCCACGAGGACGACGCCCGGCTGCTCGACTAGGCGCGCGAAGTCCTCGAGGGTGTGGTCGTCGAAGAGGTAGTCCTCCCCTGCCTCACTGTCGTGCGCGACGAGGATGGAGACGCCGCCCTTGCCGGCGCGGAGGGGTTCCCACCCACCCACGTCCGTCGTCATGGCGCGCGTTTCTAAGTCAAACACCACTACGTGGAGGGGCTCAAATTGGGTCATCAGTATACCGCTCACTTTCTGCGTAGAAGCGTGGGTCGTACTCGGTGCGGCGCGCCATGCGGTCGTGCTCACTCAGGAGGCCGGGCCGGAGGCCCTCGTCGCCAGGCTGCATCGGGACCTCGCCACCATCTCGAGAACCCTTGTACGGCTTACTCCAGACCTCGGGTTGCCAGATGTCGGAGAGGGCGTCCGTGACGTCGTCGTGGTCGCCCTTGTCGAGGTTCACCATCTCGTACTTGAGCCGCTCCTCCCACTCGATCCCCTTGATGATCCGGACGTACCCGCTCGCCCAGTAGGCGGCGGCCTTGCGGAGGCGGACGTCCTTGCGGTTCGTGCGGTTGTAGGTCACGATCGTATCGGGGCCGACGACGAAGCCGGCCATGGCGAGCGAGACTTGGAGGAGTTGCTTGAACGTCCCCTTCTTCCCGCCCGGCTCGGACTCGTCCGTGATGATCTTGACGCGTATGCCACGGTCGCGGAGCGAGAGGAGGTACGAGGTGAGGCAGGCGATGAACTGCTCGGGTCGCGGGAGGCGGTTCCGGATGACGCGGTCGATGTAGACGCGCCCGTTAGAGCGGAGGTCGTGGAGGACTCCCCCGATGACGTTCCAGTCGCCTTTCGCGATCCGCTGCTCGTCCTTGAACGCGGTGTCGAGGTGGATGGAGGCGAAGTCGATGTCGGGGAGGTTCTCGCGAGAGATGACCATCCGCTCCAATTGCGCGTACTCGAGCGGCATGTGCTCTCCCTTGCTCGGGTCGTTCTGAATCTGGGCCGAAAAGTTGATGGGGTCCTTGAACTCGTAGTGGTCCATCCCGTCCTTGTCCCACACCTCGGGGAGGACGGGGACGCCCTTCGGGTGCTCCTCGGTCTTGTTCGACACATCCCTACCCTGTAGGAAGTACACGTGGACCTTCCCCTGTCCAATCTTGGCGGCGAGGTCGGGTTCTGGACAGGCCAGCCCGGACCAACTCGCGACGCCCTCTTGCGACAGGATGTGGCCTCCTGCGTCGTTGCCGGCGTATCTAGTCATGACGCCGGCGAATAGCGAATCCGTTCGCAGGGCAGGGTGTGTCGAATCGTAGGAGTCGCGCGCCGCTTGGAGCGTGTTCTCCGTCATAGTCTCTAGGGACGTCGGGTCGTCGAACGTCACGCCGTCCGGGTGCATGCCCGTGATGCCCATCTCGAGCCCGTACGTGCCGAAGGTGGGCTCTTGGAGGGACATCGCGGTTCGGTACGCGGTCACGACGGACTCGGCGCTCCACGCGCGCGTCTTGTCTCGGAAATTCCCGTAGAGCCACGCGAACCACGAGTTCTCGTCCGTCCCGTCCATGACGCCCTTGACCGAGGAGAGGAACTGCTTCGCCTTCGGGTGTGTCTCGGACCCGATGTACCACGCGAGGTTCTTGTCCTCGAGGTGGGCCCACAGGTTCGCGGCGCGCGTGATGAGGAGCGTCTTCCCCGCGTTGCGGAAGATGAGGACGAGGAGGTACGTGCGGCCGATTACTCCGCGGCGGCGTCGGTCGAACCACTCCAGGATGTGGGTGGCGTACCAGCGCAGGAAGGGCTTGTGAACTCGTGGCACCAGCCAGCGCGTCTTTCCGGTTCGTTTGAAGTACCACTCGGTACCCCAGGCGATGCGGACGAACCACCAGAGGGAGTCGGGGCCGGCGGAGGGGGCGCAGGCGCCGCGCCAGAACTTCCGCTCGACCTCACTCGGCCACTCCTTCAATCCGCCGCTTTCGGCGTCGGGAGCAGAAGAATCGTGCCCGCCGGGACGGCGATGCAGCCGACGGAGCCGTCGGGTCGGACGCGGCAGACCATGGCGCTGTCGGGTAGGCTGACGGCCGACCAGAGGGACTCGTCCCAGTACGCGCCCTTCGGGGTAAGGGGGCCCTCGGAGTGAGCGGGAGTCACGAGGATGGCGTAGACAGCCAAGATGAAGAGGGTCGCCAGGAGGTAGAGAAAGAACTTGGTAGTCGAATTCACTTCGCTACCCACCATTTCGGCGCCAACTTGTGCCTACGGACGACGAACTTGATAACGCCCTGGCTGTGGATGAAGACGCGGAAGAGTTCGCCCGCGAGGAGGCACTGGGGCTCGCACGGGCAGTCCCCGCCGTCGACGACGTGGTCGGGCTCGTCGGCCGGGAGGGCGTGGAACTCACGGAACTCCGGTGCGGTCGCCATCATACGATGCCGTATCCGCCCTGGTCCGGCGTCTCGGGGCCGCCCGACAGCCACATTTCACCCGCGGCCTTGGGTGGTGGCTGGTTGCCGTGGATGCCGCGATCGAACCTACCGCGCGGGACCTGCGCCTCGAGTTGGCGCGCGCGTTCCGCGGAGTCGATGCTGAGCTTCTCGAGGAGGTCGGCCTCGTCCTGCGCTCGCTGGTCCTCGAGGTACCGTTCGACGGGGTCCATTACTTTCCCTTCACCTTGTTGAGGCGCGGGTTGGCCTTGTGCGCCGCCTTGGACGCGTTGCGCGTGGAGTTCGCGAGGATGGCGCCCGCCTGCTCCTTCGTGTACCCTTCACGCTCGATCTTCTTCTGGACGGACTTGAACCCAGGGTGCTTGGCGCTCATTTCACTTCTCCTTCTTGACCTTCTTCGGGAGGGACTTCATCGACCCCTTGCCGTGCGAGACGAACTCGCCGCACTTGTCCTTCGACATCCCGCTACCGGGACACCCCGCCCTCGCCCACTTCGCCTGCGCCTGCGACTTCGCCGGCATCCTTGACCTCCAGTTCGAGCATCGCCGTGATGTGGACGCGCGGGACCGTGAGGTGCCAGCGCGACGAGTTCGCGCCGTCCAGGACGATGCAGGAGGAGGCGAGAACGATGTGGTCTTTCGCGGTCTTGGTGTGAAACCCAACGTGCGAGTCCTCGATGAGGGAGGACTCGAAGCCGGCGGACGGGCCGTCGTACTCGTTGTCGTGGTTCGCGTCCGTCCAGCGGACGAGGTACATGGTCGCGGGCGTCGTGACGCGCGGGACCTTGAATCTACGCGATCGCTTCGGCACGCGCGTCCTCTCCGAAGAGGTCGCCGAGCGCCTCGATCATGAGGCGGACGCGCTGGACGGCCTCCTCGCGCGTCTGGGGCGCGCCGGGGCCGAGCATCTCGCTCTCCTTGGGCTCCGTCGCCTCGAGTTCGCGCAGGGCGGCGATCTTCGAGGCCGCGGGGACCTTGGGATGGTCCGCGTACGCCGAGAGGCGGAGGCGCCGCTCCTCGCGCGTGAGTGCCTTCGCGGACCCGGACGAGATGGCGCGGTCGATGTCGGCCGCGATCTGGGCCTCGACCGTGGGGCCCTCGTGGGGGGAGGGCTCTTCGACGGGGAGGGACGGCCGTCCCGTGGGGGCGGCGGCGATCTGGCCCGACTCGAGGAGGTCCTTCCGCGCGCGCGAGACGGTCGAGGCGGACGTTCGGCACGCCTTGACGACCTCGGGGATGGACGCGTCCGGGTTGGCGAGGATGAAGCGCTTTACCATGCGAATTTTCCAGGATTCTTTACGTTCGCGCTTATTCCCCTCGTACTCCAGCACTTAAGCCTCGTCTTTCACTTAAGGTTAGCACGTTGATCGAAGGTCGCAAAAACGTACGTACCATCAGAATACGTCGGTGTGCGCTTCGCAATCCACGCCGTACGGGCCTGTTTCCGTTTAAAGGTGTGGACAGAGGCGTCGGCGTTAACTACAACCACGTACAGCACTTTGGGTGCTCCGTTCTTCCAGCGCATGGTCGTGCAAGATTCCTTTCTGTTATCTGACAATACTCGTTATGTGGCATGTAGCCAACAACTTGTACCTCCTCTAATCA
>Ga0070697_100001087_pt1 | contig 20540 bp, 15 predicted proteins | sample KBSK1501metaG_FD_65475 | JGI IMG/M metagenome (GOLD analysis project Ga0070697, IMG submission 65475) | Corn, switchgrass and miscanthus rhizosphere microbial communities from Kellogg Biological Station, Michigan, USA - KBS K1-50-1 metaG | ecosystem: Host-associated > Plants > Roots >... | reverse complement strand
ACCCGGTGCTGGCCAACGTAGTCTGCGCTCGCTTCATCGGCACCTCCCGCGGCCTGCAGGCCGCCTCATCACAGCACGGCCGGCACAACCACGGAAGACTTATTCAGAGATTCCTTAGCATCAGCCGGCCGATTCGCTGATCCAGCATCGCCGACAGGCCGAACAGGAGGAGGTCGATGGCACGTCTTCCAGAGACCGGACACTGGGTACGTCAAAAGAACAGCATCATAGTAGTACTTGATCCGTCGCTCGCCGCGCGGTCTTTGCCCGCCGAAACCGTCGAGGGTGAAGCCATCCTCTCCTGGTCGGCGGTGTTAGATCAGCGGATCGACATCTACGCGCAGAAGTCCCTGGTGCGACTGTCAGCTGGTGCTCCCGGTGGACGGGCTGACGCCAGCGAAATGCTGCGTGCGGTGAAGTCCGGTGCGCTAGGCGGTATTTACAAGAACGATGAACTCGCGCCGGCGCAGCTGGCCGGGCGGCTCGGCATCGGCTGGTGGCAACTTCTGCCGGCCGGCGAAGATGCAGCGTTCGTTGTCGATCCAGATCAGGCGCGGCCCCCGATCATCATCTTTCGGGATGCGGTGCGCTCGATACCGACGCGTCTCGATCCCGCGCTGCGGAGGGCTTGGGCGTCGGCCCGAGCCTGGTTCGGCCGATCCCCAAGTTTGCTATCGTCTTGTCCAATCCCGGCAGCCGCGGGCGCGGCTGAGGTCGCCGAATCGGAAGATGTCTGCGGCCTCTTCCTGGCCAGCGATCCCCCGGACCACGACGTCGACCGATGGTTCATCCGGCAGCGCGACCTTCACGCAGGCAACGATGTGAGCGCATACATCTTCGTGCGCGACGCCTATCTCGCGATGAAGGAGGAGATTGACAAGGCGCAGGGACCAGAACATTTCATCTACCTCTGCGCCTGGGACCTCGGGCTCTTCGGATCCTCCGCCTCCGACATGACGATCGGTACCGGGAAGGCCACTCTCTTCCGAGCCCTCCTCACCGCGGCCAGCCAGCGGGGCGTGACCCTGCGGGCGCTCCTATATCTCAGCCAGCGCCCCAGCTTCCTTGGTGGGTTCGACAACCAGAGAAACGTCGACTTCATAAATAGCCTGCCAACTGGCGCCGCAATCCATGACGGTCGATACCTGAATGCAGGTAGCCACCACCAGAAGCTCCTCATCGTGTTGGGACGCGACGGGCTGGTCGGCTTCTGCGGCGGGGGAATGGATATTCATGCTTCGCGGATGAATTGGCACGACGTGCATTGCCGCATCAGCGGCCCGGCGGCGCTCGACCTCCAGACGGTCTTTACCGAGCGTTGGCTGGACCATCCGTTGCGTACACTGCTCCCCCAAAGTAAGCAGGGGATCTCGCTGGCGAACCGACGGACCCAAAAGTCGGGTTCGATCTCCGACAAGTGGGTCCAGATCGGCCGCACGTATGGGGATGGAACCGCACACCCCGGATTGCCCGTGCCGGACCCGAAGCCCTCAGGCCTTCCGCAGTCGCCTCTCCTTCTCGGGAGCCGAGCGTACGCCTTCGCCCCCAACGGCGAGCACACCATCCACGATATGATCTGCAACGCAATCTCTCAGTCGCGACGCTTCATCTTTTTCGAGGACCAATACCTCGTCTGCAGCAAGGACATGGGCTTCGGGCAATCGGTGAGTAAGATGCTGGCCGACCAGATCAGCTCGCTCAGCGTGCTCGTCATCATGGTCGCTGCCGTCGAGCAGGTGGAAGGGGAGATGAAGCAGGTATGGCGACGGCGACGGGACTTCCTCTCTCGCATCCGGCAGGCGGACGCGACGGGCACGAAGGTGATCGTCGCTCGCTACAAGAAGCGCGACGCGTCAGCCCCAGTAGGCTTGGAGGATCCGACGTTTGTCCATTCGAAGACTTGGATCTTCGACGATAAGTTCGCGATCATCGGCTCGGCCAATTGCACAAGGCGAAGTTACTCGCACGACAGCGAAGTCGCGGCCGGCATCTTCGACGAAAATCCTCACGGTGATCGACCGTACTTCGCGCATGAGCTGAGGATTCGTATCTGGGCAAAGCACCTCGGCGTGCCCGAGGCCGATGTCGTCGACCCGATCGCCAGCGCTTCGCTATGGCTACGCCCGGCCCACTTGCAACCGAAGATCGAGCTGTTCAACGAAAACGACGGGGCGGACGCAGGAGGGCCGTTTGCGACGGACCTTCTATGGGACAAAGTGCTGGATCCCGACGGCTCAGGTCCATTCCTGGCTGCGGGGCGCATGCCGATCGCGCGCCCGCCTCCTTATGGCCCGCTCTAACCCTGCTTCAGTCCGCTGAGCACGAGAGAATGGGACTTGGAACGGGTTCCGGTGTGTGTGGAGCGGCCTCTACGGCCGCGCGCCGTGGGAGGGTTCACCCGAGACTGGGCCGAGCCGAATCACCGCTACACCTCTGAACCGGCCACATCGACACTGATCACTAAGGATGGGAATCAACCGAACTCCCTCCCCGGAAGAATGATCACGGGGCGACCGTCGGTAATTCTTGTCGAAGAGACCCGAGCATAGCTGTCCCCTGCCGAGCGACCGCAGGCTCTACCGTCGGTACGTAGCCGAGCTTGGCGGCGAGAGCCATCTTCTCCTCGACGTTCTCGCCCTTGAAGGTCCGCACGACACCGCCGCCGGCTGTGATCGTCTTGGTGCGCAGAAAGCTCCAGCGTTGCGCCTCAGGCATCGCGGCGAGCTGGCGTCGATACGGCCGCAGGAAGGACCGGGCGTAGCCGCCTCCACGCGAGAAGGGGTAGAGCACCGCCATGCGGAGATCCCAGTCCGAGCCTGGTTTCGGGAACAGCTCGGGGAAGTCCTTGCGCAGCCCTCGGGCGCCCAGCTCCAGGTCGAGCAAGCCCACGCGGACCTGCGTTGTGGGGTCCTTCCACTGCTGCGGATCGGCCTTGATGGCAGCACACAGCTTGGCCCAGGTCGAGCGGTGGCCCGGCACTTCGCGGCCCGGCGGCGGGAACTCGCAGCTTTGCCAGTCGCGACTCCTACAACGGCCATGAAGGCCGGCTGGGGTCTGGAAGAGACCGAGCTCGTAGAAGGGCGGACTCGTCCATCCGCTCTTCTCCGATCCATGGGTCGCATCGGGGAACTTCCCCGCCGACTCGTACTTGATGAATGCGAGTAGAATTGAACGTGGAATCTCCGGACAGATGCTGGAGCGCCAGCGCTCCACGAGAGCTTCAATCGTCGTTCCAGGCATGCCCGGGACTTCACGCTTGGCTATACGCAACGCCTCGGCGACGGCGCCGCCGCCGACTGGTCCCGATCCCGGTGCCGGCCCGGTCTGCTGCCCGACGGACGCGAGCTCTGGTTTGACGACGTCGCGAAGGATTGACAACCACTCTTGCTTCAGTGCCGTCTCGCCGGGGGCGATCCGCCGTCCTCGAAGCTCTCTGTGGCGCATAAAGAACACTCGATCGGTCAACTTCTTGGGGTCGCGCTGGCCGGCGATGATCTGACCGATGACGAACGGTCGCTCGATCACCCCACGAATCGAGCCGCCGGCTCCGAGCTCTGGCTGAACCTGAAGCATCTCGTCCTCCCTGGCCTCGTGTACTGATTCCGCTCCCAGGCCCTCGGGCCGCCACGATCGACGGCGGCGCGCCCGACTCCGAAAACCAATCCCGCGACTCGCGGCTCTCAGCACACGCTCCGTGTCGGCTCCGACGACCCCGCTGACGGGCAGCGCGTGACGCGTTTGAAAGACCCGAACGGCACTCCGCGTGGCCGGTCCAGCCACCCCGTCCAACGGAATGCGCAGTCCCATGACGAAGTTCAACGACCGCTGAACCCACCGCACGTATTCGCGGCCACCACCTCCATCTATCTGTTTGAGGGCGGGCCGCACGATGCGATCGTGAATGTCGAGCCACTCCCGGCTGAGCTCGGTGAAGTTGGGCTCCCCGCTCGAGATGCCTCGCCCACTTCGCTCGGGATGCCGGCCAAAGAAGATCAGATCGCTGAGCTCATTTCCGTTCCTGACACCCTTTCCGATCGCGAGCTTCAGCGGGTCCACTTCTCGACCGCCACGCACGATCGCCACGACATCCGTCGGATAGCGCGACAGGTCGAACTCACCTTCGAGATCAACGTTGCGGATTGCGGTGGCGTTGGTCATACGGCCGGTTTCCTCACCCATCCGGTTCAGAGCAATCGCCGCGCCACCCAAGGACTTTGATCAGCGAGGCCGAACTGCCGCGTGAATTCGCTCACGACGCACGCGCCGCGATTAGTGTAGCTCTTGCACAACGCGACCCGCTGAGGTGCCGCGATGAGATTTTCAAAAGGGTTGTCGCTGGCTCACGAAGCCTCGGCAATCTTGCCACCGCGTACGAATCGCGCCAGCTCGGAATACGTGACATGGCTTCAGCGAACCCTCAACCAGGCACTGGGGCTCCGCCTTGCGATTGATGGAGTCATGGGTACACAGACACGCAGTGCAATCAGAAGCTTTCAAGAGAAATCAGGTTTGCTAGCTGACGGCGTCGTCGGTCCCAAAACCGAGGCTGCGCTCATAGGCCGCGTCGCTCGACCCTCCGGAAGCTCTCCGGCGGGAGGGGTAGGACTTCCTGCCGGTCCTGACGTCATACGCTGGGTCCAAACCGCTCTTAACGCCGTTCGTGGGCTGCGGTTGGTTGTCGACGGCAAGCTGGGACCGCAAACTCGTAGTGCCATCCGTAGTTTCCAGGGAAGTCAAAACCTGGCGCCAACGGGTCAAGTTGATCCCCCGACCGCACAGAGAATTGCTTCTGCATTCTCTGGTGTACGCGCCGGTAAATCGTCATGCACAGGTCTGCAGCCGACCGAGATCCTGGACCACTTAAGCAAGGCGGACGTTGCACCCGAAAACGAGGAAGCACGAAGGAAGCATCTGAGAGAGATCGGCCAGATCGCTCTTTGTATAAAAGAAAGCCAAAGGAGCTCCACTCCGATCCGGACCGTGGACCTCATTGGGCACGCGAGCGTCGAGGGAGAACCCGACTTTAACGAGAGACTGGGCCGGGCGCGTGCGGAGCGAGTGAAAGCGATCCTGAAATCGACGCTGAACAGTCTCGAAGCTGGCCTTGGTGAGCGGGTCACGCTGGCTACGGACTCACGCGGGGCGCAAGAACCACGAGGCGGAGCGCCCGAGAATGATCGACGCGTTCAAATTCTTCTCCCAATCGGCCCACCGCCTCCAATCGAAATACCGCCGGACGTCATCACGCCCAGTACCTTAGAGCAGCGCTGAAGAGGTGCCGGCGATTGAATGCCGAGTGGCAATGAGCAAACCAGCCGGATGAAATGTCTGTTGAGCAAGAACATCTCCTTGTCGAGCGACGAAGATCTGTACGTCAATGGCGGAGCGGGGACCTTTATCAGAGGCGGCTCTTTCGCGCACCTCTGTCCACCCCCCGGACAGTTCGAGGCCAACTTTGGGTCGAACCTGACCCCAGCTCAAAAGGCTCAGTTCTTCAGCAAGGTGAGCCACAACATCATGACGCCAAATTTTGCCCCCGAAGCAGCGGACTCAGACGTGATCGCGGGCCTGGACAACATCGACAGGTCGATCCTGCAAGCCATCAATTGCCTCGATTCACACATAGAGCGACAGGGAATCGGATCCGATAAGTGGCGACTACAGCAGAAAAACTTCATTGCCCAGAGACAGCGCGACAATAAGAGCATCTATTCGTGCTATCGATGATGTTCTCTGTAGCGGGGGGAGAATTTTAGCGCCGCCTGCCCCTGGGAGCTCTGGCAACAATCAGCGGCTCCCGCCACTCCCCCGCCGCGATACCGGATGCCGCCCAACGAAGATCAGTTCGCTGAGTTCGCTCCCACTCCGCACGCCCTTCACGATCGCGAGCTCCACGGCATCGACTTCTCGACCGCCGCGAAGGATCGCTTACTCCCCACTCGTCGTCGCCGCGGCCGAACCGCGCTTCGCCGAACGTCCAGCTAATCGGGCCTCTCACCGAAGTGAGCTTCGTCGTCACGATCGCTCACGATCAACGACCACGCCGTCTCGAGTCTTGAAATTCACTCCCGGTGACCTGCCCGCGGCTTCTTGGTGTGGTTCGTGCACACGCGCCAGGACGAGAAACCCGAAGCGGTCGGTGCAGGCGCTCATCGCCGGCAGGAGGAAAGTCATGCGGGATTTGGAATGGGAGCTGGACGCGCTCGAGGGAGGCGACGGGGAGCTCTGGGGTGAAACCTCCGGAGAGCTCGGGGTACCGGGTGAAGCGTACGAGACCGGCGAAGCGTACGAGACCAGAGAGGCTTACGAGACCGGCGAAGCGTACGAGGCCATGCAGGGCGAGCGCGTCTTCGACGAGGTCGCCGAAATGGAGCTGGCCGGCTCTCTCCTGGAGGTTGCCACCGAGGAAGAGCTCGATCGCTTCCTGGGCAACCTGATCCGGCGCACCGGGAGTGTCGTCGGCTCGGTGGTCCGGTCGCCCGTTGGTCAAGCCCTCGGCGGCATCCTGAAAAACGCCGCGCGCCAGGCACTCCCCGCAGTCGGCGGCGCGCTCGGATCCGTCATCGGCGGGCCCTCCGGCGGCGCGCTCGGTGCGCAGTTCGCGACGAAGGCGGGCCAGCTCTTTGGACTGGAGCTCGAGGGTATGAGCCAGGAGGACCAGGAATACGAAGTCGCGCGCCGCTTCGTCCGATTTGCGGGCGCCGCGGCCGCCAACGCGGCGAAAGCTTCGCCGTCGGTCCCGCCACAGGCCGCTGCCCAAAGCGCCGTTGCCGCCGCGGCCCGGGACCACGCGCCGGGATTGCACAACGCACAAGTCGGGCGCTCGACTTTCGGCGGCCGGCACGCACGGCCGGGCCGCTGGATCCGCCGCGGGCGCACGATCGTCATCCTCAACTGCAACGCACCGGCTTCGGGTCAGGCTCCGTGAAGCAAGTCCGTCCACGCAGGAGCGCGGAACGACGTACTCGATACACCAACCCCATCCGGCGGCCGCGATGACGGCCTGCCCCACGCGGAGGACATGATGCACGATCTGGATCGCACACAGCTCGAGTCATACGAGGCGTACGAGGCAGCACCCGGCGGATACGCCGGCGAGACCGGCGTGCTCGGCGAGGCCGATGAGGTCGAACTAGCCACCGAGCTCCTCGGCATCTCGACCGAGGAGGAGCTGGACCAGTTCCTCGGCAGCTTGCTCAAGAAGGTTGGCGGCGTCGTCGGCAAGATCGCACGCGGCCCTATCGGCGGACTGCTCAAAGGCGTGGCGAAAAAGATCCTGCCCATGGCCGGCGGCGCGCTCGGAACCCTGATTCCAATCCCCGGCGTCGGCACCGCGGTTGGCACCGCGCTCGGCAATGCCGCCGCCAACATGTTCGAGGTGAACCTTGAAGGGATGAGTCAGGAGGATCAGGAGTTCGACATTGCCCGTCGCTTCGTACGGCTGGCCGGTGACGCGGCGGCCAACGCGGCAAACGCGGGCGCTGCCGCCGCCACTCCGGCCGGCGCGAAGGCCGCGCTGGTCGCGGCTGCCAGGACTCATGCGCCCGGACTCGCCAAGACCCTGATGTCCGGAGGCCTGGGCATGGTGGCGCCCGGCGGCGCCCTCGGCCGGTCCGGACGATGGGTTCGTCGGGGTCGCCACATCGTCGTGTTCGGCGTGTGAGACGCCGTGGCCACCGGGATCGTCGCGTCGGGAATGCTGGCTCACGAGGCCCGCGCGCTGCTGGCGCGTCTGGCCCGCGTGAAGCCGTTCGTGATCACCGAGACGATGGTCCCGGCGGCCGCGATCTCTCCCCGTGCCGTGACCGCCATCGAACGCTATCTCGCCAAGGGGCGGCGGGAGCTGCACGCTCGGGTGACCGCGTACCTGCGGTGGCTGGGAACGCCGGCCGCCCGACACGTCTCTCCGGCAGCACTACAGCAGCGCTTCACCTTCTTGCGACTGCGCTTCAACGCCGTGCTCACGCAGTTCGACATCTTCGCCGACGTCCTGAGCCAGCGAAGTCAGCTGGACAACGGACTCGCCCTGTCGGGCCTCGACGTGGTCGCCGCTGACGCGCTCGCCCTCCCGGGGGGATATGACAACCCACCGCCGGTCATCTGTTACCTCGACCGTGGTCACGGCGCGGCGATCCGCCGCGAGCGGACGCGTCTACCAGGCGGCGGTGAGAATCCGGTCGCCATCATTCGTATCCCGAGGGAGCGAATGGTGGGGAGCGGGATCGCCTCATCACTCATCCACGAGGTCGGGCATCAGGCGGCGGCGCTGCTGGACGTCATCGATTCCCTGCGCCGCGTTCTTCGCGCCCGCCAGCATGAGGACCGCGGTGGGCAGCTGGCCTGGCGCTACTGGGAGCGGTGGATCTCGGAGATCTTTGCCGACTTCTGGTCGGTCGCTCGGGTCGGCGTGACATCGACGATGGGCTTGATCGGGGTCATGAGCCTGCCGCGGATTTTCGTTTTCCGGCTGAACCCCGAGGATCCTCACCCGGTCCCCTGGGTCCGCGTCAAGCTGAGCTGCGCGATCGGGCAGGCACTCTATCCCCATCCGCAGTGGAGCGCGGTGGAGCAGCTCTGGGAATCGTTCTACCCGCCGGTGGGGCTCACGCCAGACTATCGGGCGCTCCTGGCCGCATTCCAGTCGACCATGACGGAGTTCGTCGAGCTCCTGCTGACCCACCGGCCCGAGTCGTTGCAGGGCCGATCGCTCGTCGAGGTCATGGACACGGCCGCGCGGGAACCCGCGCGCCTCGTCCAGTCCTACCGGGAATGGCGCGCGTCGCCCTCACGAATCCGCGTGCTGTCGCCCGTCCTGGCCTTCGCGGCCATCGGGCAAGCGAGGGCGGATGCGCAGATCGGCCCCGAGGAAGAGAGCCGGACGCTAATCGACCTGCTCCAGTACTGGGCGCTCCGCAGCACCCTCGAAGATGCCGCGCGAGCGTCGGGGCGCCCGATAGCCGAAGTGAAGATGCCCGCCCTCGAAACGAGCTTGAACTAAGGAGGATGTCATGAGTGTCACTCCCGACGAAGTCAATGTCCGTCTACGCCGTGCGACGTTCAAGGATACTGAGGATCAGCCCCTGTGGACGGCGATCCGCCTCAGTACTGGTCGCATCAGCTTTCAGAACTTCGACCGCTTCATGGACATCGTGATGTGTGGCGATGACCTCAAACCCACCGACGGCATTCTGCGGCCGTACGAGGCCAGGTCGAGGAAGGCCAACCTGCGCGGCTTCCGGGCTCTGCCCTTTCCCGACATCGAGCCCTATCGCCTCCTGAAGGTCGCAACCGAAGTCTTCCTGACTCTGCACTGCGGCGTCAATTTCGACCCCTCTCTCAACAAGGCGAAGACGTCCGAGCACCACTTGGTGATCCAGGAGGACATCACCGCCACCGGGGCGCCTGCTGAATACCCCAAGGATAAGGACGGCAAACCCGACCCGAGGGACCCCGCGTTCGTCGGCGTCAGAATCGGTGAAGGCCTCGGCGATTCGCTCAAAGGTGTCGGCGACGACAAGGACCGTGTCGACGAGCAGGAGCGTTACTCGCGCCTCCTCAACTTCGGCGACATCGAGAAAGCGTGGGGGCTGTACCTCAAGACGTTCTCCACGAACGAGAAGGACCCCAAGACCCACTTCACCCTTCCGTACCTCGAGTTCATCAAGCGCAAGCTCAAGGACGTCCCGGTCGTCGAGCCGAAGGCCGGCGATTGGTTCGATGTCTGTTTGGGCATCCTTCGCGGGAAGCTGACCCAGCCGTGCTTCCTCGAGCTGATCTGGTCGTACTGGCACGAGGAAGGAATGCTCGTGCAGAGCATGAACGCGATCAGCCAGCGGTTCCAGAACGTGCGCGGGGCGCGGGGCAATCCGCTCGCCCAGCTCGAGATCGATCCGCTGCGTCCGCTGAACAACTTGCTCTGGGGTTATCTCCAGGACGAGCAGCACCGCCTCACGGTGCGGCGCCGAGTCTACGAGTACGACCACCACTACGGGCTGTCGCTCTACGGACGAGCCATCCCCGACCTCGCCTCCGCGGACAGCCGCTCGAAGTTCCTGGAGGCTTTTCACAACCTGCTTCCTATCTGCGCCGCGTTCTTCAAGCAAGACGATGACACCACCGTGGTCGCCGACGGATTCCCGGTGCTCAACGCGCTGCGGGACGTCCACCTGATCCTCTCGGAGGGCCAGCACAATCAGTATGGCGACCTGCCGTGGACTGCGCGCATGGAGATGCTCATGCAGCAGTGGATCCTGGCGCGGCCTGAGTTCCGGGAGTTTCTGCCGACCCGCATCATGGTCGACTACCCCGAGCCCTGGATGGACCGCGTCGACGCGATGAAGAAGCTGCAGGGGTGGTCCGACGTGTCCGTGCTCCACTTCCGCAATCTCGGCATCTTCGGCGAGCAGATCCTGCTGTCGATTCGCTTCGGCGCCTGGAGCGACGTCAACACTCCGGTGCAGGCGGCCAACTGGGCCCGGTACTGGCGCGCCGAGATTCAGGGCTACATCCACGCGTATCGCGGGGTCACCGGTGTGGACATCATCGACTCCACCGAGTCTGCGTCGCGACTGCGCTACGTCATGCCGTCGGTCCATCTTCGCAATCGCCTGGCCGCCCAGGCCACCGCACTGCCGGGCTCCCAGCCCGCGAGCCTACCGGCGGCTGGTACGCGCGCTCTTCCAGCCGCACCGAGGAGCGTGGCGTCGAAGCCGGCCGGAAGCTCCTGACCGAAGTGGAGAGGAACGACGCAAGCGCGTCACCGCCCGCGTGCGACGGCGGCCGGCAACGACCGCGCCGTCGCACGCACGGTTCGCGGGAGACGGCGATGAACCAATGGGTGGGACCACGAACGCCCGATGACACGAACGAGACCGGCACGGACACTCGACTTCACGTCCGCGCTCTATCTGGGTCTGCGTCATCCCAGCTGGGCGCTATCGCCATGGCCGCAGCTCACCATGGGAGCACCGGCAGCGCTGCGCGAATCTCCGGCAGCCGCCGAAGTCGCCGAGAAGGTAGCGTCGCTCATGGGATGCGAGCGCGCGACACTCGGACCGTCGACGCTACATATCTTCTGGGACCTGTTTCAAGAGCTGGCGGCACCGAATTCCATCATCTGTGTGGACGCGGGCACCTATCCGATCGCGCGGTGGGGCGTCGAGCGCGCGGCCGCCCGCGGCATCCTCGTCGAGGACTTTCCGCATTACGATCCCGACGCACTGCGGCGCCGTCTCGCCCGGGAATCGGGGCGCCGGCGTCCGCTCGTCGTCACGGATGGATTCTGCCCGCGCTGCGGGCGGCCGGCGCCGCTCGCCGACTACGTCGAAGCTTCGCGGCGGTGGGGCGGCTGCGTCGTGCTCGACGACACTCAGGCTCTCGGCATCCTGGGATACGATCCTGGGCCCCGAGCCCCGTATGGACACGGTGGCGGCGGCTCGCTTCGGCGGAGCGCCCTCGCGGGTCCGGATCTGATCGTCGTGGCCTCTCTGGCCAAGGGACTGGGCGCCCCGCTCGCCGTGCTCGCCGGCGGGCGCGAGCGCGTGACCTGCTTCGAGGCCACGAGCGAAACCCGCGTGCATTGCAGCCCGCCTTCAGTGGCGACGCTTCATGCGGCGGCTCACGCTCTCGCGGTGAACAAGACTCACGGCGAACGACTGCGGGCCCGCCTCGCCGCCGTCGTGGCCCTCGCTCGCCGGCAGCTCACGCGGTCGGGATTTCCAATCGCTGGTGGAGTCTTTCCCGTCCAGACGCTGGCGACCGTTCGCGGCGCGGCGGCCCAGTTCATGCACCATGCGCTCACGCGACAGCGCGTGCTGACGGTCTTGCGGCGGGACGTGGGAGGCTCGGGAGCTCGTCTCACGCTTTTGCTGACCGCGCGGCACACGGCGCGCGACATCGCCGAACTCGCACACGTGCTCTCGAACGGTGCCTCGGCGGTGGCGAATTCTGCGGAGGTGAACGATGACACGCCTGCCTCTCTACGCTGATTCGCTCGAGACAAGCGGGGAGTCCGCGACCATCCCTGAGTGGCTCGAAACGCCGAGTCTCGAGGCCGAAGTCGACCGGCGCAGCTCGGCCTACGTCCGGTGGGTTCAGGGCGCGCTCAACCGGATCCTGGGCACGCGCCTGGCGGTCGACGGCGTGCTGGGGACGAGCACCCGGAGCGCGATCCGGAGCTTTCAGCGGACTCGCGGACTGAAGCCGGATGGGATCGTCGGCGCACGGACCGAGCGCGCGCTGACCGCCGCCGGCGCGGGCTCGCCTCCCTCACCGCTCGCGCCTCCCAGGCCAAGCCCGCCGGCGCCCGTCCGTCCGGCGGATGGGCCACGAGCGTGTCCCGAGCCGGCCAGGAGAGGCGAGGACCGCTGCCTCCACCCCGGCACGAAGACGTGCCCCGCAATTCCCAATCTTCTGTGCCTGAAGGCGGCGGACGACGTGCCCTTCGAGTACCCCGAAGCTTTCGGTCGTGACGCCGGGACCGGGCTCGTCGCGGTGACGCGGCGTCAGGCGACCCGCACCCAGCGGTTCATCCCCGCGGTGAAAGACGCGGTGAGCCGGTTCATCAGCGACATGCGTCGCTTCGGCATGTCGATCGAGGCGATTCTCACGGCCGGCTCGCTCTACTGTCGTTGTATCAGCAACAGCGACAATCTCAGCAACCACTCGTTCGGCGACGCCATCGACGTGGTCGGCGTCCGCTGGGCGGCAGTGGGAGGTCCGGCCAGCCGGCTCCGCGAGACGATCGTGCACAACTATCGCGATTCCGAGCAGCGGGCGCTGCTCGTGCGGGTCAACGCGTGCCTGCGACTGCCGTTCAAGACCGTCATCGACTATCACCGGGCCGATCACCGAGATCACTTCCACTGCGACATGAGCCAAGGTCGAGGTGGTGAGCGCCCGCGTGGCGCGACGCTGGTCTTCGTGCAGGAGGCGCTGAGCCTCGTGCTCGGGCGGTCGATTCCGTCGACCGGGCGGCTCGACGCCGCGACGCAGCAGGGATTGCGGGAGTTCGCGGGTGGAGCGGCGGACGTCATCTCGGACGGACGGCAACTGCAAGAGACACTCAACCGGTTGTTCACGCGAGTAGCCGCTGGACGGTAGCCCGTCGAGGAGCCGACGATGCCTGAAATCTACACGGAATTTGGCGAAGGCGCGGGAACGGCGACCGCTGGATTCTCCGGCTCCGCGGTCCGTTGGCTCCAGGCAGCTCTCAACCGTGTTCTCGGCGCTCGTCTGCGCGTCGACGGCGTTCTCGGAACGCAGACTCGTGCGGCGATCCGGGCCTTCCAGCTGCGCCGCGGGCTGAGCGTCGATGGTCGGCTGACGCCGGCGCTCGAGCGAGCGCTGGTCGCCGCAGGGGCAAGCCCGCGCGCAACTCCCCGGCCCCCTGCACCGACTCCGTCCAGCCCTCCCGGGACCCAACGGCTGATCAGGCGCGAGGACACCTCCGCCGGTCTGTCGCTGTACGTCGAGATCCCACTCGGGAGCGAAAGCCCGGCTCGGCCGATGACCGGGATCTACGTACCACCCGGCTACCGGCCGCTGCCTCAGATAGACCTCATCGTCTACCTCCATGGGTTCAAAGCGAGTAGCCCGGCCGCGACGATCGACGCCTACTGGGACAGTCGCCGCTTTCCATACTGGCCTCTGCGCGAAGGTGTATCGGAGAGTCAGAAGAACGTGATCCTCGCCGCGCCGACACTGGGGCCCCGCTCTCAGGCCGGGCGTCTCCTGGGGACCGGCGGTTTCGACGGCTATCTGGCCGAGATCATCAGGGCCCTGATCGCTCACGGACCCTACTCGGGGAGTCGACAACCGCCGACGCCCGGAAACATCGTCCTCGCCTGCCACTCGGGTGGTGGAAGGCCGATGCGGCAGATCGCAGTGAGCGAGCAGCGCGCCGCCGCGCGCGTGCGCGAATGCTGGGGCTTCGACTGCCTCTACAACGCAGACGACGCAGCTCTCTGGGCCCGCTGGGCACGTTCACGTCCCGATGCCCGGCTGTTCTTGTACTACCTCAGCTCGACGGCGGAGCTCTCCAAACAACTTCAGGCCCAGCGGATCCCCAACGTGCTGGTCGAGAGGTCGATCGCGCGTGGGCACAACTGGGTTCCAATCACTCACTGGAGGAATCGCATCCAAACGGCGCCTTACCTTCGCGCTCGGGGCGAGCCATGAACGAGCGGAGGGTGTCTGGGGACGGCGAGTTCTACGACTCCGACGCAATCGGGGAGAACGCCGGTTTCCGGATCGGCTTCGAGGAGTGGGAGGAGGAGCGTGGCGGACGCGGGCGTGGCGGGCGCGCAGGTGCTTCGCTGCGTCCGCTCCGCCCCCGGCCTCGCCCCGTGCCCCGGCCGCGACCCTGGCCACGCCCGCGACCCTGGCCACGACCTTGGCGGGGCCCGGTCTTCATTCCGTGGGGATCCGAGCCTACTGGCGGCGCTGCAGAACCGGTGGACGAACCGAGCGCCCCGCCGGAAAGCGAGCACGTCCGTTGGGTCCAGAGCTCGCTGAACACTATCATGGGGCTCCGGCTCCCTGTGGACGGTGTGATGGGGCCGGAGACCCGAAGCGCTGTCCGGAGCTTTCAAGAGCGCGCCGGGCTTCCAGCCGACGGCATCGTTGGGCCCGACACCGAGCGAGCCCTGATCGACGCCCGCGCTCGACGCCCGGCGCCGCCGAGCGAGCTCGAGACATTCGAGGCGCCGAGGCTCGAGATCGACGAAGCGCCTCCGCACGCGGCTCAGGCTTCGGCGACGAGCTTTCTCGTTCGCGGTGTCGGGCTGCCGACGGCCCCGGCGCTCAGCGTGACGAACTTCCTCGACCCCCGCGTCCAGCGGTTCGTCGCCGCCACCCGACCCGGGCGCGCGGTCACCGAGCTCGTCGTCCACGAAACAGAAACGTGGAGTTCAGCCGACACGGCGAAGCTGCTTCAAAAGCGTCGACTCGGCGTGCATCTCATTCTGGGTGCGCACGGAGCGCTCACTCAACACGGCGACCTGGGCGACGACATCATCTCGCACGCCGGCAATCACAATGGTCGGTCGATAGGCGTCGAAGTCGTCAATCCCATCTTTGAGCGCAACCTCCGCCTCTACACTCGTGTCCGGCCTCATGGAGCGCCGCTGCCGTGGAATCGTACGATCGCAGCGGGCTGGCTCGAGGGCGGCTCGTACGTGTTGCCGACTCCGGCGCAGGCGGAAGCGCTTGCTCGCCTGGTCAAGTGGATCACGTCGCCGGCAGCGCGGGGTCTCTCCGTCCCTCGGCGCTGGATCGGGGTCCGCGGCCGGAATTTCGCGATGCGTCTGGTCCCGGCCGCCGAACGATTCACTGCCGGGATCTACGCTCATTCACATTTCTCGGCGCGAAAGCAGGACGGCCCGTGGCTCGTACTGTATGCCTGGCTGCGCCTCGAGGCCGGACTGACGCCCGGCGAGGCATATGAGGAGGCAGCTCGATCGGCCGCGATCCGGGGTACCGAAGTCGTAATGCCTGAGTGTCGCGTGACTCCAGACCGCTTGGTCTAGGTCACCGCGCAAGAACAATGACTTCGATGCGCCGCGTGCCGGTCGATCGCGTCATGTCACTGGTCGGCACTCCCGCGGTGGAGGCTGCGCTCGCCTATGCGCGACGCCATCGCGAACGGTTTCTGGACGAGCTGGCGGACTTCGTTCGCTTTCCGAGCGTCAGTTCAGACCCTCGACATGCCGACGATGTGATGGCATGCGCACGATGGCTGACCGGCCACCTCGGGGGCCTGGGCGCGAGCGAAGTCCGGATCATCCCGACGGCGCGCCACCCCATCGTCCACGCGGCATGGCGCCCCGCAAAGGCGAAACCAACAGTCCTCATCTACGGTCACTACGACGTCGTCTCTGCCGATCCGCTGCAGGCGTGGCGGTCGCCTCCGTTCGTGGCTACCCGACGCGGCGAGAGCCTATACGGTCGAGGAACTTCAGATGACAAGGGACAACTATTCGCGCACCTGAAGGCGCTCGAGGCCTTCCTGCGCACCTCCGGAACGCTCCCCACCCACGTCGTATGCCTCTTCGACGGCGATGAGGAACTTGGCAGTCCATCTCTCGGGATGCTCCTGGCGAGTCAGCGACATGCGTTCGAGGCCGATTTCGTCGTGGTCTCCGACACGCCGATACTAGGCCCCGGACGGCCGGCTCTAACGTATGCATTGCGGGGTCTGCTCAGCCTCGAAGCTCGGGTGGCCGGTCCCCGGAACGATCTTCACTCCGGACAATTCGGCGGCGTCGTTCACAACCCGGCGCAGGTGCTCTGCGATCTCGTGTCGAGTCTCCATGACGCCTCGGGCCGCGTGGCGGTCGCCGGCTTTTACGACCGCGTTCGTCCTGCACGCGAGGCAGAACGCGCGTCCATGGTGCGGATGGGGCCGACGGATTATCAGGTCCGGTTGGACGCGGGGATCGACGAGGCTTGGGGCGAACCCGGGTACACTCTCTTCGAGCGGATTACTCTCCGGCCAGCCTTGAGCGTCAACGGGCTCGCCGGTGGCCACGCGGGTCCCGGCCCGAAGACTGTGATTCCGTCGAGCGCACGGACCAAGCTCAGTGTCCGCCTCGTGCCCGATCAGGAGCCGGAGGAGATCGCTGATCTGTTGCAGGAGCATTTCGAGCGCCTCGCGCCTACCACGGTTCGTGTGGACGTCACGACCGACACCGCCGTTCGCCCGTTCCTCGCGGATCCCGATCAGCCCGGGGTTCGCGTCGCGCGGGAAGCGTACCGGAGGGGGTTCGGGACGGTGCCGGCCTTCCTCCGCGCCGGGGGATCGATCCCTGCGGTAGGGATGCTGCAGGAGGCGCTGGGCCGGTCACCGCTCTTGATGGGCTTCGCGTTGCCCGACGACGGCATGCACGGTCCGAACGAACGGCTTCACTTGCCGACCTTCTGGTCCGCCATCGAGACGAGCATCTGGCTCCTGGCCGGGCTCGCTCGAATCATGTGAGAGCCACGATGATCGTCGATGGTCACTGCCACGCGGGGAAGGGCGACGGCCTCACCGGGCCGTGGGATACCGACGCTCCTCTCGAGGCCTATCTCCGGCGGGCTCGGGAAGCCGGCATCGATCGGACCGTGCTCTTCGCGGCCTTCCACTCCGACTACGGTGAGGCCAACCGGCAGGTCGCTCGGATCGTGGGGAGCCGACCGGACTTGTTCTACGGCTTCGCGTTCGTGCATCCCGATCGCGATCGGGGCCGGGTCGCGGCCATCGTGCAAACGGCTGTCGTCCGATACGGTTTCCGCGGGATCAAGGTGCATCGCCATGATGGGCGAATCACTCGCGAGATTTGCGAGGTTGCTCGCGCGTACGCGCTACCAGTCATCTACGACGTCATGGGCGAGATATCCGTCGTGGAGCTGCTCGCGACGGAGTATCCCAGCGTGCCGTTCATCATTCCCCACCTCGGCAGCTTCGCCGATGACTGGAGGGCTCAGCTGGCCTTCATCGATCACCTGGTCAGACACCCAAACATCTACACCGACACGTCGGGTATCAGACGTTTCGATCTCCTGGAGAGTGCGGCGCGGAGAGCCGGGGCCCGAAAGCTCCTCTTCGGCTCCGATGGTCCCTGGCTTCACCCCGGGGTCGAGCTGGCGAAGGTGCGTGCGCTCCATCTTGGCGTGGCCGAGGAACGCGAGGTTCTGGCGGGCACGATACTGCGCCTCATGCGCGCGGTCCGCATTCCCAGCGTGGAGCCCGTGATCACACCATCTGCTCCCGACGCCTCGCCTGAAGGGGACCCGTGGGTGAACGAGGAATGGCCAACCCGCGTGCGATGAAGAGCCTCACGGCTGGTCGCCGTTTTGATCTTGAGCGTGCTCGCGCTGGCGGCGCAACTGGAGCGCGCGATCGGTGACTCCAAGGCTCGAAGCGGCGCGCTGCAGGTTCCCCGCATGTTCGGCGATCGCGATGCTCACGGCGGTGTCCTCCGCGACCCGACCGATCTCCTTCAGGCCGGCCCCCATCGCCACCGCCAGTCGAATGCAGCCTTCGAACGTCGCATCGCGCCAGGCGCCCTTGCCTCCCATCGCGCGTGACCGTTCCTGGGGTGGAATGTCGCCAGGCGTGATCGGGCCGCGACCGACGTGACGGTACATGATCCGGGAGATGCACTGTCGGAGGTCGCGCACGTTTCCCGGATAGCCGCGCGTGAGCAGGTAGTCACGCACTTCGTCACCCAGTTCCGGCGCGTCGTTGCCGTTGCAGAAAGCTCGGATGAAATGTCGCGCGAGGAGCAGAATGTCCTCGCGACGCTCGCGCAACGACGGCAAATGGCAGGACCAGTTGGCAATCCGGTGATAGAAGTCGCCGCGAAAAGCATTTCGTTCGACTTCGCGATTGAGATCCTTGTTCGTGGCGCACACGAGTCGGAACTCCGTACGGTGCCAGTTGTTGCCCCCGACCCTCTTGTAGACATGCTCCTGGACAACCCTCAGGAGCTGCCCCTGGAGCGGGAGCGGGAGTTCGCCCACCTCGTCCAGGAACAGTGTCCCGCCGTCGGCGAGGGCAAACGCCCCGTCGCGAGCAGTGATCGCGCCAGTGAACGCACCGCGCTCGTGGCCGAAGAACTCGCTGCCCGACAACTCGGGTACGATCGTGGTGCAGTCGAGAACAATGAGGTCTCGCTTGTGTTCGCGGCGATCGAGGGTGTGAACCAGTCGCGCGACGAGCTCCTTGCCCGTACCGCTCTCGCCTGTAATCAGGATCGACGCGTCGGTGAAGCACGCCACTTCCACGACCTGCTGCAGCAGCGACCGCCAGGTCGGACCCTGCCCGACCAGATTGTCGTGCACGAGCGGAGAGTCCACGAGGCGGTCCACGTGCTGCCAGCGCTCGAGCCTGAGCGCCACTGTGCGACCGGGGTCGGCCGTCTCTGCCCAGGAGAGGACGTCGGCGGCGCCGGACTGGAGGAGCCGCCAGCTCGCGGAGCCACCCAGCGCGGTTGGCACTCGCGCGACCGCCAGCAACCGCTCGCTTCCATTTCGGCTGATCTCCCTTACATATTCGTAGAGTGCCTCGCCGGCATCCTCGAAGAAGAGGACCCCGGGACCCGACCCGTTGCCCCCGCGGGGATAAGCCGAAATCCCCGCCCGCGCCAGAGCCTGAACCTCATCGGTCGAGACGTCACGCCCGCCAGAGTCGAACAGCTCATACCACGCGCTAACCATGGCGATTTCCACAGCCGCCTGAAGGCACAGTGCGGCATTGCTTTCAGACCCTTCTCCTCACGTGCTTTGAAGCCAACCGACGGAAAGGCGAAGCTCATAGAGTGGGAGATACCGTTGCCTACTGCGGGCGTGGCGTCAACTGAAAATGGGTGGAACAAACAGTGAAATTTGTGGAAGATGCTGCGACGCAGACCGGACCGCAGAGATCAGGCTTGGCGGAAATCCCGTGCGCGCCCGAGCCCTCGACGCCGGAGGGTTAAGGCCAGATGCTGGCCGTCGTAGAAGCCGACCCGCCGGGCTATTGCACTAACCTTGTCTCGTGTTTCTCGAAGCATGAAAATTGCCGCCTGCGTGCGAACTCGCTGGACGTACTCCATCGGTGGGATGCCCATATCTTCACAGAAAATGTGCGCGAAATGGGCGGCTGAGAGCCCCGATCCCGCGCTGAGGTGCTCGACGCGGAGCGCGTGGTTCGTATATTGCGTCACGATTCGCCCCACCGCCAAGCCTGATGGCGCACTCAGAGACTTCAGTTGAACACCATCGGGATCGAGAGGAAGGAGTGTCCTTATCTCATGGAACAGCAACCCGACGTCGACAGGCTCAGGGACGAGGATCTCTAAATGGCCGGCCGATGACTCCATGAGCGGTCCCAGCCGATCCGCCGACCCGACGACGATCATCGGGCCTTCTGGAAACTTCGCCCGAAGACCGTGCAGGCCCAGCGCGAGATCCAATGACGCGGATCTGAGATCCACTATCGCCAAATCCGGCATGATGGTCCCGAGCATTTCGATGGCGTCGCTGATACGCGCCGCCACATGCACGCGGCAGCTTGGCTGAAGTGCCACGGCGAGAGCGGCCCGGAAGCTTGGATCCAGGCCGACGACCAACACTCGCGGCGCTGCGCCCGTTGGCTCCGGAACTGCGACAGCCGGGTCCCTACGTATTGCCAGCAGTTGCCGGATGACCATCTCCATGACTCCGGGCTCGGTTGGCTTGACAAAATAGTCCGCTGCACCCCATCGGATGGCCCGGAGGGCGCTCCAAGCGGTGCTGACAACCGAGCTGACGACGACGATGAGCCCCGGCTTCAATGCAAGGACCTCCTTGAGAACCTCGAGTCCATGGAGCCCAGGCATGATCAGGTCGAGAACCATCACATCGATGATCTCCGCCTGCACGATCGTGAGCGCTTCGAGGCCACTGTAAGCGCGGCGGTGCACATAGGCGCGCTCGAAGGCAAGACTGTAGAAGTCGTGGAGCAGTCGATTGTCATCGACCGTGAGAACGATAGGCCGTCGCTTCTGCGGCAGAGAGAGCTGGCTTTCCGCGTCTCT
>Ga0070697_100001085_pt1 | contig 20575 bp, 18 predicted proteins | sample KBSK1501metaG_FD_65475 | JGI IMG/M metagenome (GOLD analysis project Ga0070697, IMG submission 65475) | Corn, switchgrass and miscanthus rhizosphere microbial communities from Kellogg Biological Station, Michigan, USA - KBS K1-50-1 metaG | ecosystem: Host-associated > Plants > Roots >... | reverse complement strand
ACCCCGGTGGTGGGCATCCCGGTGGCGTGCGTGGTCGCCGTGCTCAAATACCGGCTGTACGACCTGGGCCGGATCGTCAGCCGCACGGTGGCGTACGCGATCGTCACCGGGCTGCTGGTCGGGGTCTACGCCGGCCTGGTCCTGCTGGCCACCGAGGTCATCGGGATCACGTCCCCGGTGGCGGTGGCCGGCGCCACGCTGGCGGCGGCGGCGCTGTTCGGCCCGCTGCGGTCCCGGGTCCAGCACCGGGTGGACCGCCGTTTCAACCGGGCCCGGTATAGCGCCGAACGGCTGCTGGCCGCGTTCGCGGCTCGCCTCACCGAAGAGCTGGACGCCGACGCGGTAACAGAGGACCTGACCCGTTCGGTCCATGCCGCCCTGGAACCCGCCCACGTCTCCATCTGGCTCAGCGAACGCTAGTAGCTCCCCATCCTGAACACACAGTCTCCATCCAGGCTGCATGCCTTCGTGGTGCTCTGCACGGATGCAGGGAAATGTCACTGATGGGGACATCACTGAGCTCGTCGGCAGCTCCGCGGAAGCCGCCTCCGCGTACATACGAGGAGACATTCGCAGGTATCTCGCGCTGATCAAGCACGGAGACGACTACATGCTCATGCCGCCGTACGGCGGAGAAACAGCGCGTGGCTTCGACGCCGAGGCGGCATTGGAATCCACGCCGAAAATGTTCCGGAGCGGTGAGGCGGATCTGGAACTCGTCGAGACATACGCGTCCGGTGATCTGGCGGTACTCGTGGCGATCGAGCGACAGCACGGCGAGGTGGCCGGAATGCCGGACCAGGACTGGTCGCTGCGCGTGACCTTGGTCTTTCGGCGCGAAGGACCGGAATGGCGGCTGGTGCACCGCCATGCCGACCCGCTCGTCCACGCCATCAGCATGGAGCACATGGCAGTCCTCGCCCGTGGCCAAACCTGAGCCAAGGTTGACCACCGCCTCCACCCTGGGATGGATTTCCCGATCTCCACTCCCAGGCCGATGCCCCGGCCCTTGCCGGTCCGTAGCGTTCAGATCATGAGTACCGCCACCAAGGACCACCCGTCCGGCAGCCTGCGCGTGTCCGACGCCGACCGCGATCGGGCCATCGCCGAGCTCAGCGAGCACTACCAGGCCGGCCGTCTGACCACCGAGGAACTCGAGGACCGCACCGGCCGGGCCCTCCAGGCCCGCACCACCGCCGACCTGGCCGCCCTGTTCACCGACCTGCCGCGGCGCCAGGCCCCCGTGACCAGCGCCGCCGCTTCCGCTCCCGCCAGCCCTGGACGGTCCTGGCCCGCTCGCGTGCCGGTAGCCCCGGTCGCTATCCTCGCCGTCGTGGCGGTGCTCGCCCTGCTCAGCGGTCACCCCTTCCACGTGGCGTGGCTGCCGGTCGTCGCCATCATCGTCGTCAGGCTCCTGGTCGGCGGTCGCGGCCGCCGCCGCGGCGCTCCTGGCGACGCTGGCGGACCCTTTTCACGAGGTAGATGATCCCGAGAATCCAATGAGCCGGACAGGGCTGGCGTGCTTCTCTGGCGCCACTCCTGGTGCCCGTGCGCCGCCGACATGCTTTCGTGGCCCCTGATACGCCGCCCGCCACCCCAGCGCGTTCGTTCGTACTGCATGGATGCCGCACCCATGCAGCCCCAGCGATATGGTTGCCCCATCCATGCAGTAACAATGCGGCGGAACCTTAGGCTGGTACGACTACCGGGTCTGGACGTCCAGGAGCCGCCGGCTCATCGTCTAGTGTGAAGCGTGAGCGACGCTGACCTGCGTATCGACCCGCTGACGGGCGCCAACGTCGTCGTCACCCCGTGGCGGCAGCAGCGTCCCAACCTCCCGGCGGGACAGTGCCCGTTCTGCCCGGGCGGGCTCGAGGCGCCCGGGCCCTACGACGTCAGGCACTTCCGGAATCGCTGGCCTGCCCTGCCCGACGGGCGTCACGAAGTCATCCTGCACAGCCCGGACCACGGTGCGTCCTTCCCGGCCCTGGGCGAAGATCAGGCGTCCCGGGTGGTCGAGCTGTGGTCGGCGCGCACCGCGGTACTCGGGTCCCGCGACGACGTGGCCTATGTGTTCGTCTTCGAGAATCGCGGGCGGGCGGTCGGGTCCACGATCGACCATCCGCACAGTCAGGTCATGGCCTTCGGCATGATCCCGCCCATCCCGGAATCCGAGCTTTCCGCCAGCAAATGCGACCTCTGCGAAGACCCCGGCGACGACTTGCTGGTCGTGCGCCGCTCGGGTTGGCAGGCGGCCGTGCCATGGGCACCGTCGTGGCCGTATGAGCTGCTGATTTCCCCGCTCGGTCACGTGGCCGACCTGCCCGCGGCAGGCCCCGAACTGCGCAAAGGGCTGGGCGCGATGCTCGTGGATGCCCTCACCCGGACCGAACGGCTCCTCGGGCCTGACGCGCCCTACATGCTGTGGGTCCATCAGCGGCCGGCCGGCGGGGATGACTGGCCCGCCGCGCACCTGCACCTGCACCTGGCGCCTGCCCTGCGGGCGCCCGGCGTGGTCCGGCACCTCGCCGCTGCGGAGTTCGGGGCGGGCGTCTTCTTCGATCCCGTCGACCCGCGGCAGGCCGCGGAACAACTGCGGTCCCAGCGCGCGTGAACCCGCCCGGGCCGCCGGGTGCCGCCCGGTATTTTGCCGAACGGTTCGGCCGCGAACCGGAAGGCGTCTGGTTCTCGCCCGGCCGGGTCAACCTGATCGGCGGCCCGGACTACAACGAAGTGTTCGTGCTGCCCTTCGCCCTCGGCGCCGGGGTCTGCGCCGCCGCTTCCCGGCGGTCCGACCGGCGGATCGCGGTCACGTCCCGGCAGGCCGCGGACGAGCCGGTCGTGCTGGACATCGACGCGCTGGAACCCGGATCGGCAGCCGGCTGGGCCGCCTACCCGGCCGGGGTGGCATGGGCGCTCCGCCAGGCGGGCTACCTGGCCGGCGGCGCCGACGTGGCGATCGACGCCGACCTGCCCGCGGGTGCCGGGCTCTCGTCTTCGGCGGCGCTGGAGTGTTCGGTGGCGCTCGCGCTGACCGAGCTCTACCAGCTGCCGGTGCCCCGGCGTGAGCTGGCGGCCCTGGCCCGGCGGGCTGAGAACGACTTTGCCGGCGTGCCCTGCGGGATCATGGACCAGATGGCCGCGTTGCTGGGCCGGACCGGCCACGCGCTGCTGCTCGACTGCCGCACCGGCAACCAGGCGGCGGTCCCGCTCGACCCGGCCGCGGCCGGCTTGACGCTGGTGGTCATCGACACCCGGGCCCGGCACGCGCTGGCCGATGGCCGGTACGCAGCCCGCCGCCAGGCCTGCGAGCAGGCCGCGTCACTGCTGGGGGTCCGGTCGCTGCGCGACGTCACCGGCGACCCCGGGGCGCTGGCCAGGCTGACCGAGCCGTCCCTCCGGCGCCTAGCCGGGCACGTCGTCGCGGAGAACCGCCGCGTTCTGCGGGCCGCCGAACTGCTGCGCGCCGGTGACCAGGCGGCGATAGGAGAGCTGCTGACCGTATCGCACCGCTCGCTACGCGACGAATTCCGGGTGTCCTGGCCCCAGGCCGACGCGGCCGTCGAGGCCGCGATCGACGCCGGCGCCGTGGGTGCGCGGATGACCGGCGGCGGTTTCGGCGGGTCGGTGGTGGCGCTCCTTGACGCCGAACGGGCCGGGCCGGTCCGCACCGCGATAACCAGGAGTTTCACCCGGCACGGTTGGCCGGCCCCACGCTACCTGGACGCGATCCCGTCCGACGGCGCCCGCCGCCTCGGCTAGCCGAACAGCCCCTTCAGCCCGGCTCGCAGGGCGGCGGCGTCGGTGTCCACGCCGAGCAGGTCCATGGCCGGGAGCAGCCCGGTGAGCTCGCGGTTCCCGGTGAAGATGCCAGAGATGCGGCCGCGCTCGCGGGTCCGGTCGATCACGGAAACGATCGCCGACACCACCGCGTCGTCCAGCACCGATTTCCGGCCGAGCGAGAGGGAAAGGTCGTAGGGCCCGATAAAGGTGCCGTCCACGCCGTCGACTCCGAGGATGTCGTCGAGGGCGTCCAGGCCCGCGCGCGTCTCGACCATCGGCAGCAGCAGCGGCTGGTCGCGCCGGCCGAGGAGGGAAACCCGCGCCAGCCCCTTGCTACGCCGCCCCTGGGGCGGGAAATAGGCGGCCTGCACCAGCTGCCGAGCCTGACCGGCGGACTCGACGGCGGGAACGATCACGCCGTCGACCCCGGTGTCCAGCACCCGGCCCAGCTGCGCCTCGTCGTGCGACGCCAGCCGGACCAGCACGGGCACCGGGCTGACCCGCGCCAGCGGGGCGACATCAGCAATATCGAGATCGCCGTGCTGGACGTCGATCCCGATCCATTCCGCGCCGCAGCCGCCCGCCAGTTCCAGGCCGAACGGGCTCAGGAACGTCAGCCACAGCCCTCGCCGGAGGCCTCCGCCGCCCGCGCGCATCTGTCCCGCGAAGCCGCTCATGCGGCACCGAACAAGCCATCGGGGTTGTCCACCCGGGACTCAGGACCCTGGACTCCCACCGTGCGCGTGCCGCGGGTGACCAGGCCCCAGATGGACAGCAGCGGGTCGACTGCAGGCATGCCCTCACACTATTGGCTCATCCCTCGATCAGCATGGCCGCGATGACGGAAGGCCACCACGCACGCGGTGGCATCTGATGGCCGACGCCCTCCAGCGGCAGCAGCTGGGCACGGGGAATCTCGCGGGCCAGCGCCTCGGCATGGCCGTAGGGAAACAAGGGATCAGCCGTACCGTGAATCACCAGGGTCGGTGCGGCGATCTCGCCAAGCCGCCCGCGGACCAGCTCACCCTCCTCGGCCAGTGCGTGGTTCATCACGCTGGCCGCCATATCGTTGGTGCGGTCGACGATCCGCTCCACGAGCGCGCGCACGTGCGCCTCGTCGAAGTACTCCGCGGCCTCCAGCCGTCGCTCGTAGTCGACGATGTAATCGATTACGGCCGTCCGTTCGGTCCAATCCGGCAGCGGGACCTCCGCGGCGAAGTAGGCCCGCAGTTCCTCCGACATCGCCGGAAGCTCCGATCGGCTCGGGCCGCCCGGGACTGCGGGGCTTGTCGAGATCAGCACCAGCGAGTCGGCGCGACCCGGATGAGCCAGCGCAACCTGCTGAGCGAGGGCGCCGCCCATCGATATGCCGGCCAGGTGAGCGCTTCGCCGCCCGAGCGTGTCCAGCACCCCGGCCGCATCGGCCGCCAGGTCCGCGCCGGTGTACCCCGGGGCCCCGGCTGGGTAGCTGACCGACCGCCCGGTGTCACGATGGTCGTACCGGATGACGAATCGGCCGCCCGCCGCCAGCCGCTGGCAGAATTCCTCCTCCCACCAGTCCATCGAGCTGCCCATGCCGCCGATGAGCAGGATGGCGGGGTCAGCCGCGTCGCCAGCGGTGTCCACGCACAGGTCAACGCCGTTGACATCGATGATCCGGCAGCCGTCCATATCTCTCTAAGACGACGCGGGACCTACCGAATCATCTACCGCACCTAACGGATCGACGGGGAACCACATCACGCCCCGGCCGTGTATCAGGACCGCGCTGGTCCCCTCCGCCATTGAAAGGCCGTCACGGGGGGGACGTCGATGCGGATCTTGCTTATTGCCAGCGCCTACAACAGCATGACGCAGCGCGTGCATGCCGAACTCGCCGACCGCGGGCACGAGGTATCGGTCGAGCTGGCCCTGGGGGACGAGGTGATGCGGGACGGGGTCCGCCGCTACGACCCGGACCTGATCATCGCCCCGATGCTGACCAGGGCGATTCCCGCGGACATCTGGTCGGCCTGGCCGTGCTTCATCGTCCACCCGGGCCCCATGGGGGACCGCGGGCCGTCCTCGCTGGACTGGGCGATCATGGGCGGCGCCGGACGCTGGGGCGTCACCGTGCTGCAGGCGAACGCGGAGATGGACGCCGGCGACATCTGGGCCAGCGTGGAGTTCGCGATGCCCGGCGACTCGAAGAGCTCGACGTACCGGACCGAGGTCGCGGACGCCGCGGTCGAGGCGGTGCTGCTGGCGGTAACCAGGTTCACGACCGGCCGGTACCGGCCCGAGCCGCTGGATTACAGCCGAACGGATGTCACCGGGCACTGCCGTCCGCCTTGCCGCCAGCCCGACCGGAAGATCGACTGGGCGGCCGAACCCACCGAGGGCGTGCTCGCCAGACTGCGCGCGGCCGACTCCAGCCCCGGCGTGCTCGACACGATCGGCGGCACGGAGTACTACCTGTTCGGCGGGCACCGCGAGGACGAGCTACGCGGCCAGCCCGGGACGATCCTGGCCCGGCGGAACGGCGCGATCTGCCGCGCTACCGCGGACGGAGCGGTCTGGGTCCCGCAGCTGCGCCGCCGCCCGGCTCCCGGCGGCCCGAAGACCTTCAAGCTGCCCGCCACCCTCGCGCTCGGTGCCCAGCTGGACGGCGTACCCCAGGTGCCCGCGCCGCTGACGCTGCCGCCGGGCCGGCGCACCTACCGGCAGATCAGCTACCGCGAGTCCGGCGTGGTCGGCTACCTGGAGTTCAGCTTCCCCGGCGGGGCCATGAGCACCAGCCAGTGCCGAAGCCTGCTGGCCGCCTACCGGCACGCCCAGGGCCGCCCCGTCAAGGTGATCGTGCTCGGTTCGCCCCGGGACTTCTTCGGCAACGGCATCCACCTGAACGTGATCCAGGCCGCCGCCGATCCCGCCGCCGAGTCCTGGCGGAACATCAACGCCATCGACGACCTGGTGCACGCGATCCTGACCAACACGGGCCAGCTCACCGTGGCCGCGCTGGCCGGGAACGCCGCGGCCGGCGGCCTGATGCTGGCGCTGGCCGCCGACCAGGTGTGGTGCCGGTCCGGCGCGGTCCTCAACCCGCACTACCGCCTGATGGGCCTGCACGGCTCGGAATACTGGACCTATACCCTGCCCCGCCGCGTGGGCGCCGCCGAGGCGGCCCGGCTGACTCATGCCTGCCTGCCCGTCACTCCCGATTCGGCGCTCCGGTCCGGCCTCGTCGACCACGTGATCCCCGGCGACACGGCTGGCTTCCGCGCGCAGGTCGCGGCCCTGGCCGAGTACCTAGTCGATAGTCCCGCCTACCCGGCCCTGCTGACCGCCAAGGCGCGCCGGCTCGCGGCGCCCGAGCAGCACCGCCCGCTGGCCGCCTACCGTGCCGCCGAACTGGCCGTCATGGCCCGCAACTTCTTCGACCCGGACGAGCCGTACGCCGAACTCCGCCGGGCCTTCGTCCACAAGGAAAAGCCCTCGCACACCCCGCCCCACCTCGCACGCCACCGGACCTACCCCGAGGCTTCCGTGCCGCGCGTCGCGTGATCCCCCTCGTCAGGTCACCGGGAATGGCGGCTGCCACCACCACGGGGTCGCCTGGAGTTCGATGCGGACCCTTCGTGCATGCTGGATGCGTGGAGCCCATCTTCGAGGCAGTACTGGCTGACGACCCGTCCCGGATCGCGGCGGCCGCGGCCGCCCAGCGCATGGAAGACGACCTCTTCGTCGCCGAGCTGCCCCACATGCTGTACCGGGGCGATACGCCCTTGCACCTGGCCGCGGCCGGGCTCCGGTACGACGCTGCCCGTGCGCTGCTCGCCGCCGGTACCCCCGTCAACGCGGTCAACCGGCGCGGCGCGACGGCGCTGCACTACGCCTGCGATCCCCGGCCGTTGTCGCCAACCTGGGACCCGGCCGCCCAACGGCGCATGATCGAGCTGCTGGTCTCCGCCGGAGCAGCGGTCGACCAGCCGGACCGGGGCGGGGTGACGCCCCTGCACCGCGCGGTCCGCGCGCGAAGCCCGGCCGCGGTCGCCGCGCTGCTGTCCGCCGGCGCCGACCCGCGCGCCGCTACCAGCAAGGCGGGCTCGACCGCGCTGCACCTCGCGGTCGCACCGACCGGCGCGAGCGGAACCGCCGGAGCCGGCGAACTCCAGATCGAGATCGTGCGGATGCTCCTCGCCGCCGGCGCGACCCTGACCGACACCGATCGCAACGGCGTCGCCGTGGCCGACCGGATCCAGAGCCGGGCCCTGCGAAAGGCACTGGGCGCCGGGCAACTCTAGTGCGCCCGCCAGGGCTAGCTGACGAGCGTCACCAGGTCGAGCGCGATCTCCTCGGGATTGGTTACCGAGTCGAACGAAACCACCTCGACGTGCGCTTTCCCGAACTTGTCCTGGGCCAGGTTCTTCCTGGCTGCCTTCTGGTAGGCCGCCAGGGTGGCGTCGTGCTTGCGGCCGTGGCCCACGATCGCGACCACGAACACGCGCTTGGCGCTGGCCTTCTCCAGGACGGGCTCAAATTCCATCCAGTCGTCGGCCTCTCCGTCGGTGACCACGATGGTGAGCATGGTCGGCTGCTCGCCGGGGTCCCTGTCGCCGAATTCTTCGTCGTAGTCCGCGAGCGCTGCCTTCCAGGCGGGCATGATGTACGTCTTGCCGCCCCACTTGATCTCGTTGAGCCTGCGTTCCAGGTTGCTGGAGTTGAGGTCGCCGATCTCGACGTGCTTGTTGCCGAACCCGTGGGTCATCAGGCCCCCTAGTTCGTCACTGCCGCTGGCTTGCTCGGCGGCTGCCTCGCTGTCCTCTCGCTCCAGGACACGCACGAGACCGTGCAGGGCCTCGATAACGATGGCCCGGCGGCTACCCGGATCCGGCCATTCGGGGCCATACTCGTCAGCGGCGCCCCAGTTCATGCTGGTCGAGAGGTCCAGTAGGAGCACGGGTTCCTTGTTGCGGTTGGCAGAGACAGCCGGGCGGATCTCACTGCGCGGAGTGCGGTTCGGGCCGCCTGTTTCCGCTCCTGCCTCGTTCACCATCGTTCCCTTCCCGAGGTGGATATCCCTGTGTACACAGGATGTACCATGGCGCGGTCTAGGCAGGCGGTGACGGCGATGAGCGCAGAAGATCGAATCGAACGCTCCAGGCTGCTCTATGAACGCGCTGTCTACGGTGGCGATGCCAGCGCACTGGCGACTGCCGACCGGGAACTGGACGGGGTGGAGGCTGATCTTGCCCTGGCCCGTGGCCGGGTCATTCACACCCGATTTCTCGTGCAGCTAGACGAGGGCCTGGAGCAGCTGACCGAGGACCCGCGCGAACTGGCGTTGTTCGAGCGGGCGACGAAGCTGTATCGCGAGCTCAGCGATGTGCGCGGCGAGGGTGAGTCGCTGTTCTGGGTCGGCTGCTTCCATCAGGTCGTCCGGCAGGACGACGACACCGCGGTTCCCATTCTCGAACGGTCGTATGAGCTTGGGTCGCAGGTCGGTGATAAGCGAACCATGTCCGAGGCGCTCCGGCACCTGGGTATCGCCGAGCACCGCGCAGGCCGGCTGGACACGGCGCGTCAGCGGTTGGAGGAATCGGTGCGGCTGCGCCGGGAAATCGGGCTCATGCCTGGCGTAGCCGCGAACATGGTGGGGCTGGCTTACATTGCCGCCGGGGACGGCGACCATGATGAGGCGCTGGCGCTGCTCAGGGAGGCGGGCGAGATCGCCGAGGCCAGCGGCGCTCATCGCATCACGCGCCAGGTCGAGGAGTCACGCGCGCAGCTGTAGGCGCGCGGCCTTTCCGGGCCTTACCCTGAGCCCATGGCCGGCTACGTCCCCCCGCTTCGTGACATCAGGTTCGTTCTGGAGCAACTCGTTGACCTTGATGGCTTGTCCAAGCTTGAGGTCTTCGGCCACGCCGATCCCGATACCGTGTTCGGGGTGATCGAGGAGAGCGGCCGGTTCATGGCTGACGTGGTGGGCCCGCTCAACCGGGTCGGCGACGCCGCTGGCAGCACCCTTGACGGCGATGGCAAGGTCACGAGCCCGCCCGGGTTCCGCGAGGCGTACCGGCAGTACGTCGACGCCGGCTGGGGGGCGGTGCCCTTCCCCCCCGAGTTCGGCGGCGGCGGGTTCCCGTGGCTGGTCACGGTCGTGATGCAGGAGATGATGACCTCGGCCAGCATGGCGTTCTCGCTGTGCCCGCTGCTGACCCAGGGTGCCATCGAGATGCTGACCCAGCACGGCAGCCCCGGGCAGCAGGCCACCTTCCTGGACAAGATGGTGAGCGGCGAGTGGGCCGGCACCATGAACTTGACCGAGCCGCAGGCGGGCTCCGATCTCGGGGCGGTGCGCGCCAGGGCCGTGCCGGCCGGCGACTCCACGTGGCGCATCACCGGCCAGAAGATCTTCATCACCTTCGGCGAACACGACCTGGCCGGCAACATTATCCATCTGGTCCTGGCCCGGGTTCCCGGCGCGCCCCCGGGCACGAAGGGCATCTCGTGCTTCATCGTTCCCAAGTACCTCGTTAATGCGGACGGGTCGCTGGGTGACCGCAACGACGTGCGTTGCGTGTCGATCGAGCACAAGCTCGGGATTCACGCCAGCCCGACGTGCGTCATGTCCTACGGAGATGCCGGCGGGGCGATCGGGTATCTGATCGGCGAGGCCAACCAGGGCATGCGTTACATGTTCACGATGATGAACACGGCCCGGCTTTCGGTCGGCATCCAGGGCCTCTCCATGGCCGAACGTGCCTACCAGGACGCCCTGCGTTACGCCCAGGAGCGCAGGCAGGGCCGGGCCATCGGCGCCCCCGCGGGTGAGCCGGCGCCCATCTGCGAGCACCCTGATGTACGGCGCATGCTGCTGACCATGAAGGCCTGCATCGAGGCCATGCGCGCCCTGCTCTACACCAACGCGGTATCGATTGACCTGGCCCGGCACCACCATGACCAGGCGGAGCGGGAGGCCCGCCGGGAACTGGTCGAGCTGCTGACGCCCATCTCCAAAGCGTGGTGCACCGACCTTGGCGTCGAGCTGACCTCGATCGGCCTGCAGGTCCACGGGGGCATGGGCTACGTCGAGGAGACCGGCGTGGCCCAGTATGTGCGCGACAGCCGGATCGCCCCGATTTACGAGGGCACCAACGGCATCCAGGCCATCGACCTGGTCATGCGCAAGGTGCCGATGCGTGGCGGAGGAGTGGTAGCCGACCTCATGGCCCAGCTGGAGGCGCTCGACCGGGAGCTGGCCACCGCCGGCCCTGAGCTGGCCGGGGTGCGGTCCGCGCTGGCCAATGGGGTGAGCGCGCTGCGGGAAGCGACCGACTGGATCGTGTCCCACGGCCCAGCCGGGCCCAACGACGCCCTGGCCGGGGCGACGCCGTACCTACGGCTGTTCGGTCTGGTCATCGGCGGCTGGCTGCTGGCCCGTTCGGCGCTGGCCGCGTCCCGGCTGCTGCGCACCGCGAGCGGCTCCGACGCCGTCTTCCTTCAGGACAAGATCGGTACCGCCCGCTTCTACGCCGAGCAGCTGCTTCCCCAGGCCGTCGGCCTGCTCCCTGCCGTCACCGCTGGCGCCGGACCGCTCTTCGATGTCGATCTCAGCAGAGCGACCCTGGGGTAGCGGCATCCTCCGTTAGTGCACCCACCAGGGCCTTGTTCCTGTGGGCTGGCCATCGGGCGCCGGGTGCGCCCCGAAGGCCGACCAGCCCTCGGGAACGTGCAGGTCGCCGCGGGATCCGACCTTCGCGTAGCCGAGGAACAGGACGCCGCTGACCAGGGTGACCAGGATCCACGCCGCGTGGCCGTTCACCGGGTTCCAGTCGTTCAGCCCGTGCAGGACGGCGGCGGCGACCAGTCCGATCCAGGCGACCAGGTACCACTTGTGCCGTCCGGTTACCGCCAGCCCGATGAAATAGCCGGTCAGGCCGGACCAGCAGGCATGGGTGACCGGGTCGGTGACGAACCGCCAGACGAAGTCGAGAATGAAGTACAGCACCGGGCCGATCAGCACCTCGAATACCGAGGTCGATGCGGTGTGCCCGGTGTTGAGCAGCTGCTCGATCGCGGGAATAGCCGAGTTCACGGTCTTATAGAACTCCGCGATCCCGTTGACGGTGAAGAAGTGCACGACCTCGCTCGCGCCGAACACCAGCCCGCTGACCGCGCCGAGGAACAGGTAGTCCCGGGGCATGAGGCCGTGCGAGCGTCGGTAGATCAGCCCGACCACCAGCACCGGCACCGCCTTGGCGAGCTCCTCAGGTATGCCGATGGTAAAGATGCTCTGGCCCAGGGCCGCGGTCCCGCTGTGCAGCGCGGTCTCCAGCGTGATCGCCAGCGGCACCTGCGTCACCAGCGCTATCGCCGTGACCACGATCAGCATCGTCCTGGTCACGTGTTCCGGCCGGATGATGACGCCGAGCAGCAGCAGCCAGGCCACCGCGAAGTAGGCGGCGAATATCCAGGCCACGTGGTCGAATGTGCCGGCACTCGGGCTCAGGCCCAAGATGACCAGCGCGATCGACGGAACGCAGATCAGCACCAGGAACAGCAGCACGGGCCAGCTGCGGAGCGAGTGGTGCCGGACCCAGTCGCCGAGCGGGAGCAGGTCGTTGACCTGCCCGGCGCCTCGTTGCTGAGCCGGCGGGATCGGCGCGTGAGCGGGCATTATCGTGTCATCTCCCCAGCGCTCTGGTGTTTTGTCCACCATGACACGCCCATCCGCAACGAGCAGCTAGCGCGCGCTAACGCGCGGATCCCGGTGGCGATCAGATGCGGTCCGAAACCGACCAGAACATTCGACGCGTGGCGCATGGGTTGTGAAGATCTTGGAGAAGAACTGGCGGATGTGGCAATCTACCTGCTGAGCCTGGCCGAGATGACAGGCGTTGACCTGCAGGATCAGATCGAAGCCAAGATGGTCAAGAACGCGGCGCGCGTCTACCAGCGTCTGCCGAATGGGGTCCTCGCAAAGGGCAGCGGCGAGGCCGGCTAGAGCGCCGGTCAGGTAGTAATTTGACTCCCGCAGCCACCGGCAGGGAAGTTTGTCCCTTTTGTCGGGTTGGCGTGCTGAATAAGGTGGTTGATCCGGGCTTGGCGGTGAATTGGGGGGTCTATCGCGCACCGGATCGACCGCGGAGCCCGGATCCACCACGATAACCGGACGATGGCTCCGCCTGACCTGCCCATGCGAGGGACCCGCGATAATCGTGATGCGCAGATGGCAGGGTTGCACCGGCTACCTGACCGGCGCTCTAACAATCCGTGGTGTCGGCTGTGATGATGGGCGCGGTGACGGCGAGTCCAGCAAGTACGGTAGGCCTCGACGACGGTGCAGATGCGTCCGTACTGTAGCGGCCCGTACACCAGCTCACTGATGAAACTGCGTCAAGTGCGATCTTCCTCGCGAGCAAATCGACGTCGTCGGGAGTGCGGCCGGAATGTACCACGGCGTAGCCGTGCTGGGCCGCCAGTGTCTTGGCGAAGGTTGTTGGCCCCTGCCAGTCATGTACGTCGTTGAGGATGACCTGATCACCATCGAGCGCGTAGACCGTATTGTCTGACTAGTGCTCCTGGCAGAGTTTCCGGGGAAACGAGGGCAGGCGTCATGCGGCTGAGGACGCGCATCGTCTCGCTGGCCGCGATTGCCGTCATTGCCGTCGGCGTCGCGGCCTGCGCGCCCGCGCCCGCGGGAGACGCTCCGCGGCTCGCGGCCAGGCCGGCCGCGACCGCCGGGACGCGCCCGCCCGCCGCGCTGGCCCCATCCCGCCCGCCCGCCGGTCCGGTGATCCAGGTGACCGGCGCGCCCGGCGGGGTGAAGGCCAAGGGCGCGGTGCTCGCTGACGCGGCCAGCGGCCAGGTGCTGTGGAACCGCGACCTGGACACCGAACGGCCGATGGCGAGCGTCACCAAGGTGATGACCGCCCTGCTGGTGCTGGAAAGCGGCAACCTCGGGCGGGAGATCCGGGTGCCGAAGGCGGCGTTCGACTACGCCTGGAAGTACGGGGGCGAAACCGCGGCGCTGCGCCCAGGGGACCTGCTCACGGCGCAGCAGCTGCTGGAGGCGCTGCTGCTGCCGTCGGGGGCGGACGCGGCGTATACCCTCGCGAACGCCTACGGTCCCGGCCCGGATGCCTTCGTCGCGCAGATGAACGCGACCGCGGCCCGGATGGGCATGGGGCACACCCACTTCACCTCACCGGACGGGCTGCCCTATCCCACCGGGGCCGCCACCTACTCCACGCCGTCCGACCTGCTCACGCTCGGCCTCGCGGCAATGCGGTACCCGGTCTTCCGGTCGATCGTGGACCAGCGGTTCTACCACCTGCCGAAGGGCCGCGGGCATCACCAGTACTGGTGGGACAACACCGACGGGCTGATCGGCTCGTACCAGGGCGCCGTCGGGATCAAGACCGGGTACACCGACACGGCCAGGCACTGCCTGCTGTTCGAGGCGGTCCGGAACGGCCGGACGCTGATCGGGGTCGTGCTGGGCAGTCCGGCCACCGGCCCGGCGGCCGGCGCGCAGGACGCCGAGAAGATGCTGAACTGGGGCTTCCGGCTCCGCACGCGTGCGCCCGTTCCCGGCTGAACAAGGCCGGCCGCGGCGCCGCATCCGTCAATCTGACAGGAGGCCGAGTTCGGTGGCGCGGCGGACCGCGGCCTGGCGGGTGTTCACGTCCAGCTTGGTGAAGATGTGCTTGGTGTGAGTGCGCAGCGTATTGACCGACACGAAGAGGTGACGGGCGATCTCAGGCCCGGTCAGTTCGGTCGCCAGCAGCCGGAGCACCTCGAGCTCGCGGTCGCTCAGGCCCTCGTCACCGGGGGGAGCCGCGGCCGCGGCCTGGTCGCGTGCTGCCGCGCGCAGCAGGAGGGCGGCGTACTCGGCGGATTCCGGTCGGCTCCCGGCCGCTCGGAGCAGCTCTTCCATCGGTGGTCCTTCGTCGAGGAAGAGCCGAACGTAGCCGGCCGGGACGCCGTCGGCCAGGGCCACGGCGAGATCCGGGAGCGCTGCATCGGTGTCGCCGGCGGCGTGCCGGGCCAGCGCCCGGACCAGCCGGGCCTCGACGAGACTGCCCGCACGGCCGGCTGCCTGCGCGGCGTCAACGACACGATCGAGCAGGGCGCGGGCCTGCTCGATGATGGCATGGTCCCGGCCGGCCCTGTACTGCCCGATGAGCAGGCGCGCCAGGGTGAGCTGGTTGAACTCGGCCAGAAAGGCCGGCGGATCGGCCGCTGTCACATGGTGCTCGCGGGCCCAGTCCCACGCGTCTTCGAGGCGGCCCTGGGCGATGCGGACCCGCGCCCGCAGGGCCGGGATCGGTCGCACGTCCGGGAAGAAGCCGGGCAGGTACAGGTGTTCGGCGTCGTCGAGCATCCGCACCGCGCCGTCGAGGTCGCCTCGCGCCTGCAGCATTCCCGCCGTGGCCGTGTACCAGCGGTGACGGTTCTCCAGCAGCGACGCCCGGTCACCGAGCTCCCGGGCCACCTGCAGGTGGTTCGCGGCCGCGTCGAGGTCACCCTGCTCCCGGAGCATGTCGGCCAGGCCGACATGCAGGTCACCGGTTGTCGACAGCACTGTGTTGGATAGCACGGTGTTGGATAGCACGGCGCCCTGATGACGTTCGGCGACCGCGAGCGCCCGCTCGTACAACCGCCGTGCCTCCGCCGGCCGGCCGCGGGTAAGCCACATGCCGGCCAGGACGACGGTCCCGCCGAGCTCGTCCGCGACATTGCCTGCCGCATGCAGGCTGGCGACCGCCGTGCCGAACGTGTCCACGGCGGTGCCGGGATCCCCGGCCGCCCACGCGGCCAGGCCGAGGAAGCCCGCCGCGGCCCCGCGGGCGAGATGGTCATCCGGCCCGGCCAGCTCCAGTGCGCGGCGGGCGTGCGCAATGGTGCCGTCGAGGTCGCCGCGGGCCTGGGCGATCGCCGCGCGATAGGCCGCCATCGTGGCCGGGAGGGTCCGCAGCTCCTCGATCCGGGCTCGGGCCGCGTCCGCCAGCGAACCGGGGATAGCCGGCATATCTGCCGAACGACCGGCCTCCAGCGCACGCTCGGCGTCATCGAGCCACAGCTGGGCTCCGCCGAGATCGCCCTCGGACAGCCGCGCCCAGGCCAGGAAGGCAGCCAGGAGGGGACGCCCCCGGACGACATCGTCCGGCAGGGCGCGCAACCACTCCCGTAGCGTGCGGTCCTGCCGGTGCTTGCGGAGATCTGCCAGTGCGAGCTCGACGAGGCCGGCCGCGCGATCGGAGTCGCCGCCGGCGACCGCGTGGCTGACGGCGTCGGCGAGCATGCCGTGTTCGGCGTGCCAGCGGCTGGCGGCCCGGTGCAGCCTGGGCACCCGGCCCGGGTGCTGGGCGAGCAGCCGGGCGCGGAGCGCGTCAGCGAACAGGTGGTGGTAGCGGTACCACTGCCGCTGGTCGTCGAGGGGGACGACGAACAGGTTCCCGCGCTCGAGGTTTTCTAGCGTCTGGCGGCCGTCGTGGCGGCCGGTAAGCGCGTCGCACAATGCGCCGGTCATCTGCTGGAGCACCGACGTGTCGAGGAGGAACCCGCGAACGTCGCCGGGCTGGCTGTTGAGCACCTCCTCGACCAGGTAGTCCAGGACGAAGCGGTGGCTGCCGGTGAACGCGTCGACGAAGCCGGCCACCCCATCGGAGTCCCCGGCGTCGGTGCGGCCGCGTGCCGACAGAGCGGCCAGCTGCAACCCGGCGGCCCATCCCTCGGTGCGGTGCTCGAGGGCGGCGACGTGCGCGGGATCGAGGTCGAGGCCCATGACGTGATTGAGGAACACGTCCGCCTCGTCGCCGTTGAAGCGCAAGTCCGCGGCACGCAGTTCGAGGAGCTCGCCGCGGCCGCGCAGCCGGGCCAAGGGGAGTGGCGGATCCGCGCGCGTGGTGATGGCGATGGTGACCTGCGGCGGGAGGTGGTCGAGCAGGAACGCCACGGACTCGTGGACGTCCGGTGCGTCGATGACGTGGTAGTCGTCGAGAGCCAGCACGGTCGGCCCGGCGAGCTCGTCGAGATCGTTGACCAGGCTGACCAGCACGGCCTCCGTCGGAAGGGCCCGGTCGCTCTCGAGCAGCGCCAGCGCCTCCACCCCCGCCTGGGGGCTACTCGTCTGGACGGCCGCGACGAGGTGAGTGACGAACCGGCGCAGCTCGCTGTCCCCGGCGTCGAGCGACAGCCACGCCACGCGCGGCGGCTGCCCGGCCGGCTTGCTCTCCCCGTCGCCGCGCTCACTCGACGCCAGCCACTGCGCGATCAGGGTCGTCTTGCCGAACCCGGCCGGCGCGGACACCAGGACGAGCCGGGGCATCGACGTCGGCTCGACTCGAAGGCGATCGGTAAGCCGAGGACGAGGAACGAGCCGCCGCCGCATCGCGGGAACGTGCAGTTTGGTGCCCAGAACAGGCATTCAGCCATCCTAGGGGCAGTCCGGCCGCCGGCCTGGCGGCCGGGGCCCGTCGCCTCGGCTAGCGCGCCTGCCACGCCCGTTCGATCTGGCGCAGCAGGGCCGGGTAGACCACCCAGTGCCGGAACGGCGCGATGAACGCCATGTACTGTCTCCCGAGCCGGCCGCGCGGCTTGACGTAGACGGCCATCTGTCCCTGGTAGCGGCCGTGGCCGCGATCGACCCAGGCCAGGTGCAGCACGCCGTGCACCGTCTGGTTCGACAGCTCCGCGGCGAACTCGGTGCCGGTGCGATACAGCGGCGAGAACGAGGAGCCGAGCCTCAGGCCGGCCGCCGTTCCGCGCAGGTCATCCGGCAGCCGTTCGGCCAGCGACGCTTCGTCCAGCCCCGGAATCGGCCGTTCGGCGCCATCATCCCAGCCGAACCACCGGCCGAGCAGCAACCGGGCCCCGAACAGCAGGCGAGTCACCGGGGATGCCTCGCGGGCCAGGTCGCGGGACGTCATGACCTCGAGCAGCGCCGGGAAGTCCCCGGCGCCGCCGTGCACGGGAAGAGCCCAGACATCCTCCAGCGTGAAATCCGGTGCGATCTCGCGGATCCGCCAAGGGCGGGATTCGTGTACTGCGTTCGGAAGCCTCATGGCCGTTTCCCTCGTTCCATACGGCATCGCATGGATAGTAGGCACGGCCGCTTGCGTAGGTCAATACGGTGCCGTATAGATAGGTCGGTGGCCAAGGTCAGGACTCCGCGCGGCGCCTGGGTGCACGCGGCACTGCAGGCCCTGGCGGCCGGCGGCCCGGACGCGGTGCGGGTCGAGGCCCTGGCCGCCTCCCTGGGAGTGTCCAAGGGCGGTTTCTACTGGCACTTCGCGGATCGCCAGGCGCTGCTGGCGGAGATGCTCGACACCTGGGAGAAAACCGGGACCGAGGACATCATCGCCCGCGTCGCCAGCCATCCCGGCGACGCTCGCGCCAAGCTGCAGAAGCTGTTCGATATCACCTCATCGCCCGAGGGACTCGCCGTGGAGCTGGCGGTCCGGGACTGGTCCCGCCGCGACACTGACGTCGCCGGGCGGCTGCGCCGGGCCGACAACCGGCGCGTGGGGTTCGTCCGCTCGCTGTTCGGCCAGTTCTGCGCGGACGAGGACGACGTCGAGGTCCGCAGCATGATGTCCTACTCGATGGTGATCGGCAGCTACTTCGTCGCGGTGGAGCACGGCGCCAGGACCAGGTCCCAGGTGCTGCAGCTCGCGATCGACCACCTGCTCCGCTGAGCGTCAGGCTGACGCCCAGGGGCCGACGCCGCCGATGCGCTCGACGGAGTAGCGCACGATATAGCCGGGACCCTTCGGCGCCGGGAACGCGACGTCCGGGGACATGTAGACCTTCGTCAGGCGGTCGAGCAGATTCCATGCGTCATCGCCCGGCTCGATGGCCGCCCGCGCGTGCAGCACGGCGTACGGGTTCAAGAAGACGCCGGGCGCCCGCGGCGCAACGAAGGACAGCACGACCCGCGGGTCTCGCTCGATGTTGCGCAACTTCGCGTACCACTGCATATGGCCACTGACGAGATCGTCGCCGTCGAGCCCGATCCAGATGACGCTCACCTGCGGGCTTCCGTCGGCGTTGATGGTGCTCAGGTGAGCGAAGGGGCCGGACTCGATCAGGTCCCGCAGCTCACGCGGCAGGCCGCTCATAGCTTGATCGCCTTTGTCACGGGGCTCATCGTACCGACTACCTGCTCGAGTGCCGCGGGCGCGAGGAAGTGCCGCGCGACGAGAAAGCGGCGCGCCGCCTCAGCAGTGACCTTCACCTGCAAGACACTAACTCGCCAGCCGCGTCAGCCGCCCGTTTCCCAGGCCCGGCACAGGGCGTTCGCCAAGACCATCTGATGGGGGGTCCGGCAGGACACCCGGATGAGATCCGGGCTGGCCACGATGATGGCCAGGGCCCTGGCCCGTGAGGTCGCGACGTTCAGCCGGTGCGGGTCGTAGAGGAAGTCAAGCCCGCGAGGCGCCTCGTCCGCCGACGAGGTCGCCATCGAGTAGATGACCGCGGGCGCCTCCTGGCCCTGGAACTTGTCTACCGTCCCGACCCTGAGCCCGGTCTGGCCGCTTGCGGCCAGCGCCCGCTGGATGGCCCTGATCTGCGCGTTGTAGGGAGTCACGATCAGGATGTCGGTGGGTTCCATGGCCCGTTCGGCCCCATTCTTGTCGCGCCACCTCCGGCCGGTCAGCTGTCCCGCCAGCCGCGCCACCTCGTCGGCCTCTTCCGGCGAGGCGTTCGTGTTTCCCTGGTGCGGCACCTCGACGAGGCGCAGCCCCGAGCCCCAGCCCTGGATCTCCTGGCGGCCCAGCCCGTCGACGCCGCCCAGCTTGCCGTCGTAGAACGCCGCCGAGGTGTACCGGCACAGGTCCGGGTGCATCCGCCAGGTCTGGTCGAGCAGTAGCCCGGCGGCGGCCGGCATCGTCGCCCGGTCGTCCAGGATGTGCTCGAGCGCGGAGGCGCCCGCCCCGGGCGGGTGCGTGGCGTGGCTCGGCTGGGCGAGCTGCTGCGGGTCGCCGAGCAGGATCAGGTTCCGCGCCGCCCCGGCCACCGCCAGCACGTTGGCCAGCGACAGCTGGCCCGCCTCGTCCACGAACAAGGCGTCCACGCTGCCCGCCAGCGCCGAACGCGCCCACAGCCACGCCGTGCCCGCGGCAACATCCAGCTCGCCGTCCCGCAGGGCTTTCTCCAGCTGCTCGTTGCTCATCGTCGTGGCGTCCAGGTGCAGGTGCGGGTTGTCGCGGTCCGCCCGCTGGCCGATCCGCGGCGGCCCGGCCCCGCGCCACCTCGCGTGCTCGTACACGGTGTCGATGAGGTGGCAAATCACGGCGTGCGAGGGCCCGGTGATGCCGACCGCGCGGCCTTGGGTGATGAGCTCGAGGATCTGTTCGGCCGCGGTGTACGTCTTCCCGGTCCCCGGCGGTCCCTGCATGGGCAGGTACGAATGACGCAGCGACACCGCGAGCCTGATCGCGGCGGCGCTGGCCGTCTCGCCCTCGGCCCGCAGCGGGCCGGCCGCATCGTCCCCGTCATCGGGTCGGCGGCGCAGCAACAGCGCGGTCGCCATGTCCCCGCCGCCGAACCCGGCGCGCGCCACCCGGTCGCCGAGGTCACGCAGCCGGTCCCGCTGCTCCCAGGTCCTGGGCGGCCCGGCCTCGATCAGGGCCGCGGGCCACGGCCCGGCGTAGGTGCTGCCCGCCTTCAGGTCGATCGTCCCGCGTGCGTCGTCCACGTCGCAGACCGACCACTGCTTGTCCGTGGCCGGATCACAGGCCGTGCCGCCCGTGGAGAACTTGTGCTCCTGCGCCGGGAAGCGGAACCGCCGCACCACCGACTT
>Ga0070697_100001084_pt1 | contig 20576 bp, 22 predicted proteins | sample KBSK1501metaG_FD_65475 | JGI IMG/M metagenome (GOLD analysis project Ga0070697, IMG submission 65475) | Corn, switchgrass and miscanthus rhizosphere microbial communities from Kellogg Biological Station, Michigan, USA - KBS K1-50-1 metaG | ecosystem: Host-associated > Plants > Roots >... | reverse complement strand
GATCGTCAAGCGCGCGCTCGAGGAGCCCATCCGCCAGATCGTGGAGAACGCGGGGCTCGAGGGCAGCGTGATCGTGGAGAAGGTCAAGGCCGAGAAGGTGGCGACCCGCGGCTTCGATGCGGAGTCGATGGAGTTCGTGGACATGATGCAGGCCGGCATCATCGACCCCACCAAGGTGGAGCGGGTGGCGCTGCAGAACGCGGCGTCGGTGGCATCTCTCCTGCTGACCACCGAGGCGCTGGTCACCGACCTGCCCGAGGAGAAACCCGCGGCGCCGCCGATGCCGCACGGAGACTTTTGACCGCACCGCAGGAGGGATCTATGAAAACCGTCACCATCGATCGCAACCGGCCCCTCCGTGACGAGCCCAAAACCGGACACAACCGCTGGCATCCCGACGTTCCCCCCGTGGTCGAGGTGGACGAGGGTGAGGAGGTCGCGCTCGAGACCCGGGACGCCACCGACGGCTACCTGACCCCGAAATCGACCGAGGCGGACTTCGCCGGCCTCCCCGTCGGCGGCATTCACCCGCTGACCGGCCCGGTCCTGGTCAAGGGCGCCCGGCCCGGCGATCTGCTCGAGGTGGAGTTCGTCGACATCGTCCCGCAGCGCTGGGCGTTCACGGCGATCATGCCCGGCCTGGGATTCCTGCGCGACATCATGACCACGCCGTTCCTCGTCCACTGGGACCTCGCCGATGGATGGGCGACGTCACGCCAGCTTCCGCGCGTCCGGATTCCCGGCGCGCCATTCATGGGGGTCTCCGGCGTCGCTCCCTCGCGCCAGCAAGTCGAGGCGTGGACGCGGCGTGAGGCCGAGCTGCTGGCCCGCGGCGGCTTCGTGTTCCCGCCCGACGCCGGCGGCGCCGTCCCCGCGTCCGGGCCGGCGGCGACCCACGGGCTCCGGACACTGCCGCCCCGGGAGAACGGCGGCAACTTCGACGTCAAGCAGCTGAGCAAGGGCGCGCGGCTGCTGCTGCCGGTGGCGGTCGAGGGCGCGCTGTTCTCGACCGGTGACGGCCACTTCGCCCAGGGCGACGGCGAGGTCTGCGTGACCGCGGTGGAGATGGGGGCCACGTGCGTGGCCCGGTTCCGGGTCCATCGCGGCGAGGCCGAGCGACACCAGATTCGCTGGCCGAGGTTCCAGCGCAGCGACTACTTCATCGATCCACGCTGGGCCGCGCCGCAGCGGTTCATCGCCACCATGGGCATGCCCGTCGACGACAAGGGGGTCAACCAGGGCGAGAATCTCAATTCCGCGTGCCGCAGCGCCTTGCTGAACATGATCAGCCTGCTCCAGGAGCGCGGCTTCACGCGGGAGCAGGCGTACGTCATCTGCAGCGTCGCGGTTGATCTCCGGATCAGCAACGTGGTGGATGTCCCCAACTACGTGGTCTCCGCGTTGCTGCCCGAGGACATCTTCCAGGCGTGATCATCCTCAACGCCACTTCTGGAGGTGCTCGATGGCTATCCAGCTCGACCACGTCATCGTGCCGTCTCACGACCCGGTCGCGGGGGCGAAGTCACTCGCCGGCCTTCTCGACGTCCCCTGGCGGGAGTCGCAGGGCTCCTTCACGCCCGTCTACGTCAACCAGACGCTCACCCTCGACTTCGCGGATCGAGAGCAGTTCGAGCAGCATCATTACTGTTTCCATGTGAGCGACGCCGAGTTCGACGGCATCTTCGGCCGCATCCGGGCGGCCCGGATCCCCTACCGCAGCTCCCCGCTCGGGGAGAACGACATGCAGATCAACCGGCGGCTCGGCGGGAAGAACCTCTACTGGCAGGACCCGGACGGTCACCTCTGGGAGATCCTCACCGTCAGCTATGCGAGGGCGGATTCGCCGCCACTGGACACCGCGGGGCACGCTCCTCGGTAGCCGAAGAGCGGTGTCGGCCTCGTAGCGGGCGTAGAGGTCGCGGCCGGATCTCGAGTCGGCCCGCGCCACCGGGGGGGCTCTCATGAGGTATGATACGCGGCGATTCGACGTCCCGGAGGCGACGCGGTTCCGAGCGCCGAGGTCACGGGGGAACCTGTCACGGCCGAGCTCCTCACCGTCACCAGCATCGACAAGCGCTTCGGCGGCGTCGCGGCGCTCGCCGGTTGCACGCTCTCCGTCGGCGAAGGCTCGATCACCGGCCTCATCGGACCGAACGGCGCGGGCAAGACCACGCTCTTCAACGTGATCACCGGCCTCACCCCCGCCGACGGCGGCCAGATCCGTCTCGGCGCCGATCGTCTCGACGGCCTTTCGGCGCACGCGATCGCCCGGCGCGGGGTGGGACGCACGTTCCAGATCCCGAGGCCACTCGGCCGGATGACCGTGCTGGAAAACGTGCTCGTCTACGCCCACGATCACCCCGGTGAGCAGCTCGCGCGCGTGTTCGCGACGCCCGGGCGCGTGAGCGCCGAGGAGGAGCGCCGGCGCGCGCGGGCCCTCGAGATCCTCGCCTCCGTCGAGCTCGGGCATCTCGCGGCCGCGCGGGCGGAGACGCTGTCCGGCGGCCAGAAGAAGCTCCTCGAGCTGGCCCGCGTGCTGATGGGCGACCCGCGCCTCATCCTGCTCGACGAGCCGGGCGCCGGCGTGAACCCGACGCTGATGCACTCGCTGGTCGAGATCATCCGCGAGCTCCAGCGCGCCGGGCGGACGCTTCTCCTGATCGAGCACGACATGGATCTCGTCACCGAGCTGTGCGATCCGGTGATCGTGATGGCCCAGGGGCGCAGGCTCATGGAAGGCCCGTTCGGCCACGTCCGGCGCGACCCGCGCGTGCTCGAGGCGTATCTCGGGACCGCCCGTTGACCGCGCTGCTCGAAGTCCAGGACCTGGCCGCCGGCTACGACGACACCGAGATCCTCAGGGGCCTCTCGCTCCGTGTCGGCGACGGCGAGCTGGTCGCCGTCATCGGTCCCAATGGAGCCGGCAAGTCGACGCTCCTGAAGACGCTGGCCGGGCTCGTCGCGCCCCGGGCCGGCCGCATCACGCTGCGGGGGGCCGACATCACCGGCGTTGGCACCCAGCGGATCGTCAGGAGCGGGCTCTGCTACGTGCCGCAGGAGGCGAACGTGTTCGCCTCGCTCAGTGTGTGGGAGAACCTCGCCATCGGCGCCTGGACGGCTCCCGGCGCGCTGAACGAGCGGGCGCGCGCGGTCGTCGAGCTCTTTCCCATCCTGGCCGAGCGCCGGCGCGCCCGAGCGGGCACGCTGTCGGGCGGCGAGCGCCAGATGCTGGCCATGGCCATGGCCCTGATGGTGGAGCCGCGCCTGTTGCTCCTTGACGAGCCCTCCGCGGGGCTCGCGCCGGCGCTCCAGCGCCTCGTGTTCGATCGCGTGCGCGAGATCAATGCGCGCGGGCTCTCCATCCTGCTGGTGGAGCAGAACGCGCGCGAGTCGCTCGCCCTGTGCCACCGCGCGTACGTGCTCGCGATGGGGCGGGTTCGCGCCGAAGGCGCGGGCCCGGTGCTGCGTGACGACCCGGAGATCCGACGGCTCTATCTCGGCGGCTGACCTCACCTGGGAGACCCGACATGACGACGATGACGCGGCGGCAGCTCTTGAAGGCTTCGGGAACGGCGGGACTGGCGCTGAGCGCCCCGGCGATCCTCTCGGCGCAATCCAGGGAGCCCATACCGATCGGGACCTTGTGTCCCCTCACCGGGGCCGGCGGCTCGTACGGTCCCGACATGCAGCGGGCGGTCGTGGCGGTCGTGGAGCGGATCAACAAGGCCGGCGGCATCCACGGCCGGCCGGTGCAGCTCTTCCACGAGGACGACCAGACGAACGCCGAGGCCGGGGTGCGGGCGGCGCGCAAGCTGATCGACGTCAACCGGGTGGTGGCCATCGTCTCCACCTGGGCCTCCGCGGTCACCCTGGCGGTCAAGCCCCTCTGCGTAGAGGCCAGGGTCTTCGTCATCGGCGTATCGGGCGCGGACGCGGTGACCCAGGGCGATCACAAGGGCTACGTCGCGCGCACGCAGCCGAACACGAACCTGCAGGGCCGCATGTACGCCAAGTTTGCCGTCTCGAAGAAGGAGTGGAAGCGCGTCGCCTACCTGGCCCTGCAGACACCGTACGCGGTGTCCTTCGGCGAGGCCTTCACGGGCGTGCTGAAGGCGGCCGGGGTCACCATCACCGACAACCTCGTCTACGAGGACAAGAAACCCTCGTATCGCAGCGAGGTCACCCGCGTGCTCGCGACGAATCCGGACCTGATCATGCTCGAAGGCTACACGCCCGACTCCGTCGTCATGGCCAAGGACATCTACAAGGCCGGCTACAAGGGCGCCATCCTCGCTCCGAGCTTCGCCATCAACGCCAAGTTCGTCGAGGGCGTGGGCGCCGAGGTGGCCGAGGGCATCTGGAACATGGACCGGGCGCCCCTGTTCGACTCGCCGGCCTACAAAGAGTTCTCGGCCGCCGTGCCGCGCGGGGACCAGAGCCCCTACGCCCCGCAGGCGTGGGACCAGATGTCCCTCGTCGCGCTGGCCCTCGCCGCCGGCAAGGGCGAGGTCTCGGGCACGGTGATCAAGGACCACCTGCGCGCGGTCGCGAACCCGCCCGGCGCCGCGGTGTATTCCTTCGCGGACGGCGCCCGGCTCCTCCAGGAGGGCAAGAAGATCAACTACGAGGGCGCCTCGGGGTCGTGCGACTTCGATCAGATCGGCGACATCCTCTCCGCCCCCTTCAGTGTCCAGCAGGTGCGCCAGGGCAAGTCCGAGCCCGTGATGATCATCAACCCCTGACGGTCCGCGGGGGATGCCGCCCATCGCGCAGTACATCTGGAACGGCCTCGTGACCGGCGGCATCCTGGCCCTCCCCGCCGTGGCCTTCTCGCTCCTGTGGCGGCTCCTGCGGTTCCCGAACTTCGCGGTCAGCACCTATCTCACGGTAGGCGCCTACGTCGCCCTGGTGCTGAACCAGGGCCTGCGCGTCTCGATCGCGCTGGCCTGGCTGGGCGCGCTGGCGGGGACCGGCGCCGTCGCCCTCGCCGTCGACCGCATCGCCTTCCGGCCGATGCGTGATCGCCGCCCCTTCTCGCTGGCCATCGCGTCGATCGGCGTCACCTTCGTGCTCGAGAACTTCGTGCGCTTCGTCTGGAGCAACGACTTCCGGAGCTACGACGTCCCGGTGACGCGGGCCATGAGCGTGGCCGGGCTTCGCATCGGCCGCGACCAGCTCCTCATCCTGGGTGTGGCGGTGATCCTGATGGCGCTCGCCCAGACGTACCTGCGCCGGACCCGCCTCGGCGTCGCCATGCGCGCGACCGCCGACAACCCGTTCCTCGCCGCGGTCAAGGGCGTCCCGACCGAGCGCGTGATCGCGGCCGCCACCCTCGGCGGGGGCGCGCTCGCCGGGGGCGCCGGCGTTTTCCTGGGGCTCGACGCCAGCATCGATCCCCTGATGGGCGCCGGCCTCATCATCTCGGTCTTCGCCGCGGCCATTCTCGGCGGCGTCGGGTCGGCCCCGGGAGCGCTGGCCGGGGCCCTGATCGTCGGCATCGCGGAGGAGGTCGGGACCCTCGTGATCCCCCCCACCTACAAGACCGCCATCGGCTTCGCGATCATCCTCGTCGTGCTGCTCGTGCGGCCGACGGGCCTCGCGGGCGCGCGCGCGTGACCCCGGGCGGATGATCGCCTACCTCATCGCCATCGCGACGCTCGTCGGGGTCCGCGCGCTGCTCACGCTCGGGCTGAACGTCCAGTGGGGGCTGACCGGCCTCGTGAACCTGGGCGTCGTGGCCTTCTTCGCGATCGGCGCCTACACCTCGGCCCTGCTCGCGGTCGGCGGCACTCCGCTCGCCGCTGCCTGGCCCGCGGCGATCGGGTTGGCGAGCTTGGCGGGGGCTGCACTGGCAATCGTCGCGTTGCGACTCCGCGAAGACTACCTCGCCATCGTCACCCTCGGCTTCGGCGAGGTCTTGCGGCTGTTCCTCCTGAACGAGGCCTGGCTCACCCGCGGCGCCAACGGCGTGACCGCGATCCCGCGCCCGCTCCATGCGCGCTTCAGCGGCCACTACGACCTGTTCTACCTCGCCCTCGTGCTGGCCACGGTCGGCCTTGTCTATCTCGGGCTCGAGCGCCTGCGTCGCGCGCCCTTCGGCCGCGTGCTCCGCGCCATCCGCGAGGACGAGACGGTGGCCGCGGTCGCGGGCAAGCCGGTGTTCCGCTTCAAGGTCCAGGCGTTCACGCTCGGCGCCGGCGTGGCCGGGTTGGCCGGCATCCTCTTCGCCCACTACCTCGCCTACATCGAGCCGAACATGTTCCTGCCACAGGAGAGCCTCTTCGTCTGGCTCGCCCTCATCCTGGGCGGCAGCGGCAACAACCGCGGCGCGCTGCTCGGCTCGGCGGTGCTCCTGGGGCTTCTCGAGGGTAGCCGTTTCCTCAAGGACGTGATCCCGTTCCTGACGGGCGTGCGGCTGGCCGCAGCCCAGCAGATCCTCGTCGGCGTGGTGCTGGTCCTGTTGATGATCCGGCGTCCCGAGGGCTTGCTGCCGGAGAAGCCCGGCTCGGATTGAGAAGGGAGGACGCGATGCGTGTGGGGTTCATCGGCTTGGGAAACATGGGCGCGCCCATGGCCGGCTTCGTGCTGGGAGCGGGGCACTCGCTCGTGGTCCACGATCTCCGGCGGGACGCCGCGGCGCCGCTGCTCGACCGCGGCGCCGTCTGGGCCGCTTCTCCAGGAGAGGTCGCCGCACAGTGCGACGTCGTCTGCGTCTGCGTGCCCGGCCCCCCGGAGATGCAGGCGGTGACGCTCGGCCCGGGCGGAGTGCTCGAGGGGGTGCGATCGGGCGCCGCGGTGATCGATCACACGACCAACGCCCCGGTCCTCGTGCGCGAGGTCGGCGCCGCGCTGACGGGGCGTGGTGCGCATCTGCTCGACGCGCCGCTCGACGGCGGCCGCGAAGGCGCCCTCGAGGGGCAGCTCACGCTGTTCGTCGGGGGCGACGAGGCGGTCCTGCGATGGGTCAAGCCGGTGCTCGACACGTTTGCCAGGAGCGTGGTATGGGTCGGCGGCCTCGGCGCCGGATCGATCACCAAGATCGTCCACAACGCCCTCGCCATGAGCATCGACCTGCTGCTCGCGGAATGCCTGACCCTCGGCGCCAAGGCCGGCGTCGCCGTCCCTCGCCTGGTCGAGGCCTTCCGCGAGGGATGCATCGTGAGCCAGAACATGACCTTCACGAAGCGGATGCCGGCCACGCTGTTCCGCGGGGACTTCACCGCCCGGTTCGCGCTCGCGCTCGCCTACAAGGACTTCCGACTGGCCGGTGATCTCGCGACGCAGCACGGCGTGCCCACCCGCCTGCTCGACCTGTGTCAGACGGAGCTGCTCGAGGCGATGAATCGTGGCTGGGGCGGTGAGGACCGGACGAAGGCGTCGACGCTCCAGGAGGAGCGCGCCGGCGTGACGCTCCGAATGTAGCCGAGGCCACGTCCTCCGAGCGCTCACCCAGAGTCCAGGGATCGTCCGTAGATAGACCGACGCTCTCGCGGAGGGACCGTGGCGCGTTAGGCGTTCCACGTTCGAGCGCCGGCTTTGCCGGCGCAATCTTCCTCGGGGGGAGGCCTCGGAGGGGGCCGTCGAGGCCCCCTCCGATTCTCTACCGGGCCGAGATGGTGCCCGGCACGGTGGCCCGGCGCACCTCAGCCGGCTCCGGACGTGCCACCGGCATGCCGCGGCGGCCGAGCGCCGCCCGGTCCATGCCGTAGAACGCCAGGCTGTTGTCGAGCAGCATCTTGCGCTTCGCGGAGTCGGGCACGTCCTTCCGTCCGAGCAGCGTCGCCACGGTGCCGGGATAGGGATTGCCGTCGTGCCCCGGCTCGCCGACGAACAGCGCGTCGAAGTGGAGATAGTCCGAGGCGAACAGCATCGCGTTCTCGCCGACGTGGTCGAGGAAGAGCGGGATGAACTCGTCACCGGGCTCGCAGCTGAAGAACACCCGGCCGCTCTTGACGTACTCGCTGGGCTTCGCGGAGATGTGCGCCCACCGGTCGGGCGCGACCTCGTTGTACTCGTCCATCCGGTGCATCCAGTAGGGCACCCAGCCGGCGCCCGCCTCCAGGAACGCGATCTTGAGCTTGCGGAACCGCTCGAGCACCCCGCTCGTGACGATGTTGGAGCACGCGAGCATCTGGGCGAAGGTATGCGCCATGTGAGAGGCTTCGAGCATGTGGTCCGGCCGGTTGATGTCGAAGTAGGCCCGGAACAGCGATGGCAGGGCGGGGCCGTGGACGGCGATGGGAACGTTCAGTCGCTCGGCTTCCGCCCAGAAGGGGGTGAGCCGTGGGTCGCTCAGCAGCGTGTCTTCCCGCACGGTGCACCCGATCTGGATGCCGACCATCTTCAACGTGGTCACCGCGCGGTGCATCTCCCGGATGGCGCCCTCCAGATCTTGCAGAGCCACGATACCGATGCCCTTGAGGCGCTGCGGGCACACCTCGCAGTAGTCGTGCAGCCAATCGTTGTACGCCTGCGCCCGCGCGGTGGCGAAGCCCGCGTCGTGGGTGACCGTGAGCGGCAGCTCGTCGGTGGGATAGATGACGGCCGCGTCGATCTGGTCGCGGTCCATGTCGGCAAGGCGGGCCCAGGGGTTGTAGGTCCCCATCCGGCGATAGTGGATGGCCTTGCCGCCCGGCGCCGGCAGGTTGCCGTTGACGCCCACGAATCCGCACTCCGTGTCGGGCCCCCAGACCTTGCCGTCGACGAGCCGGACGATGTTGCCCCGGGAGACCTGGGTGTAGACGGGGCGCCGGTCGTAGTACTTCGGATCGATCCGCTCGTAGGTTTCGTTGACCTCGATGACGTGCCCATCGCCGTCGATCACCAGATCGGGTCGCTCGGTCATCGCGTGCTCCTTTTCGGTTCTCGCCGATCGTGCCGTGTCCACGAACCTAGCACGGAAGCGGCCCGGTGACGATCACGGCGGACAGATGTAGCCGCTACCGCTCGGGCTCGGAAAGCAGCCCACCGAGGTCGGGAGGATCAGGCGCGGCAGCCACAGCACGACGTTCGGAAAGAAGATGATCACGCTGATCACCAGGAAGTACACGCAGTAGAGCGGCACCGCCTGGCGGAGCGCGCGGGCGAAGCTCACCCCGGCCAGGGTCGAGGACAGCAGGAGGATGAGCCCGTAGGGCGGCGTGATGAGGCCGAAGGCCAGGCTCACGATGATGAGCACGCCCATGTGGACCGGGTGGATGTGGCCGAGCTGCGAGAGCGAGATGATGATCGGCATGAAGATCGCGATGGCGGGCACGCCGTCCAGGAAGTCCCCCGCGATCGTGAGCACGACCACCATGAGGTACATGATCACCACGCGGTTGTCCCCGGACACCGACTCGATCCAGCCGTGCACGATGTCGGGGGCCCCCAGGTACGCCATGAGCCAGCCAACCGCGGAGGCGCTGGCCACCGCCGACATCGGGAGCGAGTAGAGCACCGCCGCCTCCATGAAATCGCGCGGGAGCCGGCGGAAGTGTCCCCGCGCCATCAGCGGCAGCAGCACCACGATGATGTAGACGACCGCGATCATGCCCGCCTCGGCGGGCGTGAACACGCCGCTGGCCACCCCGCCCACGATGATGATGGGAATCATCAGGGGCAGGAGCGCGGGGCGCGTGGCCCCCATCAGCTCGCCGAAGGTCGGCCGCCGCTTGCGCATCCCGGGCGGGCCGAAAAGGTAGCTGTAGACCATGAGCCCGACGCCGACCATGAGGCCCGGGGTGGCGCCGCCCAGGAACAGCCCGGCGATCGACACGTTGCCGACCGCGCCGTACACGATGGCCATGATGCTGGGCGGAACCATCGCGGCGATCGTGGAGGCCGAGGCCACCAGGGCCGCCGAGAAGGCGGGATCGTAGCCCTCCTCCTCCATGTGCGGCATCACCACCGTGCTGATCGCGGCCACGTCGGCGGTCATGGACCCGGAGATGCCGGCGAAGAGCATGCTCGAGATGCTGACCACGTGCGCGAGCCCGCTGCGCAGGTGACCGACCAGCGCCTGGGCGAACCGGATCAGCCGCGCGGTGATGTTGGCCTGCGTCATCATGTCCCCGGCGAGCAGGAAGAACGGGATCGCCAGGAACTCGAGCTGGTTGACGCCGTTGAACATCTGGCCGACGATCGACGGCAGCGAGATCTTGGTGAAGAACGCGGTGGTCACCAGGGCCCCGGCCATGAGGGCGAAGGCCACCGGCACGCCTTGGTAGCCCAGGTACAGGAACGTGACGATCATCACGATGATGGCGATGGAGTTCGTGTCCATCACGTGATCGGCAGGTGGCTGGGGTCGGTCAGCGCCTTCCCGGTGCCCTCGAAGCCGTGCCGCCACCCGTTCACCAGCTCCTCCACCGTGAACAGCGCGATCAGCCCGCCGGCGACGGGGATCGCGGCGTAGAGCACGGCGATCGGCGTGAGTGAGGGCATCAGGAACGAGCCGAAGCCGTTCAGATAGTTGCGGTAGCCGAAGAACACCATCGACAGCGCGACGCCGAGGATCACCAGGCGGTTGAACGTCTCCACGAGGGTACGGCGCGCCCCCCGCATAGTTTCGGCGAGGGCGGTGAGGCGGAAGTGCTGGTCGCGGCGCACCGCCACGCCCATCCCGAGGAACACGCCCCACACGAAGAAGCCGGCCGCGAACTCGTTGGCGTTGAGCCAGGGTCGGCGTAGGTTGCGACAGAGCACGTCGGCGATCTCGACGAGCGTGAAGCCGAGCAGCAGCAGCGCGCACAGCACCATGAGGCCGCGCTCGATCGGATCGAGCAGCGGCCACTTGAGGTGCCGCGCCGCGCGCACGGTGACGCGCGGCCGGGGAGCGGCCGGCACGTTACTTGACGGCCCGGATCTGGCCGAGCAACTGGACGGCGTAGGGCCCGAGCTCCTTGGCCTGGGGATCCTGCAGCGGCTTCGCCAGCACCATGAAGCTCTGCTTGTCGACCTGGGTGTGCACCTTCACGCCCAGCTTCTGCAGCGACTGCGCGGCCGCCGCGTCCAGCTCGAGCGCCTTGCGGATCGTCAACGGGCGGGTGTACTCGGCGGCCTCCACGACCCAGCCGTGCTGCTCGTCGGTGAGGCTGTCCCAGGTCTTCTGGCTCATCCAGAGCTGGTTGCAGTTGGCCTCGTGCTCGGTCTTCGACACCACCGGGGCGGCCTCGTAGTGCTTGTTCTTCAGGACGATGTCGAAGCCGTTCTCCGCGATGTCGACCAGCCCGGTCTGCAGCGACGTGTAGACCTGGCCGAACGGCATGTGGATGGGCACCGCCTTGTAGGCGCTGAAGAACGCGTCCTCGGTCTTGGTCGCCTGGACGCGCACCTTCCGGCCCACGATGTCGCCCGCGTTGCTGACCGTGAACTTTGAGTACATGTTGCGGAAGCCCAGCGTCATGAGCCCGAGCGAGCGGGCCCCGGTGGTGTTCTCCGCGATCATCTTCTTGAACGTCTCGTTGATGGAGCGATCGGTCATCGAGCGGGCCAGGTGCTCCTCGTCGCGAAAGATGTAGTGGAGCGAGAAGACCCCGGCCTGCGGCACCACCGTCGAGGTGTTGGCGGTCGCGTTCAGCGCGAAGTCGATGTCGCCGGCCCGGATCTTCTGAGCCATCTCGGGCTCCTGCCCCAGGGCGGCGCTCGGGAACTGGCGGACGGCCAGGGTGCCCTTGCTGATCTCGGCGAGCTTCTTCGAGAACGTATCCGCGAAGAAGCCGTAGGCGGTGTCGCGGGGCTGGTCATAGCCGAACGTGAACGTGCGGGGATCGGCCGCCCGGGCCGGCCGGGGCCGCGCGGTCAGCGCAAGCCCGACCGCGCCGGCGCGCTGAAGGAACGAGCGTCGGGTCAGCATTGAGCCCTCCCAGGGAGCGGTCGACGGCCTCGGTGGCGGGATTATGCGTGAGCCGTCATTCGGCGGCAAGCCCCTGAGGGGACTACCGTTTCACGTATACGGTGTCGTGCTCGACCCGCACCTCGTAGGTGACCACGTCCGCCGAGGCCGGTCCGCTCACGAGCTTGCCGGTGCGAACGTCGAAGCGTGCGTAGTGCAGCGGGCACTCGATCTCGTGGCCCGCGAGCTCACCCCTCGAGAGCGGCGCCCCCCGGTGACCGCAGCTATCCTGAAGCGCGTAGTAGACCCCCTCGACATTCGCGATCAACACCCGCTCCCGATCGATGACGACCCACTTCATCGTCCCCGGCGACAGCTCGGACGCTGTGGTCACCGGCACGAAGCCGTCCAGCATCCCGCGCAGACCGGGGCCGATGGTCTAGTTCAGCTCGAAGCCGAACAACCGCGCCGCGTTCTCCGAGGTGATCTTGCGCAGGTCCGGCTCAGGAACCCCGGCGAACATGCGGTCCAGGAAGTCCCGCGACTTCGGCCACGTCGACTCGGCGTGCGGGAAGTCGCTGCCCCATAGCATGTTATCGACGCCGATCGCGTCGCGGAGCTGGACGCCGAGATCATCTTCCATGAATTCCACGAACATGTTGCGGCGCCAGTAGTCGCTCGGCAGCAGTCCCTCCTTCGACCTCCAGCCCTTCGTGAACACCGGCCGCTCCCGATACGTGAAGTCCATCTGCTTCAGCCAGTGAGGGATCCACGCGGCCTCGTGCTCGACCGAGCCGACCCTCAGCTTCGGATAGCGATCGAAGACGCCCGCGAAGATCATCGCCGACAGCGAGTAACGCACCCAGTAGTCCGTGGTCGAACGGCCCGCCCCGGTGAGCTCGGCGAGGTTCATCGTGAACTCGCAGCCGGGGACGCCGCCGCGTGGCGTGCCGATGTGCAGCAGCAGCGGCAGCCCGAGGTCCTGCGCGGTCCACCAGAAGCGGTCGTAGACGGGGTGACGGTACGGGCGATCGGCCAGCGGCGAGACGGGGATGAAGGCGCCGACCAGCCCGAGCTTCGCGCAGCGCTCGAGCTCCTGCGAGGCCTCCTCGACGTCGTCCACGTTGAGCATCGCGATGCCCTTGAGGCGATCGGGGAACGGCTTGCAGAAGTCCGCGATCCAGCCGTTGTAGACGCGGCAGATGGCCGACAGCATGGCGCTGTCCGGGATGCGGTACCAGAAGAGGCCCTGGCTCGGCTGCAGGCACGAGCCCCACACCCCGTCCATCTCGTTCTCTTTGATCATCGCCTGCGGATCGTAGGCGCCGAGCCTCACGTCCTCCCACGTGCCCAGGAAATCGATCTGCGACGGATCCTCGAACCGCTGCCCGGCCTGTATCACGGCGCCCAGGGTGCCGGCCGCCTGGCCGTCGATGACCCACGAGTCGAACTTACGGCCCGTGGGCGTTTCCAGCCGCTCCAGGCGCGGGGCCCGGTCCCGGAACCTCGGCTCGATCCGGGTCGTGTACAGGTCCGGCGGCTCGACGATGTGAGAATCGGCCGAGATGAGCTTGTGCGTCATCATCGCAACCCTCCTCCTGGGTCAGGGCGGGAGCCCTTAGTACCCCGCGCAGTTGGTCCACAGGATCTTGATCGGCAATCGGAGGCGCGCGGTCCCGGAAGGCGGGATCGATGTACCGCGGCCACAGGACGGGGGCTCGATGACGCGGATGTCGCTGTCGAGGACCCCGAACTGGCCGTGCGCCATGGCTCACCTCCGGCGCGGGCACGGTAACTCCCGACGCATCCGTTGTCAAAGGCGTCGACTGTCCGCACCGCCGGAGGCTTGGGCACCAGCGTCCGAGACGGCGGCTCGCGCCCCGGCTCACTCGCGCAGCCGCGGGTCCAGGGCGTCGCGCAGGCCGTCGCCGAGCAGGTTGAAGCCGAGCACCACCAGCATGATCGCCAGGCCCGGGACGGTGGCGACGTGGGGCGCGGTGATCATGTAGGCCCGCGCGTTGGAAAGCATGGCACCCCACTCCGGGCTGGGAGGCTGCACGCCCAGGCCGAGGAACGAGAGCCCGGACGCGGTCAACAAGACGGTCGCCATCCGCAGGCTGGTCTGGACGATGATCGGGGCCAGCGAGTTCGGCAGCAGGTAGCGCGTGACGATGGTGACGTCGCCCTCGCCGAGCGCGCGGGCGGCTTCCACGAACTCCTTCTCCTTCAGGGTGAGCACGGAGCCGCGGACCACCCGGGCGAACTGGGGCACCAGGAAGATGGCGCTGGCGATGATGACGTTGCCGAGGCCGGTGCCCAGCGCGGCGATGATGGCGAGCGCGAGGAAGATCCCGGGGAAGGCCATCATGATGTCGACCACCCGCATGATCAGCATGTCGGGCCAGCGGCCGACGTAGCCGGAGACCACGCCGAGCACGGTGCCGAGCAGCAGCGCCAGGCCCACCGCGGCCACCTGGATCTGCAGCGAGATCCGGGCGCCGTGGAGGACGCGCGAGAGGACGTCGCGGCCGAGCTCGTCGGTGCCGAGCCAGTGGCCCGCGCTGGGCGGCAGCAATCGCTCGCCGAGCTGGCCCCGCAGAGGCTCGTAGGGCGCGATCACCGGCGCGAAGGCGGCCAGCAGGACGAAGAGGATCACGACCAGGCCGCCGCTCATGGCCGCGCGGCTCTTGAGGATCCGGCGGAAGGCGTCGCTCCAGAATCCGGGCGAGGGCCTCGCGCGGACCGGCGGACGCTCAGTTGTAGTGGATGCGGGGATCGAAGTAGGCATACGCGACGTCGGTGAGGAGGTTGACGAGGACGAACGTGGTGGCCACCACCAGCAGGGCGCCCTGCACCACCGGATAGTCCCGGGCGAAGATGCCCTCCACGATGAGCCGGCCGACCCCGGGCAGCGAGAACACCGTCTCGGTGAGCACGGCGCCGCCCAGGTTGTAGCCGAACTCGAGGCCGAAGACGGTCAGGATGGGAATCATCGCGTTGCCCAGGGCGTGCCGGTACACCACGAGCCGGTCCGACACGCCCTTGGCGCGCGCCGTCCGGACGTAGTCCTGGCGCAGCACCTCGAGCATCGAGGCGCGCGTGGTGCGCGCGATCACCGCGGAGGAGGCGGCCCCCAGCACGAGGGCGGGCAGGATCAGGTGCGCGAGCGTGCCGGTGCCGCCCGACGGGAGCCAGCGCAGCTTCACCGAGAAGATCAGGATGGCGAGCAGCCCGAGCCAGAAGATGGGCAGCGAGATGCCGACCAGCGAGCCCAGCAGCGCGCCGATGTCCAGGATGGAGTTGCGACGCGTGGCCGCGACGATGCCCGCGACGACGCCCAGCGTGGCCGAGACCAGGATGGCCAGGAAGGCGAGCTTCAGCGTGAACGGGAAACGCTGCTCTAGCAGCGTAGCCACCGGCTGGCGCGACTGGATCGAGATGCCGAGGTCGCCCACCACGGCGTGGCGCAGGTAGGCCACGAACTGGACCGGGAGCGGCCGGTTCAGGCCGTACTCCTGCCGGATGCGGGTCAGCACCTCCTCGGTGGCTTCCTCGCCGGCCAGGATCAGCGCCGGATCGCCGGGCACCAGCTGCATCAGCCCGAACGACACCAGGCTCACCCCGAGCAGCACGGGCACCAGCAGGGCGAGCCGGCGGAGGACGTACGCGGCCATGGAGGCCTGCCGCCGCTCCGGCGCTTACTTCTCCTTCCAGCTCTTCTCGGTCAGGTACGTCAGCTCGAGCGGCAGGTTCACCACCCCGTGCACCTTCTTGATCGTGCCGACGATCATGTTCGGCGAGATGAGGAACACGGCGGGCGCCTCCTTGATGATGATCTGCTGGGCCTCGCGCAGCGCGCCCAGGCGCGCCTGATCGCTGGTAGCGCCGGTGGCCTTGTCCACCGCGTCGTCGAGCGCCTTCGAGGTGAAGAAGCCGCGGTTGTCGCCCTTGGGCGCCAGCTGCGAGGAGTGCAGCAGCGGGAAGATGCCCCACTGCGCCTCGCCGGTCGACGGCGACCAACCGAGCAGGAACAGCTCGCGGTCCGTCTGGTCCGACGCAGTCTTGGTGGCGGAGAGATAGGCGCCCCACTCCATGGTGGAGAGCGTGGCCTCCACGCCGACGGCGGCCAGGTCCTGCTGGACCGCCTGCGCCAGCTCGAAGTCCTTGACGTAGCGTCCCTTGGGCGACCAGAGCTTCACCTTGAGCCCGGGCACGCCGGCCTGGGCCAGGAGCTCCTTGGCCTTCTTGGGATCGTAGGCATAGCCGGGCAGCTTGGCGTAGCCGTTCTGCAGCGGCGCGACGATGCCGGGAATCGCCTCGGCGTTGGACTGGAAGAGGTTCTTGACGATGCTCTCGCGGTTCACCGCGTAGTTCAGGGCCTGCCGCACCCGCACGTCGTCGAAGGGCTTCTTCTTCTCGTTGATCACCACGTAGAGCGCACGCGCGGTCGGGATGGAGTCGATCGCGAACCGCGGGTCCTTGCGCAGGCGCGGGATGTCCTCCGGCGGGATGTTGAGGATGAGGTCCACGTCGCCCGCCTCCAGCATCAGCACCCGCGCCGAGTCTTCACGGACCGTCTTCACCACGACACGATCGAGCAGGGGCCGGCCGCCCCAGTAGGCGTCGTTGCGCTCGACGGTCACGTGGTCGCTCTTCACCCATTCCGTGAACTTGAACGGGCCGGTGCCCACCGGGTGCAGCGTGAGGTCTTTCCCCCACTTCTGATGGGCCGCGGGCGAGACGATGCCGCCGGCGGAGTGGGCCAGGCGGAAGAGGAACGCGGCGAACGGCTGCTTGAGCGTGACGCGCACGGTGCTGTCGTCCACCACCTGCGCGCCCTGGACGAACGACGTGTAGAGGCTCGCCTTGAACGGCTTCTCGTCACCGAGCACGCGGTCGAAGAAGTACTTGACCGCCTTGGCGTCGAACGGGGTGCCGTCGTGGAAGCGGACGCCCTTCCGGAGCTTGAACGTCCAGATGAGACCGTCGGCCGATTGCGTCCAGGACTCGGCCAGCGCCGGCTCGATCTGCATCTTGGCATTGAACCGGACGAGGTTCTCGTACATCATCCGGTTCACCTGCTCGCCGGGATTCGACTGGGTGTTCTGCGGATCGAGGCTGTCGGGATCCGCGCCTGCCGCGAACGTCAGCGTCCCGCCTGCCACGGGGGCCTGCGCCACGACCGACCCGGCCGAGCCCAGCCCACCCATCACCAGAAGTGCCCCCAGCCAGACCACCACGATCCGTCTCATCGTGTTCCTCCTCCGGGTACCCTCTCCGTGGCGGCTCCGTCCCCATATCGGGGCGGACCTGCGCGCCCTGGCCGGCCGGCCAAGGGAGGGATTGCCGGGAGTCTAGGCTGGCGATGTGGGGATGTCAAAGGACCACGCCTGAGCTGACGAGGCGTTAGACCTCACGCCGGACGCGTCAGGTACAGGACCATGCCGGGCAAGCCGGCTGGGTACCGACGCGCCGCCTGCTCGATCGCGTCGGCGAGGGCAGCGAAGTCATCCGTCCTGAACGCGGCTGAGACGAGCATGATCCCGGCGTGGTCGGCGTTCGCCGCGATCAGCTCGGTCGCCAGTGCGACGAAATCGGCGACGTCACACGTGACGATGGCCCGGGCCTGGCTCGTCGCGTAGCGAAGCTGGGCTACGTCGGTGAGTTGCGTGTTGCCGGCCTCATGAGCACTGACGACATCCAGCCCACGCGCTCTCAACAGCTCCGCGATCCGGGGCGAGAGGTTCTCGTCCAGGTAGAGGTTCACCCGTGCGAAACGACGCGAACGAGCCCGGGATGGCGCTGCTCGAGCACCTGCGAGGTGAGCGCTGCGTTGGCCTCGACCTCGCGGCGGATCTCCGCGGAGTAGCGACCGCCGTACATCACGGCCGCGGTAATCTGAGCCTGGGAGAGCTGGCCGAAGGCCCGCCGGACCCGCTCGATGTCCTGGTCCTGGACGTAGTCGCGGAGCACCTCCCAGACGGCCAGCCCGGTGCCGGCGATCTTGGCGGTGCGGCCGGCCGGCTCGGACGCGAAATAGATCCCGGGGCACTCCCGCATACGGATGCCCTCCTCGATCAGCTCCTGGGCGACCTCGGAGACGGACCGACGGCCGCGCGCGGCCCAGGCTTCGAGGTGTTCTCGGACGGACTGTCGGAGGCGCATGGTCGTCGAGATGGTCGCCTCAGGGTAGCTCCGGCTCCGAGGCCTTCGGGGTCTATCTTTGGTGGGCTTTCGAGTCATCTCCACCACAGATTACCGTGTAAGACACTCGAATACAACGTCAACCATCGTGGCCACTTGACGCCGCGCTGCTCCGGGCAGATCCTCTGCGCCATGCGCATCGTCGGTATCGAGCCGATCCTCGTCGACGTGCCGCTGCGTGAGCCCGTCCACGGCGTGCACGGCGTCACCACCGTGCAGCGCAGCGTGCTCGTGCGCGTGACGAGCGACGACGGCGTCGAGGGCTGGGGCAACGTGGATCCCACGCCGGGCTACTCGGCCATGTCGGCCGCGGAGGTCCACGACACCGTCCGGCGGATCGGCCCGACCCTGACCGGGGCCGATCCGTTCAACGTGCGCCGCGCCCTCGCCGTCATGGACCGCGAGGCGCCGGGGCGCTACGAGGCGACCGCGGCCGTCGAGATGGCCCTGGTCGACCTCACGGCGCGCGCCCTCGGCCTGCCCGTCCACTCGCTCCTGGGTGGACGCGTGAAGGACGAGGTCGCGTTCAACGCCTGGATCGGCACGGTGGCGCCCGACCAGGCCGCGCGGGAGGCAACGGAATGGCTCGGGCGTGGCTTCCGCTCGGCCAAGATCAAGGTGTCGGGCGCCGGGCCCGACGGGATCGCGCGCGTGGCCGCCGTGCGGGCGGCGGTCGGCTCCCGGATGGCCCTGCGCGTCGATTTCAACGAGAGCCTGCGGCTGGCGGAGGCGGTGGAGTTCATCCGGCGCCTCGAGCCCTACGACCTGACGCTCGTCGAGCAGCCCATCCCGCGCGGGGAGATCGCCGGACTCGCCGAGATCCGTCGGGCCATCTCCATCCCGCTCATGGCGGACGAGAGCGTGACCGGCCCCGCCTCGCTGATCGAGATCATCCGGTGCGAGGCGGCCGACCTCGTCAAGGTGAAGGTCATGAAGCAGGGCGGCCTGCTCCGCACGCTCGCCATGCTGGAGTGCGCCGCCGCGGCCGGCCTGCGTGTCGTGATCGGGCACGGCTTCGGCCTGACGCTCTCGACCCTCGCCGAGGCGACGGTGGCCGCGGTCAGCGAGGCGATCGTCGACGGCTGCGAAGCGGTGGGGCCGCTGAAGATGGCCGATGACGTCGTCGTCGAGCCGGTGCGGCTCGATGCCGGCGCCATCCGGCTCGGAGATCACCCGGGCCTCGGCGCGACGGTGGATCCCGACGCGCTCAAGCGCTACCGCGTGCATGCGTAGCCGGACGCTTCCGGCCTCGCCCCCTCACCCTGCCCTCTCCCCGGTGGGGAGAGGGTGGGATCGCCGCCTCACCCGGTCTCGATCGGCAGGCTCTGGTCCCTCGCCCACTCGCCCATGGAGCCGTCGTAGAGCGTGAGGTCGTCGAAGCCCAGCTGGTGCAGCAGGAAGAGGTCGATGGTGGCGGAGATGCCGCCACCGCAATAGGCGATCACCCGCTGGCCCTTTCCGACGCCGGCTTCGGCGAACCTGGCCAGAGCGTCGGCGGGCGAGACGAAGCGCTTGGTCGCGGGATCGACCAGGCTCGCCGCCGGCACGTTGACCGATCCCGGCACGCGACCCGGCCGGCCGTAGCGCGACGGCTCGAGGCCCCGGTGGAACTGGGGGCCGAGCGCGTTCACGGTCACCGTGCGGGGATCGCCGATCGCGGCCCGGACCGCGGTCTTGTCGACGAAGCGCCCCGGGCGGGGGCGGGGCGTGAAGGTCGCGGGCGGATAGCCCTTGGGATCCCCGGGCTCGATCGCTCGGCCCTCCGCCTCCCACCGGTCGAAGCCCCCGTCGAGCACGGCCGCGGTGTCGAAGCCGAGCGCGCGGAGCATCCACCAGACCCGCGTCGCCCACATCATGGAGCCGATGCTGTAGAGCACGACGCGGCTGCCGTCACCGAGGCCGTGCCGGCCGAAGGCGCTCGCCAGATGCTCGGCCGACGGCATCGTGAACTTGAGCCGCGTGTCCGTCGCGGAGAGCTCCCCTTGCAGGTCGAGGAAGTCGGCCCCCGGGATATGGCCGGCGACGAAGGTCTTCCAGCCGGCGACCGTTTTGTAGGGATCGTCCGAGCCGGGATCGGGCGGCTCCAGATAGGTCGTGCAGTCGTAGACGCGCAGCCCGGGCTGGCCGAGCCGCGCGGTCAGGTCGTCGGTCGAGATCAGGGCGTCGGGATCACGCATGGGAGTTCATCCCCGGGCGGCATTCTACTCGCGCGGGCGGCGATTGTCTCGTGACCGGCGCTTCCGACAGAACACCCACGTGGAAGGGAAGCTCCTGCGCGGATCGCCAGCCCGCCCTATTGCCCCGATCGCGTGGCCCCGATGCAGGGTCGGGTCTTCTGGCAGGCCTCACATGTTCCGACCAGCTTCAGCTGGAGCTCGCCGGGTCGCCTGAACGCGTCCTTCACGGCGGCCTGGACGGAAGGCAGCGAGAAGGCCCGCGACCCCCGCTGTCTGAGCTGCGCCACGAGGCAGGAGGCGCAGTAGAATTTCCCGGCCTCGTCCCGCCGCCGGAAGAAGCCTTCGAGCAGCGCGAATCGGGTCAGCGCCGCGTCGTCGTC
>Ga0070697_100001083_pt1 | contig 20588 bp, 16 predicted proteins | sample KBSK1501metaG_FD_65475 | JGI IMG/M metagenome (GOLD analysis project Ga0070697, IMG submission 65475) | Corn, switchgrass and miscanthus rhizosphere microbial communities from Kellogg Biological Station, Michigan, USA - KBS K1-50-1 metaG | ecosystem: Host-associated > Plants > Roots >... | reverse complement strand
TTTGCGGCGGACGCGATCAGCTATGGGATTTGAATCGACTTTGGGTTGGAAGTTGTTGTATTGAAGGGAGTTGCGTAAAGAGCCCGTTATTGATACTCGTCGATATACTGCTGACGTCGCTATCCATGTTCACATCATCGTAGCGCACCACGGTCAGTCCTTCAAGACTCCAACCGCGTATCTGGCTTGTACACGCGAAGCGTCCGCCGCGCCAGCGGCTTCGTTCAAACGCGCTTCTCGTCATTCAACATCGGTACGATTCTGGGATCGTTCACTGCCGCTCTAGTGCGCAGTCGCAGCCTCGCGCGAACCTTCCACCAAAAACACATGGAAGTCCGTGGCCACAGGCTCGGCGTCAAGCTGCCGCATCATCAGTGCGACTTGACCTCGATGGTAAGTGGAATGGTTCGCCAGATGTTGCATCAGGTGCGCCAATCTGACTTGTGTTGCGCGAAAAGGGAGCATTTTTTCCAAGAGTTCGTTTGTTGCGCCATTAACGAACTCGGTCTGCTCTTTCTCAACTTCCGCCCATTTTAGCTGCAACGTAGCGACGTTGGGGAATGCCTCCGGATTAAACAGAAAGTCCCGCCGCGTTCTCAAATCTGCCAGGAACGCAGAGCTAGTGGACGGCTCTTTCCAATACGCAAGCCAACCCCACTCGCCGCCGATGATGTGCACCAGCGTGTCTCGCACGGAACGAAAGCCGCCGCCGAGATCGCGCGTGAACTCCTCAGCGCTAAGCGTGGAGGCGGCTTTCAAAATCCTGTTGTTGGCCCAGCGGTCGTATTCGTAGAGCAGCTGAATGTCATCTTTGGTCATGGTGGCGGGTGAGCGACCCTTTCGTTTGGAAAAATCTCGCCTGGGAAATCTTACCTTGCACTGCGTATTTGGCGAAAACCGAGAAGCGTCATTCTCTCGCAATCTGGTGATGGTCAGAGCTGTAATTGAGGCCCGCTGCGCATGTCAAGAGCTGACCGGCAAGGCGAAGGCAATTCCAGAAAACTGCCGCCCCCGGGAATTGTCCGTCTTGGCCCGAATCGAAATGCCGCAACGCGGCCCCGTCCACAGATGTGTTGTCCCCAGCGATTGCTCTGTGCAACAAGCTCTGACTAGAACTAATGTCATTCCTGACGAGGGATGCGGGCTTCAGCTCCTGAGTGGCTGTGTCATTCCGCAGCCCGGCTCGCTGTTCGAAATGCTTTCTGGACGAGCGTGTAACGCGCCGCCCCGATCATGCCGGAGTCGTCATTCGCCACGATCTTGACCGGCATGTCCTTCAGGATTGTTCCCATGCGCCCTTTGTCCAGGAAAGATTCCAGGAACACGGGATCATTCATCTTGCGTATGATCTTTGCCGCGATGCTGCCCCCGATGAAAATCCCCCCCGTGGACATGAAATTCAGCGCGCAGTTCCCAGTCTCCGCGCCGAACACGCTGACGAAAATCGACAAGGTCTGATCGCAGATCGCGGACTTACACTCCAATGCCATTTGCGAGATCAGCGCCGGAGGATCGGGGGCGGCGCTCATCTGCGTTCGCAACCATTCCGGCTCCTCGGCTTTGTGCGTATCTCGCAGAAAGTCGTAAATATTCTTGATCCCGGGCCCGGAGAGAATTCGCTCACAGCTGATGCGGCCGTACTTCTTCTGCAGGTAGGCGAGCAATTCCATCTGCAGATCGTTCCTGGGCGCGAAGTCGGCGTGTCCTCCTTCGCAGGCAAAAGGATGATGCCGGAAGCCATCCCAGTAAAGCCCCGCCATCCCCAGTCCAGTTTTGGCCGAGATCACGGCGCGGTTGCCTTCAGCCCCTTCCGCGCCCTCGCTCAACGTGATGAAGTCTTTTGATTCCAGGCCATCGATTCCATAAGCGTAAGCTTCCAGATCGTTAAGCAGTCCAACCGAATTCAGTCTGAGTTGCTTGGCTATTTCCCGCGCATCGATGACCCAGGGCAGGTTGGAAATCTTGCTTCGTCCAGCTCGCACCGGCCCGGCCACGCCGAAGCATGCGCTGTGAACAGGTATGCCTTCGGTTTTTATGAAGTGAGCAAGAATGCCGGGTAACCCGTCGTGCTGCTGGCTCATGTAGGTCTTTTCCACTGCGCATTGCAGCTGGTTGCCTTCGGTTTCGAAAGCGGCCAGCCGGGTGCGCGTCGCGCCGATCTCACCTGCAAGAATCATGGTTCAATTCTCCTCCACTGGCGGCCATCAAGTTCCAGCAGTTGATCGGCCTCCGCTGGCCCCCAGCTGCCGGATGCATAATTCGGAAACTTGCGCGGAGGCAGCGCTCTCCACACGTCCAATACCGGATCTACCACGCTCCAACCGGCTTCGACCATATCGGCGCGCTGGAATAGAGTTGCGTCTCCGATCATGCAGTCATACAGCAAAACCTCGTAGCCGGTATAGGCGTCTGCTCCGAAATACTTGGAGTATTCAAAACTCATGTCTACCGACCCAACCCGAAGCAGAGGCCCTGGAACCTTCGCTCCAAAGCTCAGCGAAATTCCTTCCACCGGCTGGATTTGGATGACCAACGTGTTGGTGTGCAGCTTGTGAAAGGGAGCGTTGCGAAACAGTTCGAACGGCATACGTTTGAACTGGATGGCGATCTCCGTGTGTCGCAGCGCCAGACGCTTCCCCGTCCGAAAATAGAATGGCACTCCCGCCCAGCGCCAATTATCAATATTAAGCTTCAGGGCCGCGAACGTCTCACTGCGCGATTCCGGGGAGACCCCTGGTTCCGCCCGATAAGCAGATACTCTTTCCCCACCCAGCAGTCCCGGGCCATACTGGCCGCGCACGCTGCGCTGCAAAACGTCGTCCGAGCTCAGCGGTTGAATCGAATGCAAAACCTTAGCCTGCTCATTACGTACTGCGTCCGCCTGAAAAGATACCGGCGATTCCATCGCGGTTAAGCTGAGCAGTTGCATCACATGGTTGGGGACCATGTCGCGCAATGTCCCCACCGTATCGAAGTACCCGCCGCGCCGCTCCACTCCTACGGTTTCGGCATTCGTGATTTGCACATGGTCAACGTACCGCCGGTTCCAGATGGGCTCGAAAATGGCATTGTCGAACCGGAAGACCATGATGTTCTGCACCGTCTCTTTGCCCAGATAGTGATCGATGCGATAGATCTGATTTTCCTGCAGCACATTCTTGATATCGCGGTTCAGCGCCTGAGCAGAGTCCAGATCTTGTCCAAAGGGCTTTTCGATTACCACCCGGCGCCAACGTCCATTCTCCTGCCGCGAAAGCGCGGCTGCTCCCAACTGGTGCACGATCTGCGAAAAAAACTTGGGTGCGGTCGCCAGATAGAAAAGATAGTTGCCCTCCGTATGTTGCTCCCCGTCTAGCGAAACCATCCGTTCTCGGAGTTTCGTAAACGTATCTGGATCCGCAAAATCGCCGCGCTCGTAGAACAGCCGCTTCCGGAACCACTCCAAGGTGTCCGCTGAGCCAGTTCCGACCGGCAGGAAACTAGTAACCTGGCTGCGAAACTCTTCCAGACCTAAGTCGTCGACTGAAACGCCTATTACCGCGAAGTTGTCGGACAGCAGCTTTGCCTTCGCCAAATTGAAGAGCGCAGGTGCCAGCTTGCGCTTGGTCAAATCTCCAGCTGCACCAAACAGCACGAATACGCAAGGACCAGCCGCTCTCTCGGCGTACCCGAGGTCATTCTCCAGATTGGTTTGCGTGGTTGCGGCCATCTCTGTCAACTTCTGCTCTGATCGCCATAGTAAATGACCGATTCCCGGCTTTCTAGGGGACACTGCACGAAGAGCGGGGGCAATCTACCCGGTCATTGAACAATATGAGAAGGTGTTGAAGAAGGCAGAGCGGCAGTGCGTTTGAATCCGGACTGGCCCGTCTCCGACGCCGTCCGCTGCGGAAAGTCTCGCTGGCTGCGATCCTGTTGGAACTCCTTTCCAAACCCGAATTCTCCAGCGACGCCGCGCAGGCCTTGGCCAAATTGGGCGACGAGGCCGTCGCTCTGCTGGGGAGGTAGCTCGGCGATTCCTCCTCTCCCATTGAGAGCCGGCGGGCGATTCCGCCCATTCTCGTGAGCATCGGTAGGCCCGACGCGACGCAGGCGATATTAGACAATCTACTTGAGCGAGACACGGCCCCACGTTTCCAAATGATCAGCGCCCTAAACAAAATTTACCAGCTGCACCCCGAAATCGCACTGGACATGCGACTGGAGGAAACCGTTCTCGCTGCGGAAATCATGGGTCACTGTCGCTCCTATCAAATACAGGCAGCCCTCTGCCTTGCGGACGATGCCAATGAACCTGTTATGCACGCGCTCCGCGAATTCATTCAACCGGAACTCGAAAGCGTCTTTCGCCTCCTCGGACTCTTGTATCCGCATCTGGATCTGCACTCGCTTCGTTGTGGATTGCAATCGAAGAACGCGACCGTCTATGACAATGCGCTGGAATTTCTCGAAAGTGTCCTGCAATCACAATTGCGCGCCATTTTAGTGCCGCTTCTAGACGGCAAGGTGAGTCCCAAGCAGAGAGCTGCAATCGCGCAGCGTTTTGTGCGCGCAAAAGTAGGAAATCGCGAGCAGCGGTCGCCAGCGATGATCCCGGGCTGAAATCCTGCGGAGCCTATGCCATCGGCAGGTTTGCGATCAAGTCTTTGGAAGTGGCATTGGGAAAGTGCCTGGAGCCTCCGGATCCGCTCTTGCGTGCAACGGCTCGCGCCACGAAACTTCGCCTGGAGGCACTCGCCGCCAACTCTTGAACCTTCGCGGCCTGATGCAAATCACTCGCGCTCCGGAGCCGCCGCCGATCCGCCGAAAAAAGCTAGCACCTCTGCGCCGCCAGCTTGGCTCCGGGTCATGAAATTTGGACAAGTTTATCGAGGACGCCTCAAGTCGATTCGCGTAGCGTGCAGTACGCCGTCGTGATCCAAATGGCCCAGCATGATTACAAATGCCCCGTCCTTGACCTCGTCCTGCTGCGAAGGCTTTCCCAGCTTCGTCCACCGAGTGGAGCTGTCGTAGGCAACTTTCCTTGGGTCGTTCGACGGGGCCGAGCCGCCACGGATGTCGATCATCGAATGGTCTTTGTCAATTCTGATGACGTGACCCTGCCACTTTGTCTCTTTGGTCGAAGCTTGTGTATTTTTCTCTCCGGGCGCAGCCTGCTGGGCTCCAACAGGCACGGCGCTGAACACCGCTCCCGCAAGCGTTAGGGAAAGCAAAGTTACCGAAACCTTCATTGCATCCTCCATGGTAGAAAAAGTTTTGTTCTCGACCGCACGATGGATTGGAATTCCCTGCGAGAGGGTAGTCCCGCGCCAGCGAATAGTAAAGAAGAATTTGCCCCCACACCGGCTCACAGCTGACCTCGGCAGCCCGCGAAGCGATTGCAGTTGTTTCTAGGCGTGCCTTGGCGTACAGTGAGGACGATTTTGGGAGGGCGCCCCCGTGCAAGAATCGTTCCGCTCCTTGACCCGACCGGTCATGGTTGCTCTGGCTTGTGTCATTATTCCGTTGGCCGCGCCTGGGGCAGACGACGCCGCGCTGACAAAAGATCAGATCAAGGTGTTTCTTCAGACCGCCGAAGTCATCAAGAGCAAACAATCGGGCAAGGGCGTCACTCATCCCTGGCGGCTCACCCTCAGCAACGGCACCGTCACGCACGATGCCTCGTTCCAGGACATCGACGAGCACAAGTCCGAGATGAAGCTGGACAGCGGAAGAGTCGAATTTGGTTTCGTCGACTCTTACAAATACAACATCGCGGCCTACCAACTCGCCGAGCTTATCGGTCTCGACGACTTGGTGCCGGTTTACGTAGAGCGCAAATGGCAAGGCAAGACGGGTTCGATCAGTTGGTGGCTCCCGGTCAAGATGGACGACGCCGATCGGGTTCAAAAGAAGATTCAGGCTCCCGATACCGATAAGTGGAACAAGCAGATGTACCGCGTCCGCGTTCTCGACGAGCTTGTCTACGACACCGATCCCAACCTCACTAACGTGCTCATCGGCGAAGACTGGACCATCTGGCGCGTCGATTTCAGCCGCGCCTTCCGCACGAGCAAGGACCTGCGCGCGCCGAAAGATTTGGTCAAATGCGACCGCCAGCTGCTCGAAAAACTGAAAGCCCTGAAAGCCGATGAACTAACGGAAAAAACCAAACGCTATCTGACCAAACCTGAGGTGAATGGCGTCATGGCCCGCCGCGACAAAATCGTAGCCACTTTCCAAACCCTTATCGCCGAAAAAGGAGAGAAAGAAGTCCTCTACTAGCCCGTCCCAAACGCACTGCGCTGTATCCATCCCGACTCTCGAAGGATAAACCGGAACAAAACTCCAGCGAGATTCGATTCCAGTAAATCTTGCGCCTGTGGTAGTTGTGGCCCTCACCATAAGGTGAAGACCTGTTCTCGAAGCAGAGTATAAAGCAGATCCCAAATCAGGGAAGATCATCGCCCGCTCGTCCTGTTAATGGGAGCCTCAGGCTACATCCGAGGGCGCCTCCTCAAGACGCTTGAATAAGGTTGGTTGGCCGTTCGCTGCCTCGCTCGACGACCTGATTGTCTCAGACCGCGAGTTGCTCCTCGCTTGGAAGTTGTCACCGCAGATTGCCCAAATCGCGGTTCACCGGGGCCGTCGATGGTTGGGGTACACACGGCGGTACCACCGGGTCCAATCCATGGGTTCTCCTCGCTCCGGAACCTGGCTAGTGCTGTGTTTCTCCTCCTGAAACGCCCTCTCTTCGTGGCCACGGTCCTCCTTCGCCGCTATCACCGCGAGGTGAGGGCCCCAATTCTAACGGGCTGAGTTTTTCGAGGACAGGCCATAGGCCATCCCAAGAGCAACTGTCTCATTGAATTCTCATGTAAATGGCGGTACAGTCGCTGGTATCTGGCACGCGGCCGCCTCGGAGGCCAGCGATGATTTCTCCGAAACCTGCAAATGAGAAGCACAGACTGGCCACACTACGCGGCTATGAGATCCTCGATACGGAACCGGAAGCAGCCTTCGACGATCTCACATCATTAGCGTCCTACATATGCCAAACTCCGATCGCACTGATTAGCCTCATCGATGCGGAGAGGCAATGGTTCAAATCGAAGGTGGGTGTTTCAGTGACCGAGACCTCGCGCGACATCGCCTTTTGCGCCTTGGCAATTCTCCAGTCAGATGTTTTCATTGTGCCTGATGCCAGTCAAGACGAGAGGTTTTCGGATAATCCTTTGGTCGTTTCTGAACCTAAAATCCGTTTTTATGCTGGCGCAACTTTGATGACGGATGGTCAGGCGCTTGGAACCTTGTGCGTAATTGACCAGGTGCCCCGGACGCTGAGCCCGGAGCAGTTGGAAGCACTCAGAGCTCTGAGCCGCCAAGCGCAGGCGCAACTTGAGCTTCGGCGTAACCTCAAGAGGTTGGGACAATCTCTAGCAGCGCGTGATCGAGCAGAGGCCGAAAAAGAACATACGCTTCAAGAACTGAAGGCAGCGCTGGCCAACATCCGCACCTTAGAGGGACTGCTGCCAGTCTGTCTGTCTTGCAAAAAGATACAGGATCAAAGAGGCCATTGGCAGCCCTTCGAGTATTATGTGAGAACGCACTCTGAGGCGAAAGTCGCTCACAGAATTTGCCCTGATTGTTCCAAGGCGATCTCTGCATGAGTGCAGCCTGCTATATCGAGCCTTTAACTCACGCCGTGCTTTGACTGGTAGTTGATCCGTCTTTTCATGGCGGATTTGTCGCGGGTCGTGTATGGTTGGCAAAGTCATCTCCCACTACCGCGTCGAGGAGCTTCTGGGCGGCGGCGGCATGGGAGTGGTGTACCGAGCCCAGGACCTAAGGCTGGGCCGAAATGTAGCGGTCAAGTTCCTCCCTCCTGCGCTGGTCCGCGACCATCAGGTCCTGGAGCGATTTCAGCGCGAGGCGCGCGCCTCTTCTGCCCTCAACCATCCCAACATTTGTACCATTTACGAAATTGACGAATCGGAAGGCCATCCCTTCATCGTGATGGAGTTCCTAGAAGGTCAGACTCTCAAGCACGTCATCACCGGTAAGCCACTGCCCAGCACTCAGATTCTTGACATCACCATCCAGATTGCTGACGCTCTGGACGCCGCCCACGAGTCTGGCATCATCCATCGCGACCTGAAGCCGGCCAATATTTTCCTCACCCGGCGTGGCCAGACAAAAGTGCTGGATTTCGGCTTGGCCAAGCTGGTTCCTAGTCCGCACCGGGTCGGGGAAGAGGTGGGAATTTCCACTCTCCAAACCCTAACTGCGGAAGAGCATTTAACGAGTACGGGTACCGCTCTCGGCACGGTGGCCTATATGTCACCCGAGCAGGCTCGTGGCGAAGAGCTTGATGTGCGCACCGATCTGTTTTCCCTCGGTGCTGTGTTGTATGAAATGGCCACCGGCCGATTAGCTTTCGGGATGGGAACCACCGCTGTCGTCTTCGAGGCCATCCTCAATCGTACGCCCGTCCCGGCTGCCCGACTCAATCCTGATCTCCACCCAGACGTGGGCTGGATCGTTGCCAAGTTACTGGAAAAAGACCGCCGTTTGCGTTACCAGTCCGCTGCCGAACTTCGCGCTGACCTAAGACGGATTAAGCGGGATAGCGAATCATCCGGCGTTCCAGCTGTGGCATTGCCGGAACCGCCCAAGTCTCGTTGGCGCTCTCCCGCAATCATTGCGGCGGCGAGCTGCGCCCTGCTGGTGGTGCTTCTCGCCCTGGCTCCGCGCAACTGGCGCGAGCGACTGTCGAACCTATTCGCCCCCCCGCGAATTCACTCTGTGGCTGTACTGCCCTTTGTGAATGTCAGTGCTGACCCTAACATTGAGTACCTAGCCGATGGCGTAACCGAAGGAATCATCAGCAGCCTTTCCCGACTTCCCGAGGTGCGGGTCATGGCTCGCAGCACCGTGTTCAGCTACAAGGGCCGGGAACTCAACGCCCAAAAAGTGGGCCAGGAGCTTAATGTCGACGCTGTGCTGTTGGGACGCATTGCCCAGCGTGGGGATACCCTGACGATTCAAACTGACCTGGTCAGCGTTGCCTATGGTTCGGAATTGTGGGGCGGACAATACAATCGCAAGGTCGCTGATCTGCTCAGCGTTCAGGAAGACATCTCTAAGGAGATTTACGACAACTTGCGACCCAAACTGACCGGCCAGGAGACCCCTCAACTAACCAAGCACTACACCGAGAACCCAGAGGCTTATCAGCTCTATCTTCAGGGTCTCTATTACTGGAACAAGTGGACCGAAAGAGGCTTTAACCGGGCGATTGATTATTTCAAGCAAGCGGTTGAGAGAGATCCAAAGTACGCCCTGGCCTATGCGGGTCTTGCCGATGCCTATAATTTCCTGGGTGATTCTGGCTACGTTGCCTCTAAGGAAGTTCGCCAAGACGCTAAATCGGCAGCCATGCATGCTCTCGCGATCGATGACACGCTGCCTGAGGCGCATATTGCCCTCGCGCTTGTTCGGGAAGCTTACGACTGGGATTGGCCAGGCGCGGAAACTGAATTCAAACGGGCCATTCAGCTTGATCCCAATTCCGCCACCGCTCACCAGTGGTACGGCGATTTTCTGATCAGGTTGGGCCGTCTGGAAGAAGCCAAGGCTGAACTGAAGAAGGCCAAAGACCTCGATCCCCTTTCCCAGCCCATCAATAGCAGCGTCGGACTGCAGCTCTATTTTGCGCGGCAATACGATCCCGCCATACAACAACTTAAAGAGACGCTCGATCTGGATCCGAACTTTGTACCCGCACAGCATGCGCTTGAAGCCGCCTATGCTCAAAGCGGGCGGTACCGGGAGGCCGTTGGCGAGCGGCAAAAGGTTTTGACTCTTTCGGGGAATCCCGACCTGGCGGCGGCCATCGGCGAGGACTACCGCAAATCGGGGTACGCGGGAGTATTGCAAAGCTCACTGGAAGGGTTAAAAGAAGTTTCCAAAGAGCGCTACGTCTCTCCTTACAACATCGCACAGATCCACGCCCGACTGCAGGAAAAAGATCAAGCCCTGGCTTGGCTGGAGCAGGCCTTCAGCGAGCGTGATAGCCAGCTGACGTACGTGAAGGTTGAACCTGCCTTCGACGCGATCCGCTCCGATCCGCACTTCCAGCAACTCCTGCGGCGTCTCGCTCTGCCCCAGTGAGCTTTCTCACCGCAGAGGATACCCCGCTTCCCCCGGCAAACGACCGTCCACCCGAATTACCTTGGTTCCCGGCCGCACTTCGCGCACGTCGATAAACGCGATCGCACCCGGAATGGCGGTCGTCAGTTCATTGGCCATATCATTGGAGTAAACCACCTTGGGAGCAGTGGCCGACTCGGCGCGGAAGATTTTTGCAATCCAGTACTGTTTGAACTGTGACTCCGACATCTGGTAGATGGTCTTCAGCACCACGTTGCGCTCTCGCGCCACCGGCGCACGGATCAGCAAAACTACCGGAATGTTGGCGTTCCAGTATTGCCGCTCGCCCAGCAAGACTTTGCGAACTTCGGCCAGCGTCAAATTGTTCACCGGCGTATCGGGGTGCACCACTATCGCGACATCGGCGTCATGGCTCTGTGCCGCCATGAGCGCGCCGCCCAGGCAGATCCAGCCCAGGAGCAGGACTCCGCACGCGGGTTTCGAACCCACCCTCATAGCGCCCTTAAAAGGTGAACGCAGTCTGGAAAAAAGCGCCGCCGACACGAGGTTCCCCTACTCCTTGACGAAAGTTTCGATACTCGCCCTTGAATGCAGCGTAGTTCGTAATATCGTATCTCACCCCAACCAGCGAACCGACCAGGTCTACCACGCTTGCCGTCCCCGTGATATCCCACACCGGCTCCACGCCCGGCCTATGAATATACTCGAAGCGATAATAAGGCTTCCATTTGTCTTCCTGCCAGGGAAGCCGGTACGCCAATTGCACATAGTAGCCGGTGGTGTTAAATGTCTGCGAGGTTTGCAAATCCCGGTGATGAACATTAGCGTACTCTGCGAGAAGTTCTGGGCGTTGCTTGCTCCACACCACGTAAGCCGAGGCGATCCACTCATCGAAGTTCGTCCCGGGGTTCGGCGTAAGCTTGTCGCGATAATATGAGCCACCCACTTCCAGCCCGTAGAGCCGGGTCGGTCGGGCAAACAGATTAGCTACCCACGCCCGGTTGTCATTGACATCGCCGCTGTCTCCGGCCCTGCTGAACTTCGAGTTACGACCGTTGCCTAGTCCCAGGTTGTAGCCCAGCCCCAGTCCCCCCGACGGGATGTTCCCTTCGGCTTGTAAGCCCACGAAATGGACAGGAATGAATGTTCCCCCAAACTTGACTATTTGCGGCCGGGCGACGGTCGTCTGCAGCCAGGCCCCATGATGGAAAGCCGTGTTCCAATACCCGATCGGGGTGTGGTATTTGCCAAACGACATCTTGAAGTAGTCGTTGTAGTCGTAGCGAATAATCGTGCGCTCGACATTTACCTCATACGTGTTGGGCTGCGCTGTGAAGCTGAGTTCAGCGAAAGAGCTGACTTTCTGGGACAGGGGCGAAGCAAAGTGCAGCACGAATTGCCCCAGATCGAAACCGCTTACCGAACCTTTTTGGTCTGTTGCCGAAAAGTCTACGTCGCCGAAACCTCTGATTTGCAGTGAAGGATAGTGGATTTGCGCCTCCCGCTCTTCCGTCGCACTGCCCATGTGCTCGGAGTGAGGAGCTGGTGCCGGACCGGCACCAGAGTCCGCCAATTTGATACCGGCTCCGGTCTGCGAACTTGAGTCAGCGGGTAGAGTTGTCGTAGCCTGTTTGCGTTCATGGTCTTCCAGTTCGGCGATCCGTTTCTCCAACTGTTCCATACGGCTTAGCAGATTTTGGATAGATGGTTCAGGTTCGGGTGATTGGGGCGTAGACTGGGCCAACAATGGGCTAGTAACCAACGAGACCAAGAGAAGCGGAAGCGATCGAGAGAGCATGGTGTGACTCCTCAAAAGGGTTGGTTGGGACTGACTTTCTCTGCATTAGACAAGGACCCGACAAACTCGCCCGCTAGTCTAGTCCGCTGGATGTTTTTGTCAAAGCACAGATTCCAGACAAGTACATGTCGCTAGTCTTGTTGATCCACGCCTCACAGGGGAATAGCAGGAAAGGCTGGAGCCGGCCCCGTCTGAGTCAAGTGAATTAATGTCGGTAATCTCTATACGCCGCCAGGGAGCAACGCTTCGACTAACGCCTGCCACTCGGCCTCGAGTGTGGGACGGTGAAACTTGCGCCCAGCGCGCTGGTACCAGTACTCGGCATTGGAGGCCTGACCTTCTTTGCGGTGCAGGTAGGCGTGGATGGCCATGCCGTCCGCAGTCTCCAGCTCATCGACTAACGCGTGAGAGCGGGTCCAGTCTCCTTTTGCATCCCACCACAGCGCCGCAAGCGGGACTGAGAGACCTGTGGGCGGCTCCGCTTGTGCCAGCGATGATGTGAATTCCTTGGGATTCATGTTCGCCTCCTTGTTTTGCCCGCCTCCCTCAGTGGCTAAAGGAGCATTGTTTCGATGTTCCTCGCGGCACGATTAAAGAGGGTGCCGAGAAATCGAATCCGGAACCCCGGGGACTAAAGCCCCATAAGCGCTCAGTTAAGGCCGAGTTCCTTTTCGGGCCGTCAATTCGTCATCCAGAGGAAACAAGCGAACCCGCTGCTGGAATTTCCAACCCGTGGAGGGTTTCAACATTCAGGTGAAGACGTATTTCTCCAAACGGATTACTTCCGTGTTGCCGAAAATTACTCTTCGACCGCGCCGTTGAATGCCTGCGTTGACGGATCTCCATTCCTTCAAGGCTGCACTCAGTCCCGAGACGCCTCGTCACTACCGCGGGACGGCTCACAACTTCCTGGGCTATCTCGGCGGCGATCACCCCGAGGTGAACTCGGGAGCCATCGCAGGCGAGTCCACATCTTCGGTTGGTAGTAGAATAGCTCCCCATCTCCCGTTATGCAGAGAATCGTGCTGGTCTGAGATGCATTCTCGAAATCTGGAGGTAGCAGTGGCACTCACGATCAATTCTCTTTCCAAGACTTATCCAAACGGGGTAAAGGCGCTTAAGAACCTCTCCCTCTCCATCGGCAACAGCATGTTCGGCCTTGTGGGTCCTAACGGCGCCGGCAAGAGTTCGCTGATGCGTACCGTCGCCACCCTCCAGGACCCCGACTCTGGCTCCATCAACCTCGACGGCATCGATGTCCTCCACCAGAAAGACGAGGTCCGCCGCATCCTTGGCTACTTGCCGCAGGAGTTTGGTGTTTACCCCAAGATCTCCGCGCTCGAGATGCTCCACCACCTCGCCATCATGAAGGGCATGACCTCTGCGGGCGAGCGCAAGGAAACCGTGGACGCACTGCTCCAGCAGACGAATCTCTGGGAGGTGCGCAACAAGGCTCTCTCCACTTTTTCCGGCGGCATGAAGCAGCGCTTCGGGATCGCCCAAGCGCTGCTCGGCAATCCCCGCCTCATTATCGTCGATGAGCCCACGGCCGGCCTGGACCCTGCCGAACGCAATCGCTTCCTGAACCTTCTCTCCTCTCTTGGCAGTGATCGTACTGTCATCCTCTCGACCCACATCGTCGATGACGTCCGCCAGCTCTGCCCCCGAATGGCCATTATTGCCCAGGGCGAGCTGCTCCTGGAGGGCGCTCCAAGCGTTGCTCTTGCCGCCCTCAAGGGCAAGATCTGGTCCAAGCTGGTGGCAACCGACGACGAACAGCACTCTCTGGAGACTCAGTTCCACGTCATCTCTACTCACCTGGTGGGTGGACAGCACGAGATACGTGTGTACGCAGACACTTCTCCAGGCGACGGCTTCTGCGCGGTCGATTCCGACCTTGAGGACGTATATTTCCTGAGTCTCTCGCAGCAGGCTAAGGGTCAGCTTCCGAATTAACGCCTCGCACACGGAGGATCTTACATGGCGCTCTTTTGGGAGTTTTTTACTTTCGAGCTCAAGTTCCGCTTCAAGAGCCTGTCCACCTATGTCTACTTCTTAATCTGGTTCACGTTTTCTTTTCTCTCCGTCGCGTCCGAAAGCTTTGGCACGATCGGCAACAGCAGTGGCAAGGTCCTCCTCAATTCTCCTTTTGCCAACACCTTCAATAACTTCGGTGCAGCGCTTTTCGGCATCATTGTCATTGCAGCCATCTTTGGCACTTCCATCCTCCGCGACTTCCAGCGCGACACCTATCAGATCCTGTTTACCCAGCCCATTTCCAAATTCTCCTACCTCGGCGGACGCTGGGCGGGCTCTTTCGTTACCACCGTGTTCGCCTTCTCCGGCATGATGCTCGGCACCTTCCTTGGTACCTTCGCGCCTTGGGCAGACCACACCCGTATCGGTCCCAATCATCTCTGGTCTTACCTGCAGCCATTCCTGTCTGTTCTCGTGGTCCAGATTTTCTTTCTCGGCTCCCTTTTCTTCGCCGTCTCCGCCCTCAGCCGCAAGATCTTCATCGTCTATCTCCAGGGTGTAGCCCTGTTCATGCTCTACGTCATTGGCCTCACGGTCTTCTCCGCCACCCGCTCGCTCGAGCGCTTCTGGTCGGGCATTTTCGATCCCATCGGCCTAGTGCTGTTTGATGACGTCACTCGCTATTGGACAGTCATCGAAAAAAACACCTTGTTCGTGACCTGGTCGCCCGCTCTTTCCGGCGGTGTCTTTCTCTACAACCGCCTGCTCTGGATCTCCGCGGGACTCGTAGCACTGGGGACGGTTTGGGCTCTGTTTCCGATGTCGGTGGAGGCCCTTACCACCCGCTCCCAGGGGCGCCGCGAAAGCGAAGATGCAGGACCTGGCGGAGGCTCTGCCCGTCCGTTCGCGCATCACCGCTGGCCTACCCCTCGCGCATCAAGCCTTTACCCCTGCCACTAGCTTTGCCCAGTACCTCTCTCTATCCCGCCTCCGCCTACGTAATATTCTCCGCGACATTCCGTTCTGGGCGATTGTCGCCCTACTCATCGTCTTCGGCATCAACAATGGACACTTCGCCGGCCGCGTCGCGGAACAGAATGTCTGGCCAGTCACCTACCTCATGGTTCAGGCCGTCGAGGGTAGCGCCCTGCTCTTCCTCTTCATTGTCGCCGCCCTTTATGCCGCAGAACTCCTCTGGCGCGAGCGCGACGCCAACTTCAGCGGTATCCACGACGCTCTACCCATGCGCGAGTCCACAGACTGGCTCTCGCGACTCACGGCTATCATTGTGGTCGAAGCCGCCCTTCTCGCCGTGGCCATGCTCGTCGGCATACTCATGCAGACCATTGCCGGCTACTATCATTACGAACTCCTGCAGTACTTCAAGGAACTTTATCTCGTGACCTTCCCACAGGTCCTGGGCTTCGCACTTTTCGCCCTCTTCATCCAAACCATTGTTTCAAACAAGTTTGTGGGCCACACCATTGTCATTGGGCTTTTCGTGCTGATGCCCATCCTCTACAGCTTCGGATGGGAGAACAGCCTCTACCTCATCGGCCAGACCCCCACCTATACCTACTCCGACATGAACGGCTACGGCCACTTCGTCCCCGCGCTGTTCTGGTCGATCACCTACTGGTTCGCGATCATGGCCGTGCTGGCTGTCATCTCCATCGCCTTGGCGCGGCGCGGAGCGGAGGACTCCCTGCCCGTCCGTGCTCGCCAAGCCCTTCGCCTCGCCCCCCGGCTCGCCCCATTCGCTATTGTTTTTGCCCTCATCGCCGCCGGCGCCGGCTCCTGGTACTTCTACAATGCCCACGTGCTCAACGAATACTTAGACTCCAAGGCGCGACGCGACATTCAGGCCGATTACGAACGCAAGTTCAAACAGTACGAAAACCTCCTCCAGCCCAAGGTCACCGCCGTCGATGCCGCCATCAATATCTACCCTGACCGCCGCTCCTTCGACGGAAACGTCCGCATAACTCTCCAGAACAAGACCAACCAGCCGATCCCGCAGATCCATCTCACCGATCAGAGACAGTCGGTCAGCAAGGTCCGATTCGATCGTCCGTTTCACCTCGTCAGCTCTGCACCACGCGACCTGTACTCCATTTATGCCCTCGAAAAGCCCTTGGCGCCCGGCGAAACTATCACCCTCACCTGCAACGTCGGCCACCAGACCCGGGGCTTCCGCGACGGCAACGAGCCTGCGGAGTTCGCGTACAACGGCACCTTCTTTGACTCGGACTATGTCCCCTATATCGGCTACAACACCAACGTCGAGCTCGACGATCCGCGCCGCCGTCGCGAAGAGCGCCTTCCTGCTCTCGAAGAGATGGCCCACCGCGGTGACCCCGTCCACGCCGTGAACAACGTTTTCTTCCGCGGGGAGTCCGACTGGATCACCTATCACACCGTTGTCAGCACTTCACCGGACCAGGTCGCCATCGCCCCTGGATACCTCCAGCGCGAATGGCAGGCCAATGGCCGCCGCTTCTTCGAATACAGCATGGGCTCCACCCACATACTTGACTTCTTTTCTTACATCTCCGCCCGCTATCAGGTCCGGCACGAGACCTACCACGGGCCCAACGGCGAGGTCGCGCTCGCGGTCTACTACGACCCCGCCCACACCTACGACATCGACGACATGCTGGCCAGCTCCCGTGCCGGCCTCGACTATTATCAACGCATCTATAGCCCCTACCAGTTCTCCCAGTACCGTATCTTCGAGTTTCCCCGCTACCGCAACTTCGCCCAGTCCTTCCCCAACACCATCCCGTACTCTGAAGGTATCGGCTTCATCGGCCGAGTCCTCAAACCGACCGACATCGACTTCACCTACTTCGTCACCGCCCATGAACTCGGCCACCAATGGTGGGCCCACCAGCTCATTGGCGCCGATGCTGAAGGCTCCAACATGATGTCGGAAAGCCTCGCTGAGTACTCCGCCCTGCAGGTCATGGCGCACAAGTACGGCCGCGATCTCATGCATCGCTACCTCCGCCACGAGCTCGATAGCTATCTGCGCGGACGCGCCGGCGAAACCCGCCATGAGCCGCCCCTCGCCTTGGTCCAGCGCGAGCCCTACGTCTGGTACCAGAAAGGCGGCCAGATCCTCTACACCTTGGCCGACTACATCGGCGAAGACAAACTCGATCTCGCGCTCCACAACTTCCTCATGCAGTACCGCTACGCCAACGCCAACAATCAGGTCGACGCCCACGACAATCCCCGCGCCTCCGAGACCATGGACTATCCCTACCCCGATACTCGGATGCTGGTTGATGCCATCCGCGCCCAAACCCCGCCCGAGCTTCAGTACCTGGTCGATGATGGCTTCAACCGAATCGTCCTCTACGACAACAAAGCCGTCTCGGCCACGTCGCAGAAAATGCTCAACGGGAAATATAAGGTCACCCTTGAAGTTCAGGCTCGCAAGGTGCAGGCCGATGGCAACGGCGCGGAAACTCCGGTGCCGCTCGCCGACTACGTTGAGATCGGCGTCTTCAGCGGCAAGAAAGATGCGGAGAAGCCTCTTTATCTCAAGAAGGAAAAACTCACCGACGAACACAAAACATTCGTGATCACCCTGGATGAAGCGCCCACCCTTGCGGGCATCGATCCTTACAATAAGCTGATTGATGGGAACGCCGATGACAACATGATTGATGTCACCAAGCAATGAAACGTAGACTCACTCGTCTGTCGCGGATCGGAGCCATCGCGACCTTCTATAGCCGACATTGTCTGGGTCTGGCTTTGCTTCGCTCTGTAGAGTCAGCATTTGCCAACCGAAAGCCGCGGTTTTCTTCAAGTGCATGCGCATGGTCTTAGGATACCCGGGATGACTTTTCCCGGAGTTTTGGAAATGTCGCCCCTGCCTCATTCGATACAAGCCGCTACAATAGGCGAGGAGATTTTCTATGTCATCCCTTGCCGATAAAACTTGCGTTCCCTGCCGTGACGGTGTGCCTCCGCTGAGGGGCAAGGAACTTGAACAAGTTCTCAAACAACTACCGCAGTGGGCTCACTGGAAAGTGGTCAAGGAGCACCACATTACCCGCGCCTACACCTTTCCTGATTTCAAGCAGGCGCTGGACTTCGTGAACCGCGTGGGGGCGGTGGCCGAAGAACAAGGTCATCATCCCGACATTCTGCTGACATGGGGCAAAGCTGAGATCACGCTGTGGACCCATAAAGTCGACGGACTGACGGAGAGCGACTTGATCATGGCAGCGAAGATCGATCAACTTGCCAACCTGCAGTAGATCGCGATCACCTCTCTGTGTGCCTGCATCATGATCTCGTTTCCACGCCGCCTCGCACCTGCTTGGCGTTTCCTGGACGCATTGCCAAGGCCCACAGGCAAGCCGGAAGCAGCATGACGAATCCGGTACTGGTTGCCACCACGCGAGCGGAGACACCGGCATCGAGAAATCGTCCGCATACGTAAGCGCCAATCGCGATTGTGAGCATGGAGAATCCCAGGTCTGCGGCGAACACTCGCCCGCGGAAGCGGTCGTCGGTGTGCAGTTGCAGCAGGGTGGTCGAAAATACCCAGATGGTCGAGCCTCCCATGTGCGCCACCATCACCCATGCACAGGCAACCCACACGTTGCTGCTGCCGCCAAGCGCGCTGTAACCCACGGCGACGACCAGATAGCCTATGAGAATTCCGAGACGCAGCCGGCGGTCTTCGCGTCCCGCCCAGCGCGCGGAGACCAGCGGCCCGACGAGCGCTCCCAGGCCGCGAGCGCCCAGCAGCAGGCTCATACCCAGCATGGCCCCGCGTTCGGGATCCAGGTTTCGCCAGTGCAAGGGAAAGTAGCGATGTCCCATGACGGTGAAGAGCACCCAACTGGGACCGATCATCAGTTCGCCCGACTTCGCAAACATTGTTGCCATCAACCCACGATGTCCACGAATGTAGCGAATGCCTTCGATCACTGGCGAGTAATCCACCAGATCGCGCGGGCGAAGAGGCATAGCAGATTCCGCATGGGGCTCGTGCAACTTCATTCCTCCGATGAGAATTGCCGAAGCGAGAAACGAGAGCGCGTTGAGGAGGAAGACCGCATCGCGTCCTAACAGAGCCGCGACCAAGCCTCCGACCGAAGCACCAATCAGCAGATTCACAGACCATGTGGCCGAAGACAGAGTATTGGCGAGAAGGACGTCATTCTTCGCCGCGATCGCTGGGATGACCGCATTGCGTGCTGGCTCAAAGAACGCCGCCATGACCGTTTCCGCCACCAGCAGCGGATACACCAGCCACACCATCGATTGCGTGCGCACCAGCAGCATCGCCAGCACAATGACGAAGCGAACCAGGTCGGCGGTGATCATTACATACTTGCGCCGGACGCGATCACTCACCACTCCTGCGGTAGGACCGATGAAGGTTTGCGGCAAGACTTGCAGGACCAGCGCCAGCGCCACCGAACTAGCTCGTCCGGTCAACTGGAGAAGCAAGCTGTAGATGGAGAGCGTGTAAAACCAGTCGCCGATCTCGCTAACAATCTGCGCCGCCCAGAGACGCCGGAAATTGCGGTTGTCGCGCAGCAGGCGCACATAGGAGCCGAACGAGATGGATGGCACTGCCTGCTCGGGTTGCGGTTCCATGCGGAAAGGTGCAACGAAGGCAATACGATAACAGCCGCGGAATGGGCCGATCTAGCAATCTGTCCGCCTATGTTTGCTGTTCAGAAATTGGCCGACCGTGCGGCTATTTGCGGCGAAGATGCAACGGACTGCAGTTGTTTTCATGTATGCCCAACACTTGCTCCAAAGCTGGGGATTTGCACATAGTGCAAGATGCTTAATTACAACGACATAAGCAAATACACTTAATGTCTACCGAAAGTCTATTTTTGGCCACCGTCGTGCACTGTATCGCGTGGAGAATACCTTACCTATGCGCCTGTTCTCGAGACTTCTGGCAACTTCGTTTTCTTTGCTCCTGATCCTTTCAGGAGCGGCCATGGCCGACACCTGCAACAGTTTCGCAACCTACACCTGCGCCATGGGCGTGCATAACGGTGCGTTTATCGGCGGCGCCGGAACGCAGATCGCGGCACCGGGCGATGGACTTCTTCTATCCGGCAACACCTTCACCGTTTCCACCCACAACGGTTCTGGCGGGGCGGACGTAATTATCCTTGCCGCCTCCGCTAACGGAACACCGACGGGCACCCTGGACGGGATCGCCTTCAACAGCTTGAACACGTTCCCGGCAGGCGGCGCCACCGGCGCCATCGTCACTAATTTGCAAACGGCGGGCTTCTGTGGATCGACCTGCAATCTGTCGTTTGCTTACGTCGACCTGGGTAAAGCGTTGCCCGCCGAAGGCAGCATTACCGTTACCGCCAGCGGAGTAGGGGCGGGGACGGCGCTTTACGCCGAAGTGCTGAACAGCAAGGGCCAGATCATCTACATCACTGCGAACTCGGAATCAGGGATTATGGGGGGCCGTAGCAGCGTCGTTCCCGAACCCGGATCACTGATGCTGATGGGAACCGGGCTGCTTGGCTTAGCTGCCCAACTACGGCGCAAGCAGCGCGGTTAGCCAAGTTCACTCTTGTTTTTCTCAGACCCCGGGCGGAAACTTCCGGGGTTTTGTTTTGCTCGCACCACAACCACGCGAGCGGCATTCCGG
>Ga0070697_100001081_pt1 | contig 20597 bp, 12 predicted proteins | sample KBSK1501metaG_FD_65475 | JGI IMG/M metagenome (GOLD analysis project Ga0070697, IMG submission 65475) | Corn, switchgrass and miscanthus rhizosphere microbial communities from Kellogg Biological Station, Michigan, USA - KBS K1-50-1 metaG | ecosystem: Host-associated > Plants > Roots >... | reverse complement strand
TGCGATCTGTCGCTGGTAGACCTTTCGACGGTGTTGGGCCGGATCGACAAAGTTGACGTAGAGCGATATTACGATCCGGATCGCTATCACCTAAAAGGCATCGGGATGTGAACGCGGAGTAAGGAATGGCTGAGATTAAGGAAGACAAGAGCGCGCTACCGAAGACGCTATTGCATGGTCGGGTAGCGATTGTGACTGGCGGCGCACGTGGCATCGGACGCGCCACCGCGCTCCGGTTGGCTGAGGCGGGAGCGGATGTGGTCATCAATTACGTGCAAAACGAAGAGGCTGCGGCAGAGGTCGTTCGTCTCGCACGCGAGTTTGGTGGGCGAGCGTTGGCGTTGCGCGCTGATGTCTCTGACCTGGCCCAGACCGATGCCTTGGTGGAGGCAACGGTAAGACATTTTGGCCACGTCGATCTGCTCGTGGCCAATGCGGGAATCTGGGAAGGGGCGCCCGTCGAAGAACTGTCGGAGTCGCTCTGGGATCGGGTCATCGATGCCAACTTAAAGGGAACCTGGACCGCATGTCGCGCGGTAGTGCCCTTTATGAAAAAGCAGGGAAGCGGCACGATTGTCATAGTCAGTTCAACCGCCGGTCAGCGTGGTGAAGCAGGCTACTCGAACTATGCGGCTTCAAAGGGTGGGCAAATCAGTTTCACCAAATCCCTGGCAGCGGAACTAGCACCGAGCATCCGGGTCAACAGCGTCGCTCCGGGTTGGGTTGATACTGAGTTGAATGATGCGGTGTTCGCTGACGCGCCATTCAAACAGAAGATCGTCGATACTATACCGCTCGGAAGAGTTGCGACGGCTGATGACGTCGCCCTCGCCATTGCCTTTCTCGCTTCAGACTGGGCGGCGAGCATTACTGGGGAAATTCTCAACGTCAACGGGGGTTCGGTACTTTGTGGGTAGTGGATACGAGGCGGTCCCTCATGAGGCGGTGCTGCTTCAACCAGTGTTTCTTAAACCGGCGGCAATACCGTTAATCGTCGCGGCGAGCGCATAGTTCAAATCTTCACTTTCCTCACCAGCTTGCTTGCGGCGCAGCAAAGCAAACTGAATCAAGCTCAATGGATCAACGTAAGGGTTCCGCAATCGAATCGACCGGGCCAGCACTGGGTTTCCACTCAGCAGTTCTTTCTGTCCCGTCACAAGCAAAATCATTCGACTGGTACGATCAAACTCGTCCAAAATCATTTCAAATACGCGCTCGCGCAGGCCAACGTCCGTGACCAGAGCCGCATAGCGATGCGCGATTGTAAGATCAGCTTTTGCCATTCCGATTTCAACGTTTCCGATCAAATCGGAAAAAAAGGGAAACCTCTTTGCCATCTCTTGCAGCAGTCGCTCTCTTTCGGTATCTGTACCGACGAACTGTTCCAGCGCATAGCCCACGCCAAACCATGCCGGTAGCACATGGCGGCTTTGCATCCAGCCAAAAACCCACGGGATGGCGCGCAAGTCGGCCAGTTCTTGCTTCTCGCCTCGCCGCGAAGGACGAGAGCCGATCCGCGCGTGTTCGAGTTCCCGTGCCGGCGTGGCTTCTTCGAAGTAGGTCAGAACGTCCGGGTTTTCAATAATGTGCTCGCGATAGAAACCAAAAGCCTTCTCAGACATTTCTTCCATGGCGGCTTCCCACCGCGCTTCTTCGACTGCTTCCCCTTCTTGATTGGATTTCGCACTGCCAGATCGTGCTATCGCTTCGAGAGAGGCCGCAACCATTAGCTCCAGGTTGCGTTCAGCTAACGCACCGTCGGAGTATTTCCAATAAAGAACCTCGCCCTGCTCTGTGATCTTCAAGGAGCCGGTAAACGCGTTTCTGGGCTGGGCCAAAATCGCGCGGTGCGTTGGGCCACCCCCACGTCCGACTGTTCCGCCGCGCCCGTGAAAAAGTCTCAGCCTGACTCCGCATTCCGCAGCAACAGCGTGCAAGGCTCGGTGCGCTTTATGAATCTCCCATGCGCTGGTCAACATTCCGCCGTCTTTGTTGGAGTCGGAGTAGCCGAGCATCACCTCCTGTTGCCGGTCCCATGAATCAAGCAGGCGGCCATAATCAACCGAAGTCCAGAGTTTCCGACAGATCTCGGGACAGTTGCGCAGATCCTCAATTGACTCGAACAGCGGCACTGGCATTAGTCCGGGGTCCCGCCCGGCCCTGCCATTCGGCGACGCTTCCACTCGCACCCCGCAAAGCTGGGCCAGCCAAATAACCGCGAATACGTCCTCCACTTTGCTTACGCCGCTTATCACGTAGGTGCGAATCGCGTGGGGCGGAAATTCGCGCTTTAGGTCTGCTACAGTGCGGAAGCTTTCGAGCAAGCTACGCGTTTCGTCTGAAGGCGAAGCAGGTAAAGTAATCCGATCAGTCCGACCTGGGTTTTCGCCGCGCGACAATTCAGCAATCGCGCGCTCATGCACTCGCGCGTGCTGCCTGATGTCGAGCGCGTGCAGGTGAAATCCGAAAGTGCTGAGTTGTCTCATTAGTGGGTCGAGCAGCAATTCTGCGATGCGCTCGCCGCCGTTTGCAGCCAGGCTCTGGCGCAGCAGTTTCAAATCATCAGCAAAATCCTTCGCCTCCGGGTAGGCATCGGCATTACGCGGATCATCTCGCGTGGCGCGGAGGCGTTCGAGGACATAATCCAGGTACCTGCGATAGATCTCCTCCGGGGCTCGAGTCTTGTTTCCGGCCGCGACCCACGGCATGCGCTGCGCGTATTGCTCCACAGCTTCGTTCAAAGCTTGAGTGACTGGTACCTGACGTTCCGAGGGACTGAGCCGGTCCATCAGCTCAGTCGACCGGGCAAGGTAGTGATCCAGTATCACCTGCCGCGCCATATGCAGCGCCTCGCGTGTGCTAGTTGCTGTGACGAAGGGATTGCCGTCGCGGTCCCCGCCAATCCATGAACCGAATCGCAGGAAGGTGGGTAATTCATTGGCGGTCAGGTCGCATTCATATTCTTCGCGCAGGGCGTCCGCGAATTCCTCATAGAGGCCGGGCAGCATGTCGATCAAACAACCGGAGTAGTAGTCCAAGCCCATCTTGATCTCATCCCTCACGGTCGGCGGCCGGCGACGAACTTCGTCCGTCTGCCAGAGCGCGGTAATCTCGGCGGCAATAGCGGCTTCGCGCTTGATCGCTTCCGCATCCGTCAGCGGCAAACGATCAAGCAATTCCAGGTTGGCGGCAATCCGCTGTCGCTTAAACAACACCGTGCGGCGAGCTACTTCGGTCGGATGGGCAGTAAAGACCGGAATAACCTCGATTTGGCGGAGCAATTCGAGTGCGGTCTCCAGATTAATTCCCGATTGGCGCAGGCGGCGCAAAGTGCCGCGGATGGAACCTGGTTGTGGCGGGCGCTCGGGCGAGAGTTGGGCAGTCCGGCGACGGCGCTTGCGATGATTCGTTTCTGCGAGATTTGTCAGTTCAAAGTAAATGGCGAACGCCTTAGTCATGCGATAGGCCTCGACCAGTTCCATGTCGGTGACTATCAGCGCGACACGCTCCATCAACTCATGCTCGCGCGCGCCCTTTCCGTCTTGACGTGCATCATGTTCCAACTCACGGTATTCGATGGCAAGCTGTCGAATTTCTTCGACCGCATGGAAAAGGGCCTCCCCCGCTTGTTCTTTCAATACCTCACCCAGCAAACGACCGAGTGAGCGCACATCGCGACGCAGCGGCGCTTCCTTCACATCAGGCTCGTCGCTTGTCAGTTCGACGAGCCGGGTAGCCTCATGTTGGGCGCCCCACAATGGCTTGATTTTGGATGGGCGTGTGCTGTGGCTCATTCGGCCTCTCACAATAGGGTCCTGTCACTTGTGCAGGTCTCAACAATCACAAATTGGCAGGTTAGGAAGGGTGGCTTGCCCCCGCTCCTCCTATGAAGCAGTTCAATCTTCAAGAGCGGGGGCAAGCCCCCTTCCCGACCCTGACACTTTCAAACTTGTGCCTTTTCATTTGTGGTTGAAGGCTCTTTGAACAAAGAATCAGGCGGGGACGCAATGGTGCGCGGCTAAGTATTGAAGCGGTCGCAGTCGATCCGGTACTTCTTAACTTTATAACCAATGATTCTTTCCGTGGTGTCGAGCAACTTCGCTGCCCGCTTACGGCTGCCGCGCGTTGTTTTCAGCGCGTCCATAATGATGTCTCGCTCAAAGGCCTCGACAGTTGATTCGAGCGAGAGCCGCGTCACGGTACCTGAGCCTTCTGCTGTTTGCAGCGTGGGCGGCAGGTGATGGCCGTGAATAACGTTGGTCTCGCAAACCAGCACCGCTCGCTCGATGATATTTTCCAGTTCGCGAACATTTCCGGGCCAATGATAACTGGCCAGCATATCGATAGCCGGAGTGGAGATGCGCTTGATGCTCTTGTGATGTTCGCGCGCGAATTTTTCAAGAAAGTGATCGGCCAGCAACAGCACGTCTGATTTGCGCTCACGCAAGGGAGGCATGAAAATGGCGAAGACGTTAAGGCGATAATATAAGTCTTCGCGAAAAGCACCTTCGACGATTGCCCGCTCCATGTCTTTATTGGTCGCGGCGACGAGACGGACGTTAGCCTTTATCGTTTCAGTTCCTCCGAGCCGCTCAAATTCTCTCTCTTGCAAGACGCGCAGCAACTTGATCTGCGTCGACATGTTCAGGTCGCCAATCTCATCAAGAAAGAGCGTGCCGCCCTCTGCCAATTCAAAGCGGCCCTTCTTGCGTCCTTGAGCTCCGGTAAAGGCGCCCTTCTCGTAACCAAACAACTCGGATTCGATCAAAGTCTCCGGCAGTGCGGCGCAACTAACTTTGATGAACGGTTTGGCCGAACGTAAAGAGTTGTAGTGAATCGCGTGTGCGATTAACTCCTTGCCAGTGCCCGATTCGCCGCGAAGGAGTACGGTCGTATTCGTGCGTGCAACCTGCGTTACCTGTTCATAGACCTGACGCAGGGGACCGGAGTTGCCGATAATGTGACTGAAGTCGTAGCGTTCGCGCAGTTCCTGTCTAAGGTGCGTGTTTTCGTCCACCAGACGCTGTTTGTCTGCTTCGAGCAAATGCCCGACCTTGATCGCTTGCGCGATCATCGTCGCAATGATTGACAGGAAATTAGTGGCGCGTTCGTAATCCCGGTCTGCTTTGTATTTCAAATCGACGCTGAGCACGCCAACCGGCTTTCGGTTGACGAGGACTGGAACAGAGATAAAGCTTAGCTCCTGAGATTTCAAGGCCTTCTTCCTGGCCCCCAGACGATCGAGAAACAAGGGCTCACGACTAATCTGGGGAACGACGACGGGTTTGCCGGTCTGGACGACGCGGCCCGTAATCCCTTCGCCAATTTGATACTTGACCTTACGAGCTCCGTCTTCGTCTAAACCGTGAGATGCGACAACGCGCAATTCATTCGTGTCTTCAGCAAGCAACATCACAAAGCCACGAATCATGCCATGATGGCGATCGAGTATTCCGAGGACGCGAGATATTGCCTCCTTGAGTTCAAAGGTGCCGGCCAGGGTTTGTCCCGTTTCGAGAAATGTCGCCAGCTTTCTTGCTTCAGCTTGCTGAGGTGTCATGTTCTTAGCAGCAGAAATGGGCGATAGCGCTATCGCGGCCTTGCCATAACTTGTATTGCCTGATTGAGAAATTGTTGTAATACCGTCCTTTCAAATACACAAGCCATCGGGGGCACCTGACAGCTGTCTTCAAACTGCCTGATAAGCTTCCCTCTTGTTTGCGATATTGGAGATTGCCTGGACGACCAGCGAACCCATTTCAGAGGTTTTCACGACGCGCTTACCAGTTCCGCGATCGAGATCGGGTGTGCGGTAACCGGCGTCGAGTACCGCGCGGATTGCGACCTCTACCTCTTTTGATTCCTGTTCGAGGTTAGCCGAGTGGCGCAGTAGCAATGCGGCCGAAGCGATCGCGCCGAGCGGATTCGCTAGTCCTTGTCCGGCAATGTTTGGTGCCGAACCATGCACGGGCTCATACATTCCGACTGCGCCGCCGATACTGGCAGAGGCCAGCATACCCAATGAACCAGTAATCACAGCGGCCTCGTCCGAAAGAATGTCGCCGAAAAGATTCTCCGTCAACAGCACATCAAACCTGCGCGGATTCATGATCAAATGCATCGCGCAAGCATCAACATAAAGATGCTCCAGCGTCACCTTCGGATATTCCTCAGCTACATTTGTCACGACCTTGCGCCAAAGTTGCGAGGTCTCCAGCACATTGGCCTTATCAACCGAAGTTACTTTCTGCCGGCGCGCCAGTGCAGCCTTGAATGCCACGTGGGCAATGCGCTCGATTTCAGGAACCGAATAGCGCATGGTATTGAAGGCGCTGGCGGTCTCGGTGTCTGAGACCAGGCCTCGTGGTTGACCAAAATAAAGGCCGCCAAGAAGTTCACGCACAATCAAGATGTCTGCGTCACGAGCTATTTCAGGCCGTAGGGGTGAGCATTCGCTGATGGTTTCATAGGCGACGATAGGGCGCAGATTCGCGAAGGCACCAAGCCCGCTCCTCAACGCTAGCAGTCCAGCTTCCGGGCGCGCTTCAGGAGCGAGTTTGTCGTGCTCAGGCGCGCCGACTGCGCCAAGCAACACTGCATTACTCGCCAGACAAACGTCCAGAGTTGAAGAGGAAAGGGGCTCACCTTCTTGTTTGATCGCGTCGCCGCCCACGGGCCGCGCTTCAAACTCGAACGTGTGACCGTGACGATCCGCGACCGCTTCAAGCACGCGTACAGCCTGAGCAGTAACCTCCGGACCGATCCCATCCCCAGCCAAAACCGCGATTTTTAGTTTCATTACTTGCTGATTAAATCTTGTGATGTGCCCTGATTGCAAACCGATCGAACTGAAGACTGGTTTTCAGATGTCCCCTTATCCCCTTGTGCCCCCAAAGTAACGAACCAGTGCGGATTCAAAACAGATCATCCTAGAAACGAAGAGGAGTCAAGTCAAAATCATAATTTTTATGAAGGGATAAATCTGGGCGGCGCGTGCACCCAAAACATCGCCAAGCCGCTGACCTCCAGGGAATTCGCGCATCGGAAGACTGTAGTAACTTACTTGCGCCGGGATGGCGTTTTGGTTGGTGGGGTCTTCGCCGGCAGGTTCCTGGGTGCTGTCTGAGATTGTAGCGAGGGTGAATCCGTGGCTCGTTGGCGCAGCACTTCGAGGAAAGCTGCGGCGGCGTGCGAAAGTGTAATGTTGCGGCGGTGTGTAACCCAGAGCGTTCTGAAGTAGCTTAACTCCGGAACCGGAACGGTTGCGAGCGTACCTCGCTCCAGCTCTTCGGCTACACACATGCGCGGTACGAAGGCAAGGCCTATCTTGAGTTGAACAAAACGCTTGATGGTCTCCACTGTCGCCAGCTCGAGCGTGATGTTCAGTGGTGTATGGTGTTGCTCAAAGGCTTCCACAACCTTGTACCTGGAGGCAGTTTTGACGTTATGCGCTACAAACGATTGCTCTCCAAGTTCTTCAATCTTCAACGACTCGCGCTTTGCGAGCGGATCGTCCGGGCTCATGATCAGCACTAATTCATCTTGCAGTATGGGGAAGGATTCGAGGTCGCTGTCTACAGGTCCGAAAGCGAGCAGCGCGAAGTCCACACTCCGATCCAGTACCTCACGCGGCAGACGTTCAGACACCTGTCGGAAGATTTCAACTTTTACGTTCGGATGCTGCTCCCGATACTCCAGGATGAGATGCGGCAGTATATAGAGCGACGTGCTTTCGTTGGCACCAATTCGCACGCGACCACGCTCCAGGGAACGGAGTTCAGAGACTACGTTCTTGGCGTGGTCGCGCAATGACAGGATTCGCTTGGCGTAATCATAGACAAGCTCGCCGGCGTCTGTGAGAGTTGGGGTTTTTTGCGATCGGTCAAAGAGCGGCGCACCAATCTCCTCCTCAAGGCGCCGGATGGCGATGCTTACCGCAGGCTGAGTGCGGAATACCCGCACCGCCGCTTTCGAGAAGCTGCCCTCCTCAACGACCATTAGGAAAAACTCGAGCTGGGTCAGTTCCATGGCCGGCCGTCAACCCTCCGGGAGCGGATACTAACATAGCCGTATCCATTTGCGGATGAGAAGAGCAGCCCAGTTTAATCCAGCGGAAACGAAGTGAGATCGTGGGGCGCAAGAAGGGATCCGATTGAAGAGAGAGTCCCGAGCCTAACAAATTTGTCTGCGAGCAACTCGTTGCTGACAACATTGTAGGAAACGCGGTTACGAGTTGGCTCGCGGGTGTGTTCGCTTAGCCTGAGCATGGACAGGAGTTCGGGTAATGAAAACCCCTAATTGATCCTCTACTCGAATCAGCAAACGCTCGCTGCCTCTCAACCCCGCTCACACAAGACGCCTTCTCCCTGGGAAGTCAACGCTAGTTGTTAGGGCAACTTGCCGGAGTTTCCCTGCGAATCACCTCAGTGATTGAATCAGACACTTAACCAGAGACATTTTTGTTGTCGTCATTAAGATGTCTGACAAAAATGTTCTTCTTCAGCTCGCCCTTTCAGTTCCTTCGAAGTAGTAAAGCTGCCAATCGAGACCCAGTTTCGGGCAAAACAGAGTGCAATTCATAGTCTTGTGCTTTGCTTCGGGGGTTTGCTCGGACACTTATGCCTATGGCACGAAGGTTGTTAACGTGCGGGACGAAGAGTATCCCAGTCGGTGTTCCTTCTCGACTACCGTCGCGATTTGGCGCGAGTCGTTGTGAAAGTACTGCCATTTTGCTGCAAGAGGAGATAAGAATGATCAGAGAACGAATTGCTAAGCCGTCATGTAAACACATTGGCCGCGACTTATCCCTTGCCCGTTTCGCAAGAGCATGTCGCGCCTTCCACCCTGGCCCCCGAATGATCTCTCTGTTTGTGCTGCTGGTAGTGATGGCGCTGCCCATTGTCGCGCTCGCAGGCGATCCGACCGGGGCTGCCACTGGTGACGCTTCGGCCATCTCCGCAGCTAAGCCGGGCGAACCGACGATTCAGGAACTGTCAGCCACTGTGGGCCACACGGTAATTTCGATCAATTTTGTATGGACCCTTGTGGCTTGTTTCCTGGTCATGTTCATGCAGGCTGGGTTCGCGTTGGCGGAAACCGGTTTCACGCGTGCCAAGAATGCCGCGCACACCATGGCGATGAACTTCATGTGCTACCCGCTCGGGATGCTCGGCTTTTGGATATGCGGATTCGCGCTGATGATGGGCGGAGTCGGAGCGGTCTCGGCACTGGGAGGTACTGGACCTCTCACCTCGGCGTTTTCGGTCAATATCGGCGGGCACGCCTTAAATATCTTCGGTCACAAGGGACTCTTCCTGAGTGGCGACTCCTACGACGTAGGTGTTTTCTCGCTCTTCATGTTCGCGATGGTCTTCATGGACACAGCGGTGACCATTCCTACGGGCGCGCTGGCCGAGCGCTGGAAGTGGGGTTCGTTTGTTTTCTTCTGTTTCTTCATGTCGATGTGGGCATATCCAATCTTCGGCAACTGGGTATGGGGCGGAGGTTGGTTATCGCAATTGGGTAGCCAGTTCGGTTTGGGCCACGGACATGTGGACTTCGCCGGCTCCTCGGTCGTTCATATGGTAGGTGGTGTGGCGGCTCTCGTGGGAGCAATTATCGTCGGTCCGCGCATCGGGAAATACGGTAAAGACGGTAAAGTCAATGCGATTCCCGGCCATCACATGCCAATGGCGATCCTCGGTGTGTTCATTCTTGCGTTTGGCTGGTTCGGTTTCAACGCCGGCTCATCCCTCTCCGGAAACGACCTCCGCATTTCAGTCATCGCGGTTAATACGATGTTGGCTTCGGCGGGCGGTGCGTTCTCCGCAATGCTGGTGGCAAAGAAGTGGTTCGGCAAACCGGATCTCGGTCTGATGGCTAACGGGATGCTCGCTGGACTCGTGGCCATTACAGCTCCCTGCGCGTTTGTTACCAGCGTCGGCGCTGTCGCGATCGGATTGATCTCCGGGGTGCTGCTGGTTGCGAGCGTCTATTTCGTTGAGCATAAATTGAAGATTGATGATCCGGTTGGCGCCATAAGCGTGCATGGTGTTAATGGCGCTTTCGGCGTGCTGTCGGTTGGACTCTTCGCCGATGGCACCTACGGCGCCGGTCTTAACGGCGTGGCAACTCCTGTGATTGGGTTGCTCTACGGCGGCGGCTTCAGCCAGCTCATCGCACAGGTGATCGGCACCGCTACCTGCTTTATTTTCGTCGGCGCGTCCTTCTACGTTTACTTCAAACTGGCAGACAAGATCCTGGGGAATCGCGTCTCTGCGGAGGAGGAGATTGAAGGACTCGATTTAGGCGAGGTAGGCGTACTTGCCTATCCGGACTTCACTCTCCGTCCGAGCACAGGGCTCGGAGGTGTACTTGAAGTCAATGCCGCTGAAGCAGTGGCGTTGGAAGAAAGGCTTCCGGCGAAGGCGCAAACAAGCATGGCTTAAGGGGGGCGGAGAGTGAGGCTCGAGCTTAGCCTGCTCACCTTGTTCGAAAATGGCTTACCTGGGTCTGGCTTCGGGCTGGAGCAGGTAAGCCTTTGAACATTCGCCAAGCCATTACATCCTGGTGTTTCCAACCTTTCCGTTGATACTTAACCATCCGGTTTTCAAGCCAGTCCTATGAGACGAGCCTTTCTTCTGAGCTTATGTGTGGGCGGCGCCGCGCTGTTGTTTCCGCCGCTGCTGCTGGCAAATAAGGGAACCACCGAGGCCGCAACTTCGACTCAGCACGGGCTCGAGCCGTTGGTATTGGTTGGGATTGCAGCGATCCTGATTGTCGCCAAGCTCTGTGGAGAGCTCTTCGAGAGAATCGGACAACCGGCTGTGCTGGGCGAACTGCTCGGCGGGATAATCGTGGGTAATTTGACGCTAGTTGGTTTCAGCGGAGCGGAGCTCTTGAGAACCAACGAAGTGATCGGCGCCCTCGCTCAGATCGGCGTGATCATTCTGTTATTTGAAGTTGGCCTTGAATCAAATATCGCCGAGATGATGGAGGTTGGTTGGTCCTCTCTTGCCGTGGCCGTTGCTGGAGTCATCGCTCCATTCTTCTTAGGCTGGGGAGTTGCTGCTTACTTTCTACAGGACGGCGCACGGCTTGAGCACATTTTTGTCGGTGCGACGCTGTGCGCTACTAGTGTTGGCATCACAGCGCGCGTCTTGAAAGACTCGGGTCAATTGGCCAGACGGGAAGCCAGGATCATTCTAGGTGCAGCCGTCATTGATGACGTACTGGGACTGTTGATTCTTGCTGTGATTGCGGGCGCGATCAAGGGAGCGCAAAGCGGCGTCTCCCTGGCTGTGGTCGATGTCGCGATCATCGCGGCCAAGTCGATCTGCTTTCTGGTCGCTGCTATTGCTCTGGGACACTACGTAGTGCCGCGTGTGTTCCACCGAGCCGGCCGCCTACAAGGAAACGGAGTCCTGCTGGCGATGGCGATTTCGTTCTGCTTTTTACTGGCCTGGGTGGCTTCCTGGGTGGGCCTCGCGCCCATTGTCGGAGCGTTCGCCGCTGGCCTGGTGCTTGATGAGGCGCATTTCGAATCGTTTCGCAGCCGAGAGGAGCTAAGGCTCGAACAATTGCTGGCACCGGTCAGCTCGCTGCTGGTTCCCGTCTTCTTTGTGCTTATGGGACTTCAGGTCGATCTGAGAACGTTTGCGAAACCGGAGTTACTACTCTACGCGAGTGCGCTGACGGCGGCGGCGATCGTGGGTAAGCAAGTTTGCGCACTGGCAGTGTTCGAGCGGCACATTAATCGGCTGGCGATCGGCATTGGCATGATTCCCCGTGGCGAGGTAGGACTAATCCTGGCAGGTATAGGAGCGACGCTAACTTTGCCAAACGCACAAGGACTGATCGAGCCCGTTATCGGTCCGGCCACCTTTGGCGCAGTCGTGACAATGGTGATGGCGACTACTCTCATCACGCCTCCTTTGCTTAAGTGGTCTCTTGAATCGCGACCCGCTCCCAAGCCACGCGACGTTGAGATACTGCAAAAGACCCGCGCGGGGCAAATACCGTAACGCTCGGGTGGTGTCCCAAACGTGACTAAATTTGTAGCGGCGTCGTTCTAGAATTGGTGGAGAAAGAGGCGCCCACAGGAACGCCTCCATAGCATAAAGACACTGCTTACGGTCGGCCTATAGCGCTGCTTCGCCACGCTCTCCGGTGCGGATGCGAATCACATCGTCCAGCGGCACGACGAAGATTTTCCCATCGCCAAATTTACCTGTCCGGGCAGTTTTGATGATTGTCTCAATAGTCGCCTCCTCGAGTTCATCTTGTACGACCACTTCAATCTTGATTTTAGGGATAAATTCGATCTGATATTCGGTGCCGCGGTAAGTCTCGGTATGACCACGCTGCCGCCCATAACCTTGCACCTCGCTGATGGTCATTCCAACCACCTCTACTTCCTGGAGTGCAGTCCTGACAGCATCCAGGAGGTGCGGGCGGATAATCGCTTCAACCTTTTTCATTTAGAGTCTCCTTACGGTTTGTATGTTCGGGACGAAGTAACTCCATGGGCCCCGCTACTGGCCTTAACGGGATTTCGCCGGAAAGCATCTGGGCGAGCGCGATCTGGACGGATTGCATGCTGGATTGTGAGAGCTTCATTCCGTCCCCATCCGTGACGTAGAAAACATCCAGGGCGTCACTTTTTTCAGTCGCTATTTTGGCGCAAACAATGTCCAGCCCCAGAGCCGCAAGGGCACTCGCGATCTTGTACGCCAACCCCGGCTCATCCACAGCGCGAACTTCGATCATGGTGGATGATTGTGATGCCTCATTGTCACATCCGACCTGCGGTAGATTTCGCATACCAGCAATGCCAACGGCATTTCGCTTTCGTGGGGCATTTCTGGTTCGCCAGCGTTCGACCAGGGCAGCGATATCCGATTCACCCGCGATGGCTTTGCGCAGCGAACGCTCGATAGCCGGATATCGCTGCATGTCTATGGCATGTTGGGTGGACGCTTCGCGCAGCATGAAAACATCGAGGGCAATGCCGTCCTCGCGAGTGTTGAGCTCCGCGCTCAGAATCTCGATTCCGTGCGCGGCAAGGGCTCCGGCTATGTCAGCGCACAGAGCGTGGCGATCCCTGGTGCAAACAGTTAACTCAGTAGACTCTCGGCCGTAGCGTATCCAGCGTCGCACGAAAATATCCGACCGGAGTTCTTTGATTAACTGAAGATGAATTGCCGCGGCCGCAGGTCGCGTGACCCGAACATATCGGTCCGGCAGCAAGGCGACGTGACGCTCAACCTCACTCAAGGCGAGCGATCCTTCCAGGGCCCTGACCACCTGTTCCTTGAATCGTGCGGTGGTTTCTTTTTCGTCAGGCGGTGCATCGGTACCCGTCAATACGGTCCTGGTGCGCCGGTAGAGTTCCCACAAAAGTGTGCTCTTCCATTCACTCCAGACGCCGGGAGCGACAGCGTTCAGGTCTGCGTACGTTAAAAGCAATAGCGTGTTGAGCGCGTCCAGTGTTCCCATTCGAGCAGCGAAATCCGTTACCACCTGCGGTTCGTTTAGATCGCGCCGCTGGGCCAGTTGGGCCATAGCCACGTGTTGCTTAACCATTAGGACCACCTTGGCCAAATCGAACTGCCCGAGCCCAAGCCGTTTGCAAATGCGCTCGGCTATTTTGGCTCCGCGCGGGATATGGCCGCGTCCTCGCCCCTTGCCGATGTCGTGCAACAGTATGGATAGGTAAAGGAGGGCTGGATTTTCGATCTCATCAAAGATGCTGCGCAAATGCGAGCGCTGTTTATCCTGGCTGGCATACAGCTCGTCGAGCGCCTCGAGAGCTTTTAGGGTGTGTTCATCTACGCTGTAGTGATGATAGAGATCGTGTTGGATGAGCAGGCTAATGCGGGCAAACTCCGGAATAAAACGGGCGAGGAACCCAACCTCATGCATTAATCGCAACACATAGCCGGCGCGCCCTCGTCTCCCCAGGAGTTTCATGAAGGACTGCGAGGCTTCGGTGGAACTGCGGAAGTTTTGGTCCAATGCCGGCAGACTTTCACGCATGGCATCGCGCAAACTCTGACTCAAGGTCGCATCCGCAGCCTGCGCTAAAGCGAACGCATCAAAGAGCAGCATTGGTTTGCTGGTTAGAAGTGCGGCTTCGCCTTCCAGTCTCACTCGCCCGTCGCTGAGTGAGAAGGGCTCGCCAGAGGCGCGTGAAAGTCTCCGGCCCCACCTGCGGTTTGGCTTCCTTTCGGACTCGGAAGCGCGCGCGATGAGTGTTTCACTCAACAGGTTTAACTCGCGCGCATGGTGATAGTAGTCGCGCATGAATCTTTCGGAAGCGAGCAGATAAGCGCCAACCTTATAGCCAAACTCGCGAGCGAGGGTAGTTTGCAGGTCGAGCGCAAGCCGCTCGGTCTTTCGGCCGGTCGACAGATGAGCGGCATAGCGCACTCTCCAGAGGAAGTTTGCTGCCCGCGCCGCCGTTCTTCGTTCGGCTTCCGAAATGACTTCATGGTCGCGCAATTCCTCCAGGGTGCGGCATCCGTACCGCGCGTAGCCGACCCAGAGCGCCGTATGAAGATCGCGCATGCCGCCGGGGCTCTCCTTGATGTTTGGCTCCTGGAGGCACACGGCAGCGCCGAATTTCGCGTACCTCGCAGCACGCTCGCGCAGGATGGCCGCGAAGTAGGCATCTCCACGCTTGCGACGATCTTTTTCCAGCAACCGCAAAAGGGAATCGTAAATGGTTGCATTGCCGGCCAGCAGGCGAGTGCTGACCAACGCGGTCTGTAAATGGGGATCAGCACGAGCTGCTGTCACACAGTCGTTCACACTACGAAAACTCGTGCCGACCGTTATGCCTGCGTCCCAAAGAAGTCGCAGGATGTGCTCCACCAGGCGTCGCGTTTGTAGCGCTCGATGATTTGGATGGAGAAACACGATATCAAGATCTGAGTAGGGAGCCAGCTCGCCGCGACCATAACCGCCCAGAGCTACCACGGCAGCTACGTGTTGTGTCTTGTCGGCGGAACCATCAATGTCACCCAAAACGGCTGCGGCTTGATAGGCGCGTTCCACCACTAAGTCGAGAACAGAACTGCGAGCCGCCGCCGTCTGACTTCCTGGAGCTCCGCAGCGATGCGCAATCTTCAAGCGCTTATCTTCAATCTTTAGAAAGGTCTTTAACTCCCGCGAGATTGCCGTCGCATCGCCGAGCGGGCGGTTGACTGAGAAGCGCTCCTCAGCGTGCGACAGGGCCTTCTCGCTATGGGTCCGCCAGCGCGGAGCTGATGGTGTTAGGATTTGGCTTGTCACCATGGCTTTCTTAAAAAGGGCAAAGTCCAACGTCTTCAGCGATGTTTCCTAGCCTGTCTCATCCTGATGATCGGACTTCATGAGGAGCAAGCCCTATACCGGAGGACAACCCCTCGACGTAAACTGGAAAAGAATCTTCTCCTAAACATTTCAAGTGGCGCCCAGTCTGAGAGCCAGGAATGAGCGCAACGGTTTTGTTATTGCTCTCCCTTGTGGCTACAAACATGTCGCCCCCTCAGACATTCGACAGTCTGCTCCTCAGGCTCGTCAAATGCTTTAACTGATATTGTGTCTCTCCGCACTGCAGACGTTCGAATCGAGAATCAAACAGAACAAAGCACATCGTTAGCGAAACGAAGACTCGCCGCATGGATCGACACATAGTTCACGGCATTATGAGCGACAAATTTGTAGCTGCCATCGCTAACACTAACGAAAATGTTATCCGATCATCGCCTGCGCCGCCCGGAAAATCCTTCTAACAACCCGCGAATCTTCAAACAAGTTCACCGTATCACTAGTTCATCAGTGTCTCGGGGTGTTGGCATAAGACTTGTCATAAGAGCTAGCGAAATCTCGAGATGCAAACAAACCTGCTCTGCTGACTCTGTGAATCTTCATGAGCAGCACTGGCGGGAAGGTCCAGCAGGAATCAAGCGGTAATAACGGCAAGGCGTCTTGCCGGATTAGCTAAGAAACAAGTATGGCCCGCCCGTCTTGGCTTTAGGAGGCGCAAGGACGGACAGGCCACTAACATCGTCCGTTGAGAGACGATATGGAGACAAATTACAGCAATGTGCAAACCAAAATCAATCGTCGGAACCATCGCCGCCTTGAGTGCGACGGTGTTGTTGATGTTGTTACCAAATTCTGTAGCGGTCGCTCAGTCAACTCTCTTTAATGTCCCTTCGACCGACGTGGTAGCGAAGAAAAAAGTCTACCTGGAATTTGATTTCCTCTCGCATTTCGAGAGTCATGCGGACGGCGGCTTCCAGATTTATGCGCCGCGGGCCGTTTTCGGAATCGGCAAAGGTGTTGAAGTTGGCCTCAACGTTACGGCTGTCGACGCCTTTGCGCCCGACCAGCCGATCTACATTTCGCCAAACGCCAAGTGGCAGTTTTACAACAACGAAGAGAAGGGAGTCGCAATATCGGCTGGTGGCCTGCTTTACACACCGATCGCACACCGCGCCGGAGCCGACACTTTCGGCTTTGTCTACTCTGTGGTGAGCAAGAAAGTGAAATCCGATTATGGTCCCCGGCTCACGGGCGGCGGCTACGCCCTTCCAGGTCTGGCAGACGGGGCGGGAACAAAAGGTGGAGCGATTGTGGGCTATGAGCAGCCGCTCGCGAAGAAAGTGACTTTCGTCACCGACTGGTTCAGCGGCAAGAACGCCTTCGGCTACGTGACACCCGGGTTTTCATTCACCTTGCCCAAAAGCAGTCTGCTCAATGTTGGTTACAGCATCGGCAACCGTGGACGGGGAAATAATGCCCTTTTCGTTTACTACGGAATCACATTTTAGGGGTGGGCGAGTAGATCCCCTCGGAAAGATGTTTATTCGCATGCTGCGGACCCATGAGGTCAGTACCACCATGCGGTAGCGGGTGGGTCCGTTTCGTAGACGCTCTTTGCCACGTAGTCTTTTGCAACAGCGAAACCCACCCGCTACCGCGTGGTGGTACTGACCTCATGGGTCCGCGGAAGCAGTTCGTGTAATTCGAAATCTAATCACCAAAGGAGCACTTAAGATGAGCGTCAAAGATGTATTGAAGTTTGCAAAGGATGAGCAGGCCGCGTACGTCAACGTGCGCTTCACCGATCTGGTTGGCGCCTGGCATCACCTGACTTTTCCTATTGAGGAACTTAGCGAGAGTTCATTCGAAGATGGCTTCGGTTTCGACGGTTCATCGTTGCGTGGCTGGGCTTCGATTCATGAGTCAGACATGCTCCTGGTTCCAGACCCATCGCGCTATTGGCTGGATGCATTCATGGGTGAGAAGACCTTGTGTCTTATCGCCGACGTCATTGATCCGATCACGAAAGAAGGCTACTGGCTTGATCCGCGCGGAGTCGGCCGACGGGCGGAGAACTACCTTAAGTTCACCGGCATCGCGGACACGGTCTATTTTGGGCCCGAGGCGGAGTTTTTTGTCTTTAACGAGGTGCACTTTCACAACGATGGGCACACTGCCGGTTACTCACTGGATAGCCCCGAGGCAATCTGGAATACCAATGGGCAAAACGGAAATGGCAACAAGGGATATCACATTCGAAACAAAGAGGGCTACGTACCGCTGCCGCCGCTCGATACGCTCCAGGATTTTCGCGGCGAAGTCGCTTCGGAACTTAAGAAGGTTGGGATCCAGGTCGAGTGTCATCACCATGAGGTAGCCACAGCCGGCCAGTGTGAAATCGATTTTCGTTACTCGACGCTGATTGGAACCGCTGACAACCTGCAACTTTTCAAGTACACGGTTCGCAACGTGGCGCAAAAACAAGGTAAGGGTGCCACCTTCATGCCCAAACCGCTCTTCGGCGACAACGGCAGCGGGATGCACTGCCATCAATCGCTTTGGAAAGGCGATAAGCCGCTCTTCGCCGGCGATGGTTACGCAGGGCTATCAGAGATGGCGCTCTTCTACATCGGCGGGCTGCTCAAACATGCCGCGTCCATCATTGCCTTTGCCGCTCCAACTACCAACAGTTATAAGCGCCTCGTGCCCGGCTTTGAAGCCCCGGTTAATCTCGCCTACTCAGCACGCAACCGATCAGCGGCCATACGTATTCCCATGTTCTCGACGAGTCCAAAACTAAAACGACTGGAATTTCGACCGCCTGACCCATCCTGCAACGCTTATCTCGCTTTCTCAGCGATGCTGCTCGCGGGTCTCGACGGCATTCAGAACCGTATCGATCCAGGAGAACCGCTGGATAAGGACATCTATGATCTCTCGCCCGAACAGTTGAAGAATGTACCCAGCCTACCGGGCTCGCTCGACGAAGCCCTTGATGCCCTCGAGGCCGACAACGAGTTTCTGCTGAAAGGCGATGTCTTTACGCCGCAGTTAATAGACCGTTGGATTGGTTACAAACGTGAGAAGGAGATTCAACCATTGAGAATGCGGCCGCATCCGCTCGAGTTCAGTATGTACTTCGACATTTAGATAGCCGGGAGCAGAAGGCGGGAGCAGGAGGTAGGCGCAGGAGGCGCGATCAAGTGGTCAACCGTGGATTTGGAATAGGGAACCGCCAGTACCCTTGTCCTCTGTAACAATCGGTCGGCTCCTGCCGTCTGCTCCTGCCGTCTGCTCCTGCTCGTGGGCTCGCCAGCGCGAGATTTATGAGCCTCTAAAAATTATCAATTATGCAAACTGTTGAGGAAAGGGGTAGATTGCTAGCGCGCTTAGCTCGCCTCTGTCACCACCAACGTGGTTGACGGTCATAGGTTTAGCGGGGGGTTGGCGGGCCAGTGGCGCCCGGAAGATGCGTATGACGAATTCAGCGAAACAAACAATGTTGGCGGAAGAGTCGCTCAGGTTAGCTGGTGCTGTGGTGAATTCGCCCGGCGCGATTCGGGACCTTGCGACCGCCACTTTACTTATTTCCATTTCACTAGTCGTAACAAAGGACAGCTCGTAGTGGCCTGTTGCCGACACTTGGAACTTTTGCACAGGCCATCAACGAACCGGTTGATGGCCTTCTTGCATTCAGAGCCTTGGCTGTAAGGCAAACTGTTAGTTTGCGGTAGACACCAGGGCAGTCAAAGTCAGACGCAAACTAACAGTTTGCGATACATGGGACCTGAAATGACCGACTTAGTCCCGCCCAAGAAGCAGGGGTTATATGATCCGTGCTACGAGCACGACGCTTGTGGTACGGGTTTCGTTGTCGACATCAAGGGCCGCAAGTCACACGACATCATCCAGAAGGCTATTCAGGTACTCCTCAGCCTCGAGCATCGCGGCGCCTGCGGTAGTGAGAAAAACACCGGCGACGGAGCCGGCATCCTCGTCCAGATTCCGCATGCGTTTCTTGCTGACGAATGCGCAAAGCTGAAGATTGCACTGCCTGCGCCTGGCCGGTACGCCGTCGGGATGGTGTTTCTGCCAACAGAGGACGAAAGCCGCGCGGAATGCGAGAAGTTATTTGAAGAGATTGCCGAAGAAGAAGGGCAATCTGTGCTGGGTTGGCGCACCGTGCCGACGGACAACTCCTCTCTTGGCTTGACCGCGAAGGCCTCGGAACCGGTTATTCGGCAGATCTTTATCGAAAAAGGGCGTGGGAAAGCGACTTCTGACGATCTCGGCTTCGAGCGAAAGCTGTGCGTGATTCGCAAGCGCATCAGCAAAGCAGCCAAGCGCGGCATTCATGAGCGCGGCATGTTCTACATTTCCAGTCTCTCCTGCCGCACGATCGTCTACAAGGGAATGTTGACCGCTGAACAGCTCTCGCTCTTTTATGCTGACTTGCGGGAGCATTTCTTCGAGTCAGCATTGGCCCTGGTCCACTCGCGCTTCAGCACTAATACATTTCCCAGTTGGGCACGTGCCCATCCCTATCGCTACATCGCTCACAACGGCGAGATCAATACCTTGCGCGGCAACATCAACTGGATGCGCGCTCGCGAAAGCAAGTTTGAGTCGAGGTTTTTCGGTCCGGAGATCCACAAGATTCTTCCGGTCATCGACACCGATGGCAGCGACTCAGCCATGTTTGATAACGCTCTGGAAATGCTGACGCTCACCGGTCGCTCCCTGCCACACGCGATGATGATGATGATTCCGGAGCCGTGGGGAGACCATGAGTCGCTCCGCGGATCGATGAGCGCAGAGAAGCGAGCGTTCTACGAGTATCACTCTTTCCTGATGGAGCCGTGGGATGGACCGGCGTCCATTGCATTTACCGATGGAATCAACATTGGAGCCGTGCTGGATCGTAATGGGTTGCGGCCGTCGCGATACTACGTAACGAAGGATGGTCTGGTAGTGATGGCCTCCGAAGTGGGCGTGTTGGATATTCCTCCTGACAACGTCCTGTCAAAAGGCCGCCTGCAACCAGGGCGTATGTTTCTGGTCGATACCGAAGCAGGCCGAATTGTGGACGACGATGAACTGAAGCTCGGGATTGCGACTGAGCATCCCTACGAACAATGGGTTAAAGACAACGTTGTCAGATTGGAAGAACTTCCGAGTCCGCCTCTACCGCCTGACCCCGATCACCTGACCGTGCTGCAACGCCAGCAAGCTTTCGGTTACACAAATGAAGAACTCAAACTTCTCATGGCGCCGATGGCCACCGA
>Ga0070697_100001080_pt1 | contig 20598 bp, 19 predicted proteins | sample KBSK1501metaG_FD_65475 | JGI IMG/M metagenome (GOLD analysis project Ga0070697, IMG submission 65475) | Corn, switchgrass and miscanthus rhizosphere microbial communities from Kellogg Biological Station, Michigan, USA - KBS K1-50-1 metaG | ecosystem: Host-associated > Plants > Roots >... | reverse complement strand
ATCGACGCCGACGGGATGGGACGAGCCTTCCCTGAGCTCCAGATGGAAACATTTCACGTCTATGGAGTGCCTGGCACTCCGATGGCGATCACCAACGAATTCGGCGACACCACCATCCTCACCGCGCACGACAACAAGGCGATGGAGTGGCTGGCGCGCGGCATCACGATCCGCATGGGTGGCGCTTCTTACATCGCCGAATACAGCATGGACGGCGCCACCGCGAAGCGCACCTCGATCCACGGCACCATCAGCCTCGGCATCCGCATCGGTCGTTGCTTGCGCGAGGCGAGAGAGAGTCACCAGGACCCGTTCCAGTCGCTGATCGAGATGCTCAAGGACACGCCTTATCGATATGGCCGGGTCATTTTCGAAGGCAAGGTCGCAGACATCTTCAGGCGCACGACCGAAGGCTTTGCCAAGGGCCACGCGACGATCGAATCGGACGGCGATGGCCCGCCCCTCGACCTGAACTTTCAAAACGAGCACCTGATCGCAAGAGTCGACGGTCAGGTCCGCGGCATCGTGCCCGACCTGATCTGCATCCTCGAGGCGGAGACCGCCGAGCCAATCACCACCGAGGGCATCCGGTACGGGCAGCGAGTGAAGGTGATGGTCGTGTCAACGCCCGACATCATGCGCACGCCGGCGGCCCTTGATGTGTTCGGGCCGCGGGCCTTCGGACTCGACCACGACTTCACCCCGATAGAGGAACTGAGCTGAGGAGGCGGGCATGGACGTCCTGGAATCGATTCGCAAACGCCGGTTCCACCGCTCGTTCACAGGCGAGCCCGTGGACGAGGAATCTCTCGCCAGGTTGGTGTGGGCGGCGGGCCGCGCGCCGATGGGAGGCAACGAGCTGGTTCGGCGCATCGTCGTGGTGACAGATCCAGGCGTCATGCGGACCGTGCGCCAGGTGACGCCCAGCTTCCTGGCCAATTCGCCCGCAGTCATCGTCATCTGCACCGACCTGGAGCGGGCGGAGGCATCGATGGGTGTCCAGGGACGCGATGTCCTGTCACTGGTGGACGCGGGCGCGGCGGCGGAGAACGTCGCCCTCGTCGCGGTGGCTCTGGGGCTGGCGGCGTGCTTCGTCCGCAGCTCCAACGACGCCGCGCTTCAGGAAGTGCTGAGCCTTCCACGACATGTCCGCCCAGACATTCTCATTGCGATCGGTCACGCATCGACTGCGCCGACAGCCGCCATGAAAAATCCGCCCCCGGTCGTCTATCGAGACGTCTTCGGCAAGGTCTGGAACGCTCCGACCCTTCAGCCGCCTACAACGCGACAGACGCAGCCGGCTGATGTGTTCGTGAATGCCCTCTACCTGGTCGCCAGTGCACGCGACTGCATCGACGAACCTCTCATCTACGGACCGTTTCGGATGGTCGAGGGGGTGAGCCGGATGCTGGAAGGCGCCCGCGCCGACGCCTTCCTGGCGCGCATGAAGGCCGAAATCGACCGGCAGAAATACAACGTCATGGCGGATCGTGTGGCTTTCGCGAGCTGGCTTGATGAGCTGCTGCGCGACTTCGCCGCTGAGGCGAAACGGCGCAACGCGCCAGCATCCGCGGTTGCCCTTGCGGCTGTCGATGGACGAGGTCGGTGATGCCGATACGAATGGCGACCGATATCGGCGGGACATTCACGGACCTCGTCGCGCTGGACGAAGAGAGCGGGAAGATCACGCTTGCCAAGGCATCCTCCACGCCGCCTGAGTTCCATCGCGGCATCGCCGACACGATCCGCAAGTCGGGTCTCGACCCTCGGTCGGTGTCCTTCTTTGTCCACGGAACGACGGTCGTGATCAACGCGTTGACCGAGCGCAAGGGTGCGCCGACAGCGCTGGTCACCACCCGTGGCTTCCGCGATGTCCTCGAGATCACTCGGGCCAACCGCCCGGACATGTACAACTTGCGCTTCCAGAAACAGGCGGCGTTCGTGCCTCGACATCTCCGATTCGAGGCCGATGAGCGGGTCGGCTACAAGGGCGATGTCATCAAGCCTTTGGATGAGAATTCGGTACGCGCGGCGGCTGACCAGATCAAGTCGATGGACGTATCGGCTGTCGCGGTGTGTTTCCTGCACAGCTACGCCAATCCGAGCAACGAAGCGCGCTGCGCCGAGATGCTTGAGGAGCTCCTGCCAGGTGTTTTGGTCACACCCTCTCACGCCATCACCCAGGAATGGCGTGAATACGAGCGGACCTCGGCGGCAGTGTTGAACAGCTACGTCCGGCCGATCGCCAGCAGCTACCTCGATTCGCTGTTTCAGGATCTCCGGAAGCTCGAGATGACGGGCTCTCTCAATGTCATGAAGTCCAACGGTGGTATGGCCTCGTTTGCGTTCGCAAAGGAACAGCCGATTCACATGATCGAGTCGGGCCCGGTCGGCGGGGTGGTGGGCTCGCTGGCAATCGGCGATGAGGTCGGCGAACGCAACCTCATCACTCTCGATATCGGCGGGACGACCGCCAAGACCTCCCTCATCGAAGGCGCCGAGGTCAAGATCACCACCGAGTATCGGATCGAGCAGGACTCGAAGAGGGCCGGCTATCCGGTCAAGATTCCAGTCGTCGACATCGTCGAGATCGGGGCGGGCGGGGGTTCGATCGCCTGGCTCGATCAGATCGGAACCTTGCGCGTCGGCCCCCGCAGCGCCGGCGCCGTGCCGGGTCCGGCCAGCTATACGCAGGGTGGGACTGAGCCGACTGTCACCGATGCCAACCTGCTGCTCGGCCGCATCAACCCGGGCTATTTCCTTGGCGGCGAGATGCCGCTGTCTGTCGAGCAAGCGCGTAAGGCCACCGAAAAGCTCGCGGGCCAGATGCGAATGTCCGTGGACGAACTGGCCAGGGGCATCCTTCGCCTCACCAACGCCAACATGGTCAACGCCATCAAGCTCGTGTCGGTCCGCAAGGGCCACGACCCGCGGGAATACACCCTGGTCGCGTTTGGCGGCGGCGGGCCAATGCATGCCACTGCCCTGGCTCGCGAGCTTCACATTCGCAAAGTCATCATTCCGCCCGCGCCCGGCGAATTCAGCGCGTGGGGCATGCTGACGACCGACTACAAGCAGGACTTCACTCGCACGACCGTGCTGAGAGCTACTGAAGAGACGCTGCGCCAGGTGTATCGGCGATACGACGAGCTCGAGCGCGACGCGCTGCTGTTCTTCAAGCACGAAGGCTTTGACTCGGCCGGCGTCGTGACCGCTCGCGCGGCCGACATGCGCTATGCGGGGCAGGAACACACCGTCCGCGTTCCGGTGCCGGACGGAGAGCCTGCGCTGGCCGACGTGACAGCCCGGTTCCACGAGCGTCACGAGAGCGCCTTCATGTTTCGCCTCGACGGGCCCGTCGAGTTTGTCAACCTGCATCTGACCGGCCTGGTCCGGGTTCCCAACCCCGACCTGACTGCGTTCGCGCCGATTGCAGCCAACGGGAGCGCCAGCAAAGGTCGAAGAAAGGTGGACTTCGATGAGGACGGAATCCACGAGGCAGCGCTGTTCGAGCGCTCACGTTTGGCCCTGGATGAGGAGGTGACGGGCCCCGCGATCGTCGAAGAGGAAGCCTCCACAACGGTGATCTACCCTGGTCAGCGAGCTCGATTGGATCGGATCGGCAACCTTGTCATCGAGACGGGGGTGTAAAGGGATGGCGGTCAAAACGAAAATCGACCCATTTGCCGCGGAGATCATCCGCGAGTCACTCGTCGCCGTTGCGGAAGAGATGTTCGTCTCGCTGCAGCGCACGAGCCAGAGCACGATCATCTACGAGGTCCTCGACTTCGCCTGCGGCATCACCGACAACAAGGCGCAGCTGATCGCCCAGACCAATGGCGTGACTGCCTTCGCCGGGATCCTGACCTTCACGGTGCAGTCGGTGCTCGACAAGTTCGGCCTGAAGGAGATCCGGGAAGGCGACATCTTCGCCACCAACGACCCCTACACGGGAGGCGGGACCCACCTCTCCGACGTGGCGATGGTGATGCCGCTCTTCTACAAAGGTGAGCTGCTCGCCTTCGCGGCCAACAAGGCGCACTGGACCGAGGTGGGGGGCAAGGACGCGGGCAGCTGGACGACGGATGCGACAGAAGTTTTCCAGGAGGGGCTGCAGCTCCCCTGCGTGCGGCTCTACGTCGACCACAAGCCGCTGCCCAGCGTGGTCGACATCATCCGCGCCAACGTACGGACGCCGGAGATGAGCCTGGGCGACATGTACGCGCAGGCGGCCGGACTGCGGATGGCCGACCGCCGCTTCAGCGAGCTGTGCGCCAAGCACGGCGTGGAGCAGGTCGAGGCGGGAGTCGACTACCTGCTGACCCAGGGCGAACGCCAGGTCAGGCTCGACCTGGCCCGGCTGCCCAAGGGGGTGTTCGAAGCCGAGGACTTCATAGACGATGACGGGCTGACGCCTGATCCGATCCCGATCAAGGTCAAGGTGACCATCACCAACGACGAGTTCGTCGCCGACTTCACGGGTTCTGCGCCGCAAGCCCGAGGCCCGATCAACTGCACGCGGACCGGTCTGATGGGCGGCATGCGGACCATCTTCAAGGCTCTGACCAACCCGGACACGCCGGTCAACGAGGGCTGCTTCCGGCCGCTGCAAGTGATCTGTCCTGAAGGCAACGTGTTTTCGGCTGTCCGTCCGGCCCCGGTCTCGACCTATTGGGAGACGCTGCTCAACTCGGTCGACCTCGTGTGGAAAGCGCTGGCTCCGCACATGCCCGAGCGGATGACCGCCGGGCACTTCCTCTCTGTCTGCGGTCTCATCCTCGCGGGCAACCATGCCGACACCGGCGAGCTCGTGATCATGGTCGAGCCCCAGGCCGGTGGATGGGGCGCCGGCGTCGACAAGGACGGGGAATCGGGACTCGTATGCGTCGGCGACGGCGAGACATACATCATTCCGGCCGAGGTGTGCGAGCAGAAGTACGGGATCGTGGTCGACCAGTACGCACTGAACCAGGTAGACGCCGGGGCGGGTCAGTTCCGCGGTGGCCTCGGCCTTGTGCGTGACTACAGGATCCTCGGCGACGACGGCATGTACCTGACCGCGACGTTCGGCCGGGCGAAGTATCCGCCTTGGGGTGTCGCGGGCGGACAGCTTGGATCGCCGAATTACGTCGAGGTCATCCACGCGGACGGCAGCCCGTCGGAGCGTTTTGGCAAAGGCGCGCGTGTTCACCTGCGCAAGGGCGACATCGCGCGGCTGATCACAGGCGCCGGCGGGGGCTGGGGCGATCCTCGCAAGAGGCCCCGCGAGCTCGTTCTCGACGATCTCAAAGAGGGCTACATCAGCGACAAGGCGGCCGTCGAGACCTACGGCCAGCGACCGTAGGTAGTGGCAATCGAGACCACTATCGATCCAACCGGGACCGCGAATATCTGGCAAATGCCCGATACTCCAGCGCTTACTCCATATTCATGGGCAATTCGGCCCAAAGACCCGCAACTGCTATAGTTCGAGGGTGCCGACCGAGCCTCAGGCTCCTGACGCGACCGAGTGCAACGGCGAGGTCCCGGTTACCGAGGACAGCAGCCTGACGGTCCGCGACGCGATGCGCCGACACCCAAAAACCTTGCCCAGCGATGCCACGGTTGGTGACTTGCGCCGGCTCTTCGACAATCCGAAGGTCCTGGATGCGGTTTTGGTCGACGGCGCGGCCTTCGTAGGGGTCGTCGATCGCGACGCCATCGGTGGACTGCCCAACGAAACGCCAGCTCGAGATCTGGCCCACTCGTCCGACGTGACGATCGCGCCCGAGACAGATCTGAACGAGGCGATGGCGCGCCTGGACCGAGAAGACAGTTGGCGGCTCGTCGTGGTCGGCTCCGACGGAGTCACGCTCGAAGGCCTGTTGTGCCTGAACACCACGCGCACCGGTTTCTGTCGCTAGGAGTCGCGCCATGAAAGCCCACCTCAGGATCGGACAGGCGGCCGAGCTCCTGCGCGTGAGCCCGGACACCGTGCGGCGCCTGGTCGACTCAGGTCACATCAAGACGGCCCGCTCCGCAGGCGGTCAACGACAGATCGACGGAGCTGCCCTGGCTCGGTACATGGCCAACCTGCCCCGTCAGGATCCTCCAGCGGCGGTCGGCGAATCCGCCCGCAACCGTTTCGTGGGCATCATCACTCGGGTCATCAAGGACGGCGTTGCCGCCCAGGTGGAGATGCAGGCAGGGCCGTATCGCATCGTGTCACTCATCACGCGGGAGTCCGTCGACGAGCTCGGGCTGAAAGCCGGCGTCGTTGCGGTCGCGTCTGTGAAAGCAACCAACGTTGGGATCGAGCTGCCGCGCGGCTGAGGGAAGGGGCGCGATGCGTGATCGGTATGCGCTGCTGGTCGCCGCAGTCCTTCTCGCCGCCTGTGGAAGCAGCGGGGGCAACGCGTCGACACCGCCGTCGGCCACTCCCCTGAGTGGGACGGTGGCAGTCTTCGCGGCTGCTTCGCTCACGGATGCTTTCAAAGCCGTCGGGACCTCTTTTCAGGGAGCCAACTCCGGCGTCACGATCAAATTCAACTTTGCCGGCACGCCGACTCTGGTGACCCAGATCGAACAGGGTGCCCCCGCGGATGTGTTCGCCTCCGCCGACACGACAAACATGGACAAGCTGAAGGGAGACGGCTTCACGACGGGCGCCTCGCAGGTGTTCGCGCGCAACAAGCTCGAGATCGTGGTCGCTCCGGGGAATCCCAAAGGCATCACGACGCTGGCTGACCTCGCGAAGTCCGGAGTGATCTACATCACCGAAGCACCGACCGTGCCGGCCGGTAAGTACGCGCTGCAGGCCTTGAAGATGGCGGCCGTTACGGTGACGCCAAAGAGTCTCGAAACCGACGTCAAGTCTGTGGTCAGCAAGATCGAGCTGGGCGAGGCGGACGCCGGGATCGTGTACTCCACCGATGTCACCGCGGCAGGCAGCAAGGTCGCGGGCGTCCCGATACCCGATGCCGACAACGTCATTGCCACATATCCGATCGCGGCCGTGAAGGCGACCACCAATGCGCCGGCCGCCAACGCTTTCATCGCCTACGTTCTGTCCGCGGTGGGCCAGGCCAAGCTTCAGTCCTTCGGCTTCCTCGCGGCCTCCTGAACCCGTGCGGCAGGAGCGCGTCCCGATCGTCATCGTCGTGCCGGCGGCGATTGGGGCCGCCTTCTTCATCGTGCCCCTGGTCGGGCTGATCGTCCGGTCTCCGTGGGGCGATGCCATCACCGCCCTCACCGCGCCGGAAACGCTCGAGGCGCTCAAGCTGTCGGTGATCGCGTCTCTGTCGGCCACCGGCGTGGCGCTGGTTCTCGGCGTGCCCCTGGCGTGGGTCTATGCGCGCGTGGCGTTCCCGGGTCGCGATCTGCTGCGCGCCTTGACCACGTTGCCGATGGTGCTCCCGCCCGTGGTCGGCGGCATTGCGCTCCTGCTCGCTTTCGGCCGGCGTGGGCTGTTGGGCGCATGGCTCAACAGCACCTTCGGCATCACGTTCCCCTTCACCACCGTCGGAGTCGTGATGGCGGAGACATTCGTGGCCATGCCCTTTCTAATCCTCACTGTGGAGGCGGGCCTGCGTTCGATGGACCGGCGCTACGAAGAGGCTGCCCGCGCGTTAGGCGCCAACCGCTGGCGGGTGTTCACCCGGGTGACGTTGCCCCTGATCGGTCCATCGCTGTTCGCAGGTTCAGTGCTGTGCTGGGCGCGAGCCCTGGGTGAGTTCGGCGCCACGATCACGTTTGCGGGCAATTTCCCAGGCGTGACCCAGACCATGCCACTGGCGGTCTATCTCCTTCTCGAGACCAACCAGGAAGCCTCGTTCATCCTGAGCCTGGTGCTCCTGCTCGTCTCGTTGGTGGTGCTCGTCGCACTCAAGGATCGCTGGCTCAGTTTCTACTCCTCGTGAGCCTCGACGCCTCCATCCGCCTCACCCTCGGGCCCCTGGACCTCGACATGGCCGTCACCGTGGAGGAGGGAGAGGTGGTCGCTCTGCTCGGTCCGAACGGGGCTGGCAAGACGACCCTTCTACGCGCCATCGCGGGACTGGTTCCGTTTCGCTCCGGTCATGTGCGCATGGACGGCCAGGTGCTGGAAGACACCGCGACGCGTCGATACGTACCCACGGAGCGTCGGCCGATCGGTTTTGTCTTTCAGGACTATCTCCTGTTCCCCCACCTCACCGTCCTGGAAAACGTCGCCTTCGGGCTGCGCTCACGCGGCGTCTCGCGCCAGGCCGCGGCGACTAGGGCTGCGCGGTGGATTGACCGAGTCGGGTTGCAGGGCTATGCGGGGTCCAAGCCGGCCGAGCTGTCGGGCGGCCAGCGTCAGCGTGTCGCGCTCGCCCGAGCGCTCGCGCCCGAACCGCGCCTTCTCCTGCTCGACGAGCCACTGGCTGCGCTCGACGCGAGCACGCGCGCCGAGGTTCGCCGCGACCTCAAGCGCCACCTCGAGTCATTCGACGGGATTCGACTGGTCGTCACGCACGACCCGCTGGAGGCCGTCGCCCTGGCCGATCGGCTGGTCGTGATGGAGAACGGCCATCTGGTCCAGAGCGGCACCCCGGCGGAGGTCACCGAGCATCCACGGTCGCAATACGTCGCCGACCTGGTCGGAGTCAACCTGCTCCGGGGTGCAGCGGACCACGGGTCGGTCAAGCTGGCGAGCGGGCACGTCATCGCGGCGGCGGGGGCTGAGCTGGGTGACGTGTTCGTCGTGGTCCATCCGCGAGCGGTGGCGATTCACAGAACCCACCCCGAAGGCAGTCCCCGCAACGTCTGGTCAGGGCGAGCCTCGAGCATCGAGTTGATGGGCAATCGTGTCCGCGTTCGGATCGACGGTGTGGTGCCCCTAGTGGCCGAGGTGACGCCGGCAGCGCTGAGGGATTTGAATCTGGTTGAGGGCGGCGAGGTGTGGCTCTCGTTCAAGGCCACGGATGTTGGGGTCTATCCGGCTTGACGGACGCGGACTGATCATCACCAGGGGTCGATAGATGGAAATCAGCGCTCGCAATCATCATCAAGGCAACCGAGGTCCTGATCGGCAAGTAGGGCGTCAGCCGGCGATGCGCCGCCATGCGGGAATCCTGGTCGCGATGAGGCGATCGACACTCATGCGCCCGGCATCGACCAAGAGCAGCGCCCAGAACACGAGGCTGTAGATGATCGCCGCGCCGACATCGGTGGTGGTGCCCGGCACATAGGGTCCGCCGAATCCTTCGGCCACCGACCAGACGAACAGCCCGTACGCAATTCCGATCGTATAGGTGAACTTCCGCGCAAATCCGGCGATCAGGGCGAGCGCGAGGTAGGTCTCGGTGGTTGCCGTGAGCACGGCGAAGATCGGCGCCCGGCCGCTCACGATCGCTTGCCAGATCGAGAACCACCAGCTGAGAAAACCAGGCTGTCCCTGCGCCACGCCGGCGACGATCTGGCTGAAGTTCGCCTGGAATGCCGGCTGCCACTTGAGTGCGGCGTCGACCGACCAGATGACCCCGAACGCAATCCGCAAGAACGCGATGGCGATCATCCGCCTGCTGGCGGCGACCCAGCTTCGGCGCAGGACGAACGACGTGGGGGCGGCGATGGCGACGTCAGTTGCTCTCTGCACTTGTCTCATAACGCAGACCAACTACGCGCAGCCGTTACGCAGACATCACGTTTCGTAACGAGACTCCGTACTTGAGGTTGCGATGGCTCATCTCGCGGTCGTCCGTGGGCTCACCTATACGAACTGTTCTCAGGTCTTTAAGCGCTGGCTCATGCCCACCTACAGGACCAGCTTTCGCTGGACTGGCAATCGCGCCGACAGCGAGGACGCGACGACGTGGGTGTTTCTCAACGCAGGCGACCACCTCCGATTGCCGGAGCTGGTCCAGGTTGTGGACGACCACGTCCTCGATCTGACTCTCGAGGCGGCAACACGCCACTGGTTGGAGCGCTACGGGATCCGGTGCGTGATAGGCGCCGAGGTCTTCGCACCGGAAGCAACCGTATCGCTCGACTCGCTGTTCGACGGCCTGACCGCCGAGATGCGCCTCCTCCTGGTGCTTCGATTCCTCCGCCGCCGGTCGCCGGAGGCCATTGCGACCCAGCTCCGGGTCAGCCCCGATGCGGCCAGGCGGCGGGTCCTGGCGGCGCTCGCCTGCGTTGCCCAGCGGATCGGCTTGCCGCCCCGATCGAGCGACTCTCCGCAGGTCGCTCACGTGTCGGCCTACGTCGACGACATCGTCGCGCGAAGAAGGCCGGTCCGATTCGAAGTCGGTCCCGAAGCCTGGCCGGCGATGGTCGCGGCCGGGCATGTCCAGGCCGCGATCGCCGGCAACGACCTGCCGGCCAAAGGATTCATTCGGGCCCTTGAAGGCCGGCTCGAGGAACGCTCCGGGCGAGGGGTTGTAACGCGCCCACGTATCTGGTCTGCGTGACCAGGGGGCCGGGTTGGCGGTGACTGAGCTGCGGGTGCTCAGCGACCCTGACCCTGAACCGTCGGGTGAGCCGAAGCCCGCCACTTACCCCGACTGGGAGTCGGTGTATCAGGACAATGTCGTGGGCATCTACCAGCTCGCCTTCCGCAGGGTCGGGAATGCGGCGGACGCCGAAGACCTCGCGGAGGAGGTGCTCATGCAGACCCTGAAGACACTTCGCCTGCCGGCCTCGGTGCCTACGGTTCGGGCCTATCTCGTCAAGACTGCGCGCACCGTGCTGGCGGACCACTGGCGTCGCCACTACGCGGCGCGCGACGCGGCCAACGAGCTCGAACAGCTTCCCATCGAGATCGTCGCCAACCCAGACGCCGTCGACCGGGCGCAGCGACTTCTGGCGCTTCTGCCCGACCACTTCAGGAACATCCTGGAGCTTCGGTTTCTGCGCGGCTACTCGGTGCGCGAGGCGGCCAACGAGCTCGGCGTGACCGAGTCCAACGCTCGGGTCCTGCAGTTTCGTGCCTTGCGCAAAGCCGCCGAGCTGGAACGGGAGGTGCTTCGATGAAAGAGTCTGCTGATCGCGTCGCGCGGTTCGTCGACGAGCTCCTGCGCGGACGCAGGCCGCATCGCTTCGAGGCGACTCATGAAGAAGCCGAGGCGATGCAAGCCGCTGCCGGCCTGAGCGCGGCCCGTGTCGGGGCGGACGTCCCGGACAAGGCCGCCCTCGAGAGAATCCATCAACGCATCGCCGAAGCGCTCGATGAGAGCTCGGTGGTGGATCGCCGCTTCAGCCGGCGCGCGTGGCTGCGCACCGCCGGCGCGGCAGCCGCGGCAGTGGTCGTTGGAGTCGGCCTGGACGAGGTGGTCAGAAGCAGGCAGGAATCCGGAGGCGCCGGGAACACTGCAACTCTGCTGCCTGACAACGGAAGCTGGCGGCCCGTGGCCGCGGTGACCCAGATTCCAACGGGACACGCCATGCCAGTATCGACCGCAACGTTGGACGCGGTGATCATCAACGACGGTGGCACGTTCACGGCTGTGTCGGGCGTATGCACGCACCTCGGCTGCAAGCTTCAGCCTGATGACGCGAATCGAAAGCTCAACTGTCCCTGCCACCAGACCGCGTTCAGCTGGTCGGGCAAGGTCCTCTACTACCGACTGAAAGCCGCGCCTGCGAATCTGCCGCGGATCCCGTCGCGCGTGAACAACGGACAGGTCGAGCTCTACATCGTCTGAGCGCATGTAATGCACGCCCGTACTTGCGTGCATGATGGCCTCGACACCAAAGTCGTCCAAGGAGCCGACCAGGCGTGCGTTTCTCGGCTGGTGGCTAGGCACTCTCCTCGCTGCAACGGTCGTCACGGCCGTTGCACCCCTGGCCGTGTACCTGTTCCCACCACGCGACCCGAGACAGATGAAGGAGAAGGTGCGCGTCGCGCTGGACACTCCACTAGCGTCGCTGCGCGAGGGAGCCGCGTCACGGTTCGATGCCCCGCCCGGCACCGCGTTCGTCATGGCCGACGGAGGCGAGAACAACTCTCCGGGCGATCCGACTTTTGGCGGCTATGTGACACGCAAGGACGGGCAGCTGCGTGTACTCGCGATCAAGTGCCCGCACCTTGGGTGCTCTTACGCGTTCGATGACGCAAAAAGGCATTTCTTGTGCCCATGCCACGGGTCGGAATTTGCCCTCGACGGGGCTGTGCTCCACGGTCCGGCCACCGCTCCGCTCTCTCACCTCACGTGGCAGCCCGGGCCTGGCGGCAATGAGATCGAGGTGGACGGAACGAGCATCGGCGGCTGAGCCGTCGATGTAACGGCACCGCATATCTAGCTGCGTCCACACCGAATCACAAGGGAGATCACAAAACAACATGAACTGGAAGCTCGCGCTCAATGGAGCGATCGCAGGCGCTGCGCTGCTGGTCGCTGCGTGCGGCAGCTATGGCACGCCCGCCTACGGAAACTCGACGTCGCCTTCCTCAAACGGGCGGTATCCCGGCGTGACCAGTTCCCCCGCTGGTACGCCGGCGCCGCCTGCCACGACCGCAGTCGCGCTGCGCAACTCCGCGTTCGGCCCGATCCTGGTCGACGGCAGCGGCAGGACGCTGTACCTGTTCGAGGCTGACCGGACGGGCATGTCCACCTGCAACGCCGATTGCGCTTCGGTGTGGCCGCCGCTGATCGCCAATGGCACACCGGTCGCGGGCGCCGGCATCAACCAATCGCTGCTCACCACCACCATGCGAAAGGACGGCTCGCTCGAGGTCGTCTACAACGGCCACCCGCTCTACCGCTTCGTTTCCGACAAGCAGGCCGGTGACGTCACCGGTGAGGCCATCAGCAGCTTTGGCGCCGAGTGGTACGTCCTGTCGGCCGCGGGCACCAAGGTCGACAAGGGCTAGTGATGACGACGCTGTCCCTCAACGCCGTCACATTCGTCCGCCGCGACCCGGACTGGGTCTTTCGCGAGCTTCACGATCCAGAAACGTTGCTCGGCTGCGTGCCGGGTGCGACCCTGACGAGGCTGACGGGTCCGGGCTCGTTCCAGGCCCGAATCGCCATCGGACTCGGGCCGATCAAGGCCCAGTACGGCGGGATGGGGCGGATCGTCGCCTCGGACCCAAAGGCACGCACCGCCTCGTTGGAGGTGACCGGAGATCCGCACGCCAACCTCGCCAAAGTGCGCGTGCGGATGGCCATGTCGATCGCCGAGCGGACCGGCGGCTCAGAGATCCGCATGACCTTTGACGTGGCGATGTCGGATCGCACCTGGCTGCTCGCCAACGGGTGGCTGGATCCCGTCGCCTGCGACCTCCTCGACCGAACCACGCGCCGTCTGAAACAACAGCTGGAGGAGGCGCCGGTCATGCCCTTTCCTCCGGCGGCCTGACAAGGAGAAAAGCAGATGAAGAAATCCCCCATTGCGCTCGTCGCCGCGCTCGGGATCGTGCTCGGCGTGGTGGCGACCACTGCGATCAGCGCGGTCGCCACCAACAACACCACGCCGGCCCCTCCCCGCGCCGATGGACGGTCCGGCGCAGTCGTGGTCGCCTGGAATCAGGAGCTGCTTCACATCGTCCAGACGCCTGGCGACCAGCCCGCCGGCATCCACCCAACGCGCGGCTTCGCGATCATGCACGCGGCGATCTACGACGCGGTCGTCTCGATCACCAGGGACGATCCGCCTTATCTCTTTTCGGTGCGGGCTCGTCGCGAGGCGCGAATCGACGCGGCGGCGGCCCAGGCTGCGCACGACTCACTGAGCGCGCTTTACCCCAAGCTTCAGCCTGAGCTCGACGCCTTGCTCGCGTCCCAGCTCGCGGCAATCCCCGATGGCAAACCGAAGCAGGACGGCATTCAGGTCGGCGCCGATGCCGCTTCGCGACTGGTCGCCACTCGCGCCAACGATGGGTCGGCAGCCATGCCACCGCCGTTTGTCGCCGGCACGCAGCCTGGCGACTACCGGCCGACGCCGCCCAACTTCCCCGCGCCCGTCTTCACCGGTTGGTCGAACGTCGCACCGTTTGTGATCGGCACCGCGTCCCAGTTCCGACCCGCACCGCCGCCGGAGGTGACCAGCCCGACGTATGCCAACGCATTGAACGAAGTGAAGACTCTTGGCCAGAACAGCAGCACCACCCGCTCAGCCGATCAGACGGTGGCTGCCAAGTTTTGGGCGCCGCCCATCTGGAACACGTGGAACGAGATCGCCGACCGCGCGGTGACTGCCCACCACACGAACCTCGAGACGAGTGCCCGCCTCTTCGCGGTCCTCAACCTGACCTTCGCCGACTCCGTCATCGCGTTCTACGACGCCAAGTACCACTACCTGGCGTGGAGGCCGGTGACGGCGATCCGCCTCGGCGACACTATCGGCAACCCGGCCATCTCCGGCGATCCGGCCTGGACGCCGCTCGCCGTGACGGCGCCTGATCCGTCGTACCCGGGCGCCCACAGCACCATCAGCGCGGCCGGCGCGAGCGTGCTGTCCGCGTTCTTCGGTGAGGACGGCCAGATCGACGTGACATCAGACGCGTTACCGGGAACTGTGCGGAGCTTCGCGAGCTACCACGCGATCGCGACCGAGGCCGGGCTCAGCCGGATCTATGCCGGCCAGCACACCCCGCTGGACGATGCGTCGGGTCAGTTGCTCGGCACGCAGGTTGCGCAGTTCGTGCTGCGGAGCTCGAGATCGGAGAATTTCGGCTCTCGTGCGGCGGCGCCATCGTTGGCGGGCGGCTACTGAGCGCACATGGTGCGGTTCGGGGCACATCCTCCGGGTAAGTCATCGTGGTCCGGCGAGTAAGTCATCCACCTGGAGTCGTGGCCAAAGAAGTAGTCGTCCGCCAGAAGCCAAGAATCGATTGGCCGACCTAATTTGCCTACATGAGCACCCAAACGACACACAGCCAAGGAGGCGAGATGACTGCTGACAACAACCTGGAGGAAAACAAGCGGATCGTGCGCGCGTTCATCGAGGCGGCTTTCAACCAGCACCGCGCCGACAAGGCGGCGGACTACATGACGTCCGACATCAAGTGGCACGGCGGCACCCTGGGCACCGTCGAGGGCCGCGACAACTTCGCCGGCTTGATCGGCGCCATCGTCGCCGCACTGCCGGACCTCCGGAACGTCGAGCAGGACATCATCGCCGAACGCGACATCGTGTCCGTGCGCGCGGTCGTCGAGGGCACGCACAAGGGGGACCTGCTCGGCATCCCCGCGTCGGGCAAGCACGTCCGGTGGGACGCGGTCGACGTGTACCGCGTGGCGGACGGAAAGATCGCCGAGGAATGGGCCGCGGACGATCTGCTTGCCTTCGTCTACGGGGCCGGGGCGTACACCCCACCCTGGCTCGCGCAGAAGTCCTAGCTGCAGAACCTCGCCGTTTACCGCGTCAGGGCCGGCTCGAGCGATGCCAGAGCCCGGGCCAGCTCTGACCGGGAAACGATCCCGAGTTTCGGGAACACGCGATACAGGTGTACACCAACTGTTCGGTGCGACAGAAACAACCGGTCAGCGATCTCACGGTTGGACAGGCCCGACGCCGCCATCTGGGCGATCTGAAGCTCCTGTGGCGAAAGCGGTGACCGAGGTGCGGTGGCGGTCACCGGCGAGGCCTCGCCTGACGCGCGCAGCTCGACGCGCGCCTTGTCGGCCCATGGGGGAAGAACGAGCGCATCGAATGCGTCCCGTGCGGCCCTCAGATGTGGCCGTGATTCGGCAACCCGCCGCTGCCTTCGCAGCCACGCACCGTACGCCATCTCCAGGCGCGCGTAAGCGAATGGCCACTTCGGGTCTGCGTTAAGAGCTGCGTCGTAAAGACCGTCCGCTTCCGAATCGTCAGCGAGCAGCGCTCGGCCGAAGCGCAAGCCGACGTGTACCTGCGCCGCCGGTGTGCGCTCGGCCATCAGCTCGAGCCTGGACATGAACCGGCTCGCTTCGTCGATTCGTCCGGCGCGAATGGCGCATTCGATGACAAACGGTGCTGCGGCGTGCGCCACGAGCTCGTGGAACGCCGGCCCATCAGGAAGGAACATCCGCGAAAAGTGGTCGACGGCATCTGATTGGCGTCCGGCGGTCATGGCGATGATCCCGCGAGCAAAGTTCGCCTTAGCAAGAATCAGCGACAGACGCTGAGCGCTCACCTGCTCGCTGGCTTCGGCGATAAGTCTTTCGGCAGCTTGTTCACTGCCCTGGAGGCCAATTAAGACGGCGCGTCCGATCTGACTGATCGCGGTCCAGATCGGTTGCTGCGTCTCGATCGCCAGGCGGTTCCCTTCCTCAGCTGCCCGACCGGAGTCGGCGAATTGGCCGGTGTTGATTCCGGCCCATGCCCGCACCGCGAGCAGTTGGGCCAGAAGACCGAGGCGTCCCTGCGCGCGCAAGATCGGAGCCGCGCGATCCATGAGCTCCATCGCCAGGCCGAGCTCGCCCGCGGCGTACGCAGCGAACGCGAGCAGTTGCGTTCCGGAGCTGTCCACGGCGTCGAGTTCGGTCGCCTGGCGAATGCGCGCGGCGATCCGAGCCGCCGCGTCGAGCGGCGCGGCAAGCGAAAGGATTTCCAGGGCGCGGGGATCCAGCTCATCGCCGGCGATCTGCTCGACCGCGTCGATCACGAGTGCCTTGGCACCAGGACCGGGATCGGCCCACCAGCAGCGAAGGGCCGCTCCTTGCAGAAGATTGAGCGCGAGATTGCGGTCGCCCTGAGCTGCGGTGTCACGGGCAACTGCGACCAACCTTGCGATGGCGTCGGGGTCGCCGGGAGTACCGTCGTGGAAGATCTCGCGGAGCCAGGTCATGCGGGCGACATCGTTAGGTGTGAGGTCCAACCGCGCGGCTGCATCGAGGAGCCGGCCGACCGCGGGCGGGTCTCCGAGCTGAAACGCCAGCTCCGCCGCCGCCAGCAGCCGGCGAGCCTTGACGGACCCATCGGGGGTCAGCGATGCGGCAAGCTCGAGGGCGCCCAGCGCCGTCGCCGTCGCGCCGCGATCCTGGGCCCGCCCGGCGACTGCCTCGAGCTCTGCCGCCGCACCTTCATCCTCGCCGAGCACGGACTTGGCGCGATGCCACGCGCGGCGGTCCGGATCCACGATGACGACGGCCAGGGCCAGGTGCGCGGCACGCCGTTGCCCTGCGGTTGCCGCCTGGTCGATCGCCGAGCGGATCACCGGATGGCGATAGCGGATTGCAGAACCGGTGACCGAGATCAAACCCGCGTCCACAGCCGGCTGCAGAACATCAACCGTCACCTCTTCTTCGCCCAGCTGCACGCGGGTGGCGCCGAGCACGTCACTCACTGTCGGTTCCCTGTCGAGCGCGATAAGCAGAAGAGCGGTTTGCGTTGGGATGGGAAGTCGTGTCGACTGGGCCGAGAATGTGCGCTCCAGCCGGTCCGTCAGCGGAACGCTCCTCAGCGCGCCTTCGCGGCCATCTGTGCCTTGCAGCCTGAAAGCGCGCGGCAGCTCGAGGAGCGCCAGTGGGTTGCCGAGCGCCTCGTCGAGAATCAGGCGTCGCGTCTGGTGGTCCAGATCCGGTGCGACAGAACCCAGCAGCTGTGCCGAGGCTTCCTCACTCAAAGGTCCGACGCGAATCTCTGGCACCTGCGGGGATCGAAGCGCGCTCTCTGAGGTCTCCCGAAGACCAACGATGAGCAGGATGTGCGTCGCCTCCAGACGGCGAGCGACAAAGCCGAGGACTGAGGAGGTTGGGCCGTCGAGCCATTGGGCGTCGTCCGCGATGAGCACGAGCGGCCCCTCATCGGCGGCCTCGTCGAGCAGATTCAGAGCTGCAAGCCCGACGAGGAACACTTCAGGCGGCGGGCCTGCCCGCATCCCCAACGCCGCGAGCAACGCGTTTCTTTGTGGAGCCGGGAGCGCCCCGGCTGAGGCCAGGACCGGCTGCAGGATCTGGTGCAGCCCCGCGTAGGGAAGGTCAGCCTCGCTTTCGACCCCCGTGACACCGAGCACCTTGTAGCGACGGTTGCGTGCGCTGGCAGCAGCGGCGTCAAGAAGCGACGTCTTGCCGATGCCGGGTGCGCCGCTGACCAGAACAGCGGTGCCGCGCTCCACGGCCCCAGCCAGTGCATGCTCGAGCTGAGCCGACTCATCTTCTCGCCCGACCAGCCTGGAAGCCTCCATCCCGGCCAAATTCTGCCCCAGGACCACACCCAGAAAACACTGCCCGCAGGTAAGTCATTTCAGTCGAGCCGGTAAGTCGTCGCCGTCACCCCGGGGTGCGAAAAGCAGTCGGCCGCCAGAAGCGACGTGGCGGTTGGGCTTCTTAACCTGCGAAGCATGAGCACAACCAACGCGCTGCCAACCGGTGCTCCGGTTTCCGTGGCGATTCGCGATCAGATCGGTGACCATCTGCTCACGCCGAAGAATGCGGCGCTGGTCGTGATCGACTACCAGCCGAGCCAGCTCGATGCGGTGCGGTCGATGGATCGCGACCTGCTGCTCAAGAACGTGGTCTCGACCGCAAAGATCGCGAAACTCTTTGGCCTTCCGATCGTGCACTCGACCATCAATGTCAGGACGGGACGCGGCAGGCCGACGCTGCCGCCGCTGGCGGAAGTTCTGGCGGGCAACCCACCCATCGACCGCACCACGACCAATGCGTGGGAAGACCCGGTCTTCCTCAGTGCGGTTCGCGCGGCGGGCCGGCGCAAGATCATCATCTGCGCCCTCTGGACAGAGATCTGCATGGCGTTTCCCGCGCTCGACGCAATGCGTGAGGGCTATGAGGTCTACCCCGTCGTCGACGCGATCGGCGGCACTTCGGTGGAGGCGCATCGCGCGGGGCTGAAACGCGTGGTCCAGGCGGGTGCGAAGCCGACCAGCTGGGTGGCGCTCGCGGTCGAGCTCCAGCGCGACTGGGCTCGGGCGGAAACAGTGCAGCAGGTCGTCCAGATCGTGCTCACCGAAAGGCTGCTCAAGGAGCAGTGAGACCAGGGAGGGATGGGCGAACTGAAGTGACCAACCTGTAGCGCTCATACTCGCCCGATGGGCGGGGTGCCCCTGGTCGACGCCGGCCCCGAGCTGATCGAGCGCGAGCAGGAGTCCGCACTCCTGGACGCGCTGGTCGATTCTCTTCGCGACGGAGGGGGAGCGGTTGTGGTCCGGGGCGAGGCGGGCATCGGAAAGTCGGTCCTGCTCCAGCGAGTGCGCCGGCGAGCGGCGGCGGAGGGTGCCCGGCCGCTGGCCACCGTTGGAGTGGAATCAGAAGCCGAGCTGGCCTTTGCGGGCCTGCACCAACTCCTGCGTCCGGTCATCGGAGCCCTGCCGCAGCTGCCCGAGTCACAGCGGCAAACGCTGGAGGCGGCGCTCGGCCTGGGCCTCGACCTCAAGCCAGATTCTTTCCGCGTCGCCGTCGCGGCCTTCCAGCTCATTTGCGAGGTAGCTGACTCCGCGCCGGTGGTTCTGATCGTCGACGATGCGCAGTGGCTGGACCGCTCCACCCTCAGCGTCATTGCGTTCATCGGCCGCAGGCTGGAAGCCGAGCACGTGGCACTCGTGGCGGCGATCAGGAAAGGGCTGCCGACACCGCTCGACGATGCTCGGCTGCCGACCCTCGATCTGGAGCGCTTGAGCGCATCGGCAGCCGCCCGCTTGCTGGATCGCACCGCGCCTGAGCTGCATCCGGTCCTGCGGGCCAGGGTTCTCGCCGAATCGGCCGGCAACCCGCTGGCGCTCGTTGAGCTGGCGCGCAGCATGGGCCGGTCGGGCGAGCAGCTTTCGCCCGGGCCGGCCACACTGACCGCCCGGCTCGAGCGCGCCTTCGCCGGCAGGCTGGGCGACCTCGGCCCGACCACTCGGGCCGCCCTCCTCGCGGCGGCTCTCGACAGCCGAGCGTCGCTGGACGAGATCGAGCGATCCAGTGGAGCCGGCGTCGAGTCCCTCCAGCTCGCAGTTGACGCGGGCCTGGTCGAGGTCGCGGACGACGGTGTGCGCTTCCGGCATCCTCTGATCCGCTCGGCTGTCCGGCAGGCGGCCTCCGCCCAGCAACTGCTCGAGATGTACCGAGCTCTCGCCGACGTCGTCGGCGATCCGGAGCGTCAGCTCTGGCACCGCGCCATGGCCGCCCGGGAGCCCGACGAGGACATCGCCTCGGCGCTCGAACAGCACGCCCGCCTGGCCGCCGCTCGTGGCGCGGTCACGGTTGCGGGCGCGGCCCTCGAGCGCGCGGCCGCCTTGACGGCCGACTCGCGAAAAAAGGGAGCGCGCCTTGTGGCCGCCGCGGAGACCGCATACGAGCTCGGTCTCGTCGAGAGCGCTCGCCGGCTTGTCGATGAGGCGACATCGTTTGATCTCAGCGAACGCGACCTGGCGCGGCTTGCCTGGTTCGGTCAGATTCTCACTGGGAGCGTCTGGTTCGAAGCCGGCGCCGCCAGGACCTTCGTCGCGATCGCCGAACAGCTGCGAGCCGGCGGCGACGTTGACATGGCTTTGCGATCGCTGGTGCCGATCGCCCATCGGTGTTGGTGGACGCGAACGAAGACCAGGACTCGGGAGTACGTCGTCGAAGCCGCCCTGGCCATGGGCATGCCTGACGATGACGCGCGGGTGCTGGCGGTCGTCGGTCTTGCCCATCCCGAACAGACAGGGCCGACGATCCTGGAACGAGTCTCGCGGATGCGCCTGCACGAGATGATCGATCCGATCGCAGCCATGTACGTGGGGATCGC
>Ga0070697_100001076_pt1 | contig 20621 bp, 19 predicted proteins | sample KBSK1501metaG_FD_65475 | JGI IMG/M metagenome (GOLD analysis project Ga0070697, IMG submission 65475) | Corn, switchgrass and miscanthus rhizosphere microbial communities from Kellogg Biological Station, Michigan, USA - KBS K1-50-1 metaG | ecosystem: Host-associated > Plants > Roots >... | reverse complement strand
GAAGTCCAAGCTCGGCACCAACCGCGAGGTGCAGAGATCGATCGAGTTCGTGCACTTCGCCTGCACGTCGGAGGACGTCAACAACCTGGCCTACGCGCTCATGGTCGCCGAATCGCGCGGCAAGGTCATGCTGCCGGCGCTCGACCGGGTCGTCTCCGCGCTGCGCGAACTTGCCCGCCGGCACGCCGCGCTGCCGATGCTGTCGCGCACCCACGGGCAGGCGGCGACGCCCACCACCCTGGGCAAGGAGATGGCCAATTTCGCGCACCGGCTGCGCCGCGCGCGCGAGCGCATAGCCGGCGTCGCGATCCTCGGAAAGATCAACGGCGCGGTGGGCAACTACAACGCCCACCTCATGGCCTATCCGGCCTTCGACTGGGAGCGCTTCTGCCGGCGCTTTGTCGAGCGCCTGGGCCTCGAGTTCAACGCCTACACGACGCAGATCGAGCCGCACGACTGGCTCGCCGAGCTGCTCGACGCCTATGCGCGCGCCAACAGCGTGCTGCTCGATCTGGACCGGGACGCCTGGGGCTACATCTCGCTCGGCTACCTTACCCAGAAGCTGAAAAAGGGCGAGGTCGGCTCCTCGACCATGCCGCACAAGGTGAACCCGATCGACTTCGAGAACTCGGAGGGCAATATAGGGGTCGCCAACGCTCTGCTGCGCCACCTCGCCGACAAGCTGCCGGTATCGCGCTGGCAGCGCGACCTGTCGGACTCGACGGCGCAGCGCAACGTCGGCACCGCGCTCGGCCACACGCTGCTCGCGTATGCCGCCTGCCTGCGCGGCCTTGGCAAGCTGGAGGCGGACCCGCGGCGCCTCGCCGCCGACCTGGAATCGAACTGGGAAGTGCTGGCGGAGGCGGTGCAGCAGGTGATGCGCCGCCACGGCGTTCCCGACGCCTACGAGCGCCTGAAGGCCATCAGCCGGGGCAAGCGCCTCGACCGGGGGCAGCTCGCTGCTTTCGTGAGAAAGCTGCCCATCCCGGCGGCCGCGAAGAAGCGCCTGCTGGCGCTCACCCCGGCGACCTATACCGGTCTCGCCGCCGAGCTGGCCCGCCGCGTCTAGGAAAGTCGTCGATGGTTCACGCGGCGACGATTTTTCTCTCATCGTTTCTTCTTTTCCTGGTGCAGCCGCTCATCGCGCGGCTGATCCTGCCATGGTTCGGCGGCAGCGCGGCGGTGTGGACGACCTGCATGCTGTTCTTCCAGGTGCTGCTGCTGGGCGGCTACGCCTACGCGCACGCGCTCAACGCGAAGCTGCGGGGACGGGGCCAGGCGATCGTGCATACGATCCTGCTGGCGGCGGCCGTAGCCAGCCTGCCGATCGCACCGGCCGAGAGCTGGAAGCCGGCCGGGGGCGAAGAGCCCGTCAGCCGCATCCTGCTGCTGCTCGGCGCGACGGTGGGCCTGCCCTACTTCCTGCTCGCCGCGACGAGCCCGCTCCTCCAGGCCTGGTACGCGCGCGCGAAGCCTCAAGGCGATCCTTATCGGCTGTTTGCGATCTCCAACCTCGCCTCGCTCGCAGCGCTGGTCGGCTACCCGTTCGTCGTCGAGCCGTACTTCGCCGCGCACGAGCAGGTCGTTTTCTGGTCGTGGCTGTTCACCGGTTTCGCCGCTTTGTGCGCGGCGCTCGCCTGGCTCACGCCGCCTTCGGCCGGCGAAAGACAGCTCGAGGAAAACGCAGCGGCGAAACAACCGTACCCTCTCTGGCTGTCGCTCGCGGCGACCGGGTCGGTGCTGCTGCTCGCGGTCACCAACCACCTGACGCAAAACGTCGCGTCGGTGCCGCTGCTGTGGCTGGCGCCTCTCACGCTCTACCTGCTGAGCTTCATCCTCACCTTCGAAGGACGCGGCTGGTACCGGCCGGAGTGGCTGTGGTGGCTGCTGCTGCTGTGGCTGGGCGCCATGGCCTGGCTGCTGGTCGATTCCGACTTTCACTTCGACCTGCCGGTGCAGCTCGGCATCTACCTGCCGGGGCTGTTCCTGGGCTGCCTGTTCTGTCACGGCGAGCTGTACCGCCTGCGGCCGGCGCCGCGCCATCTGACGGCGTTCTACCTCACGGTGTCCGCGGGCGGCGCGCTGGGCGGCCTGCTGGTCGCGGTGATCGCGCCCCTGGTCTTCAACGGCTACTACGAGCTCGGCGTGGGACTGGTGGTTCTCGCGCTGCTCGCCGCCGTGCGCTTCGCCGGGGTCAACCGTCCGGCGCGGGTTGCAAGCCTCGCCGTGCTGCTCGGCGTCACGGGCTGCGCGGCCTACGACAGCCTGCGCTTCCAGCGCGACGTGCGCGTCTCCACGCGCAGCTTCTACGGGGTGCTCCGAGTGAAGGAGTACGGCTCCCCGGGCGAGGAAAGCTATCTCCGTCGCCTGGTGCACGGCGCGATCATGCACGGCGAGCAATACCAGTACGACGGGCGGCGCAAGCTGATCACCACCTATTACCAGCCGAGCTCGGGGATCGGCGCCGCGATCCTGTCGGCGCAGGACCGGCCGATCCGCGTCGGCGTGATCGGCCTGGGCACCGGGACCATCGCGGCGTACGGCCGCGAGGGGGACGTCTACCGGTTCTACGACATCGATCCGCACGTGGTCGCGCTGGCGAGGAGCGAGTTCAGCTTTCTCGCCGACAGCGCGGCGCGCATCGAGATTTCTCTCGGCGACGCCCGGCTCGCCCTGGAGCGCGAGCCGCCGCAGCGCTTCGACGTGCTGGCGGTCGATGCCTTCTCGAGCGACGCGATCCCGGTGCACCTGATCACGCGCGAGGCGCTCGGCGTGTATCTGCGTCATGTCGCGCCGCACGGTCTCGTCGCCTTCCATGTCTCGAACCGCTTCCTCGACCTGGTCCCCGTGGTGGCCAGGATCGCGCGCGAGCACGGGGTCCATGCGGTGGTGGTGCGCGACGACCCCGACGACGATGACGACAGCCTCAGGTCGAAGAGCGACTGGGTGCTCGTGTCGCGCGATGCCGCGGTTTTGCAGGCGCAGGCGATCGTGGACGCGGGAGCCGAGCCGGCCGAGGATCGGCCGGACTGGCGGACCTGGACCGACGACTACAGCAACCTGATCCAGATCCTGAAGTGACTAGACGACGGCGCCCTCGTGCTCATCGCGCGCGCCGCTGCGCTTGAGCGGCTTCACGAACTGGTCGCGCTTGGCGCCGAGCCACATGACCAGGGGGCTCGCGACGAGCACCGAGGAGTAGATGCCGAAGCAGATCCCGATGGTCAGCGCGAGCGCAAAGTAGTGCAGCGCCGGGCCGCCGAAGAGGAGCATCGTGGTGGCCATCATCTGCGTGCAAAGGTGCGTGATGATGGTGCGCGAGATCACCCCGGTGATCGCGCTGTCGATCACCTCGACGGTGGAAGCCTTGCGCATCTTGCGGAAGTTTTCCCGCACCCGGTCGAACACCACCACCGACTCGTTCACCGAGTAGCCGAGCACCGCCAGCACCGCGGCGAGCACCGGCAGCGAGAACTCCCACTGGAAGAAGGCGAAGCAGCCCAGGATGATCACCACGTCGTGCAGGTTGGCGACGATGGCCGAAAGGCCGAAGCGCCACTCGAAGCGCATCCAGAGGTAGAGCACGATCAGCACTGCGGTCACCAGCAGGGCGACGGAGCCGAGATTGGCGAGCTCGGAGCCGACCTGCGGCCCGACGAATTCCACCCGCCTCAGCTCGGCGGCGCTGTCTTCCTGCTTCAGGATCTCGATGACTTTGCGCGAAAGGTCGGCGCTCGACTGGCTCTTCTCCAGGTGCATGCGGATCAGCACCTCGCGCGAGGAGCCGAAGTTCTGCACCTCGGCCTTGAAGCCGGCGCCGTCGAGCGTCCTGCGGATGTGCTCCACGTCGGCCGAGCGCTGGTAGCCGACCTCGATCAGCGTGCCGCCGGTGAACTCGACCGAGAAGTTGAGGCCCTTGTACGCCAGGAAGAACACGGCGGCGAGGAACGTGATGGCGGAGATCACGTTGAAGATCAACGCGTGCCGCATGAACGGGATGGTGCGCCGGATCTTGAAGAATTCCATTCAGCTCACGTCCATGCGGTGTCGCCGATCGACAGGTGCGCAACGCGCCTGCGATGGCCGTAGACGAGGTTCACGATGGCGCGCGACACCACGACCGCCGAGAACATCGAGGTGCCGATCCCGAGGCAATGCACCACCGCGAAGCCGCGCACGGCGCCGGGCACCATCAGGAGCGACAGGCCGACCACCAGGGTGGTGACGTTCGAGTCGAGGATCGTGGCCCAGGCGCGCTCGTAGCCTGCTGCAATGGCGGCCTGGGGAGTGGCCCCGCCGCGCAATTCCTCGCGTATCCGCTCGTTGATCAGGACGTTGGCGTCGATCGCCATGCCGAGGGTGAGCGCGATCGCCGCGATGCCGGGCAGCGTGAGCGTCGCCTGCAGCAGCGAGAGCAGGGCGACCAGGAACAGCAGGTTCACGCCGAGCGCGAGCGACGAGATCAAACCGAACAGAACATAGTAGATCGACATGAACAGCACGATCGCGACGAAGCCCCAGCGCGTGGCATTGAAGCCCTTCTCGATGTTGTCCTTGCCCAGGCTCGGGCCGACGGTGCGCTCCTCGATGATCTCCATCGGCGCGGCCAGCGCGCCGGCGCGCAGGAGCAGCGCCACGTCGGCCGCCTCGGTGGTGCTCATGCGGCCCGAGATCTGCACGCGCCCGCCGGGGATCTCGCTGCGGATCACCGGCGCGGTGATCACTTCGCCCTTGCCCTTCTCGATCAGCAGGATCGCCATGCGCTTGCCGACGTTCTCGCGCGTCACCTCCTGGAAGATGCGGGCGCCCTGGCCGTCCAGGCGCAGGTGCACCGCCGGCTCGTTGGTCTGCTGATCGAATCCCGGCTGCGCGTCGGTGAGCCGGTCTCCCGTCAGCACGACCTGCTTCCTGACCAGCAGCGGCTGGCCATTGCGCTCGACGTAGTATTCGTCCCCGAAAGGCACCTGGCCCTTGGCGGCCGCGGCGAGGGCTTCGGGGTTCATCCTTTCCTCGTCCACCATGCGGATCTCGAGGCTCGCGGTGCGCCCGAGGATGTCCTTGGCTTTCGCGGTGTCCTGCACGCCCGGCAGCTGCACCAGGACGCGGTCGGCGCCCTGCTGCTGGATCACCGGCTCGGCGACGCCCAGCTCGTTGATGCGGTTGTGAAGGGTGGTGATGTTCTGCTTCAGCGCGTACTCCTGCGTGCGCTTGATCGCCTCGGGCTTCAGCGTCGCAACGAGCAGCAGGTCCTGGCCGTCCTCGCGCTCCGCCACGTTGAGGTCGGTCAGGTTCGACGCGATCAGCTCACGGGCCTTGTCGCGGGTGGCGGCCTCGCGGAACCGCACGCGCAGCGTCTGGCCCTCGCGGGTGATGCCGCCGTGCCGGATGTTGCGCTCGCGCAGCTGCGAGCGCAGGTCGCCGGCGAGGCTCTCCAGGCGCTTGGTGATCGCCGCCTGCATGTCGACCTGCAGGAGGAAGTGCACGCCGCCGCGCAGGTCGAGGCCGAGGTACATCGGCAGCGCATGGATCGCCGTCAGCCAGCGCGGCGAGGCAGGAAGCAGGTTGAGCGCCACCACGTAGGTCGGATTCGACGGGTCGGGATTGAGCGCGTGGTCGATCGTGTCCTTGGCCTTGAGCTGGGTGTCGGTGTCGCTGAAGCGCACGCGCAGGCTGGTCTGCTCGAGCAGCACGCCGGTGTGCGGAATGTTCGCCGCCTTGAGAGTGTCTTCCACCCGCGCCGTCAGCGCGGCATCGACTTTCACCGTGGCCTTGACGCTCGACACCTGCACCGCCGGCGATTCGCCGAAGAAGTTCGGCAGCGTGTAGAGAAAGGCAGCGGCGATCGCGAGGGCGATCAGCGCATACTTCCAGGGAGGAAAGCGGTTCACCTACTGAATGCTTTTGAGCGTCCCCTTGGGGAGCAGCATCTGGACGGCGGCTCTCTGGATGCTGATCTCGGTGTTCGGCGCCACCTCCAGGCTGACGTAGGCATCGCCGATCCTGGTGATGCGGCCGAGCACGCCGCCCGCGGCGATGACCTCGTCGCCCTTCTGCAGCGCTTCGACCATCTGCTTCTGCTCCTTGGAGCGCTTCATCTGCGGGCGAATCATGAGGAAGTACAGCAGCACGAACATCAGGATGATCGGCAGGAAGCCGATGAATCCCGGGTCGCCGCCGCCGGCGGACTGGGCAAAGGCGGGGGAAATGATCACTGCGGAACTCCGAAAGGGGAACGCGAAATTATAACAGTCGCCTGCGCTCCTCCAGCAGCGCCTGCGAGGTCAGCGAGAAACATCCCTGCTCGATCGCCGCGCGCAGCTCGCGCATCAGCTGCTGGTAGTAGTGCAGGTTGTGAAGCGTGTTGAGCCTGGCGCCGAGAATCTCGTTCGCCTTTTGCAGATGATAAAGGTAGGCGCGCGTGAAGTGCCGGCAGGTGTAGCAGGCGCAGCGCTCGTCCAGGGGGGCGGTGTCGTCGCGGTAACGCGCGTTGCGGATCTTGACGTCGCCGCGGCGCGTGAACAGCCAGCCGTTGCGCGCGTTGCGCGTCGGCAGCACGCAGTCGAACAGGTCGATACCCGCGCCGACCGCCTCGATGATGTCCTCGGGCGTGCCCATCCCCATGAGGTACCTGGGCCGGTCAGAAGGCATCTGCGGCGCGACGTGGCCGAGGATGCGAGAGCGCTCCGCCTTCGGCTCGCCCACCGACAGCCCGCCGATGGCGTAGCCGTCGAATCCCAGCTCGACCAGCCTCGTCAGGGATTCGTCGCGCAAATTCTCGTGCATGCCCCCTTGCACGATGCCGAAGAGAAGATTGGGGCTGCCGAACGCTCTTTTCGAGCGCTCCGCCCAGCGCATCGACAGCCGCATCGAGCGGGCCGCCTGATCCGCGTCGGCCGGGTAGGGCGTGCATTCGTCGAACACCATCGCGATGTCTGCGTCGAGCGCGCGCTGGATCCGCATCGCTTCTTCCGGCGTCAGGAACAGGCGATCGCCGTTGATCGGCGAGGCGAAATGCACGCCCTCCTCGGTGAGCTTGCGCAGCCGACCGAGGCTGAACACCTGAAAGCCGCCCGAATCGGTCAGCAGCGGCGCATTCCAGCCCATGAAGCGGTGCAGGCCGCGGTGCTTCTCGATCACGTCGACCCCCGGACGCAGCCACAGGTGGAAAGTGTTGCCGAGGACGATCTGCGCGCCGGTCGAGGCCACCTCCTCGGGCGACATCGCTTTCACGCAGCCATAGGTGCCCACCGGCATGAACGCCGGGGTGTCGACGCGGCCGTGCGCCAGCTCGAGCACGCCGCGGCGCGCCTGCCCGTCGCGGTGAGTCAGCTTGAAATTCATCTTTCGATGAGCATCGCGTCGCCGTAGGAGAAGAACCGGTAGCGCTTCTCGACGGCGTGGCGGTACGCGCGGAAAATGCGGTCCTTGCCGGCGAAGGCGCTGACCAGCATCAGCAGCGTCGAGCGCGGCAGGTGGAAGTTGGTGAGCAGCCGGTCGACGACCCGGAAGCGGAACCCCGGATACACGAATAGCCCGGTCTCGCCGCTCAATTCGCCGGTCTGCGCGGCGGTTTCGAGCGCGCGCAGCGAAGTCGTGCCCACGGCGAGAACGCGGCGGCCGCGGAGTGCGTCCATGGTCTGCGGCGGGATGGTATAGCGCTCGAGATGCATGCGGTGGTCCTCGACCCGCTCGCTGCGCACCGGCTGAAACGTGCCGACCCCGACATGCAGGGTCAGCTTCGCCAGGCGCGCGCCGCGCTCCCCCAGCCGCTCGAGCATGGCGGCGTCGAAATGCAGCCCGGCGGTCGGCGCCGCAACCGCTCCCGGAACCGCAGCGTACACCGTCTGGTAGCGCTCGGCATCCTCCGCCTGGGGCGCGTGCGTGATGTAAGGAGGCAACGGTACGGTGCCGAAGCGTTCCAGCACGGCATCGATCGGCTCGAGAAAGCGCAGCCGGTAGAGTTCGGCTTCGCGCCCCGCCACGACCACTCGAACGCCGTCTCCCACCAGCAGCTCGCTTCCCTCGGGCGGCGCGTGACTGGCCCGCACGAGCGCCAGCGCCTCGTTGGCGCCGAGCGCGCGCTCGATGAACACCTCGATCCTGCCGCCGGTGCGCTTGCGGCCCGGGAGCCGTGCCCTGATCACCCGCGTGTCGTTCAGCACCAGCGTATCGTCACCACCAACCTGCTCCGGGAGGTCGGTGAAGGCGAGATCCTCCAGCTCGCCGCTGCGCGCATCGAGATGCAGCAGCCTGCTTGCAGTGCGCTCGGGCGCCGGGCGCTGCGCGACCAGCTCCTCGGGCAGCTCATAGTCGAACTCGGAGACCAGCATGCGAGGGGATTATAATTTTCGCCCGCGGCCGGAATGGCGGAACCGGTAGACGCAGCGGACTCAAAATCCGCCGGTGGCAACACCATGAGAGTTCGAGTCTCTCTTCCGGCACCCAGTGAAAAAAACCGTGAAAACCAGCCCTTTTTGGCTGGACACCCGGGGGTCCCGGGGGTAGGCTCTTCGCGCTGAATTCCGTCTCAAAGGGGGGATCGTGGCCAAGGCGCAGGTGAGGGTGCTGCCATCGGCGCGCAATACGGTCATGGTCGTCGACGACCAGTCGACCGGGCGCGCGATCCTGGAGCAGGTGGTTCGCAGCATAGACGAGCGCGTCGGCGTGGAAGGTTTCGCGCGTCCGGTGGACGCCGTGGTCTGGGCGACGCGGCACGTCTCCGACCTGGTGCTTGTCGATTACATGATGCCGGAGATGGACGGCATCGAGTTCGTGAAACGCCTGCGCGCGCTCCCCGGCTACGAGCACGTGCCGATCGTGATGGTGACGGTGCACGACGACCGCAAGGTACGTTACGCGGCGCTCGATGCCGGGATCACCGACTTCCTGACCAAGCCGGTCGACGCGCGCGAATGCCTGGCGCGCTGCAGGAACCTGCTGACGCTGCGCCGCCAGCAGCTCGCGCTCGAGGACCGGCGGCGCCTGCTCGAGCACATGGTCGAGGACGCGACCAAGGACGTGCGCGAGCGGGAAAAGGAAACGCTGCTGCGCCTTGCGCGGGCGGGCGAATTCCGCGACGAGGAGACCGGCTATCACCTGATCCGCATGTCGCGCTATTCGCGCCTGATCGCCGGGGCGCTCGGCCTCGATCACGACGAGGCGGAGACCATCGAGCTTTCCGCGCCGCTGCACGACATCGGCAAGATCGGCATTCCAGACCATATCCTGCTGAAGAAGGGCAAGCTCGACGACGCCGAGTGGCAGGTGATGCGGCGCCACCCTGTCATCGGGCACGAGATCCTGAAGGGCAGCGCCTCCAAGTACGTGCGCATGGGGGCCCTCATCGCGCTCGGCCACCACGAGAAGTACGAGGGCTCGGGCTATCCGAACGGTCTGGTCGGCGACCATATTCCGCTCTGCGCCCGCATCGTCGCGGTGGCGGACGTCTACGACGCGCTGACGTCGGTGCGGCCCTATAAGGCCGCCTGGCCCCAGGAGCGCGCCTTCGAGTACATCACTTCACAGGCAGGGCGGCATTTCGATCCGCGCATGGTCGATGCCTTTCTCGGCATGAAGTCCGAGGTGGGGCAGATCCAGCGCGAGTGGCAGGACCCGCCGACGGAACGTTGATGGCGACGGCCGGCGAGCTCCTCGCGAAGCTGCGCGCCAGGCTTTCCGGACGCCCGGACACCGAGCACGAGCAGGCGCTGGTGCGCCTGGTAGTGGGCGGGTTGATCGTTCTGTACCTGCTGCCTGGTGCGCTCGCACAGGGGCTCCAGCCGACGCTTTTCGTCATGCTCGGCTATCTCGCGGTGGCGATCCTCGCTTTCGCCCACATCCTGGTCGCGCCGGGCGAGTCGCCCATGCGGCGAGTGATCGGGGCGGGCGCCGACCTCGGTACGCTGACCTGGGTCATGGCTTTCCTCGGCGAGCGCTCGGCGCCGCTGTTCCTCGTGTACGTGTGGGTCACGCTGGCGAACGGCTTTCGCTTCGGCCAGCGCTACCTGCTGGTGGCGCTCGGCCTGAGCATTGCGGGGTTCACTGTCGTGCTCTGGTACAACGAATTCTGGCGCGCTCACTCTTACGTCGGTTACGGCCTGTTGTTTGGTTTCATCCCTCTCAGCGTGTACGTTCGCTCGCTGGTCGCGAAGCTGTTCGACGCGCTGGCACGCGCAGAGGCCGCCAATCAGGCGAAGCGCCGCTTCATCTCGGTGGTGAGTCACGAGATGAGAACGCCGTTGAATGCCATTATCGGCATGTCGGATCTGATGCGCGACACCCCGCTTACCCGCGAGCAGGCCGACATGCTGCAGACCCTGCGCAGCTCATCGCGCGTGATGCTGGGCCTGGTCGAAGACGTTCTCGACTTCTCGAAGATCGAGGCCGGAAAGGTCACGCTGGAGAAGGCCGATTTCGACCTGCACGCGCTCCTCAACAGCACCTGCCGCATCCTGGCTGCCCAGGCCGCAGCCAAGGGCGTGGAGTTCGTGGTGTCCCTCATGCCGGAAGTACCGCCCGCGGTGCGCGGCGACCCGCATTACCTGCGGCAGATCCTGATCAACCTGGCTGGCAACGCGGTGAAGTTCACTGAACGCGGCAGCGTGACGGTGCATGTGTCCGCGCAAAGCGAAACAGAATCCAGTGTGCGCCTCAAGTTCTCCATCCGCGACACGGGGATCGGTATTCCGCCTGAGGCGCAGGCGAGCATCTTCGAAAGCTTTACGCAGGCGGACCAGTCCACCACCCGCCGCTTCGGCGGCACAGGGCTGGGCACGACCATCGCGAAGCAGCTCGTCGGCCTGATGGGCGGCAAGATCGGGCTGGAAAGCGCGGTCGGCCTCGGCACCACTTTCTGGGTCGAACTGCAGCTGGAGAAGCAACCGGAGCGTGTAGGTGCCGGCAGCGGCGAGCTCGCCGGCGCCAGGATACTGCTCGTCGGCTTCCCGGAGGCCCAGCGCGAGCCGCTCGACCGTGTGCTCGCGGGCTGGGGCGCCACGCCCGTCGCGGTCGCTGACGTCGAGGAAGGCGTGGCGCGGCTCGTCGCCGAAATCAGCCTGGCGAAGCCCTATCACAGCGCGGTGCTCTACGGGTCGGGCGAAGATCCAAAGCTCGCGCAGCGCTTTCGCCGTGCGGCTCCGGACCCTGCACCCCCCACCGTACTTGCGGTACCTCGCGACGCAGATATTCCGCGGTTCGAGGCGCTGTCGTCCGGATTCGCGGCGGTACTCGAGCTGCCCTTTGACAAGCGGCAGCTTTTCAATGTGCTGCATTCGGTATCGGCAGGTGATGAGGTGCGCGAAGGCGTCGTGCGGCTGCAGGACTACGCGCGGCGCGGCGTCGAAGCGAGGAAACTGCGCGTGCTGGTCGCCGACGACAACGCGACCAACCGCGAGGTGATCGGCCGCATTCTCGATCGCGGCGGCCACAATGCCACCGTGGTCAATGATGGCGAGCAGGCGCTCGATGCGTTCGAGAAGGAGCGGTACGACATCGTGCTCCTCGACCGCAACATGCCGGGCCTCGGCGGAATCGAGGCGCTGCGGGCGCTGCGCCTCATGACTCGCGGCCGGGAAAGGCTGCCGGTGGCGATCCTGTCCGCGGACGCGACGGCTGAAGCCCGCCGCGAATGTCTCGAAGCTGGCGCCGATGCGTTCCTGGCGAAGCCGATCGAGGCGGCGCGGCTGCTCGACGAACTGCAGAAGCTTTGCACCGGGAAAGCGGAGGAGGCGCGGCGCCCAGAGCCGGCGCCCGCTTCGCGCCCGGCCAGCCGCACTGTGGCCGCAGCGCCGACAGTCATCAACGCCGAGACGCTCGCCGATCTGGACGCGCTCGGCTCGTCGCCGGGCTTCCTGGAAAAGCTGATCGACGTGTTTGTCGCCGACAACACCGCGCTCGTGGGCCGCATGGAGCAGGCGGTCGCGGCACGCAATTACCACGAGCTCAAGTCCCTCCTGCACGCGATGAAGGGCTCCTCGGCCAGCATGGGAACCGACCGGCTGACCAAGGTGTGCACGAATCTGGGCAAGCTCTCGGACGCCGAGCTACGGCTCCAGGCGCCCGGGCTGATGCGCTCCATCGCCGACGAACTCAGCGCCGCGAGCAGCGAGCTCGAGCGCTATCTGCGAGACAGGAAACAGTCCGCCGGCTGATTTTCCCGCGGCACGCTAGAATTCGCAGCCACGGCAAAGTGCCACGAATCATTCCGGAGCGCCACCGATGTCGTTCTTCATTACGCTCGTCGAGATGACCGACGCCAATCGTCGCGAGCTTGAAACGATTCCGAAGGTGAACTCGATGATCCATCACGGCCTGTCGCTCGCCGAGTACAAGGCCTTCTTGCACGACCTTTATCACATCGTCTGGCATTTCTGCCCGGTGATGGCAGCCGCTGTAGCGCGCTGCAGCGACCGCTTCAGGGAAGTGCGTTACGACTTGTACGACCGCATCGAGGAGGAAAAGGGTCACGAGACATGGGTGCTCGAAGACATCGAGGCGATAGGGGGCGATGTCGCGAGCGCCAGAGCGCATCCGCCGAGCGCGCCAGTGCAGGCCATGATCGCATTCAACTACTTCGGCGCTGAACGGGTGCACCCCTGTTCAGTGCTGGGAATGCTCTACATGCTCGAGGTCGTTTCCTCCGTCTATGGGGGAAGGGTCTCCGATTCCATTGCGCGAACCCTCGGCCGCAACGTCGATGCAGGCGGCTTCCGGTTCCTTTCCTCGCACGCCACCATGGACGTCGACCACATGGCGAAGCTGAACAGGCTGTTGAAGACGATCGACGACCCGGATGCGCAAGAGTCCATCGTCAATTCCACGCGCGTCAACTTCTACCAGTTCGGACGCATGTTCGGCGAAGGCGGATTCCAGTCCTCGGTCAGCGGCTGAAACCTCAGGCCGCCGCCGCGGCACGCTGCGGCGACGAATTCCGCAACGTGCGCTATGCGCTGTACGAGCGCATCGAGGAAGAGAAGGAGCACGAAACCTGGGCGCTCGAGGACGTCGGGGCGGTGGGAGGCGATGTCGCGGGCGCTAAGGCGGATCCGCCCAGCGCTCCCGTCCAGGCCATGATCGCCTTCAACTACCACGGTGCCGAGCGGGTGCATCCCTGCTCGGTGCTAGGGATGATCATCAACTCCACGCGCATGAACTTCTACCTGTTCGCCCAGATGTTCAGGGAGAACGGCTTCGTCACGCACATCGCGGGCTAGCGCTACGCGGCCTTGAGCAGCAGCGGATCGACGCGCGAGCCGGCGGATTCCCGTTTGCCGCCGAGCAGCTCCTTGGCGGTCACGCGGAACATGCGGGTCGTGCCGGTGGTCGGCCTGCCGTCAAAATCCAGCCAGCGGTGGTTCTCGAAATCGTAGAGCTTGCACCTGCGCAGCGTGTCGAGGAACGAACGCAGCGTGTATTTCTCCACCAGCGCGTGCTCACCCAACAACTGGTTGAGTCTGGCCTGCGCCACCCTGAGCCGGTAACACGGAATGCGCGGATGCAGATGGTGGACCGGGTGGTCCATCACGTCGTGGGTCAGCCTGCCGAACCAGCGCGGCATCACCCAGTGCACCGCAAGCAGCTCCCCACGTTCGTAGAATGCCTTGTTTTCCTCGTTTGAGCCGCGCAGCCACGTGGCGTCAGGGTGGGTGTGCTGCAGGTAGAGCCCCCACCCGGTAAAGGCCATGAAGACCAGGAACGGGTACACCGCGCCCAGCACTATCGCCTGCGTCGAGCTCATGGTGGTAAACAACGGCGCGGCGGTCAGCGTGCCGAGGAACACTGCGGCATAGGCGAGCAGGAACCAGAAATGCGGCCAGGCGGCCTTGCGGTGCAGTTCGGGCATGTGGTCGCGGGGGAAGAGCTTCATGTCCCACCAGCGCTCGACGAGATAGTAGAGCGACCAGCCGATGACGTTGGGGCCACGGTAGAGCCGCTCCAGCCATTGGCGCCATTGTGGCATGGCGTCGTATTCCGCCTTGGTGAAGGGCGTATAGGTGTCCTTGATCGGGCCGTTGGTGTGGGGGTGATGGCGCACGTGGTGGTCGTACACCCACATCCGGTAATTGTATAAACACGGCGCATAGACGATCACGCCCAACAGCCAGTTCAGGCGTTTACCCTTCACCAGGCAGCCGTGGGCGGCATCGTGCCCGAGCGTCTTGAGGGAGACGAGTTTCAAGCCGGCCACGGTCGCCGCCAGGACCTTCATCCACAACTCCGGCAGGAAAAGCACGCCGGCGATGCCAGCCCAGTACAGGCCGAAGTCGTAAAGGAAAAATGCCAGGCCCGTGGCCGTGCTGGATCTGACGTAAGGCGCTATTTCACGTAGCGCTTCGCGTTGTCCGATGAGCATGGGAGTCTCCCTCGCCTCAGGCGTTGGCCGCCATCGCCTCGGCTACGGCCTCGGCAGTGACGTCGGTTACATCGCCCGATTCCACGCGGCGCATCTGCGCGCGCACGATGCGGCCCATCATCTTCAGGTCGCGGTCCTCGAGGAGCAATGCGGCATCCACCCACGTGTCGGTGATCGCATCGAGCTCTTCGCGCGTCACCGGATGCACCAGTTGCCGCACGCGATGAACTGCTTGAAGGCCGTTTCTGCGCCTCGCATTCTTCGCGATCCACTCCCGCACCGCCGCCTCGCCCTGGCCGTCGGGCGCCACCACGTCGACGACGCCCATTTCATGCAGTTGCTGGGCGGGTAGCACGCGGCCCGACAGAATCAGGTCTTCGGCGGCGCGCATGCCGATGCGGCGCGCGAGCAGGCTGTAAGCGCCCATGCCCGGGAAAAGATTGAACAGGATCTCGGGCAGTCCCATCTGGGCGCTTTCTTCGGCGACGATCACGTCGGACGACAGGGCGCATTCGAATCCGCCGCCGAGCGCGTCGCCTTGGACGAGCGAGATCGTCGTCAAGCTGCGGCAAGAGAAGTTGCGGATCCTCGGGTACATGTTGTCGATGCAAAGCTTGGCGTAGTGGGCGAGCGCGTCGCGGTCGCGTGCTTTGATAAGCAGCACGAACAGCGCGAGGTCGCCTCCCAGGTTGAATACGCGTGGCGTGCGGGATGCGAGCACATAGTGGCTCGCGGCGAACGTCACGCCTTCCACCTCGACCTTGCCGCCGTTGGTTGCGAGCGCGTTGTCATGCCCGCGGATGTCCTTGAGCAGGCCAAGGCTGAAGCACGCCGTGCCACGCGGTTTGAAATATCCCCAGATCGTGCCGGTGGCGGGCTCGAACTCGGTCTCGTACTGCGAATTGGCCTTCCCATACGGTATGCAGAGGCCGACTGCGTCTCGCAAATTGCTCATTGCCATCTCCCCGTGAAAAAATGCCCCTGGGTGGGGGCTGTCGCCTCGGCCCGGTGTGAAAAAAGCCACACTGGTGCCTCCCAAGCCGATTAGACGCCTAGGGTGATGCGCCGCGCAATCAGGGTCTTCCTGAGGGGGGCTCTGCCTTGTTGCGGCAGCGCGACATCGGTTAAATTAGCGCGGCAGGGCAGGCGAATGTACGCAATCGTCTATAAATCCGATGGTTTTCCGATCTGCCGCCAAGTTCCGGGTATCAGTCCCGACCCGGTGGTGACGTGGAATACCGAGGCGGCGGCCAAGGCGTTCATCTCTTCCAAGGGCGGGGAAGGGGATTTCCAGCCCCTGCGGATCACCGACGACGCGATGGACCGGCTGGCTAGGGCCATCGGCTGCCCGGTCGAGGCCATGACGTTCGATCCCTATCCGGGATAGACCCTAATTCGGAACAGGGGGTTAGAGCTCGACGTTGTCGATCAGCCGGGTTGTCCCCAGGCGCGCAGCACCGAGGACGACCAGCTCGCGCTCCGTACCGTCGGGCGGTGCGAGGTCCTGCCGGCGGCGAATTTCGATGTAATCGGGCTTCCAGCCCGCCGCGGCAAGCGCCGCTACCGCTTTCTCGCCGGAGGTTTTCCCTGCCTTGACCTCAAGGAGGGTCCGATAAAGACGCGGTGCCTCGGCGCGTTCGGCGGCCGAAAGGTAGTTGTTGCGGGAGCTCATCGCGAGGCCATCGCGCTCGCGCGCGGTCTCGCCGGCGACGATTTCCACCGGCAGATCGAGTTGCCTGACCATGCCACGCACGATCATAAGCTGTTGATAATCCTTCTTTCCGAAGACCGCCGCGACCGGCTGCACGCAATTGAGCAGCTTCAGCACCACTGTTGCCACCCCGTGAAAGAAGCCGGGTCGAAAGCGGCCCTCCAGCTCGTTGGCGATCGGCGGTGGCCGCACCATGAAGGTTTGGGGCTCCGGATACAGGACACCCTCGTCTGGTGCAAAAAGCAGCTCGACCCCCTCCGCTTCCAGCATTGCGCAATCGCGCTCGAAGGTGCGCGGGTAGCGCTCGAAGTCCTCGCCGGGCAGGAACTGCAGGCGGTTGACAAAGATGCTCACCGCGACGGCGCCGCCATGACGGCGCGCCAGCCGGATGAGGGAAAGGTGGCCCTCATGCAGGTTTCCCATGGTGGGAACGAGCGCCACGGGCCCCGCAGCCCGTACCGCCGCGCGCAGGGAGGCGATGTCGCTCAGGACGCGCATCAGCCGAGGTTGAAGAACTCCCGCCGGCTCTTCATGCCGCGTACCCGGGACACGAGCAGCTCGAAATCCGCATCGCGCTCGACGAAATTGAGATTCTCGGAGTTGACGATCAACACCGGAGCGGCCGAGTAGTGGTAGAAGAACCGCGCGTAGCTCTCGGCGAGCACCGCCAGATATTCCTCACTGATGCCGCGCTCGTAGCCAGCCCTGCGGCGCCTGACCCTTTCTATCAGCGTGCCGGGCTGCGCCTGCAGATAAATAACGAGATCCGGAACCGGCGCCCGGGGACGCAGCGCCTCGTAGATTTTCTGGTAGAGCGCCAGCTCATCGCCCGACAGCGTGATACGCGCGAAAAGCGGGTCTTTGTCGAGGAGGAAATCGGCCACCGTCGGCTTGCCGAACATGTCCGGCTGCACCAGCGGCTCGATCATGCGCGCGCGCTGGAACAGGAAGAACAGCTGCGCCGGCAGCGCAAAGCGCGCCATGTCCTGGTAAAAGCGGGCGAGGAACGGGTTCTCCCACGGCTGCTCGAGCAGCAGCTCGGCCGATAACCTCGATGCAAGACGCTTTGCCAAGGTCGTCTTGCCGGCGCCGATCGGCCCTTCCACGGCGAGGTAGCGGAACTTATCCACCGATTCTTTCCACCGACTGATCCCTGCATTGTTCCAGCATCGCCTGTGCCGCGCCGATTCCCGGAATGGTGATTCCCCCGGCGATTTCGAGCAGCGGCCGCAATACGAAGGCGCGCAGATGCATCCGCGGATGCGGTACCACCAGCCGCGGCTGGTCCACGACGGCGTCGCCATAGAGCAGCAAGTCGAGATCGAGCGTGCGCGGAGCATTGGCAAAGCTGCGGCTGCGGCCATGCTGCGCCTCGATTGCCTGCAGCGCGTCAAGCAGGCGCTCAGCGGGAAGCGCGGTGTCGAGCAGCGCCACGGCATTGACGAATGGCGGCTGGTCGGCGTACCCGAGCGGCTTGGAGCGATACAGCGAGGATCGTTTTACGAGGACGGTCTGCGCGATGCCGCCGAGGTCCTCGAACGCCTGTTCAACCTCCTCCAGCGGCCTGCCGAGGTTCGAGCCGATCGCCACGTAGGCAAGCGTCACGCGGGCTGAGAGGCGGCCTCCGCCGGCCGCTTCTTCCGCCGGCGCCGGCGGCGCTTGCGCGGCCCGGTGTCGGGAAGCAGCATCGCCTTGCGCGTTTCGGGGTCGGCGCTCTGGAAAGCGCGCCACCAGGCTTCGAGCTCGGCGGGGACTTCTCCGCTCGCGGCGCGCAATGCGAGAAAATCGTAAGCCATGCGAAAGCGCGCCGCCTCGAACAGGCGATACGCGCGTTGTCCTGACCGCTGCTCGAAGCGCGGCTGCATTGCCCAAACCTCCCGCATGGTGGCGGTGAGCTTGCGCGTGATGGCCAGCTTGGCGCACTGCGTATCGAGCACATCATCCATCGCTGCCTCGAGCGCCGGCATGGCGCGCTCACCGCGGGCCTGCCGTGCCTTCCACGCGGCCAGCACTTCGTGCCAGAGCAACGCTGCGAACAGGAAGGCCGGCGATACCGGGCGTCCGGCGAGCACCCGCTCGTCGGTCTGCGCAAGCGCGAGGGTCACGAACCGCTCCCCGAGCGGCTGCTCGAGAATGACGTCGAGCAGCGGCAGCACGCCCTTGTGCAGCCCGACGTCGCGCAGCTGGCGCAGGCAGGCGCTGGCGTGCCCGGAAAGCAGCAGCTTCAGCATCTCGTCGAACAAGCGCGCCGGCGGCACGCGCTCGAGGAGCGGGGCCAGCGCGCGGATCGGCTCGCGCGTTGCCGGGTCGAGCGTGAGGCCCAGCTTCGCCGCGAGCCGCACGGCCCGCAGCATGCGAATCGGATCTTCCCGGTAGCGGGTTTGCGGATCGCCGATCACGCGCAGCACGCGCTTTTTCAGATCGGCCAGGCCGCCGTGGAAATCCACTACCTCTTCGGTCTGCGGGTCGAAGTACAGCGCATTGACGGTGAAATCGCGCCGTCGTGCATCCTCTTCCTGGGTGCCGAAGACGTTGTCGCGCAATACGCGCCCGTGCTCGTCCTTTTCCGCCGTTTCCGGGTCAGCGGCGCGGAAAGTCGAGACTTCGATCGTCTCGGGGCCCAGCATCACGTGCACCAGCCGGAAGCGGCGGCCGATGATGATGGCGCGGCGAAACAGCGGCCTCACTTGCTCGGGGCGCGCGTCGGTCGCGACGTCGAAGTCCTTGGGAGTGATGCGGAGAAGCAGGTCGCGGACGGCGCCGCCGACGACGTAGCCTGAAAAACCGGCGTCGCGCAATGCCGCGCAGACCTTCGCGGTAGCCGGGCTGATGGCCTCCCGCGTGAGGTCGTGCTGGCCGCGCGGCACGCGGACCTCCGAGGGCAGCCCGAGCACGCGTCTGATCAACCGCTTGATCATTAAGGGCCGGGATTCTACCCGCGCAGGGAGATCACTTCCCAGCCGCGCTGCCTGGCTGTGGTCGCGAGCTGCTCATCGGGATCCACGGCCACCGGGCGGCTGACCCGCTCGAGTAGCGGCAGGTCGTTGTGGGAGTCGCTATAGCAGGCGCTTTCAGGAAAACCGCGCAGGGACCTGCCCAAGCCCGCCAGCCACTCGTCGACGCGCCGCACCTTGCCGCCGCGAAAACACGGAATGCCGGCCACGCGGCCGGTGAAGCGTCCACGCTGCGTTTCGGGCTCGGTGGCGATGAGGTGAGGAACGCCGAACTCGCGGGCAATGGGCGCGGTCACGAAGCTGTTGGTAGAAGTCACGATGGCGCAGAGATCACCGGCAGCGAGATGCGCACCAACCAACGCGCGCGCCCCCGCGGCGATCATTGGCACTATCCGGGTGCGCATGAACTCGGCGTGCCAGCGGGCGAGGTCCTGAGGGGTATGCTCGGCCAGCGGTCTCAGCGCGAAGCCGAGGTATTCATGGATGTCGAGCGTACCGGCCTGGTACTGCTCGTAGTACGCGCGGTTCTGCGCCTCGTACGCCTCGCGCTCGAGGATGCCGCGATCGACCAGGAACTGACCCCACTCGTAGTCGCTGTCGCCGGCAAGCAGCGTGTTGTCGAGGTCGAACAAGGTGAGGCGCATGAAAGCGCCTCAGTGTACCCGAGGGGTTTCCCTGCCTCAGAAGCGGCGCTGGACGCCGATGCGGAAGTCGTTCAACCGGAGAAGACCGGGCGTGTCGCGGGACAATGCTTCGGCGCTCACGGCCCAGTCGTGGGCGAACCAGTAGCGGCCAAACAGAGAATATTGACGCGCGTCGTACTCGGATTCCCGGCCGTTGATATACGACATGCCGAGACTGCCCCGGTCACCGAAGGAATAGGAGAGCTGCATGCGCGGACTGGGTGCCAGGCCGACGGCTTCGCGCCAGCTGTAGGTCGCGAACCCGACCCGGTCGGGATCGACCGCCGCCAACCCACCCCGTGCCAGAGCCGGATCAAGACCCGGCTCGCCGCGCTGAGGGACGCGCAGCCCGGACTGTGCATACGCCGGAACCGCCGCGCCCAGCGCAACGCCGAGAGCGAAAGACAGAAGCGCGAGAGTCCTCTTTTGCACTGGCGTGGCCTCCTGATCTGGTCCGGTAATCTACTCAGGCCGCCCCGGTTTGTCGAGGCAGTTTGCACCATCTTGCGCCGCGGAAAGCGCCTCCCGCACCAGAGGCAGCGTCACCGCCCGCTGGCTGGCAAGGGAATACCGGTCAAGCACTTCTAGTACCCTGTGCAGGCTCCCCAGGTCGCGGGGGAGGTGGTTCAGCAGGTACCAGACCACCTCGTCGCTGAGCCGCAGTCCGCGGCGTTCAGCCTCTGCCCGCAGATAGAGCGCCTTTTCGGCGTCCGTGAGGGGCTTGAGCTGGTAAACCAGGCCCCAGGCGAGCCGGCTTCGGAGATCTTCGCGCAATGGCAGCTGCGGTGGCGGCGCAGCGCCCGCCGCAAGCACCGCGGCCTGTCCATCGCGCGCGGCATTGATCGCGACGAACAGCGCTTGCTGTGCGGCGGCATCGAGCGTCTCGACGTCGTCGGCGATAAAGAGCTCGGGATTGGCGCGCG
>Ga0070697_100001075_pt1 | contig 20622 bp, 22 predicted proteins | sample KBSK1501metaG_FD_65475 | JGI IMG/M metagenome (GOLD analysis project Ga0070697, IMG submission 65475) | Corn, switchgrass and miscanthus rhizosphere microbial communities from Kellogg Biological Station, Michigan, USA - KBS K1-50-1 metaG | ecosystem: Host-associated > Plants > Roots >... | reverse complement strand
CGCCGGCAGGAGCAGCGCACGCCGCTGGAGAAGGCCTTTCTCCGGCTGACCGGGCTCGAGATGAAGATGCGCCAGTACGTCATCGGCGAAAAGTTCTGCCGCGAGGTCCGCGACGCCGGCGGGCAAGAACTCCTGAGCCGCGTGTGGGAGGGGCCCGAATGGCTGCCCACCATGGCGGAGATCCAGCGCCCCCAGCTGTTCATCGACCGCGCCCGATCCCGGTGAAACCTCAGCCACTTTCCACCTCCCGCTGCGTGGGTGGGTGGGGATTCTCGCTCCCCCACTTGCGGGGGAGGGTCGGGGTGGGGGCCGTGGTCGCCCTCCTACTCACCGGCTGCGGAGCCGAGGCCGTGCCGAGTCCGGCGGCGACCAGCTCACAGCTCCAGGCCGAGGTGGTGGCGACCGAGATGGTGGTCGGCAACCAGCAGCGGGTTCCGATCGGCGTCACCGACCACAACACCCCGGTGACCGATGCCACCGTCCACGTTCGCTCCTTCGTGCTCAACGGAAATACCGGCGTATTCAAAGGTGAGTCCGACGCTCCCTTCAAAGGCCAGGGATTGGAGGGCGGCGGCACCTACGTGGCGCACCTGACCTTCGATAAGCCTGGCGACTGGGGCGTGGAGGTGACAGCCTCTCGGCCGAACGGCGCCCACACGACGGTACGACTCCCGATGAATGTGATCGCGCTGCCCGTGGTGCCGGGGGTTGGGCAGGCGGCGCCGGCGACGCACAATCCGACCGTCAGGGATGTGAGTGACGTCGAGACCATCGACTCCGGCCGGCCACCCGACGACATGCACCAGTTGTCGATCGCGGATGCCATCCAGCAGCACCGGCCCGCGCTGGTGGTCTTCGCCACCCCGGCGTTCTGCGTGAGTAGAGCCTGCGGACCCGAGGTCAAGGTCGTCCAGAGTCTGGAGCCCGCTTATCGAGACCGGCTGGCCTTCATTCACGTGGAGATCTACCGGGACTTCAAGCCGGATCCATCAAAGAAGCAGCTAGCGCAGGCCGTTATCGACTGGCGGCTGCAGACCGAGCCCTGGATCTTCCTGATCGATTCGAAGGGGATCATCCAGGCCCGCTTCGAAGGGCCGACCGCGACCGACGAGGTCAAGGCCGCGATCGACCACCTGCTGAGTTGATCCCCTCCCCCGCGCGCGGGGGAGGGTCAGGGTGGGGGCTTTACATCTCCTTACCCGGCCGTGGGCGGTCCGTTGCCCTGACCCTACGTGATCGGTGATACGGTCGCGGCGAGATGGCCGATATGATGTTCGATCTGGTCTGTCAGCACTGCGGCCGGCGCGAGCAGCGCCGCTGGGAAACCCGAAAGAGCGTGACCGTCACCTACTGCACGTTCTGCAAGCACGGCATGTCCGTGGTCGGCATCGCCTTCTTCGCCCCCCACGCCGAGCAGGCCGCTGCGTAGGGCCTTCGGCGCTAGTCGACCTCGATGAGGAGCTGGCCTTCCTGCACCGTCTCGCCCTCCCGGGCGTGGATCTTCGCCACCCGCCCGGCTGAGGGGGCAGTGACCGGGATCTCCATCTTCATCGACTCCAGGATCATGAGTGTCTCGTCGGCCTCGACCTGCTGCCCTTCGCGGACCACAATCTTCCACAGATTGCCCGCAAGTTCGGCCTTGATCTGCACGCGGCCGATTGTCTCACGCGCAACTCGGGTAAGATGTCGACGATTTGCGTAAGAAACGTAGCTACCCAAAGAAGCGCGGCGGTCCAACCACGCTGCGCCCTGGCATCGACACGCTGGAAGCCAAGGAGACCCCGGCCGGCAAAGAGGAGACCATCGAGATGGACGCCGAGGTGGTCGAGCCGCTGCCGAACGCCATGTTCAAGGTCAAGTTGCAGACCGGCCAGACTATCCTCGCCTACACCTCCGGCAAGATGCGCAAGTTCTACATCCGCATTCTCATCGGCGACCGGGTGCGAGTGGACCTCTCGCCCTACGATCTGACGCGCGGCCGGATCATCTTCCGCTACAAGTAAGTCGCCGCGCTACCCTGAGGAGAGCGCCATGGCGTGGCTCTACGTCTTGATCCTGCTGCTGCTGGCCGCCGGGCTCGTCGGAGCCTATCGGGTGCTCGGGACCCCTTCACGCCTGGCGGCGCGTGACTACAACATCGTGCTCGCCGACGTGGCCACGTCCGTGGAGCGGGCGGCCGGACAGCTCCGGCGGGCGCTGGACGGCGAGCCCGGACGACTGGAGGATGCGGCCGCCGCCAGCCGGAAGATCTTCCAGACCGGCTACTACCAGACTTTGCGGCTGCGGCCCACGACCGGTCCCGACAACGGCGCCGCCGCGCGTGCCGAACTGGGCCGGGCCTGCGAGGCATACGACTGGGCGAGCCGGATGATCGGGAGTGAGAGCGTGCACAACCCGCTCATCCTCGCGGCGGCTCGGCGGCTCCTCGACGCGGGGGACGCCGCGCTCAGGCAGGCGGCGCTGGAGTTACCGCCGGTGGTTTCGACGCCTCGCGAAAGTACCGCACCGTAGCGTCGAGGCCGGCTTCCAAGCTGGTCTGCGGTCGCCAGCCCATCACCTTCTGGATCTTGCGCGCATCGACCACCGAGCGCCGCTGCTCGCCGGGCAATGCGGGGCCGTGGACCTCGGGCTGGTTGTTGCCGGAGAGGCGTTTCAACCCCTGGAAGATCGCGTTGATGTCGGTCTCGACGCCGGTACCGACGTTGAACGATCCCACCACATCCGAGGTCAGCGCGCGCGCGTTCGCCTCGGCGACGTCGCCCACGTAAATGAAATCGCGCGTCTGCTTGCCATCGCCGTTGATGCGCGCCGTCTCCTTGCTGAGCAGCCGCTGCGCGAAGATAGCCACCACGCCGGCTTCGCCGTGCGGGTCCTGCCGCGGCCCATAGACGTTGGCGTAGCGAAGGGCGGCGTACGAAAGTCCATGCAACGCGTGAAAGGTTCGCAAATAGACCTCGGCGGCGAGCTTGGAGGCGCCGTAGGGGGAGACCGGCAGCGTCGGGTAATCCTCCGGGGTCGGGATCACGTCGGCATCGCCGTAGAGCGCACCGCCGGTTGAGGCGAAGAGGAAGCGCCGCACGCCGTGGCGAACGCTGGCTTGCAACAGAGTCACCGTCCCCAGCACGTTGACGCTGGCGTCGAACCCGGGGTCCTCAACCGAACGACGAACGCTAGCCTGCGCCGCTTCGTGCAGCACGGCCTCGGGCCGCTCGATCTTGAACAGCTCGTCGAGCCATGGAGACTGAATATCCATCTGGTAAAAACGGGCCGCCGGGTTCAGGTGCTCGACGTGCCCGGTGGAGAGGTCATCCAGGATCACGACCTCGTGCCCGACACTGAGGAGCCGATCGGCCAGGTGTGACCCGATAAAGCCGGCGCCGCCCGTGACCAGGACCTTCATCGGCGGTGGCTCAGCAGGAAGACGATCAGGCCGACCGCGATCAGGCTCCAGTAGCTGATCAGGCGGTCGAGGATCGCGACCGACAGCGCCTGTGAGGCGCTCAGGCCGAAGAAGACGAGCACGGCGATGATCCCACCCTCCACCAGGACCAGCCCGCCCGGAAGCGCCGGAATGGTGGTGAGCAACGACGCGACCAGCGCGATGAACATGATCTGGGCGAGGCTGAGCGAGATGTGAAGCGGCAGTGCCTGGACGACCAGGAAGAGGCGAGCGGACTCAGCCATCCAGACCAGCACCGTGAGCCCCAGCAATAGGGGGAGGCGTCCGGCGAAGGCGCTCAACAACCCGTGCTTGAAGCGGGCCGCCTGGTCGCGAAGTCGCTCAGGAAGGAAGCGCGAAAGGCGCCCCTCGCTGTAGCGGATGACCAGCAGGCCGGCGATCAAGCCGGCGGCAATCACGAGCCCGACGATGAATGCCGGCACGAATCGCTCGGGGACGGAAGCGCGAAAGCTGAGGAGGCCGCTGACCAGCAGCAGGCTCATCAGCACGAGGAAGTCGAGCGCGCGCTCGCTGAAGATGGTGCCAAGTCCCTTCGAGCCAGACACGTCCGTCTGTTGCCGGAGCAGGTAGGCGCGATAGAAATCGCCCATCTTGGCCGGCAGCACGCAGTTGGCGAACCAGGCCAGGATGATGATGTGAAACAGTTCGCCGAAGCGATTGGACTCTCCCGTGTTGCGCAAGAGCAGCTCCCAGCGAACGGTGCGCACCACGAAGGAGAAGTAGAAGGCCACAATAGCCAAGGCGTAAATCAGCAGGTTGGTCTGGCGGATCGCTCGGAGGCTGGCGCCGTAGTCGAGTTGGACGTGGGTCAGGACGACGAACAGGACGACCGCGAGAATGGCGAACGAGATCAGCGTCCGTGGGTCGAGCAGCCGCTCGCGAAGGGCCGAGGGGGGGGCCGCCGCCACCGGTGGAGGGGCGGCGGGCTGCATCTCGGGATTCAACATATCAGGGGTTCCCACGACCGGCAAACCGCGCTAGTCGGCGATCTTCCGGCGGCGGATGATCCTTTCCAGTAACGGCATCAGGTGGCGAGGCTTGCCGCTCTGGCCGTATTGGCGCCGAACCTGCTCCTGCTCGCGGGCCTCGAGGATCCGGGGCACCCAGTCCGACTCGAGCATGGGCGATTCGCCGCCCTCCCACGTCTTGAGGTAAAAGATGCCCTTGAGGGCCGTGAACGGGATGGCCAGCTCTTTGACCTCGCTCTGGTCGGGCGAGACCAGCGACAACGTGACCCCGTAGCGAGATGGGCGCATCTGGCGATCGCTGTAGCCGCGCAGCACCTCGTGGTCGACGAAGTGAATGGCGATCCGGTGGTAGCGGGCGGTGTCGACCTCGCTCGACGGGGCCCGGGAATCGAGCAGGACATACTTGAGGCTGCTGAGCGGGACGAACGCGCCCCGGTTGTTGGTCCCGAGGTTATGGATGCCGGTTTGCACGAACGGCGCTTCAAGCTCCCCTTTGGGTGCGTCACCGTGCAACGTCTCGCCGTCCAGGAAGCAGTAGATGGCGTGCGCCACGTCTCCCGCATTGTACGGCCAAAATCTCCCTCCCCCTCTGGGGGAGGACTCCAAGGTCTCCCTCCCCCGCTTGCGGGGGAGGGCAGGGTGGGGGCGTCTATTTGACGAGGTAAGCGAGGCCGCGCCAGTGCGGGACGTAGTGCGGATTGAACTGGTCGAGGTAACCGGCTGGATTGGCCTGATAACCGCTTGAAGACCCCGGGCACGCACCCGGGAAGGTGCTGGGCGTGTACGCGCCGTTAGCCATGTTTCCGCCGTTCAGGTCGACCTGCGGCGAGACCACTTCGCCGGTGACGGCGTATACCGTTTTGCTCACCGCCTGGAGCGTCACGACCGACCCGTGGGAGCCGTTCATGTCGGCGTTGAAGACCGAGCCCCAAATCTGGAACGGATATTGGCCATAGGTGGTCTTGGTGCCATCAATCGTTTCGCTCCACGGCGACCCGTTGGGACCGCTGATGGTGTCGGTCGTCTTGATGAAAAAGGCGATGCTGTCGGTTCCGCTCGAGACGAAGCTGGGCGCCGCGAAGAAGACGCTCGGCGAGGTGCCGCCGCTGGTCGTGGCGCTGAAGCTCGCGTTGCCATCGAAGACGAACTCGACCCCGTTGGTCCGATCCGGAGCGTTCGGGAGGTCGCTGACGCCACCGAAGGGGCCGGAGACCGGCCGGCCGCTCAGGGTGTTCGACACCGTACCGCCGGTGATGTTCAGGTTCGAGTCCTGGAAATAATAGATGCCGTTCATGAACCGGAACAAGTCGTTCGCGGTGCCGCCGCCGAAATCGGCCGGGACGTTGATGTCATGGGTGTAGGTTCCGGGCCAGATCACGTGGACCGTCGTACCGCGGTAGCTGCTGAGGGTGTAGGCGGGGTCAATCAGCGCCGGCTTGAGCGGCGGCTCGTAGTTGGGCGTTTGCTCGACCGGCTGTGACGTCCCTACGTTGCCATACCAGTAGGTCACGAGTGCGTGGGTGTCCGAAGCCTGCGAGTAGAAAAACTGACCATTGAGGTTGTTCCATCCGCCACCCGGGTTGGGTGCGTGCCACTTCGCGTTCGAAACGAGGCGGCCCTGCGTTGGACTCGGATTGCAGAAGTCCGTCCCGTTCAGGCCGTCGTCGATCTGGACGTTGCCGTTCTGGTCGAAGTTCACGCTGTTTCCGTTACCACCGGCATCGAAGCCGAAGATCGTGTAGGTCTTGTTCCAGAAGCCGCCGTGCGCGTAGGCATCGGCGACAACGGCGGAGGTGGTGAATCCCAGGACTGACGCGAAGGTGAGCGGCACGTTATAGGTCACCCGAACATGGATTTCGTTCGAGTTGTTCCGAGATGGCGTCCAGACCTGGACGGTCGCCGAGATGCGGGCCGCTCGTTCGGTGATCCCGGTGCCTTGATAGGCACCGGACGGCGGATTGCAGCCGCCATCCGCCGGCGTATCGAGCAGAGTCTGAAGCGCATAGACGGACGCCTGGCAGTTGGCCGCCGTAATCATGCTCGAGGTCACACCGAAAGTGGCGCCGATCGGAAGCAGCTCTTGTGCGCCCGCGAGCGCCCCGGCATCGGCCGCGTTCTGGACATCGCGACGCTGGAAATATAGGCGGCCGGCGTCGAGGCCGAGCGCGATGATGCCGAAAAGGGCGGTCGCCGACAGGGCGACGATCACGAGACTCTGCGCGCGCTTGCCTTTCCGAAGCTTGGTTAGCATTTCAGTACTCCGTCACCATCGTGGATTGCGCCGAGATCACGAGTCCGTTGCCGGCGGCGTCGCGCACGACCGGGACCCAGGGCTGGAAGAGAAACGAGATCTTGACCGTGACCGGGCCACGGCCGGGCGTGCCGATGCCAGAGCTGTACCAGATGAACCCCGTATTGGGCGTCGTCGGGGTCGTGGGGGACGCACATGGTGGACTCAGAAGGCAAGGATCCGTGCTCAGAGCGAAGCCACCGCCCAGTTTGCTTTGCACAGCGCCCAAGACGGCAGCGCTTGTGGGCAAGGGTGTATCGAAGGGGATCGCGGCTCGGGTGCCTTCGCGCGCCGCGTCCGAGATGGTGTTGTAAATGTAAACCGCACGACCGAGGTCGATGGTGCCAAGGAGCAGGAGGAAGAAGATCGGCGCCAGAACGGCGAACTCGACCATCGACTGGCCGCTGTGACGGCGGAGAAGGGTCTTGCGCATCAGTACTCCGCCCTGAAGACCGCGCTGGTATTGATCGTCAGCGGGTTACCGATCAGGCTGCCGATGATCGGGGTGATGAAGTTGAACTTGAAGCTAGCCGAAACCGTGATCGGGTACTGGGAGGTTGGCGTGGCCCCGTTGAAGTAGGTGACGCGCGTGCCCTGGTCGGGACTCACGTGGATATCCGACGCCGGAATCGCGATGTTGCTGCCGGCCAGCTCGTTTTGAACGTGGGTCGTGATGGCGTCGTCGCCCGGGCTGACGCAATTGCTGCCCGGGTTGGGCGCTGGCGGGATGGTGGCGCAGCTCGGGTTCAACCCCAGGTAAAAGGGTTGGACCGCGTAGCGGGCGCCTTCGCGGACCGCGTTGGTGATCGAGATCTGGTAGTAGAAGGCCCGACCGAGGTCCAGCATGCCCATCATGCCAATCACGAGGAAGGGCACCATCACGGCCATCTCGGCCAGCGCCTGGGCCCGTTTCCTGCGTAAAGGTGAGTCCGTTTTGATCATTCCCTGGTCCCCTGGGCGTTTACAATCGCGGCTGCCGGGCAGCCACTCACATGGCAAAGCAAAGTAGGATCGAATGCTCCTTCGCACTTCAACGCCACACTATGCGAAAGCCTGTTGAGACCCAAGAGGAGACGCGCATCGTGACGGCCCCGTCGCGGTGCTGTTGCGGCTTTCTTTCAGAACCCGCTACGAGCCTGTTGTAATGCGGTTCTTAATGGTCTACAGAACGGTGGCTGTAAGCCTGGGCTTATCCGTCCTGTCCGTCATTGCGATGCAACCCGCCCTCGCCGATGGGAACCTCACGCTCCCCTTCGCCAACCCGAACCCGCGGATCACCTCGTGGACCGATCACCACTACCCGACGCGACAGGAAGACGGCATCATGGTTCGCTTCGATGGCGCCACCGGCTATGCCTACGATGGCCATCGTGGTACGGATTTCGCGGTACCGTCGAACACGCCGGTGGTGGCCGCCGACGACGGCACGGTCATCTACAGCGAGTGGAGCGACAGCGGCGGTTGGGGCGTGGTGATCGACCATGCTTTCGACCGCACCGCCTACTTCCACAACAATCAGTTGTTCGTCTATCCGGGCCAGCACGTGTCCCGTGGCCAGCTGATCGCGCTCAGCGGCAGCACTGGCAACTCAACTGGCCCGCACGTGCACTTCGAGGTCCGTGACCTGCTCGTCCCCTGGCACTCGGTCGACCCCTACGGTTGGACCGGACCAGGCAAAGACCCCTGGCGCTGGGACATGGGCTATCTCTGGACGAGCAACCCGCCGGTGCCGTTTCTGCTCCCGCTCGCCTTTCCCGGCGGCGCGCACTGGAACTACTGGTACGGCGCCGATGGGCCACCGCCACCGGTCAGCTGGCAGCTGCGTGACGGCGGACACGGAGTAGCTGGTTACGCGGCCGGGTGGGATATCGATCCCGGCCCTGGCGCACCCCGCACCGCATCTGCGAACGGCACCGCCACCGTGCCTGGCCCGGGATCCCACACGTTGCACCTGCGAGTCTTCGACCGGGCCGGCACCAGCGCCGACATCACCTACCTATATCTATATGACGTCGAGCCGCCGACCTCCGCCCTGCACGCCGATCGAGGCGCGTCGAGCGCGTTGAACCTCCACTGGTCCGCCAGCGACAGCCTCGCCGGCGTCAAGGATGTTGCGATCGAGGTCGCGGCTGGATCGTCCACGTACCGACCGTGGTTCTCGGAGTCGGCGGATCAGCCATCGGCCGGCAAAAGCCTGGGCGCGACGCGGTTCTTCGGCGACGCCGGCAACGACTACCAGTTCCGGCTCATCGTGCGAGACGCCGCCAGAAATGCGGCCACGCCGGTCGTGCTCAGTGGGTCCGTGCCGGCCGCAGCCGGGCTCCCCGCCACCGCCGCGGACCGCAGCATCCTTGGGCCGCTACCGGATCAGCCCGACGGCACGCCGCCCGTGATGGGTGTCCGGCAGGAACATCCGTCGGCCGCGGGGGCGTGGCTGCTCAGCGCCGACGCCTCGATCCACGGTCTCGCCGGCGAGCGCCCTGTCGCCTCGTCGGCCCCACCATCGACCGCCGCCGCCGTCGACGTGGCCACCCTAGGGTCCGGGCCGCTCCGCTTGCTGGCCGATGGAACGACCTGGACCAGCGCGGGCACAGCCGGTCCGCGGCTCCCCGTCAGCGCCCCGGTCCGGCTCCTCGTCGCAGTGGATGGGGCTGTTCTGGATTTCGGTGCTGGAGGCGCCATCGGTTATTCGCCCAGCCCCTCCGGGGGAGGGCAGGGTGGGGGCACTGTCTCCCTTACCGCCGGCGCCAGCGTTGTCGATGCCGCGCTATTTCCGGGAACGCATTCCGGACTGGCGCTCGACAGCGGCGGCGCGCTGCATGCCTTCGGCGGCGCTGATGCCGCCCTGCCGGTGACGCCATCGAGCTGGACGCTCCCGGGCCAGGCGGCGGCGATCACCCTCGCTGGCACCACCGACGCGCCGGCCGGGGTCGTGATCGACGCCAGCGGCGACTGGCAGGTATTCGGCAGCCTGCTGGTGCTCCCCGATGCCACGTTCGGCGGACCAGTCTTCGACCCGGCGACCGGGCTCCCCGTCCGGTGATCCCCTCCCCTAGAGGGGAGGGCGGGTGAGGGCTAGCCAGTCGCGCGAAGCGGAGCCGTCGCCGGCGCGCCGAAGAGGCGGCGCACGGCCTCGATGGCACAGTCGACGTCGGCCTCGGTCACGCCTCGATGGGTGACCATCCTCCAGCGATACAGCGACGCCTGGTCGAGCAGGACGCCAGCTTCGCGGCAGCGCTCGATGAACGCCGCCGCCGTCAGCGGTGGCTGGCAATCGCCGAACACCATGTTTGTCTCGACCCGGGCCAGGTCGATGGCGATCCCCGGCAGCCCCTGCAAACCTTCGCCGAGCCGCCGGGCGTTGCGATGGTCCTCGGCGAGGCGGTCGACCATTTCTTCGAGTGCGCACAACCCGGCGGCTGCCAGCACTCCCGCCTGGCGCATCCCGCCGCCGAGCATCTTGCGCATGCGCCGCGAGCGCTCGATGAAATCCCTCGATCCGGCGAGCATGGAGCCGACCGGCGCGCTAAGGCCTTTCGAGAGGCAGAACATGACGGAGTCCACTGGCCCGGTGAGCTGGCGGACGTCGACCCCCAGGGCGACCGCGGCATTGAAGACCCGCGCGCCATCGAGGTGCACCGGAAACCCCGCATCGTGCGCCACGGCAGAGAGCGCTTCCGTCTGCGCGCTACTCAGGCAGGTACCGCCGCGGCGGTTGTGCGTGTTCTCCAGGCAAAGGAGGCCCGTGGGTGGCTGATGGATGTCCGGTTCGCGGATCGCTGCACGGACCTGCTCCGGCTGCATGCGCCCGTCCGGCGTCTCGAGCGGGCGCAACTGCAGTCCGCCGACGACCGACGCGCCCGCAACTTCCGAATGGAAAATATGACTTTCGCCTTCGACCAGCACTTCCTCACCAGGCTCCGTGTGGCTGAGCAGGGCGCAGAGATTACCCATCGTCCCGCTCGGCACGAAGAGCGAGGCCTCCTTGCCGACCATCTCAGCTGCGCGATCCTGCAGCCGGTGGATGGTGGGGTCTTCATCCCAAACGTCGTCGCCGACCTCGGCGGCGGCCATGGCCCGACGCATCGACTCCGTCGGGAGGGTAAAAGTATCGCTTCGCAATTCGACGATCCGCTGCATCACCAAAGTCTAGACAACGTCAACCGTCCTCCCCGCTTGCGGGGGCGGGTCGGGGTGGGGCTATTTGCCGAGTTGGGCGTAGATGACCGGGCGAGGGGTAACGACCTCGGTGATGGCCAGGTCATCCTGGCGCTGGATCGAGACCTCGACGCGGGTCTGGAGGCTGCTGGCGGAAAGATCGGCGGCGGGGCCGAGCTGCTCCGCGTCACCGATCACCAGCATCACCAAAGGGGTGCGCAGCGCGTGGCCGGCGACCATGAGGATGTCGCCGCGGCTCACCACCGGCGTGCTGCCGATGATGCGATAGCCATTGAGTGAAATCGCCTCCGCGCCGGCGTTTCGCAGGTTGTTGAGGGCGTCCTGCAGCTCGAAGTCCATCACCGGCCCCTGGATCCGGATCTCGAGTCCCGGTCCATGCACCGCGATCGCGCCATTGACCTCGCGCAGCGTGGTCAGCTCCTTGGAGAGCGCCTGGGAATCGGCGCCGCCCGAGGTCAGTGCCTTTTGAAGCTGCGTTTGTTGCTCCGCGAGGACGGCATTCTGCTGGATCAGCTGGTTGTTGGCACGGTTGAGATCGTTGATGAGCAGCGCCACGCTGGTGTCGTCCTGAGCGGCCAGCGTGCGGGCGACGGCGGCCTGCGATCGGAGCTGGACCACGATCAGAAACCCGAGCCCGATCGCGATCAAGCTGAAGATGACTAGCCGCTGGCTGCGGGCGGTCAACTCAACCGATGGGCTGTGCATATTTCACCAGGAAGGTGGCGTCGTACGCCGGGACACTGAGCCTCGTGCTCCGCAGCCAGGAAAAGCCCAGCCCGTAAATCCGGTTGCGGCTCTTCAGCTCGGCGAGCTGATCCGGGTTGCCGACGCCATTGGCCAGCGCAGGCGGATCGCCGACCGCAATCACGGTGTAGGGTCCGCTGAGTCGGCTGGCATTGTTGACCAGGATGTTGACGCCGGCGTAGTGGAAGGCCGTACTGGGCACGATCCGCTGCCCGTTGACGGCGACCGCCTCCGCCCCGCTCGCCCACAGGACATTGACGATGTCCTGCAGGTCCTGGTAGTGGATCGTCCAGCCGAGCGAATGATCCACCGGACTGTTCGGGTCCGTCCCGTCATGCAGCAGCACGGTCAGACCCGGCCCGTGCAGCGCGGTCAGCCCGGCAAACGTCTTCTGCTCATCGAGCTGGGCTTTGACTTCCTGGGCTGCACTCGATCGGCGGGCGCTCTCATCCTCACCCGCCTTGACATCCGCCTGCAGGGTCTGGACCCGAGCCTTGAGCGTGCGGTTCTGGTCCTCCAGTTGATTGACACTCTTGCGCAGGGCTTCATCACGGGCGAGCCGGTTGGAGGGCGGCAGCGGCTGGCTTCGGAACTGAGTGGCGGCGAGCCCCGCGACGAGGAAAGTCGCAAGCGAAACGCTTGCCAGGACAGTCATCCGCGGCGTCACGGTGCCGTGTAGTGTAATGGGTGCCGAGCGCCCAGTTAGGCTGATTGGCCGGCGTAAGACAGGCAGGAGGAATCATGGCCCAGAAGGTAGAAGCGGTGCCGAGCAGAGGCTTCGCCGAAGCAGTCTCAGAGCCCGCGAACCCGTGGACGATGGCCCAACGGCAATTCGATATCGCGGCCGAGGTGCTCGGTCTGGATCCGAACATGGCGCGGGTGCTGCGCGAGTGTAAGCGCGAGCTGATCGTGACCTTTCCGGTGCTGATGGACGACCACACGATCCAGATGTTCACCGGCTACCGCATTCACCACAACATCGACCGCGGTCCGGCAAAAGGCGGCATCCGGTATCACCCCGGGGTCACGCGAGAAGAAGTCAAAGCGCTGGCCATGTGGATGACCTGGAAGTGTGCCGTTGTTGGGATCCCCTACGGCGGCGCCAAGGGCGGCGTGGTCGTCGATCCCAAGCTGCTGAGCCGCAACGAGCTCGAAAACCTGACACGGCGCTTCACCAGCGAGATCAGCATCGTGATCGGTCCCGACCGCGATATCCCCGCTCCGGACGTCAACACCAACGCCCAGATCATGGCCTGGATGATGGATACGATCAGCATGCAGGCGGGCCATTCGGTGCCCGCGGTCGTGACCGGCAAGCCGCTCGGCATCGGTGGATCTGAAGGCCGCCCGGAAGCCACCGGACGAGGTTGCATGCTGACCACGCTGGCAGCGCTGAGGCACCTCGGGATCCGCCCCCACGACGCGACGGTCGCGGTCCAGGGTGTCGGCAACGTGGGTTACACCACTGCGAAGCTGCTGGCCAACGCCGGCTGCAAGGTGATCGCGGTCAGCGACTCGAACGGCGCCTGCTACAACGAGGACGGCATCGAGCTCGACGAGGTCGTGCGCGAGAAAGAGCTGACCGGCCGGCTGCGACAGAAGATCTGCAGCTTCATCAGCAACGAGGACCTGCTCGAGCTGCCGGTCACGGTGCTGGTTCCGGCGGCCCTCGAGAACCAGATCCACCAGGGCAACGCCAACCGGATCAAGGCGAAGGTCATTTGCGAGGGCGCCAACGGTCCGACGACGCCGGAAGCGGACGAGATCCTCTACAAGAAGGGCGTCTTTGTCATTCCCGATATCCTGGCCAACGCCGGCGGTGTGACCGTTTCCTACTTCGAGTGGGTCCAGGACCTGCAGGAGTTCTTCTGGGACGAGCACGACATCAACGAGCGCCTGGAGCGGATCATGCTACGGGCTTTCGACAACGTGCTCAAGGTGAGCCAGGAGAAGAAGGTCATGATGCGGACCGCGGCCTACGTGCTGGCAGTCGACAAGGTTGCGCAGGCGACCACGATCCGCGGCATCTACCCCTAATCTGCGAGCCCTGGTGTGGAAAGGCGAGCGCGTAGTGAGAGACTACGAGGCCTGGCACCGCCAGTACGACGATCCGACTAGTCCGCTCACGCAGCGGCTAGCCATCGTGCAGGCCCGACTCGGGCAACGTCTCTCAGCCGCAGCGCCGGGCGCCATACGGGTAATCAGCATCTGTGCCGGCGAGGGTCGCGACCTGATCGGCGTCCTCCCGCACCACCCGCGACGAGCCGATGTCACGGCGGTTCTCGTGGAGCTCAATCCTCACATTGTTGAAGTGGCGCGCGCCAACGCCGCGCGGGCTGGCCTGACGCAGGTCAAGATCCTCGAAGGCGACGCCGCCGTCAGCGACATCTACGCCGCTGCTGTGCCGGCCGATATCGTGCTCGCGTGCGGCATCCTCGGCAATATGTCGGACATGGACGTCGAGCGCACGGCGCGCAACCTATCGATGCTCTGCCGAACCGGCGCCTCGGTCATCTGGACGCGGCATCGGAATGAGCCGGACCTGACCCCGCGGATCCGTGGCTGGTTCGCCGACGCCGGCTTCGAGGAGCTGAGCTTCGACGCGCCCGACACGGCCACCAAATACGGGATCGGCACGGTCCGACTGATTGCGGTACCGCCGCCATTCCAACCCGGCTTCCGATTCTTTACGTTCACCCGCTGAGCTTCAGATCGGCCACGCTGCCGCGCGTGATGCGCACTAACTCCTTGGGCGTGATGGGGAAGACGTGGCGTGGCGTTCCGGCCGCCGCCCACACGACGTCGTACTGCATGAGATCGCGATCGATGAAGGTCGGGAGCGGAGCCGGGAAGCCGATGGGTGGCACGCCACCGATCGAGTAACCAGTCGCGTCGCGGACCGCGTCGGCATCGGCTTTGCCTACGGTGGCGCCGGTCAGCGCGGCGAGGCGTTGGGTATCGAGCCGGTTGACGCCGGAAACAAGCGCCACTACCGGCGAATCGCCGGCGAGGAAGAGCAGCGACTTTACGATCTGTCCGACACTCGTGCCCACGGTGGCCGCCGCCTCCTGCGCGGTTCGCGTGGACGACGGAAATTCCTCGATCCGTGCGTCGACGCCGGCCGCAATCAGCGCGGCCTGAACCCGCGCTGGCGGTGAGACTTGTTGTTCCATTTGTGGGGTCATCCGTTATAATCCCCGAAAACCAGTTCGTTCTGAGGTACACGCATACCCTTTGAGCTCGACACGGCATCGGAGGCGACCTCGATGAGTGTGCGTACGCCCCTGAAGCCCTCGCCCTTTGAGACGGCGGACACGTTCGAGCTGGGGAGATTCAAGCGGGCTCGCCGCGCGTACGGCTTCGACGAAGTCGCGCTCGTGCCGGGCCGTGTGACCATCAACCCAGAAGAAGTCGACAGCTCCTTCGAACTGGGCGCCCTGCGCCTGGACGTGCCAATCCTGGCGGCCGCCATGGACGGCGTCGTCGATGTGCGCTTCGCCATCGAGATGGGGCGGCTTGGGGGGATGGCGGTCCTCAACCTCGATGGGCTGCAGACCCGCTACGCAGACCCCACCAGCATTCTGCGCGAGATTGCCGAGGCCCCGCGCGAGCGGATCAACGCCCTTTTGCAGAAGGTCTACCAGGCGCCGGTCCGCGAACAGCTGATCGGGGAGCGGATCACCGCCGTCAAGCGGGCCAGGGTCCCGGTCGGCGTCTCGACCGTCCCGGCTCAGGCCCGACGGCGGGCTGGCGCGGTGCAGGAAGCGGGCGCCGACTGCTACGTGGTGCAAGGGACGGTGCTCACCGCGCGGCATATTTCGCGCTCCTACGAGCAGCTCTCCTTCGAGAAGCTGTGCGCCGAGCTGTCGATCCCGGTGGTGGCCGGCAATTGCGTCGAGTACGAGACCGCGCTCGAGCTGATGCAAACCGGGATCGCCGGCATCCTGGTCGGCGTTGGACCGGGTGCCGCCTGCACGACGCGGGGCGTGCTCGGCGTCGGCGTGCCGCAGGTCACCGCGACCAGTGACGTGGCCGCCGCGCGTGAGACCTACATGAGCGAGACCGGCCGTCGCGTCCAGGTCATCACCGACGGCGGGATGCGCGTCGGCGGCGACATCGCCAAGGCCTTCGCCTCCGGCGCCGATGCCGTCATGGTGGGCTCGATCTTCGCGGGGACGATGGACGCCGCCGGCGGCGGCTACCACTGGGGGATGGCCACCCCCGACCCGAACCTGCCGCGCGGGACGCGTATCAAAGTTGGCCAGCGTGGCACACTGCGCGAAGTCCTGCTGGGACCGGCCCGCGTGGACGACGGTACCCAGAACCTGGTCGGCGCGTTGCGCTCAGCCATGGGCGTTTGCGGCGCCCCGACGCTGCGCGAGTTCCAGCTGACCGAGCTGGTGATCGCGCCGGCGATCCAGAACGAGGGGAAACTCTTCCAGCAAGCCCAGCAAGTGGGCATGGGAACCTAGCGGTCGCCCGAGCGTCGACCCTCCAACCACAGCCGCTCGCCGACAATTCCCACCCCCCTCACGCGGACAATGTCCCTCCCCCTTCGGGGAAGGGTAGGGTGGGGGCTATTCAGGAACTGGTGCTGGTTCTCGACTTTGGTTCGCAGTACAGCCAGCTGATTGCGCGGCGTGTACGAGAAGCTGGCGTCTACTGCGAGCTGGTTCCGGGGACGACGCCGTGGGAGGCGATCCGCGATCGTGCCCCCAGTGCCCTGATTCTCTCCGGCGGCCCGGCCAGCGTCTACGAAGACGGCGCCCCGCGCTGCGATCCGGCCGCGCTCAACGCCGGCGTGCCGGTGCTGGGCATCTGCTACGGCATGCAGCTGCTGGCGTATCAGCTTGGTGGCAAGGTCGCACCCGCGGGCAAGCGCGAGTACGGACCCGCGAACGTGCAGGTCGCGGATCCGGCCGGCCTCTTTCTCGACCTCCCCGCGCAGCTGCCGGTCTGGATGAGCCACGGCGACACCATCCTCGAGGTGCCGGCGGGGTTCCACCGGCTGGCGGAGTCCGAGAACTCGACCATCGCCGCCATGGCCGACGACGCGGGTCGCTTTGGCATCGCCTTTCATCCCGAGGTGATCCACACTTCGCACGGTCGGGAGATTCTGCGCAACTTTCTCTACCAGGTCGCGGGTTGCCGCGGCAGCTGGAAGCCGGCCGCGTTCATCGAGCAGGCGACCGAAGCCATCCGGACGCAGGTGGGCGACGGCCGTGTGCTGTGCGCCCTATCCGGTGGCGTCGATTCCGCCGTCTGTGCCACCCTCGTGCACCGAGCCATCCCCGGCCAGCTGACCTGCCTGATGGTGGACAATGGCCTGCTGCGCCGCGACGAACGGCGTCGCGTCGAGGAGGTCATGCAGCGTCACCTTGGCATCGAGCTCAAGGCGGTCGACGCCAGCGAGGAATTCCTGGCCGCGTTGCAGGGCGTCATCGATCCCGAGGAAAAGCGCCGGCGCATCGGCGCCACCTTTATCAAGGTCTTCGAGGCCGAAGCAGCCGCGCTCACCGGCGTCGACTTCCTGGCGCAGGGGACGCTCTATCCCGATGTCATCGAGAGCACCAGCCACGACACCCACCACGCCCACCGGATCAAAACGCACCACAACGTGGGCGGCCTGCCCGCGGACCTGCGCTTCAAGCTGGTCGAGCCCCTTCGCTATCTCTTCAAGGACGAGGTCCGGGCGATCGGCACGGCGCTCGGCCTGCCCGAGGACATGGTCCAGCGCCAGCCGTTCCCCGGCCCCGGACTGGCGGTTCGTATCATCGGCGAGGTTACCCGCGAGCGCCTCGAGACGCTGCGGGCGGCGGATTGGATCGTGGTCGATGAGATCAAGGCGGCCCGCCTCTATCGCTCCCTCTGGCAGTCCTTCGCCATCCTGACGCCGCTGCAGAGCGTCGGCGTGATGGGCGACTATCGCACCTATGGGAACGTGGTCGCGGTGCGCGCCGTCCAGAGCGAGGACGGGATGACGGCCGACTGGGCGCGCCTGCCCTACGAGGTGCTGGCGAAGATCTCCACGCGGATCGTCAACGAGGTCCCCGGCGTGAACCGCGTCGTCTACGACATCTCGTCGAAGCCGCCCTCGACCATCGAGTGGGAATGAATGTTCTCGTGGTCGGCGCCGGTGCGCGCGAGCACGCGCTGACCTGGAAGGCGCTGCAGAGCCCGCTGACCGACGCCGTCTACTGCGCGCCGGGTAACGCCGCCACGGCGGCGATCGCCGTCAACACCGGGCTCCAGGCAACTGACGTCGACGGGATCGCGCGTTTTAACGCCGAGCGCGACATCGGGTTAACGGTGATCGGGCCGGAGGCCGCGGTTGACGCCGGGCTCGCCGACCGCCTGGCCCAATCCGGGCGACTGGTTTTCGGGCCGACGCAGGCCGCGGGCCGGATCGAGAGCAGCAAAGCGTTTGCTAAGTCACTGATGGCCAGGGCTGAGGTCGCCACGCCGGCCTATCGGGTCTTCGAGGATCCGACGAGCGCCAAAGATTTCGTGCGAGGCGAGCGCCGGCCCTTCGTCGTCAAGGCGGACGGACTCGCTAAGGGGAAGGGCACGCTGGTCCCACGCGACGCTGAGGAGACGCTTGAATGCATCGACACGTTGATGCTGCGGAAAACCGTGGGCGCCGCCGCCGACCGGATCGTGCTCGAAGAAAAGATCGATGGTCGTGAGGTTTCCCTGATGGCCTTGGTCGATGGCGAGCGGGTGGTACCCCTGCCGCCGGCATGCGACTACAAGCGCGCATTCGATGACGACAAAGGTCCCAACACAGGGGGCATGGGTGGGTACTCGCCCGTCTCGTTCTTCGATGACGACGATGTCGCGCGTGCGGTGGAGACCGTGCTACGGCCGGTCGCGCGGGTACTGCGCGAGGATGGCGCGGCGTATCGCGGCTGCCTCTATGCGGGACTGATGGTCACGCCGTCGGGCGTGCAGGTGCTCGAGTTCAATGCCCGCTTCGGCGACCCGGAGGCGCAGGTGGTCCTGCCCCGACTGGTCGACGACCTCGTGCCGCTCCTCGTGGCGACGGCCCGAGGCGACCTGGCCGGTGTCACGCCATCATGGTCATCATCCGCGAGCGTCGGTGTCGTGCTCACCTCGCGTGGCTACCCGGGCTCCTATCAGACCGGCTATCCGATCGACGGGCTGGGTACGCTCGAGGCCGGGATTCTGGCCTTCCATGCCGGGACAACCGCAGGTGCCACCGGCTACCTCACGGCCGGTGGGCGGGTGCTCACGCTGGTGGCGCTCGGGGAATCGATGGCGCAGGCCCGCGAACGCGCCTATCGCAACGTCGACCGCATCAGCTTCCAGGGCGTGACCTACCGCCGTGACCTCGCCTTGCGCGAGCTCGGAGCACCGGCCCTGCCATGAGCGACGCGCCACTCGTCGGCATCGTGATGGGCAGCGAGTCGGACCGTCCGACGATGCAGCGGTGCTGTGAGGTCCTCGACGCCTACGGCGTTGCCTACGAGGTCGTCGTCCGCTCGGCTCACCGAGACCCCGAGGGATGCCGGACTTGGGCGACCCAGGCTGAAGGACGGGGCATGAAGGTGCTGATCGCGGCCGCGGGTGGCGCGGCGCACCTCCCGGGCGTGGCCGCCGCCTGGAGCGTGCTGCCCGTGATCGGCGTCCCCATGTCGGGCGGTGCCCTCGGTGGGCTGGACGCGCTGCTCTCGATGGCCCAGATGCCGGCCGGCATCCCGGTTGCGACCGTCGCCATCGGTGATGCGGGCGCGAGGAACGCCGCCCACCTGGCGATGGCCATCCTGGCCCTCAACGATCCGACGGCCAGAGACAAGCTCGTCAAGCGACGCGAGGCCAATAGATCGCCTAAGTCCTCTTAAAACCGGGCATACAATTAGCGCCGTGCCCAGGGTCTTGATCACCGAGACCGTGCTGCGCGACGCGCAGCAGAGCCTCATCCAGGGCCGCCTCAAGCTGCAGCACGTGCTGCCGATCGCCACCTCCCTGGACGACATCGGATACCACGCCCTCGATGCGTGGGGCGGTTGGACCTTCGCTGCCTCAGTCCGCGCGCTGAAGGAAGATCCCTGGCAGCGACTGCGGGCCCTGCGGGCCGCGATCGTAAAGACGCCCCTGCAAATGTTGATCCGCGGCCAAACGCTGCTCGGACAGGCGCACCAGCCCGACGATGTCGTACGAGCCTTCATCGAGCAGGCGGTCGAAGACGGCATTCGTGTGATTAAGATGTTCGACCCGCTCAACGACCTCCGAAACCTCGAGGTCCCGATTGAGGCGGCGCATAAAGCGGGGGTCCGCGTCATCGGTGCGCTGGTTTTCAGCCCGAGCCCGGTGGTCGACGAAGCCCGTACCGTCAAATCGGCCGGCCGGTTGAAGGCCATGGGCGCGGACTGGATCGGAATCGAGGATGTCGCCGGTATCCTGGCGCCGGTCGAGGCCAGGGCGCTGGTCGGCGCGATCGCCAGCGCCACCAAGCTCCCCGTTAGTGTTCACTCCCACTCGACGACCGCGCTCGCGCCCATTTCGTACTTCGCGGCGATCGAAGCCGGTGCCACCGGCATCGACACCGCCATCTCGGCGCTGGCCTGGGGCGCTTCTCAACCCGCGACCGAGACGATGGTCGCCAGCCTCCGCGACGGGCCGTACGACACCGGCCTCGACCTCAATCTGATCAGCCAGGCGAGCCGGTACTTCGATGAGATCCACGACGAGTACCTCGAGTTCCAGGACCCGATCGCCTTTCGCAACGACGTCTTCGTCCTGCAGCACCAGTTACCAGCCCCCGTCCTCGCGGTCATGATCCGCAATCTTCGTGAACGCAATGCGATCGATCGATACGACCGGCTGCTACAGGAGCTCCTCCTGGTCCGCCAGGAAATGGGATATCCGCCGATGGCTGCGCCGATCAACCGGATCGCGGCCAACCAGGCACTCGCCAACACCCTCAGCGACAAGCGCTACCAGCACATCGAGCAGCCGTT
>Ga0070697_100001073_pt1 | contig 20625 bp, 10 predicted proteins | sample KBSK1501metaG_FD_65475 | JGI IMG/M metagenome (GOLD analysis project Ga0070697, IMG submission 65475) | Corn, switchgrass and miscanthus rhizosphere microbial communities from Kellogg Biological Station, Michigan, USA - KBS K1-50-1 metaG | ecosystem: Host-associated > Plants > Roots >... | reverse complement strand
CGACTTATGCAGTGATTTCAACGAGGTTGCCTTCCGTGTCGCTCACCACCGCTTCGTAGTATCCGTCTCCAGTTACCCTCGGACCTCGAGCTATGGCCACTCCGGCTGCGCGCATGGCAGCTACTAGACGGTCAACTGCATCGCGCGAACCCAACGAAACCGCGATGTGCGCCATTCTTGGGGTCTCACCAGGCAAGTTCATAAGTTCTAGGCGTGCTCCAGAACTTAGCGCGAGAAAGCGAGATGTGAATGGCCGCGTGCTACTTACGTATTGTGGACCTATCGTAGCTCCAAACCACCGCTGATAGAAAGCACATGCTCTCTCGAGATCAGATACCCATGCGGCTGCATGCTCGATTCGTCCGTTTGCCACAAAGATTCCTTCTTCGATTAGCTTGGCGTCGACGCGATCCACAAGTGCATCAATGTGCTTCAGCAGCGTCCCGGGAGAGGCCTCGGTGAGCGCTCGTACGAGTGAACCCCACGGTTCCGACAGATGAGACAAGAGGCGCTTTTCACCCGGATGCGGCTTTCGTTCTAGAGCGAACCACACGTCAAAGAAACTCGCCAGGAAAGCGGTCACGCGGTGCTGAACACTCACAATGTCACCGCGATTTAGGGCGACTTCGATTTGGCGTCGATACGATGAATGGTTTCGCCGTAGCACGGGCCAGTTCTTCATCAGTACCGCACGCCTGAGCCCTTCGGGATACGCCACGCGACCACGATTCTGCAGTCCCTGATACCAACCTCGCGGATCAAGTAGTGCTTCGGAATGAACGATGTTGTACCAAAAACTGGTGGTATACCCGAGCGAAGCTTCATGACGCGATAAAATGCGCTCGATTTGCCCCTCAATCCACTCAGGCGAACGGTACATAATATCGATGTGCGTGCCAGTGGATGGATCGCTCCACTCGTCGCCGGGTTCCCAGAAGCGATTGTCGATTTCCGCGCTCTCCCCCAAAAGTGTCCGTCGAAAATCGACCGGCACTTCCCGCACCGTGTACACGTAGAGATCGTAGTCGGACGCAACGTCGCTTGTTGCTGCCGCACGCGAACCCCCGAGAACCACCGCTAGGACGTGAGGCAGCTTGCCGAACGCTTGTGTCAGACGTTGTATGACATCGCGCGCATCCGTGGGCTGAATGTTCTGATTCATGTCGGTCATGTTTATCGGAGTCCGGCACGGAATTGCATTCGCGTGCCAGAAGACGAAGTCTAGAGCAGCCTGCCCTGTATCTTATCGACAAGGAGCCCGGTTCGCGTCAATTCCGTTCGAAGCCCAGCAGAATCTCTAAACACTACCCCACGCATACCAAGCTGGACAGCCATTTCGACGTTTTTGCTGGTGTCGTCAATGTAAATGGCCCGACTCGGCTCGATTCGAAAAGTATCCAGGAAAATCTCAAAAATACGCCGGTCTGGCTTCAACACCTTGACCTGCCCAGAGAGCAGCACGCCGTTAAACCAGCTCAGGCATTCGAATCGATTGACAGCGATAGGGAACGTCTCCGCAGACCAGTTGCTAAGTGCATATATCGGTACACTCCGCGACCGCAATTCTCTGAGAATGTCGACTGTGCCAGGGATCTCTCCCCCGAGCATTTCCTCGTATCGCTCGAACCAAGCATCAATTAACTTTGCCTTGTCTGGATGAAGTCGTTTAAGAGATCCGCAACCATCAGCAAACGGTCGCCCGGCATCTTGCTGCGCGTTCCACGACGATGTACAAACGGCAGCGAGGAAGTATTCCATCGCCGTTTCATTGCCATTGAACAGCTTGCGGTAGAGGTAACGTGGGTTCCAATCGATTACCACACCCCCCAGGTCGAAGATTGCGGCACAATCTTTTGTCATTGCAAATACATTCTATCTTTCTTGCGTGAGTCGTCCATCATGTCTGTGTCACGGGCTGAGCGGAGCTTATTCCGGTCCAGAAGTCCGGTTGTTGAAAGTCTCACCAGATAGGTAACGAGAAACGCGCGTGTGTTGACGGGTCTGGCCACTTCCGGGCGGCACGTCGGAAGACCGCAAATCCGCAAGACGCTCCATCGTTAGCGCTCGTGATGGGCGTACATCGGCGTGATAATCGGTTGAAATTCTGGTTGCGCAACAGTTGCAGAGATCCTCCCGAACACCAGGCCGTGAAACGGGGAAATTTGCTAAACCGTTGTAGGCGTCACGTGCCGGCGTCCACCCGCTGCTACATGCCTTCAAAGTGAGCATCTAGACTAGGATCGAACAAATTAGCCAGGTTTCCGTAGCCGACTTTGGATGTTTGATGCGGGTCGCGCATCGGAACGGCCCGGACTACGGGATCTATGGCCTACTCGAACTTTTGGCAAATTTTTGGCAAAACGGTTTTTTGATGACAAGTCCGCTGGAAGGGGGAAGTGCGAATCGCGGCGTATTTATTGGTGATTTAGATGGTGGGCCTGGGTGGACTTGAACCACCGACCTCGCCCTTATCAGGGGCGCGCTCTAGCCACCTGAGCTACAGGCCCGGCTATTGGGAGGGGAACTGCTCACAACCATCTCATTCTAAGGCGTTTTAGTGTGCTTGGCAACCGTGTACAAATCTCTGCTCTGGCTACAAGCCAGCAACTTCATCTTGGCTGCTCGCTCGCCGCCACCTGAGCCAATAACTCAAAACGAGGCCCGACCTTGCTTGTTCGTAGTTCGGAATTCCCTCGAATGGTTCAATTTCGATCAAAGAGAACGCCTACGATGCTGAAAGGATTTCGTGTGATTCGCCAGCACCCAAGTGAACACGCCTGAACAATATCGCCAAGGTCGAAGTGCGGCGGTTTGCCAATTCACTCTGACCCGTTCGCACTGATCGATTCTCATTTGTTTTGTTGGCGTTAGAAGCTTCTCAGTTGCATCAAAACACCTCATTTGCGGTTAAATGCTTACCAGGCGCTTACCAAAACTGGGTGCTCACTCTTCTCGCTTCGATCGCTCCTACTTTGCTTGCCGCAAATCCATGATTTGGTCAAAGACAAGCTGACTCCATCCCTCACCTTTTCCAGTTGTTTTGCTTCTGCCGATCCACACGAACGTCTTTCCATTCATCCAGCGTGCCCGCTGCCACGTGCGGTCGACGTAGATTCCGGCGCGTGGCACTTCCTCTTCCTCGACGAAGTAAGGAGAGCGTGGTTCACGGAGAAGCCATCCGCGCGGTGGATCCCCACCGACCATACGCGCACGCTGCAGACGGATTTCGCTGACGCTTCCTTCCGCATGAACGGGGATGAAGGGAATCCAGTTCTTCGGCACAGTGGTGCCGAGCAAGTAAGCGATTTTCACGTCGGCGGTTGCCGTTTCCGGGGGCACAATCTTCCCGAGGGGAGTTGTTTCATAGCCGCTTATACCAACACCCGTTTGAGATGGGATTGTGTTTTCCACTGCCCACACCATATTCGCCATCTCATCCCGCAGAAAGTTTATCCGTTCGAGTGGACTGCTTTCGAGAATCTTGCCGACCGCGGGTACCAGGTAAAAGCGATTGCTCTGGGGCCACTGATTATTTTGCTCGGTGAGATGAAACATCGCCCATCGTTGCCAGGCCGTTTCGGGACCGCGGCCAGCGGGGCGAATAAAAGTATGTCTTCCAAAAGTGTCGTCGACCAGGATACCGCGTACCTCACAGACAGTATTAATGTCCATGGGGTGAGGCAACATGAACCAGTCATTCGAGTAGATAAGCCCAAATTCGGCCAACATCAAGTGCAACAGCCCGGTCGCGGAAGTCTCAATCTTGCCGAAATCAGTTTCGGTCTCTTCCATCTCCCAAAATCGAGGCTGAGGCTGACCTTTGAAGCGAACCGGACCCGGCAAGAAGGATTCAACTTTCTCGGACTGATCGACGGGTGCACCTTCCTCTTCCAAAGAGATTTTTCGGCCTGTTACGGAATCGAAGGAGAACCAATCCAGATGGCCGCCTGGATATTGCTCGGCAGAGAGAACTGTTTGTGGACGATTGGCAACTGCCGGCTGGCCGGCCACTGAAAATTGATACTCCAAATGATTTGGCAGCCAGGCAGAATCCGTGGGATCGTCTGGCTCGGTAAACAAGCGTTTGAGCTTGTTTGTGCAATCTTGAGCGAAGGCAGCAGCGGTGGCCTTAAGCGCGGCTTTGTCTCCATCCGGCTTGCTGTCGAGCCACGAATCATGGTTCCCACTTTGCACTGAGCGCCAGATTGCAACGCCATCGGCGATGAGTCCGGCAACAGACGTCAGGATTTGTTCGGCTTCTACATCTTGTGTCGCGCGTGCAGGATCACCATAAGGTGGTGCTTCCGGTAGGACTTGAATCGGAAAGTCTTCAACATATAGGGAGTAGTGGTCCTCGAGGCCTGCATCTCTCAGCATTTGCAAGAAATGTTTTCCCCACCGAACGGCAATGAGCACGTCGCTAAATATCCCGGTCGTAGCCGATTCACGCACGGTCATGGGAATACGTTCTTGTTCGACCTTTATTTCGAGCGGAATAGCAGCGGGATCAAACTCAAAAGTTTGTCCCTTCGGAAAAGCAACACGATCCATGTTCTCGTGATGGTAGGCGATGCGACAGGTGACGGGGGAAGCGGCGTCTTCGCCTTCAAATTCTCCGAATTGCCATTGTCTGGTCAGCATCCAGAGGGGATCGCGGACTGCCGCGCTGAGGCTGCCGGTGAAATCCAAGGTACGAGGGCGCGCTTCCAGCCGGTTATAAACCACAACCCGTGGGAGGCGATAGACTTCTCCTTTGCTCATAACTTGCGAAAGCGTCAGTTTTGCGTTAGCCATATTTTTGCTCAAGCATTCTTGATTTGTGCCGCGTAGAAATCGTTCAACGACGTCAAGGCCGATACACGCAACAAATCAAGCGAGACGTCGGCCGACTCCAAAGCGCTGAATTCAGAAACCAGCGCTGGAGCAAATGCATTCCAAACTGAGCCTTGACTCTCAAGTTGTTCGGGTTCGACTGCGCGCCGCTTGGCACGTGCCAACGTATCAGTCAGAGTTCCAACGAGATCGTCCCAGTTCCAAGAGCCCGTTTCTTCAGGTGTGATCGCAAGGAGAAGGGCTTGCGGGGGAGTTCCGTTGGGCTGATTGAAACGGAACGCGATACCGGTATTTTCTTGGCTCGATGGAATTTCCTCTGTCCACTCGTCAAGCAGCAGCCCGGACTTACGGACTCCCGCCTGAAATGCACTGGTACCATGTGCTGCGATCGACAGAGTATCGCGTGAGATCCCAAAGGGCTTGGTGACGTCGAGTGGATCGTGAGTTGGAAACTCAACCGCCAGCCAGCTGTCCTGGGCACGATAGGGCAGTTGCACAGGCCTGAACTCGAGTTGGACATCATTGAGCGCATCGCACAGGATCTGCACAATTTCCCAACGATGAAGTTGCGGGCGCACGCGAGCCAGTCCCTGCAACCACTCGGCGACGACGTCGGCGGACGAGATTCCGGGCACCATGGTGCTGGCATGGTTGAGTAGTTGTGGCCGATCTGAATCTGCCGTGGCGATATCGATTTCGTTGTAGCAAACGAATTTCGGAAGGAACGCGAAGTTGTCGCCAAAAAGATTCTTTCCGGCTTCCAGCAGAAGTGTAGCTTGTTGATCGGTGGCCTTATCGAGTGTGGCTTTGCCCATGGCATTGCCGGCGCGATCCAAGACACCATCTTCGCTCTCCGGGTGACGCAAACGTCTGGCTACACGGTGCGCACGGTCAAGCAGTGCTGTTTTGGCTTCGACGCTCGTTAAATCGGCATCGGGAGAAAAGGCATCAGCAATGCCGAAGTTTGCGATTGCGCGAAGTTTCTGATGGACGACTTCTGCGTCGGAAACCAAAAAGCTTACGGTCAGACTGGACGCATCAGCAAAGTTGAGGTTGGCTTGGTCCAGTTTTGTGAATGCAGCGCCGAGCGGTCCGGAAAAGACCTCATCGTCTGCCGGGTTAGCGGGGTCACCAATAAAGACAAGTTTTACGGTAGGAGCAGTGGCACCATCGAGAAAGTCGGCAAGCGTCGTGAGCGTGTTAATGCTACTCTGGATGCGTCCACGCAACTCAGCCGCGTCGTACGCCCTGGGATTGACTGTATCGGCGGGAAGGGGTGTTTTTTTGCTGCCGGCCACCGGAAGAAAATCTCCCGCGTGTAGCGCCCGGCTACCGGCGAGCAATGCGCGCAACTGACGGACCAGGGGGAACAACTGGGCGAATGATTTTCCTCCGGGTGGCGGCGAGTTAAATTCGATCCGAACTATCTCTTCGTTTGCGATGCCGTAGGTGCGCCGGTATATATAGGCGATTCGGGCTTCGAACTCGGTAGCACCGCCAGTCTCTTCGGGGCTGGAATTGATCATCCAGACGAAGTCAATCGGTTGAATCTGAAGATCCGCCAATGTGATGTGCCGCGGATTTTGCTTTGCCGGATTGTCGATCCCTTTTTGAACCCAATAGACCCGGCAAGCGATCTTGTCCGGAGCCGAGCCGATTACTGAACCAAGCCAAAAATTCATCCCTGTTTCGGCGGTGGCACGAGGAGTAAGGGGAACAGCTGGCCACGGGTTGCTGGCTGCCTCAGAAGGGTCAAGATCGTCGAAGTGGAGCGTCACGCGGTTTGTAAAGGTGAATTTGCTTCCACGCGGCGTGTTAGTGACTTCCAATTCCGGGGGAACGCGCGCGTCTTTTTGTGCAAGTGAAACGGCCGCGACGCGGTCAAAGTTACCGCGCACCAACTGATAGGCATTCTCTGCGAGCAGCAGATCTTTAACGGCGTCAAGCGTGTCCAACATGCGATCCCGCTCTGTCAGAATGGCGTTCCCCTGGGGGGCGTTGGGTTGCTCCGGCGGAGTCAGAACCGCGCTGAGCCCGTAGGCATTGGCAGCGGTGAGAGTGGCATCACCAAGCGCCAAGCCGTTCACGACGCTGTAGGCGGGCATCGCTGGAGAAGGTCCACCCGTTCCTGCCTGAACGATTTCACGGGCCTCAAAGGGAAATGCTTGGCGGTAGGGAAGAATAAATTCGTTGAGTTCCAAGACAGGCGTATCACCGCTGGCAGCGCTCGCCGATGTTTGATCGTGCAGCCCACGTTCAAATTGATATCCCAACAAAGCTTCAACTGGTTGGCCGTTGCGCATTCCCTCGAGGATGAATTCCGCGCGGCGAACGCGCTCAGAGGAAAGGTTGACGGAAAATATGTCGGCTTGTGCCGGACTGGCATGACTGAGATAGGCACTACGCAACAAGGCAGCGGCGGCGGCGTGATTCAGCGAGGGTGCGTGCGTGAATCCACCTCTGCGGGATCCCTGCGGTTCGTCCGGTGCTGTCGATACCTCGTCTTCCTCGAGTATCGGGTTGGCGTCTTTGGGGCGTAGAGAAGACGGTAGAGCATCGGGGGCAAGAAAGGCTTTCGGTAGGGGACGTAGATTCTCGACCCAGCCGAACGCACCCAAATAGATTCCTAACCGCCGCTGCTCGCCCTGCCCGTTCGCTGCGCGTTGCGACTCCAATCGCTGCGCGATCAGTCCGGTTTGCCATGCGTCGAGACGATAGTTGCAGCAGTCTAAATGTTCTACGAAGCAACGTTGTAGCGCGGCGGTGCTGACACCGGCCAAGAGAGACAGAGCCGATTTTTGGTCTTTGACAAAGGCGGCTTCAGGTTCCGCTGCTACAGGTCCACGCCAGATCCAATCTGAGACAGAGGAAGCGGGCGATGGGTGGAGAGGCTCCACGGCTTCAACCTGGGTCCGCATGACTTCATACTTGGACAAAGACGGCGCGGAAGGACGGATGCCGGGCAGCGTGTTCGGTTTCACGGCCTGCTGAAGGCCAGAATCGAAATCGCTGCGGACATCGAGCCAGTCATAGGAGCCGCGGTACAACTGGAGCAACAATGCATTACGCAACATCGCGTACAAAAGAGCTGAAGGCGGAGGAGCCGGGAACATTTCTTTGATGATATCGTCGGTACTGTTGGCCTTGGCCAGCCAATCGATATAGTTCAACGTCAACTGCTTAGACTCTGAGAGCGGTTTGTTTTCAACCAGATTGGCTGCATCGAGGGAAGCCGTGTAGTGTTGCCACAAAACGTGCAAACTACGCATGGCGCCGACGGTAGATGTCTCCCCTTCAACACCGAGCTGATGCAGATATACGCGGGCCGTGCCGGGCATATCCCGGATCAGAGACTGCAGTTCGTTGTGATAGCGCTTTCCGGATTGAAACGAGTCGAGGCCGTCCAGATACTCGTAGGCGTATCCGATACGCTGAAAAAACTCAACAGAAGCTGGCTGGAGACCCAGAATGTTCATCAAAACTTCGGACGAGTCTGTATTTTCTTTTCCAACGAACAGCAGACCTGAGGCAATGGTGTTCCAGGTATTTTGCAAGTTCGAAAGTAACAGGGAAAGATTTTTCAGAAACAGAGCATTTGTCGTAAGAACCTGAAGAACGATCCCCCCGTGCGCGATGTCCGGATATTTCCACCGTGACATGTCACTCGTCACCAGAACTCCATACGGTTGATTGCCTACTCGTATGGAGGGCAGCGGGCCACGACCAGTCACGAACTTGTTGAAGAAAGTGCGTGCTAGCTCAGCAGTGTGTGTATCAATGACGCGCGACATCCAGGTAGTCAGCCAATATCCCAGCGTGGTGGGAAACAACGCGGTGTTCATTGCATTGGCTTCGAGCCAATCTGTCCGGCCGGCGTTTTGCACCGTCTGCAATGTGGAGTAGGGCAGGCTGAGAGCGTCAGCCAGCAAGCGTCCGTCAGTTTGACTCTTTTTCGGATTCGGGTCCTCCGGGTCGAAAGCGGGAGGATCGATCGCGGTGAAAAACGCCGAGTCGTCGTAGCGACCATTGTCGGAGTAGCCCGTGCCATTACTCTGAGTATTGTTTGTGGCAGTTCCCTGAGCGACGATGCTGAAGCCTTTCGGCCCAAATTGATGGTTGTCGATGAGTTCTGCAAGCGCTGCTGCACTGTTACTGGCGTCTTCAGAGAGACGAACCCCGAGTACAAGGACTTTGGAAAACCCAACCCTCGCTTCGTCATCAGTCAGAGGCACTCGAAATCCCATGCCTTGGGCAATGGCGTGATCGAAATTTGAAATCCAATCGAAGTTGCCACTCAGGGTGAGCGCATTGTCCAGGGTAGTGAACGCAGCTTTGGCATCAAGAGGATCGGGGCCCAGGAAGACAGTATCTGGAATCAGAGCGCCGGGTATTTCACGCGGAGCAGATGCATCCGTGTCGTAGAGCAGAAGCACGAAGCGATCGGGAAGAATATTCGTTCTGGGGGCACGGGTCCAGGAGTCGGTTTTGGTCAAATCTTGGGCAGGGAACCCGGTGATGCGCGTGCGCACAGCCGTATTGACCTGGTCGAACCAGCCCTGATTTTCGGCCAACAGGCTAAAGGCATCGCCATCGTTGGCGGCAACGGCATTTTTCAAAGCCGTGTGTGTGACAGCGGAGAGCGAGGAAGTAGGCAAGTTATCAAAGAAACCGCGATCGATGGAGAGAAGAAAGTCGATCAGGGTCTTGGCAGCGAAGTCGGCGGCAAGAGAATCCCAGTCGGAAGGCTTAGTTTGACTTGCTACCCAGGACGCGCGTGGGCCGCCCATGAGTTCGACCAGATGACTCCAAGCGGCGCGGCATCGCCGGTCGCGCTCAGCGCGCAGATGCTGGGCCACGACAAGTTCCACCCAATAAAGTTCTCCGGCATTGACCTCGACATCCGTGAGTATCTTTTCGTGCGTGTGTACGGCGATATCGTCGGGATAAATTCGCACCCACAGTTCGGTGTTAGACTGGCCCGCGGGAGTGGACTGCGGGACGAAGATTGTCTCTATGCGTACGGGAAATAGCAGGAATGGCGTGCGATCCTCAAGATTGCGTAGGGCCTCTCTTGGATGGGGATCGTGATATAAGCCACCGATGGCTGAACCAAGTTTTTCTCTGCAGTTGAGGAGACCGCTCTTATACCGACTGATGGTTTCTTCCAGCTGTTTTTGCCGGTCGGACAAGTCCTGTGGATTTTGGAATGCTGGTTGAAGACGATCCGTCAGCTTCTGTTGCAGGGTGCGGAGTTTACCGCGATCCGATTCCATCTGCACGGTTAAGGCGGCTTGTTTCTCGCGCAGCGTTCCGTTCCGGTCTTGCAATTGGTGCAAATCAGTCGCGGCCTTGGCGATGCCCGCGCCAAGATCTGCTTGCGCGCTTTGCTGGCGAGCTAGATCGGCTTGCAAGAGTTTCAGTTTGTCGGCTGGCGGCACATCCTGATGCCGTAGCTCTGCAATTGTCCGCTGTAGCGCCTCGATATTCTTCGCCGTAGAGGCCTGGCTTTCTCGCAAGTGCTTTACCAGATTTTCCTGGTCGGACAATTCGGAAAGAGACTCGGCTGCCTGGCGGCTCTGCTCGCGCAAGGATGACAGGCGCGAGGTGACGTTAGCTACCTGGGCACGTAAGGCAGCGATTTCGCGGTCACGATCAGACTGGGGAACCGTTTGGCTTTGCTGCGCGCGGAGCAGGTCTTGCTTAATCTTTTGCAGCGAAACACGCGCGCGGTAGAGAGATTCATCTCCTTGCCTGCACTTTTCCCGCGTGTCCGCGATGGCTCGAAGTTGTTCCGTAAAGTCAGGCATGGGATTAAGCCCTATCCCTCTCGGCGAGTTTCAACATCTCGCTGGCATGAACCGCAACCATCACGGGCGACTGAAAAAGTTCATAGGCCAGATTTGCCGAATTGGCGGCCCAGATGTGAGTCTTAAGGTCCGAACCTCCCAGTTTGCGGAATACCGGGGCCGGGGAGCGCTTGATAAAAGTCGGATCTGTTGCGCCGAAGAGGTTCCATGCGAGGTTGTCCCAGGTATCGCTCGGGTCGTTGGTCGGATCAGTATCGGTGTCGCGATTGGGCTCATAACTGATGTCCATGCCGAAGCGCGGCTCTCCGGGAACCTCTTGAATCACAAAAAACCAACCGAGTTTGTCATTGGGGAATGCATTGCTATCGACGGCGCCCTTCGCTTTTTCGATAGTCAAATCAAAACCGAAGAAGCGGAGGTCGGGATCTATTTCGGCGCGGAATAGAGGGAACTTCCATTCAGTAGCAAATTGGTCGGGGGTGGGGTCACTTTGACGGATGACCTTTCCGCGCCCGAGATCTATCGCTTTTTGAGCGTAAATCACAGTATTGGGGTAACGCTTGAGCAGCTCTCCGCGAATGACAAGCACGACTTGCTTGTCGCCCGGCTGTACATCGCTTCTCGAATCAGGGACAGGCTTGTGTCCTCCCAACGGGCTTGCCGATTGCCAGGTGTGAATCTTGGTAATGTCCTTCAACGCTTCCGCATCGGTGGGCGTCTGCGGGTTATTGATGCCCTTCACTTCCCAAAACTGGCGGAAATAGCTTCCGCGCAGGTCCGTTGGATATTCGCGCCAAAGAAGCTCACGCGCCATTTCGTGGTTGAGTCCTACCATGTAGGACTCAATAAACTTCGGATTTGTTTCCAGGAGCGAAATTGTGTTCGGTGGAATCAAATCCAGATTGGGTATCAGTAACTCCTTATTGATATCGCGCAAATAAGCGTACATGGCCTCTTCAAAATCCGGATGAGCCATGGCGTCGACGATTTCTTCGGGTCGATCCAAGCTGAGATTCGGGAGCTTGACGAAAGCGGATAGTCGCAACGGGAACGACAGGTGCGGATCGATGGCGCGCAAGGTTTTGGTATATCCATTCGTGATGGGAAACGCCGCTAACGGTGGCTTGGTAGGGGGGCGAATGATGAGACGGTCTTGAAGAGTCATGGCAGCGCGGCGAAAAGTACTCGCTTCAACGCTGTCCGCTTCGGGACTGGAGCCAGGTGTGGGTGGGGGAGGAATCGACTCTCCGTTCAGCACAATATTGAAGGAGGGCTGAGGAGGAACACTTGCAATCGCCGTTTTCGCTGCTGGGGGATCAAGGAGCAATCGGGCTTGTTCCGTACGAATGCTCTGGTCACGCAGCCAGACGAAGCCGGCGACGCCAGCGGCGGCAACTATCCCGCAAACGGCCCACGCGCCCGTGAGAATTCCAACGACGGCCAACATTATGAGCAGAACAGCTAAAACCCAAACACGATTGCGCATGAGCCATTGCACCCATGACGGGAATGTTTGCGGTTGAATGGCTTTTGCAAAGTCATCGACCGAAGGGATTTCCTTCGGAACTGCTCGTGGCGGAGCCGGTGAAAGTTTCCCCTCATTCACCGCCGTGACGAGGTCGGCATACTTCAATGGCGTCCCTTTGGCGCTAAGGCGACGCGCGAGTTTGCCCGTGGGGCGCGTCAAGCGGCGGAAGGGAGCACTTAGGACCGGGACTGACAAACGGCTTTCGGACAACTGCTGCCGGATGGTGGTAGGGCTGCCAAGAATCTTTGCGTGCAGCGGAAGGGTCATGGCGAGCAAGCGATCGGGAGTGATTTGCGAGAATACTTTCGCGGTATAGCGCAGGCTCACTCGCATGGTGAATTGCGTGTGCCGGATTATCCGGTTGCCTTCGAACACCTTCTGTACCTGTTGCCAGGCTCTCTGCATAAACTTGTCCTGGTTTTTCTGAATCACAGAAGTGCCAAAACCGGCCGGCACGCGAGTGCGGGGGGCGCGGTTCAGGTCGTCATACCAGCCCGACTTGGTTACATCGAGAAGGATTTTGTCGGTTTTGTGCTGGCGTGCGTGGTTTTGCCCATAAAACGGTATGGTCACGACGGGGTCATTCAAAATATCTTCATCGGAGCCCGGCGGGGCATTGATATTTGTTTGAATGGTCTCGGGTAGATTTACCAGAATTTGCAATTCGTCCTGAAACTGATTCGCCGTAAATGCAACTGGCAGTGACTCGGTCTGGTCAGTTTTGAGCGCTCCTTCCAATCCCTGTACTGGAGGAAGTGGCGCGGGCAAGCCTGGATCCTCTCCGGCCAGCAGCGGTCTTTGTCGTCCCTCGCCATCGACGCGAACAAATCCCGGTTTAGAACAGTCCATAGATCGAATACCGATTTTCGGATCCAGGACACGAGGTTCAAGAATCTCAACCAGAGATTCGAAATCGACTTTGTCACCAGTGCGAAATTCCCAGTCGTAGTAGATGGGCATCTCCAAACCAGTGGTTGAGCTGTCCCAAGCCGGTTTCTGCCCCGAAACACCTGCGGTGGAACGGCCGAGTCCGGCCAATCGGCCGACTTCAAATGTGGGAACAAGAAATGCGGTGTATGCCTGATTGGGCTCGAGATGGCGTGGAGAAAGAAGGCGGCTGTAAATTTTGTCGGGATCTGTCGTGATCTCCTGCTCAAGGGAGACTAGATACTTCTCCAACTGCGAAAGCTGATCAGGCGCGATGTTCTGCTCGGTATGAACGTGGGCGAAAAGCCAGGTTTCGTCGGAAGGAGGGAACGCCTCTTTGGCGTTGATCTGTACCACCGGCAAAGGTACGCGGTGGTCGTCACGCTTGAACTCACTTTCCTTAAGGACAAAAAGAAAAAACCAGGGACGCAAGCGATCGCCGTCCGGCTTTGCCGGAGTGTAACGCCAGGGGAAATCTTCGTCGTAAAACTCGATAAAGGGCAAATAGTTGGGCTCGAAATTTACAATGCGATTCCGAGGTTCGGTCCGTACCACCATGTCACGGTGAATGCCGATGATGTCACCGGGGCCGACGAGGGCGAAATTCTTCGGAGTTTCTGGTGAATCATTGATATAGACGCCGAGTGAAATCGAAGCGCGTTCGTTTGGCGGCAAAGGTGCTGCGGGATTGCCCAACGTGTCTTGCTCATTGATTTGTGCGGAGATTCCGCGGCGCGCCCATGACTGAAATTGATAGTTAGCAACTTCGATCGCCATAAGGTCCACTCAGTTCATATTCAATTCAAACTGCGAAACTACCTGAATTTGGCCGGCCAAAGCGGGATTCTGACGGATCAATTCCTTTTGCTGCTGATAGGCCTCGGACTGAGTCGCAAACAGCACCGGTGCTCCACTGGACTCTAGATGCGATTTGAGATCAGCCACGCCGGCAATCGCGAAAGTTTCTTCGGGTAATACGACAGGAGGAGGAGCATTCATTGAGACCCGATTTTCCTGCATGGAGAGTGCCGAGCGCCGCACGGCACTGCCCTTCACCATCCGGTTGTAAGACTGAAGTCCTAGCCTTATTTTTCCCGCGTTTTCCATCTGATGTTCATCGCGGCGAAGGTAGTTCAGTTCGTAGTCGACTGGGCGCGGCACCGGAGTTGCCACAAGAAGATCCGTAGTCGGGGCTAATTTGAAACCGCTCGGCAACCGATCGAACGAGTTTCGGGATAGTTTTTCGCTATCATTCAGTTCGGTGAAATTCGCCGGAGCAAACTGCTCGCGCACGTTCTGGTAGTCAGCTGGGATGACTTTGCCGTTGGAATTGGCATTGCTAAGCTTGAACTTGTTTTCATTCAGCGGTTTCTTGGTGCCGAACTTTTCGATGACGTAGTTTTCGAGCGGCAACGACCGTTCGCTGAACGTAAGCACTCCCGCCGGATGCACGACCAAGAGTTCCTCACCTGTGGGGGGCACGATTGTACGCAAGCTGACGTACAAATGGTTGCTGGGTGGAAGCTCGGCGCGCCAATTGCGGGTGTCGGCAAGTTCGCCCTGCAAAAGCTTCAACAGGTCTTCAGTATTCGAGGCAATCGACGGTGGCGGATCCCCCCACGTAACGTGAAAATCCACGTCGACATCGAAAAACAAAATAGTGAGGCTCGCTGTCCCGTGAGCGTCCCAAGGTGTTGGCCCGGATAATTGCGCGGTGATATTGATCCCCGCAATGACCGAAGTATCTTCCCGGAGTGCGATGCCACCATAGAGATCAGCGATGAACCGAAATGGATCAAATTGGAATAAGACGTCATAACCCAGGAAGCCGTAGACGTTGAAGTCGCCCGCGGCCGCGTACAATTCGACCCGGGCTCCAAACTGCACGGTATTGGAAGTCACAGCGAAATACGATTCGACCTTCAGACGAGGATTGTCATCAGAGAGCAGGCTTATTCCGATTCTCGCCATGCCTCGAAACGCATCGGGTAGCGCGGGAATGCTTGGGATATCGCGATAATCCGGATGGAATCCCCCTACACTCAATGCGAAAGTCTGTTGTTCACCCCAAGAGACAAGCAAAGCCATGCTGCCGGTGATAGTGAAAACTAATAGACGGGAATCGTAGAGGTCGGCCCGGAAGAACATATAGCCGCGCTCAAAATCCATCACGCCGATGAAATTAACCTGTAGGCGGAGTATGGGGGCATCTTCCTCCGGCAACACCGCCTCGAGGATGCCAACAATGGCGAACATCGGCTTGGGCAGGTCCAACAATAAGCCCAGTTCAGCCGTGATGATTGAAGGGGTACCCCATCCCAGCTTGGCCATTGGGCCGACAACGAAGTGACCATCTTGGGGCGGGAAGAACTGCTTGATATCGCTGATAATCCGAGAAATGTTGGCGACGATGTCTTGCGGAAAAAGTATGCTCGAGATCGCGTTGGTACGAATTCCATCCGCCAGCGCATTTACAAAGATCATTCGGTTCAGACCGAAGATCCCACCGACCCCGTTCAAAGTGAAACCAAAGCTCAGCTGGATCGGCGTGAACTCGGCGGAGATGACGATAAGTAGCGAAAATCCTTTAGCGCCATCGGGCATCTTCGTGTTGATAATTCCGATGGCCTTGACCGAGAACAGTCCTTGAAAGTCCAGTTCTAGGGCGCCCGCGTATTCGCCTTTCGGCTCGTCGAACCTCAGGAAGCCGCCACCTTTGAAACCGCCGACATCAAGGGACAGCCCCGCACCGTTGGGCGGCATGAAGGAAACATCCAGATCCGCTGGTCCGAGGTTACCGGGGTGGAAACGGAGTACGGCCCGCAGCCCGATGTTCTCGACCACGGCTTTCATTGGACCGAGGTCGAACTTGAGAATGGCGCCGGCCTCGAGGCCAAGCTGATCATTGGCGGGCGAAAGCGCGAACCTCAGTCCGTCGATCTTTACCGGGCCCGCCTCCAAATGCGTCCCGAGCTCCAACGCCAGTTTGCCTCCGCCGCGGAGTGTGAAACCTGATTGCAGACCCAAGGCAAAGCCGACCGAAGTCTCAGCCCGGACGTTCAGGCCGGACAAAACTCTTTGCATGAACCCGTCGCCGTCGCTCGCATCGATCGAAAGCCGCAGTGCCGCAATTTCGCCTTCGACGCCGATATCCATACGGTCAGGCGTGCCGCTTAGAAACCAATTGATGCCTAGGCCCTGCACGGACATGTGTGTGCCACCGGCGACGCCGAGCAGAAATAACTCTTCGCTCTTTTGCGGTTTTTCGTGAATCTTGATCGTCGCGTGGAAGGGCGCGGTCAGATTCAACATCCCGGTCGCATTGAGCGGCGGGCGAATAACAATTCCAACCCCCCGAATGTCAGCGGTCGACTCGAATAACAGTTCGCCGCGTTCGCAGACTTCAAACTTGAACTCCGTAGCACCATTAAGGTACGGCATCAACGCCAGACCCCGCCCCGCGATACCGTTCGGCTCGACGGGTGAGAAAGTAACTCCAAATTGCGCGTAGGTTTCAGGAGTGAGGCCCTTTTGGAAAATCGGGAAGCGAATCTCTTCGAGATCAACAGTCGTGTTGCCGAGCACCTCCCCTATCGCAGATGACTGGCGATAGCGACCACCTGGAAGACGCGCCGCTCGCATGATGTGTTCGAGACGGAATAGAAACTCTTCCCAGTTGAAGTCTGTGCTCCAGCTGTAAACGTCTTCGACAATGCTGCTTGGCGCGCTCAGAAAGCGGCCCAAGCGATCCCAATGAATGCTACGTCCGGGGACTCCGACATCGGGTACCGCTTCGTTTTCGATCAAACCGAATAGATGCAGGTTCGCGTGCATCTCCGGGAAGCGTCGCTGGACGTAGTCGAGTAGCAGATGATCGGTGAGTCGGCGTGGTAGCTCGTCGATCCCCGCCAAACCTGGCACCGCGATCTTGATCTGGTCACGCAGCTGGCCGAGCGCATTGATGGCACCAGTGATCGCTTCGGCGGCTTTTCCTAGTGACAACGTCGTGCCTGCATCGTCGGTCGAGATGGCAAGCGGACCAATCGATGTCATCAGATCTCCGCATTTGGCGGAGAAGGTTGTTAGCGCGCTGCCAAACGCACCCGGCGGGATTTCGTATCCCAGTTGCCGGAAGAATGTGACCGCTTGAGCAGGAGTCGCTACGAAGCGAAAGGGTACTAATGCCATCCCAACAGCAGTCATGATCGGTTGCAATGCGTTCTGTGTCGCCATGCTGAAATCTCAGACTTTCGATAAAGCGGAGATCTGGTAACGATGCCGCCGCTGATGAGTCGCATGATCGCCCCCACTGAGCGTCGACAAATCGACAAAGTCGACGCCTGTCGACAGTGTGGGTTTCGCCGGGTCTGATTGGTCGTAGTACAGCAGGCCAATGTTGATGCCGAGTCTGTTGCCGAACTCGGTGATGTCGGTTGAGGTGGCATCCGGATCCCAGAACAAGAGCGTATTGTTGTACGCGGCGAAAATAAGTATGAAATGCTCGGGGAACGGGTGCTCGTCGTATTCCCACTTGAATCCACTTAGGCAACCGGCTGAGAGGTAGCCAGCCGAGGACAGCGTGGGCGCGAGCAATGTGCGTGCCTCCTGCATGGCACTGGCCAACTGCGCCGGGTTGTATCGCAGCATAAGATTGTTGCTAGTCGACCGGTCGTCCACATCCTGAGGTCGCAGGCTCTTTTTGCTGGCTGCCATGGCGAACGTCCGCGCGGTGAAGGCAGGCGCGGAGGCCGGTGTCGTGCCGCGCGTGCGATAGAGTTTCATCGCCGTGGCCCCCGCAATAGGTGCACATTGCACCGTGGAGTTCAGGGCCAGTGCCAACACGCGGGGCAAGGACATCTTGTCGAAGACCACTGGTCCAAGTGTCGGTCTGGACATCCAGTTGGCGAGCGTGTTGAATGACCAGTTTCCGCTCGCAGACTTGTCATCGAGAATATCCACCGCAAGTGTCCGATCGGCTGCGGAAACGGACGGATCGGCCATTAATCGTCGAGCGGTCGCCGTGGTCTCGCGGTAAGTTCGCGTCGTGTTCACGATGGAGTTGGATTTGAGAACGCCTGCCAGCTTCGACGCGTCGGGGTGGCTCGGGTCGTCTATCTTGAGCCTCTCGACCTCGGCCTGGCTCAACCGCACTTCCGAATGGAACAGCGACCTACGCATAGCGCTCTGGCCACTGCCCTGCAGCAGATCGACGAGTTCGTTCTTCAGCGAATCGGCGCCCATGCTCCAAACCTTGTCTACGAGCAGTCTGCGCATCTCCCTTGTTAGCGCGCCCTGGCCACCTTCGAGGTGGTACTTTGCATTGTTGTCGATGAACAACTTCTTGAACGCTGCGGCCGCACTTTCGAGTTCCGGCGGTAGCGGCAGCGTGGGGACAGCGACGGGTGGTGAAGCGGGCGGCGTGGCGTTGCCCGCCCCTGGAGCTGGCGTCGAACTACCGACCGGATTGCGATTGATCAGTGACGGCATGGTGCGGTGCTACGCTCCTGTGCGCTTCAGTGGACCTTCGCGGTAGTGCCGGGTGATCCAGTGCGCTCGTGTGCCTGACATACCTGTCAGGACGTCCTCGAAACTTGCGCCGGGAAAATAACGATCGCGCAGCTCCTCTAGCACGCGCGCGCACTGATCGATATTGCTCTTGGGGAATCGCGCTACGTTGAACAGATCTATGCGGGCCGGCTCGCCGAGAGCGCTTACCGCCATGCGCAATTGCTCGTCGGCGAAGGCGCGGGGCGAGATCGGTTCCGGCAGTTCCGTCCATGGAAGATGCGGTGCGCCGCCGGCGCTGGCCGGCAGAGTCATGGCGATCAGGCCGAGGCGCAAATCGCTGACGCCAACGCCGTCGGCGGCGAGACTTGCGAAGTCGGCTGGTTGTTCATTGAGCGCGGTCGCGAGCATCTCGATTTGCCAAGAGCGTGCCTGCTGTGTGCGCCGCTGTGCGCCATCCCAGACGAAGCCGAAGGTCAAACGCCGGAATGCATCTGGAGCCTCCGGTGCGCGCGGCGCCACGGCCTGATAGTAGCGAGCGTGCTCATTCACGATCTCGCGCAACACCTCCGGATTACCCGCGCCAGCGCCTGGGGCATTGCTTGCGCTGTCGATCAATGCCTCTGCGTCAGCGCTCGGATTGACGACATCCTGAGCCAGCGATAGCGTCGCCTGCGCGCTGCCGCCGCCATCGAGCAGAGCCACATCAATACTTAGCCTTCCGACGAACTCAGGAAAGTACGTGAGGGTGCCGCGCCGCGTCTTGATGACAACGGGATCGCGCACATTCTCAATGACCGTCCATTCGAACGATTCCACTGCCCCGGCCAACGCGCTGTCGGTCACGAACAGCACGTAGGTGTTATTTCGCTCGACGGCGATTGGTGCGGTGGTGAACGAGACCAGGGCGCAGCGCCCGTCCGACGCGACGACGGCTTCTCCCAAATCCGATGGCTGATAGTTTGCCGGTATCCGGCTCTCCGTCTTACGGACGCCCATAATCTCTTCCTGGCCGGAGATTAGTTCCTGGCACGCCAATTGGACCGAGATTTAACCACTGTAATTTGAAGGAAACAAGAAGATAACGGGCCGCTGACCTGCGTCCCCATGGCTCTATGCCAAACGGAATACGCTATTCCTCCAGTTCAGTCGAACACTACACCTCGAAAAAGCGTTTCTACCTCGTGTAACGGCTGAACCCCCTGCGGCTGGTTAGGCCAGGTATTAGTTAGTTGATTGATTGTTGTTGAAATCGATGTGGCGCCGTCATTTGAAACAAACGAGATCAAGAGTAACGGGAGCGATGGCACCCGAACCCGCATCCGAAAATGGCGGCGGTTTTCCAAACCGCTGCCTAGGTGTGAATACCTATGAAATGACGCCTCACAAGGATAGGCCCGTCCTCGGCTCCCAACCTCATGGTGGTATTCGGCGGTACCGAACGACGCGATTCGTCTATTGACCGAATGCTCTAATCGTGTCGGGATTCTAGGAGCAACTTTGGAGCAACACTAAGGATGGCTCGAACATGACTTAGATTGAATTTGCGTCCACTTAGAAGGCAGACGCTCCTTCGGGGAGGCATGGGAACCACGGGTTCATCTCAGAGGATTTGTGTACAACTTGTGTACAAGATGGCGGTTTTGAAGGGCCTGAAATTGGACCTAAGCAACGCAGAATCAACAACAGACTCTTGAGCTACAGGCCCTAAAACTACGGGTGAACCGCTCAAAACCATCTCATTGTACGGGGGTTTAGCGTATTTCGCAAATTGTGCAGAAATCTCCGTTTGATACAAGATAGCAACTTCTTCGACCGCTCACCGCGCACGAGACCGAATGATCCTTCCGTCGATCGTCGAAAGCATACTATCCATGAGCACCAAGAGGTAATAGTTAAGCTGGAAAACAAATAGATGATCAGAGTGTCCTATTGGTGAGGCGTCTTGGAGCACCCTAATTTGCTTTCCGTGAATATAATCCGTTTCCGGCGATGACCAGCCATTTTAATTGTCTCGGGACGCAG
>Ga0070697_100001071_pt1 | contig 20658 bp, 14 predicted proteins | sample KBSK1501metaG_FD_65475 | JGI IMG/M metagenome (GOLD analysis project Ga0070697, IMG submission 65475) | Corn, switchgrass and miscanthus rhizosphere microbial communities from Kellogg Biological Station, Michigan, USA - KBS K1-50-1 metaG | ecosystem: Host-associated > Plants > Roots >... | reverse complement strand
CCGGTTCACTCTGGATTGTGCGACGATCCGGAGCGCGCATTGGAGCACCTTGTGAACATGTTGGTTCGCCCGCCGCCGCCCAAGGCGGCCTGACAGTTGAGACAAGCAAGCTTCTTTAGGGAAGCTGGACGCCGTTGACGTCGTAGCTGGTCCCCGAGCCTGAGCTGATGCTGAGATCCAGCACCGGCTGTCCAGCCGAGTCGAACGCCTCAATCCCGGTGAGCTTCGCCCCGATGTTGAAAGAGGAGTCGATCGGGCCTCCCACCGCCGGGACGGATGATGCGAGCAAGCCGAGAGTGAAATCGAAAGCGGTTCCGAACACGATTGGAAGCGCGAAGGTATTGAACACGTCGCTGCCGCTGATGGAGCTCGCGGTGACGGTAAATCCATCTGCCGTTGGCGTCATGAACGGGCCGAAGCGCGAATCCGATTGGGCTCGCACGCGATCAATGACTGTCGAGAGCCTGCTCGGGCGAACGAGGCTACGCCTCGTCTGGATTTGGGATCACGAAGCCCCTTGGCTATCTCAACCATCTCGCTCGTGTATTGGCCAGCTCGTCTTCATGTTGCAAGGCATATTTATGCTCATTATCAGTCACCTATCGCCTTACCTCTTTTTTCGGTTTTGGCTTGGGACTCACACACTTTGCTCGGCAAGCATAAAATCTTTTCTGGATTGCGACCCACTCATGCTTGAGGCCGCCGCGCTTGGCTGTTTTGGCGAAGGCTTGATGCTCGGCAGCCTGTGTCTGTCTACAGCCTGCGGCGCAGGCTGGGTCCATCTTGATGGCCGGCTTCGGCGCTTGCTTGGCGGCAAAAAGAGCGGCGATGATGAGCAGAGTCTTCATGTTCAGTTGAGTACGTCGGCAGGGCTGACATAAGTCTCAATCCAATTCGTGCCATCGAAGGTGAAAAGGACAGTCCGCGACTTCGTGGTGGCAGGAAGAGGAGGAGTGGCGGTCAGCGTCGTTTTGTACTGAGGCGGGCCTGCGGTGCCACCGCCACTTGGCACCAAACCTAAAACTGTATTTGTATAAGTGAAAGTAGTGGTCGTCGGAACGGTAAGGATTGTCCATGTGCCGTTGTAGCCGCTGATGCCAACACCAGAAACAACCATCTGCTGGCCAACTGAGAATCCATGCGCTGCAGTGGTGGTGATGGTGACGAAACAAGAACCGCCGAAGGGGCACATAGCAGACGCGCCCTCTGTCGCACCGTTGGGCGAAGCAGCAATCGTCGCTGTTGCACTTCCCCAAGTAAAAGAGGAGAAATTGCCTCCGGACGTATTTTTAAGGGTAAACTCCATCTTCTGTCCGGTGAATCCGAAGAATGGGCTGGCGATTGTCGGCGCTGTGGCGGTGAGAGTGAGTAGATAGCGACTGTAGCGCGTGGGGTCGGGTGTGTAAGTAACCGCACCGGCACCCAGAGTGACCGCGGTAACGTCTAAGAGCTCGCCGGTGTCCACCACGCCATTAAGCGGCCCATAAGGAGCATTCAGCTTGCCGGTGCCGAAGGTGGTGAACGTGTTCTTCGCCAAGCGGATTCCCGCGCTTCCGGGCGCTGTCTGAAAATCGAGCCCCTGCTCGCCGTTCAGCGTTGAGCTGCTAGAGGTGTCAGTAATTTTGTTACGTGAAATTTCGACGTCGCTAAATGGTCCATCGACGAGCTGGATTGCCGCCCGCTTGTCCCCTGCGCCCGCACCTGCCAGAGTCCCGATGTTGGAATGCCCAGAATCGATGATAGTGTTGTCGCTGATTCTGATGTGCGACCCAACCGCTTGGAAGTTCTGCAGTACGCCGCTGGTCGCGCTTGTCCCTGGGGCTTCATTGTAGCTAAACATCAGGCTCGGAGTACCGGTGCCGATATTTGTAATCACCTTAAATCCGGCCGGGAAATTGGCCTCGCCCGGCGTGAGGTAAACCGTTTGGCCCGGAACGAAGAGATGGCCCGTATTGGTTGTCGCTGGACAACAGGCTGAGCGGCCATCGGTGCAAGTGCTGGGAAGGTTCGCCGGTACGGTGGCAGTGACGACCCCAGAGATGGCTCTAGAAAGAGACATAGCGGCCACGGGCACGGTTTTGCAGATATCGAGAAATATGCCAGTGTTCGGCATATCTCGGATGGTGTTGCCAATGATGACGAGGTTGTTCCACGAGCTTCGAGACGGACAGATGCCGCCCGGGCCACAAGAGCCAATGTGCCCACCCAGCTCCATTGCAGCGTTGGAGTTGTAGAACATGCTGTTGCGGTCATCAGGCTCTTGAAAAGTGATATCATTGTTGACAATATTCACCGTGTCATACATCGCGTCTTGCGTGGTGTCGGCATTGCCTGCCGCAGCAATCCAGGTATAAGTTCCGTTGAAATCATCCCATCCTTGATGTTCTGCATTGCAAAGGCTGACAGTGTTTCCGGAGATGGTGACATTTCGCACGCCGCGGGCAATAGGAATAGGAGAGGGCCCGCAGCAGTTGGAGAGGCTGTTCAAGTTGATGCCGCCACCGCAAATCGCGGTGTTATTACTAACCACCCAGTTGCTCGGGATGACTTCTTGCCCGTTCAGACTGGAGGGAACGGCGTTCAGCAATAGATAGTTCCGAATGATGTTTCCAATAATGGAGTACCGCCCTCCGTGAATCTCAAGGGCTGCTGTTCCATTGGATCCGCGGTCGGCATTGTAGCCGGTATAGTTCCAAAGGCAGTTATTGGGTGGTGTTCCATCGACGATGCCGTTGCCAGTTCCGGTCGGTCCTCCACCAGAAATAGCAGAAGTACAGCATGTCGATTGGTACGTCCAGGTAATCGCCCCGTCGGAGACAACACAGTTGCCGATAGGAACTCCGTTACAGACTGGCTGTGTTGCACCGGAAGTGGCTGTCGAGCCGGCCCTCATGCAGACGTTCTGATTAAAGCCACCGATGCTACCAGTCGAAGCAATCTGGCCACTGGTGTAGGCGGTGTTCGCTTTCCAGGCCGGCACATAAAGCCGATAGATATTTATGCCGTTCTGAACGAACTGGCCATTGACGTAAGGGGTGTTAACAGTCCACGGTGGTGGAGCGGCGGCAAACCCTTGCATGACGTTGTCGGCGATGCTCACATCCTCGCCTTCGAAATAGAAGGCAGAGTTGTCATAGGCAAAGTTGCACGCATCAGCGGTTGCCGTTGTACCGTCAGGACAGAGGCCGACCCATGGCGTCGCCGCTACATAGGACGAAGCGCAGCGCAAGGAATCGTTTGAACCGGTACAGGCTGAGGCCCCGGTGCTGCCGAGGTCCGTGGAGCGGACCTTGTGAAAATTCACCGTATTGTTTGAAAGATTCGTCCGGAGGCCACCGGTCACACCACCGCCTTGAATATTCACAACCCAGCCACCCGTTGCATCAAATATCATGTCTGAGACGGTGATGTTGCTGACGGTCCCCCAGAGTTGAAGCACAATCTGAGCACAATTTCCGGAGACATTCTTGCAGCCGTTGGTGATGCTGACGTCGGTACAAGCATTGGGACAATTCGGAGTACCGCAGTTTGGTGCGCCATTGGGACAGTGGCAATTGGGGGTACAGCCATTATTTGATAGTTGTCCGGCGTAGTTTTGGTCGATGCGGAAGTCCCGCATCGTGAAACTGCTAACGGTAGAGCAGTTGAAGAATTGGTCGCAGTTGAAGAAGAGCGCCCCGTAATTGCCCGCGTTGTCAACAATTTTAAGTATCGAGTCTTTCCCAAAGCCTTGAATGGTGCACTTGCTGTAGGGAATGAATGTCCGAGCCTGTATTTGGTTGGGCGTCACCATGCAGGTGCCGACCGGAATAACAACGACTCCGCCATAGCCATCGGCGGAATTGCACGCGGCCTCGATGGCGTTCTGGATTGGTATTGTGTCGTCGGGATTGATGGTTCCGTTGCACTTGGCGCCGTACTCCATAACGTTGACAACCTTCCCTCCGAGGCCGGGACTTTGTATAGCGCCTTGAGTTGTTGGAGTTCTCGCAACTGGCACATAGGCACATTGCTGGTTCTGCGGACAACTCGTTTGCACCTGAACCTGCACTCCCCCCAATAACGCCGACGAGGCGCCAACCAAAAAAGAGGCTATCAAGATTTTCCCCTTTGATTCGTGCGACTTGCCCAGGGCGAGTTTCAAGAACCGACAACCACTCAGGGTGATTCTACTTCCACAGAAGGGGCCCGCAAATATTCCGGCGTCGCAATGACGAGCGTGATTAGCCTGTGGAGAGACACAAAAGGAGCTGCGCTCGCAACCTCGCACTTCCCCGTGCAGAATCTGGGGCTCGCGTCCTTACTCGCCGCCAGTTTCCGTGCGCAGGATGATTCCCCTTAATGGAAAATCGGCGCCCACCACTGTCCCTGTGTTCGCGTCCACCATGGAGACTCCGCAGAGCCAAAGGGCCACGCCGCTGTATTGGAGCGCCCAGGTGTCGCCGCCGTCCGTCGTTCGGAAAATGACTCCGCGATATGGAGCGGCGCGGCTGCGGCCCACCGCGACGCCCGTGTCGGCGTCCACGAACGACACTCCGCAAAAGTCAAGTTGGCCCGTTGCGGTCATTTGGGTCGTCCAAGTGGCTCCACCATCCGTCGTCCGCAGTATGGAGCCACCGCCGCCCACTATCGTCCCGGTGTTGGCGTCCACGAAGGAGACCCCTTGGAAGGTATCGCCCGGCCCGGTCATTTGGGTCGTCCAAGTGGCTCCACCATCCGTCGTCCGCAGAATCTCGCCGGTGCCAGTTGCCGTACCGGTATTCGCATCCCCGATGGAGACTGCGCGGAGCTCGGGGAAGGCGCCGCCGACTTCCGTCCAGCTGTCGCCCCCGTTCGTCGTTCGCCAAATGTGGCCGCCGTAGGGAAAAACGCTGTTGATGCCCACCGCGACTCCCGTGTTCGCGCCCTTGAAGGAAACTCCAGTGATAGTCGTCGCCCCTTGGACAAAGCGGCGCGCCCAAGTGATGCCGCCGTCGTCCGTGCCGAGAATGAGTCCGTCGGATGGGCCGCTGGAAATGCCGCCCACCGCGATTGCCCTGTTTGCGTCCACGAACGAGACTCCGTACAGGCCGCTCGCGTCCACATACTGCTGCGTCCAGGTGGCGCCGCCATCGGTCGTTCGCAGAATCACTGCTCCAAACACTCCGATCCCAACCGCAAGTCCGACGTTGGCGTTCAGGAAGGAGACCCCGGAGAGCTGTACCCTCGGAATGGAGCCCGGTGTCCAGAACCCGGCCATGCGCAAGAAGGTTTCGTCTTGGCCCACCGCGATGGCGGTACTTGGGTTGAAGAAGGAAACTGCATAGAGGACTTCACTTCCTTCCCCTACCTGCTCGGTGCGCCAGGTCACCCCGCCGTCAGTTGTTCGCAACATGATTCCGTTGTTTCCGCAATAGCCGTCAGCGGACACGGTGCAACCCACCGCGAGCCCCTGACTGAAATCGGCGAAGGAGATTCCAGCCAGATGGGCCGTCGGCACGTCCGGTTGCTGGGTCCAACTGTCCCCCCCGTCGGTGCTGCGCAGAATCGTCCCCCTATCGCCTATCGCAAACGCGGTGTCGGCGTTCAAAAACAGGACTTTTTCGAGGTGAAGGTCTGTCCCGCTGAGCTGCGCGGTCCAGGTGTTGCCGCCGTTCGTCGTTCGCAGAATGGTTCCAGAATCGCCCACCGCGATTCCATGGTTGGCGTCCACAAATGACACTCCGAAGAGAGGAGTGAGGGTGGTTGCGTACTGAGGCGTCCAGGACTCGCCGCCATCCGTGGTCCGCAGAATGGTTCCCTGGTCGCCCACCGCGGTGCCAGTGTTGGGGTCCACGAAAGAAACGCTGGTTAGAGGCGCCGTCGTTCTGCTGAACTGGGGCATCCAGGTAACACCGCCGTCGGTGCTGCGAAGAATCGTTCCTAAGTCACCCACCGCGGTCCCGATGCCCGACAAAGTGAAGGACAGGCCATAGAGTGGTGTTTCTCCAACGTACTGGATCGTCCAGCTGAAGCCGCGGTCCGTGGTGCGCAGGATTCTTCCCAACGAATCCACCGCGACTGCGGTTTGCCCAAAGTCCGCGTGCGCGACGGCATAGACATCGCCGATTGGGGGGGTTGTCTGTGAAAACCAGCCGCCTTGCGCCAGGGATTCGCCACTTCTGAGGCAAATGGTGACGCAGAACAATGCTAGAGCGCGCGAAAGAATCTTCATCTTGTTCACCGCCAGACTTGCGTGACGTCTTATCCAGCAGCGAAAAAAACGCAAGTCGCAAACGGCTCTCCGTTGGCTCGGTTACGCAAGCTCAACGCTTGTGAGTTGCACCCCGAGCGCACGCGCTTCTCGGAATGGCGGCACCGGCGCCCTTCGGCGTCTGGAAATAGATCGATGCCCAGGAGAGCGCGGCTCACGAAGTACGCAGTCTGGCTTCCCGGCGACGCCAGTCTTTAGATACGCGGCTGCTTCAAGGTCACCGACCATCGCCGGAGCTGACGCCGCTCCAGAATATGCGGTGATACAGCTCGTCCATCTCCGCCGGTGGAGTGGACATCCCTCGGCGAATCCACCATTGCAGCAAGGACAGCAGTGCGCCGGCCTGCGCCTGGGCGATCGCGGTGCGCTGGCGCTGGGGAATGCCACGGCTGCGCGGCAACTGTTCCAGCCGCCGTTCGATACCGCGGGCGAAATGCCCCTGCGCCAGCTCCATGTTGTCGTGCAATTTTCCTGACGCGACGAGCGCGGCGTAGAGCTGGTGCATGTCGATCAAGTGAGAGAAGAGCTCGCGCACCGGCACGACCCGGTCGGAGGGGTCCTTGCGGATCGAGAGCGCCATGGCGATCCCTTCGAAGAACTCGTCCGCATCGCTCATGAACAAGTCGTCCTTGTCGCGGAAGTGCGCGTAGAAAGTCGAGCGGCCGACGCCGGCGCGATCCAGCACGTCCTGGACCCGGATCGTCTCGAATGGCTTTTGCTGCATCAGCTCCACCAGTGCATCGCCCAGCGCATCGCGGGTCCGCCGCACCCGGCGATCCATCTTCGGAGGGGATCGGGTTGGCTTTCCGGACACCACGGTCTTCTTTGTTCGGTTTCTCGGCTGTTTCAGCGCACCCATCCTTCAATCTCTCCGGCTAATCTCTACACCGTGATCTCCTTGCAACGAATAACAAAAGCATACGCCACCGCGGCTGGATCATTTTCGGCGCTGCGCGGGATCGATCTTCAGATAGGTGCCGGCGAATTCGTGGCGATCGCCGGAAAATCCGGGAGCGGTAAATCGACGCTCCTCAACGTGATCGGCGGTATCGACCACCCCTCCTCGGGCTCGGTGAGCGTCGGTGGCACGCTGATCAACGAGATGAATGAGAGTCAGCTCGCCGGCTGGCGCGGCCGCAAGGTGGGGTTCGTATTTCAGTTCTTCCAGCTGCTTCCCGCATTGACAGCGGTAGAAAACGTGATTCTGCCGATGGACTTTTGCGGCACGACGGCGCCGCGCCTGCGCCGGCCGCGCTGGACTTACTTGATCGCGTGGGCGTGAAGGATCAGGCAGACAAATTTCCCTCCGCGCTTTCCGGCGGCCAGCTGCAGCGCGTGGCGATCGCCCGGGCGCTCGCCAATAATCCGCTCGTCGTTTTGGCAGATGAACCGACCGGCAACCTGGATTCGGTAACGGCGCGCTCCGTTCTGGACCTCCTCCGCTCGCTGGCCAGCGCGGGCACCACCGTGTTGATCGCCACGCACGAGCGCGACATCGCTCGGGTGATCGACCGGCGGCTCGAGATCGAGGACGGAATCCTACTTCCAGCGGCCGAGAAGGCATCGGACCCGTTGCTTCGCCCGAGCGCTGGGTGAATAACGCTTCGAAAAAAGCAATCCGCGATTTCTGGCATGAGCGCGCGCGCATAGCGCTGGTCGTGCTGGCGATCGCCCTGGGCATCTCTGGATTTGCGGCGCTCCTTTCCAGTTACGCGATCCTCGTGCGCGAGCTGAACCTGGGCTACCTCGCGACCAATCCAGCTTCCGCCACCTTGCAGACCGATGTAATCGATGAGGAGCTGCTCGCGGCGGTGGTGGCGAATCGCGAGGTCAGCGACGCGGAACCGCGCAGGGTCGTCAGCGGCCGGATCAAAGCGGGGCCGGCGGAATGGCGCAATCTCTCGCTTTTTGTAATCAAGGATTTCGCCAGCATTCGCATCAGCACGCTGAAGCCGCAGCAAGGCGCTTGGCCTCCACGTGCCGGCGAGATCCTGATCGAACGCGATGCGTTTCAGGTGGCCCGGGCGCGGATCGGCGACGCGGTGGCCGTCAAGACTTCCAACGGAAAAGAGCAAACGCTTCGCGTCGCCGGCAGCGTCCACGACGTGGGCCAGGCACAGGCCCGAATGGAAAACATCGTCTATGGCTACATTTTGCCGGAGACGCTTATCCGACTCGGTGAAGAGCCACATCTGGATCAGTTGAAAATCCTCGTAGCGGAGAACCGATTCGACGAGCGGCATATCCGAAACGTGGTGGAAGACATCCGGAAGCTTTTCGAAAGCCGCGGCCACCCGGTTCACCGCGTGGATGTGCCGAGGCCGGGCAAACACCCGCACGCCGATCTCACCGGGCTCCTGCTTCTTGCGATCGCCAGCTTCGGCCTCTTCGTCCTGATTCTGAGCGGAATCCTGGTGGTCAATCTGCTCACCGCATTGATGGCTTCGCAGGTCCGTCAGATCGGAATCATGAAGGTGGTCGGCGGGCGGCGGTGGCAGATCGCGCGGATCTACCTTGCACAGGCGCTCCTGCTGGGCATGGCTGCCATGGTGGTTGCCCTTCCGGCAGGATTGCTGGGCAGCCGCTTGCTTTGCCGATACATGGCCGTCTTCCTGAATTTTGATATCAGCAGCTTCGCCGTACCCGTCTGGGTTTATCTGCTCGTAGCTGCCGTCGGCCTCGTGGTTCCTCTGCTCGCGGCGGCATATCCGGTCTGGAAGGGCAGCGGAATTTCGGTTTACGAAGCCCTAGCCTCTTTCGGAGTTTCTCAGAGCAATTTCGGGACCAGCTCATTCGAGCGGCTGGTGGCCGGAATTGGCGGCAGGGCGCGACCGGTGCTGCTTGCCGTACGCAACAGTTTTCGGCGACGGGCTCGAGCCGTGCTGACGGTGCTCACGCTCTCCGTCGGCGGGCTGTTTTTCATGACCGCCCTCAACGTTCGCGCTTCGATGATCGAGACGCTCGACCACATGTTCGCGGCAAGGAAATTCGATCTCTCGGTGGGGCTCGGAGCCATGTACCCGTTCGAGCGGATCGAGCGCGCCATCTGCAACGTGTCCGGAGTGATTCAGGCGGAAGGCTGGATCACCACCGAAGGGACGCTTCCGGTAGACGAAGTGCCGCCACCCCAGGCAGCCGGTGGAGGAGCTCACGCGATGAGACTCACCGGTGGGCACGGTGCGGCCGCCTCGGGCGGCGTTCGGTTCTCGATCATTGGCCTGCCTCCTGAAACAAATTTGTTGAACTTGGACATCATCTCGGGGCGGGGCCTTCAGAGCGGCGACGTCGATGCGTTGGTGGTGAACGCGACGCTGGCCGCCAAGTCAGCGCAGATGAAAGTAGGCAACCTGGTTTCCATCCGTATTGGGCATGTGGACACCTCCCTGCGGCTGGTTGGCATCGCACGAGAGGCGTTCTCTCCGCCGGTTGCCTACGTCCCGAAAAATTACATCGAGCAGCGCGGCGACCATCCTCGAATGGCGAACAACCTGCGCCTCGTGCTGAGCAAGACGAATGCGGCGTCGATCGAGAGCATCAAGACTACCCTGGATCGAAATCTGGAGGCGGAAGGAATTCGCGCGCTGAGCACAATGAGCAAAGCCGATGGCAGGTTTGGATTCGACCAGCACATGGTGATGATCTACGCCGCACTGATAATCATGTCCTGCGTGATCGGCGCCGTCGGCGGCCTGGGTCTGTCGACCACGATCAGCCTCAATGTGCTCGAGCGACGACGCGAGATGGGAGTGTTGCGCGCGATTGGCGCGTCGCCCTCCATGGTCTGGTTGATTGTCGTTGCAGAAGCTGGCGCGATCGCCGTCTTGAGCTGGGGGCTGGCTGCGATCGCTGCCTGGCCCATCAGCAAGGCGCTCGGTAACCTTCTGGTCAACCTCGCGTTCAAGAGTGGTCTCGACTTTTCATTCGAGCCGCGCGGGCTTGTCATCTGGCTTGCGGTGTCTCTCGGTCTGGCTGTGGTCAGCAGCTTTCTGCCAGCCTGGCGCGCCTCGCGCTTCACCATTCGAGAAGCGCTGGCCTACGAATAGCTGCGCTGCGCGGCATGAAACAAGGTGTATCATTCAACCCACCACTCTGGGGGGCTCTCCCCTCAAGTTGCCGTGCATTGTCCCAACCGCCCTTCGCGCATCCCACTGAGATTTCAGAGCTGCACTTCCTGTCACGGAATTTGCTGCACTGAGATGCCATGGGTCACTTCCGCTTCTGGCCAGCCATTCCACTGGTCTCGGCTCTGCTCGGGCTCGCAGCCTGCTCTGGCAGCTCGAAGCTGGCGGTGGAAAACGCCCAACCTCCGTCGGGTGCGCCGACCTCTACCGAGGCTGCGATTTGCGCCACCGCGCCTCGCGATCCAGGCCGGGTGACGGTTCATCGACTCAACCGGGCTGAATACAACAACACGGTGCGCGACCTCCTCGGCGATACGACGGCACCGGCGCGCGATTTTCCAGACGACGATTCGGGGTATGGCTTTGACAACATCGCGGACGTCCTCAGCATCGGGCCTCTCTTGCTGGAAAAATATCAATCCGCCGCCGAGCAGCTGATCAATGCTGCGTGGGATCGCGATATCGCGAACGGTACGACGGTGGTCCGAATCTGCGATCCCAATGCAGATTCGTCGTGCGCCCGCCAAGTGCTGACGCGCTTTGCCCTGCGGGCCTGGCGACGCCCAGCGGAGAGCGACGAGATCGATCGCTACCTGGCGCTGGTCTCGACCGCCTCGGGGCAACAAGATCCACCGGACGCGGGCGTGAAGCTGGCATTGCAGGCGATGCTGGTGTCGCCTCACTTTTTGTATCGGGTCGAGCTCGATACAAATCCTGATTCCCCCACGGCGCACCCGCTCAACGAGCGCGAGCTTGCGTCCAGGCTCTCCTACTTCCTCTGGAGCAGCATGCCGGACGATGAGCTCACGGCGAGGGCAAGCGACGGCACTCTGCACGACCCGGCCGTGCTGGAACAGCAAGTACGCCGCATGCTGCGCGATCCGAAGGCGGCGGCGCTCCGGCAAAATTTCGCCGGCGAATGGCTCTACACCCGCGCCGTGGACGGCATCCAACCCAACTCGAGCCTCTTTCCCACCTTCGACTCCGCGCTCCGCGGCGCCATGAGGCAGGAAACGGAAATGTTCTTTCAATCGCTGCTGGATGAGAACCGAAGCGTGCTCGATCTCCTGGGCGCCGACTATACGTTCCTCAACGACCGGTTGGCGGATCACTACGGGCTGCCCAGCGTGGGCGGCAGCACTCTTCGCCGCGTAGTAACCACAGGCACCAATCGCGGCGGAATTCTCACCCAGGCCAGCTTCCTCACCGTGACTTCACAGCCGAATCGGACGTCTCCGGTGAAGAGAGGCAAGTTCGTGCTCGGACAGCTGCTGTGTACCGAACCTCCTCCACCACCTCCCAACGTCCCGCCTCTGCCGGAAGGAAGCGGCCAGGGGACGCTGCGCCAGAGGCTGGAAGCACACCGTTCCAATCCCGCCTGCGCGTCGTGCCACAGCTTGATGGATCCGATTGGCTTTGGGCTGGAGAACTTCGATGGGATAGGCAAGTGGAGAGATCGGGATACCGACGGCAGCTTGATCGACGCCACCGGCGTCCTACCCGACAACAAGACATTCAACGGGGCAAAAGAGCTCGCGGCAGCGCTGAAGACCGACCCCCGGCTTCCCGGTTGCGTGGTGAGCAAGGTGCTCACCTACGCGCTGGGACGCGGTCCAACCGCCGCCGACGCCTGCGCAATCGAGGACATCACGCGCGCATTTGAGAGCCGGGGCAATCGGCTGGCGGATCTGTTCGTGGTCATCGCCACCAGCGCTCCATTCGTGCAGCGACGCGGCGAGCCTGGAGCGACTCCATGAAGAAATGGCAGCTCAGTCGGCGGACGGTGCTCAGGGGCGCAGGTGCCGTGCTTGCTCTCCCGGTCCTGGAACAAATGTGGCCCTCCGTGGCTCGCGGGCAGACGCCGCCGCGCCCCCGTAGGTTCCTCGCCTGGTACGTGCCCTGTGGCATCTACATGCAGAAGTTCACCCCTCAGGAGGTCGGCTCCCAATACGTGCTCACCCCGATCTTGCAGCCGCTGGCGCCGCACATGAGCGACTATCTGGTCCTCACCGGTCTGGCCAATCGCCCAGCGCAACCGGACGGTCCGGGCGACCATGCTTCGGGCACCGGCGCGTTCCTCACCGCCGCGCACCCGTACAAGACACAGGGCGCCGACATCAGCAATGGAATCTCCACTGATCAAGTGATTGCCAATCAAATCGGGCAGTACACCCGATTTCCTTCGCTTCAGCTCGGCACGCGGGGCGGTGGAAGCGTCGGCGACTGCGACTCCGGCTATTCCTGCGCATACGCCAACAATATTTCCTGGTCGGGCCCGTCTACTCCGTTGCCCAAAGAAGTGAATCCGCAGTCGCTGTTCGACCGCCTGGTCGGTGACGTGCAACAGACCGAAGCTCAGGCCGCCAAGCGGCGCCTCTACCAGCAGAGCGTGCTGGACATCGTCCGAAACGATACCAACCGGCTCCAGGCGAAGCTCGGGCGGACCGACCGGCGCAAGATGGATGAGTATCTGACCAGCGTCAGGGAAATCGAGAGAAGAGTTCAGAGCCAAACTCCGGCGTGTCCCGTCGGATCCAGTCCCAGCGCTCCGGTGGACATCCGCGACCGGACCACGTTGATGCTGGACCTGATTGTCCTGGCATTCCAGTGCGACCTGACGCGTGTGATCAGCTTCATGCTCGAGAACGCGGGGAGCAACTACGCTTTCGACTTCCTCGGCCTTTCCGGCGGTCACCACAGCTATTCGCACCACGGAACGGACCAGGCGAATTACGACGCCCTCCAGGCCATTGATACCTGGGAAATGCAACAATTGGCTTATTTGTTGGGACGGATGAAATCGGTGCCGGAGCCGGGTGGAAGCCTGCTGGATAATTCCGTGGTGCTTCTCTCGAGCGAGATCTCGGACGGAGACCGCCACAACCACAACAACATGCCGGTGATCGTCGCTGGACGCGGGGGAGGAGCGTTCGCACCTGGGCGCCACGTTCGCTATGACACCGAGCTGCCGCTGGCCAATCTGTATGTCTCCATTGCCGCGGCGTGTGGGGTGGATGCGTCGGGATTCGGCAACTCGACCGGCCCCTTGCCGGGTCTCACCGGCTGACCCGCGCAGTTCCCAATTTGGCGCCTACGCGCCTTCGCATCATTCATTGATGACTTCGAACGGTACGTCCGGTTCGAGCTTCACGCCCGTCTGGCTCTCTCCTCGAACACAAGATATCTCCCAATCCCGGTATCCCCAGTGCTACTTTTCGGGTCCATGGCATCGACCCGGCACCGGTTGATTGGAGGCAGATCATGGATATCTCCGTCTGGATTCAAAGCGTGCAGTCGCTTCGCTGTGCCGCCTGGGTACTCACCGGTGCGGCGCTCTGCTCGGCGGTTGCGTGGGGCCAATCGCGCGAGGGCGCACCCAAACCGCGGACGCAAGCGCGCTCGATGGTGATCAGCCGTTTCGGCATCGTCGCCACCAGTCAAACGCTCGCGTCGCGGGCGGGCGCGCAGATCCTCGAGCTGGGCGGGAACGCGGTAGACGCCGCGATCGCCGCCAACGCGGTGCTCGGGGTGGTCGAACCCACCAGCAACGGAATCGGCGGAGACCTGTTCGCCGTCGTCTACGAGGCGAAAACGGGCAAGCTCTATGGGCTCAACTCGAGCGGCTGGGCCCCCGCCAAGATGACACTGGAGTTCGTTCGCAACCGCGGGCAGCAGACCATGCCGCACGACGGAATCCTGACCGTCACCGTTCCCGGCTGCGTGGCGGGATGGGATGCGCTTCACGGAAAATTGGGGACGCTCGGGTTCGACACGCTGCTCAAATCCGCCATCTACTACGCCGAGGAGGGGTATCCGCTCACCGAGGTGATCTCCAGCGGCTGGAGGGCTGCTGAGCGCCTGCAGAATCTGAACGCCGCCTTCAAGCAGACGTTCCTCCCGTCGGGCCACGCCCCGCTCGTCGGCGAGATCTTCCGCAACCCCGATCTGGCCCGCTCCCTGCGCCGGATCGCCGAGCGGGGACGCGACGGCTTCTACAAAGGGCCGACCGCCGAGGCGATCGTCCAGCTCTCGCGGGAGCTGGGCGGCGCGATGGAGGCGCCGGACCTGGCTCAGTTCCAGGCGGAATGGGTACAGCCGATCTCAACCAACTACCGCGGGTGGACCGTCACCGAGCTGCCCCCAAACGGCCAGGGCATCGCCGCGCTGATGATGCTCAATTTGATGGAGCGCTTCCCCCTGGCCGAGTACGGCCAGAACAGCACGCGGGCCCTGCACGTGATGATCGAGGCCAAGAAGCTCGCCTACGCGGACCTGCTGCGCTACGTGGTGGATCCGCGCTTCTCCGAAGTTCCGGTCGACGCGATGCTGGCGAAATCGCACGCGGAGAAGCGGGCCAAAGAAATCCGGCTGGACAAGGCACAGGCGTCCGTCGCGCCGAGCGCCGCCGAGGACCTCAAAGCCAAGCGCGCCGGCGACACCATCTACATGTCCGCCATCGACAGCGAAGGAAACATCGTCTCGCTCATCCAAAGCAACTACAGCGGCTTCGGCTCTGGTCTGGTCGCGCCGGGAACGGGTTTCGGTCTGCAGAATCGCGGCGCGCTCTTCAGCCTGGACCCGAAGCATCCGAATGTCCTGGCGCCGCGCAAGCGCCCGTTGCACACGATCATCCCGGCGTTCCTCCAGAAGGGAGACGTGCGCATCGGCTTTGGGATCATGGGCGGGTGGAACCAGGCTCAAGCGCACGCTCAGTTCGTCTCCAACGTGGTCGACTTCGGAATGAACATCCAGGCGGCATTGGAGGCCCCGCGCTTCACCAAGGGGACATTCGAGGGATTGGACGTGGAGATCGAGCCGCGCATTCCGGAGAGCACGCGCGCCGAGCTGACCCGGCTGGGTCACGAGCTGAAGGTGCTCGATTCTCCCTTCTCACCACAGGTGGGCGGTGGCCAGGCGGTGATGCGCAATGGCCAGGGCGTGAATTTCGGCGCCTCCGATCCGCGCAAGGACGGCTCGGCGGAGCCGCAGGCGCCCCCGGTATTCGGCAAGCAGCGCACCTCGGCACGCCACGACGGCTCACGCAAGCGTTAACGCTTTCCCTTCGCAGAGGCTGGCAATCAGCCGCGAGGTGTTTAAGTCTAGCGGGTGAAGAGTCTCGCTCGAGCCCACCCGCTCGGTCGCACCAGCGGGCGCTGGCGTTTTCTCAGGCCCCGCTGGCTCGTGCCCCTTGCGATCGTTCTGCTGCTGGTGTTGGCTGTGGGCATTTCGCTTCAGCCGCTTGCCCGCGCGCAAACCAACAAGCTACTCGAGGGGCTCGACGGCGCGACCGGCCAGTTCAGCGACGCGCACGTCACCCTTTTCCCGCTGCGCTACCAGATTACCCACCTCAAGATTCGCGAGCGCCACCCCAAGACGCAGGAGCCGGTATTCTACGCCGATGAACTCGCGGTGAGCCTGCGCTGGAGTCGCCTCCTCCGCGGCCAAATCGCGGCCACAGTCGCCGCGCGCGAAGTGAAGGTCGTGCTCCACCAACCCGCTGAAGGCAGCAAAAATCGGCTGCCCCCGATCGAGAAGTTGATCCCGTTCCGCGCGGCGCTGGAACGAGCCGAGGTCAAAGCCGGCGAGGTCCTCTACGTCTGGGTGCGCGAGAAGAACCAACCTTCGGTGTGGTTCCACTCGATCGAGGCCACGCTGGAGAATGTGGGATCCCGCCCGGGGCTGGTGAAGGGCCCGATGGTGCTCGCCGGCCGCGGGAAGGTGCAGCGAAGTGGAACGATGACCGTCTTCATCACCGCCGATCCCTATGCCACGCCGCTCACCTTTGCCGGCACGGTCACCATTTCCGATTTCAATCTCTCGGAGATGAACGCGCTGCTCGCGAGTACCAAGGACGTCAAGCTCACTTCCGGCCGATTCGACATGGAGATGTCCTTTGAGTGCGAACGCGGCCGCCTCCGCGGTTGGATCGACCCGCGCGTGCGCGGCACGGAAATCACCTCCGCCGACGATGACCTGGGAAGCAGGCTGAAGGCGCTGCTCGCCAAGATCTCGATGACCGTCGCTACCCCCGCTGAGGGCACCAAGCCCTCCGGTCGGATCAATGTGTCGGACGACCTCACCGATCCGGAGCTGCAATTGTGGCCATCGATGGAGAAGGTGGTGGAGAACGCGTTCCTGCTCGGTGTGCAGGAGGCCCTCAAGCGGCAAGTCGGCGGATCCGAAAAGAAGCACGTCGACGCGCAGAGCAACAAGGCCAGCGAGCTCAAGGCCAGGCCATAGCTACGCGGAGGCGGGCCCTGCCGGCTTCGGCCAGGGGAAATTCTCCGTTGGCGCGGTAGGCATGAGCTCGTGGAAGCACCGTAGGTCGAGCAACACGTCTCCCTCGGGCGTTTCGCTCAAAATGTCTGCCAACCGGCAGCCCCAGATGATTGAGCGGTGCTCGTAGTTCCAGCGGGCGTGGACTGATTGGAGCGATGTATCGTCGACGCCCGAGACGGACACCAGAATCTCGGCATCCACGCTGGCCAGCGATTCCGGCGTCTGCCCGTACAGCGGGCTATGCTGGTCGATCCGATGGAGGATGTTCCAGGAGCGCGCGAGAGCCGGCGCGTGGGCCCGCACGAGTGTCAGATCGGAAGCTCGGTAGAACGGCACTCCTTCCGCGGTACGCGTCGTAATCGTCAGTACCAACCGCAGGTGCGCATCGTAGATTTGGTTGTTGCGGTCGTTTCCCAGCCGGACCATCAGCGTGGGTACGCCATCCATCGGACCGATTGCCGCGTAACGGGCGAACACCATGCGAGCCCGGGTGAGTGAAAAGCGAACGAAAACCAATCCGGTGGCGAGCGCGGTGACCAGCAACCCGACGATCGTCTCGAGGACCATGATCGCGTTGGCGGCGGACGAGGCTGGATACATCGCTCCGTAGCCGATGGTCCCCATGGTCTGGACGCTGAAGAAGAATGCGTCGAGAAAAGAGCCGGGACGGGCATTGGCGATACCGCCCACCGCGACGTAGAGGGCGGCGAAGATCGCATTGAGCGCGATGAACACCGCGGCGATCACCGCGATCACGCGCCACCAGGACATCCGCAGCAGCGCATGGTAGGCATCGCGCAGCCCGGCGGGGCGCGCGCCGATCACCCGAATGCTGTACGAAACCTCTCCCGGCGGGCGGAACAATTCGGTTGGCATTACCCAATTATCCCGTCCTCCCCGACGGGGCGCGGCCGCAGACGCGCCACTGAATCGAATGTTCAGGCAATGGAATCAGTGTCCCCCGGTATCGGAAGCCCACAACGCGACACCCGATACATCGTAGACGGCGAGGTTGCCGTCGTCCTGAATAGCGAAAAGCGCGCCCGGATGCCCAGCGGTGTTGCTTGCCCAGAGCGCCCTGCCCGCGCGGTCGTAGAGGACGAAGTTGCCATCGCTTTGCATGATCACCTCGGCGCTGCTCAGACCGGAGGTGCCCGTGTCCCAGAGCAGCGTCGCATCCTGATACAGGACCAGATCGCCATCCGCTTGCAGCGAGAGCGCGAAGCGCCCGTCGCAAGACGAGTTGGACTGACCCGGAATGAGACCCTGATCGGTCAGCAATGAGCCGCAGACCGTGGGAGCTTGAATCACCGCGAGGATCGGCGGCTCCGAGACACCGAGCACATAGGTGATGCGGGCGAAGGAAAACTCAGGTTGTAACGTGCTGGAGCTCACCGATTGATATTGAAAGCCGTCCGGCGAATCGGGGGTACCTCCACATCCGCCTCGGACCGCCCCAACGTGCCTGGAGTAATCGACGTTGTCCAAGACGGTCCAATCCCTCACCCCGTTGACCGCATATCCGTGTCCGAAGTGAATACCCTGAATGACGTTGTTGGTGACCGTACCGCCATAGTTGACCGTGTGCGGGCAGCTCCAAACGTCCGGGCCCATGGCGATACCAACCTTGATAAAGGCTGTGTTCGCATCGATGACATTATTGGTGACAAGGGTCCCCGTGTAATTGCCGGTCACCGGGGCGTAGTCGACCATGTTGATTCCTCCGAGCAGCGTCTGCGTCGAGGCAGTGATGGTGTTGTTGGCGATGATCGAACCGGGGGCGCCGAAGACCACGATCGCGCCATCGGTCGCGTCGGTCACCACATTGTTCATCACCGTGCTGTTGCCGCACGCGTGCGAGATGCCGTCGGCCCACCTTCCATCCGGAGTACCAGCCGGACCAATCGCGTTGTCGGTGATCGTCGCGTTCTGGCACTGGGGAATGCCATCGGTCACCCTTCCTTCGTGGATGTGAAGGATCGACCAGCTCCGGGTGCCGTACGCGACGATGTTCTGGACCGTCTGGTCCGAACCGGCATGGCCGATCTCGATCAGCGCGGTGCCGGATTGGTAGCCGAGCTCGCTGCGGTTGCCGTCGACCTGGATGTTTTGAATCGCGATGCCTGATTGGTTGTTGCCGTCGATGGCGTTGGTGAGCGTGCCGCCGCCGATGCGCAGCAGGGCGCGCGTCTCGTCGACAGGAAAGTCCCTGGTGTAGAGTCGTTGATTTGTCGCCGTGAATTTCACCGGGTTGCTCAGCGTGAAAAGGGCGCCCGGACAAAGCACCGCTTGCGCGCCGTCGCCGACCAGCGCCGCATTGATATCAGCCTCCGTTCCCGAGGGTATGCAGTCGGACGTCGCCTGGCTGTGCTTTCTGGCCAGATCCGACGCACTGCACGCTCCGGTGCAGACGAGGAGGGCCGACAGGTGGCGGCCGACCGTGCGTCGGCGGCGCCTCCTCGCGGAAACGCCGCGCGCGCAGCGTGCCTGGGTCCGCTCGCTGATGGAGTGCATGGTCGAAGACCGTAGGCCGAACGCGGTGTCCAGTCAAAACCCCGGGGCGGTGCTGGCTTGAAGCTGGAACGGCGGCGCAACGGCGATGTTGCGCGAAGAAACACGCAGGAGCGTTAGCGCGAGAAGCGCGCAACGAAGCCGCCGCCGGCGCGCAAGGGAAGCTCGAGGATGTCCTTGCGCGCGACCTCGCGCTCTTCGATCTCCAGGGCAGCGCCGGCCTCACCCTTGTCGCGGACCAGCGTCGCGCGATAGCTCCCCTTCGCCAGAAATGAGAGGTCGACCTTGAGGGTGCGCCCAGTGGGGCCATTCAGCACGCCCAGGAACCAGCGGTCGCCCCTGCGGCGCGCAAAGGCAGCCGCTTCCCCGATCCCGGAGCCGGGCAGCACGAGCGTTTCGTCCCAGATGGTGGGGATGCTCTTGATCACCTCGACGGCCGGGTTCTCCAGCAGGCTCTTCGGGTTCGCGGCGTAGACCATCACCGGCGAGGTGAAGACGACCACCGTGGCAATCTGATGAGCCCAGGTGGTGTCCTTGCGGCGCTCGCCGAAGAGCATCGGCGTGTAGTCGGCGGGTCCGGCCAGGAAGCGCGTGAAGGGGACGGTGGTGTTGTACTCGGCCCAAGCCGGCGTGCGCCCGTGCTCCAGGCCGCGTATCCCCTCGCGCGTCATCTCGTTGGGCCAGGTGCGCGACTCGCCGGTGGGTTTGTTGGCGCCGTGGAAGTTGACCAGCAACTGGTTCTCGGCGGCGTCCTTCAAGACGGCCTCGTAAAGGTCGATCAGCTCCTTCGCCTCGTGGTCGAAGAAATCGATCTTGATTCCTGCGACGCCGAGCTTGTGGAGGCGTTGGAAGAGCTCCCGGCGCTTCTCCGGATCCCGCTGATCGCGGCTGTGAAGCCAAAACCAGAGGCCGATGCCCCGCTCCCGCGAGTATTGGACCAGCTCGCGGATCTGCTCTTCGGACCAGCGCCGCCACTGGCCCTCGACGATCTGGTGCTCGAATCCAAGCTCGCCGGCCATCCGCGAGAACTCCTTGATCACCGTGAATCCTCGCTGGACGCGGTCCTCGCCGCCGTCTCCGCTCTGGTCCTCGTTCGGTGGCCCATCGAGATACCGCCAAACTGCGCGCCCCGGCCGGAGCCACGGTGTGTTCATCCCCTGCGGAAAGAGCTTGGGATCGTGAGGAGGGCACAGGTTGTGGATGGCGTCGCTGTTGACCAGCCCGCCCAGGTCCGAGCCGACGAGCACGACGCGCCACGGGGTCGTGATCGTCCCGGAGATCGCCGCGGGCGCGGAGAGCCGCTTCGCATTCTCTTCTCCGTACCGCAGCGTGTACGGGTAGCTGGCCGGCGGCGCGTGGCCCAGACGCTCGTGGAAAGCGCCTTTGCCGTCCGCTTGGAGCATCATCCCGGCGTAGTCGCGAAGGGCGGCTTCGGTGATCGAGGCATATCCGGTCCCGGGTAGGCGGATGGTTAGCGGCGGAGTGGCCCACTCGTCGGCCGCGACGTCCTTGAGC
>Ga0070697_100001065_pt1 | contig 20741 bp, 13 predicted proteins | sample KBSK1501metaG_FD_65475 | JGI IMG/M metagenome (GOLD analysis project Ga0070697, IMG submission 65475) | Corn, switchgrass and miscanthus rhizosphere microbial communities from Kellogg Biological Station, Michigan, USA - KBS K1-50-1 metaG | ecosystem: Host-associated > Plants > Roots >... | reverse complement strand
GAGCGCCAGGGCATCGACCCGTTCGCCCAGACGCTGGTTCTCGCGCCGGACGCCGCGCAAATCCACGTACTGGCTCCAGGTCCCGGAGACACCCTGTCCCACCCAGCTGGCGGCCTTGAGGAACGGGGACGCCACTCCAAGAATCGCCTCTTCGAGCAGGGAACCTTGACCGGCGCTCTTGATGCGCGATGACATCAGCGCGAGATTGAACGTCAGGAGGATGAGGAGGAGCAGGTACGGCTTGCGCTCGGCGAGTAGGTGGGCCATCGACTCAGATCCCCTGCAGGGGGCCCGCGGAGGCGGGCGGCCGAGACCATGGGCTTCCGGGGGCCGGTTCAGTCGATCGCGATCTTGCGCAGGAGATTGAAATCATCCAGCATCTTCCCTGTTCCGAGGACGACGGAGGCCTGCGGGTCGTCCGCCATCGAGACGGGAAGGCCGGTCTCCTCGCGGAGCCGCTTGTCCAGGTTCTTCAGCTGCGAGCCGCCGCCGGTCAGGACGATTCCCTTGTCCACGATGTCGGCGGAGAGCTCGGGCGGGGTCTGCTCCAGGGCCACGCGCACCGCCTCGATGATATTGGAGACGGTCTCGGACAGCGCCTCGCGGATCTCCTCGTCGGAGATCACCAGCGTCTTCGGGATGCCCTCCACGAGATCGCGTCCCTTGATCTCCATGGTGAGCTCCTCGTCCAGCGGGAAGGCGGAGCCGATATTGATCTTGATTTCCTCGGCGGTCCGTTCACCGACGAGGAGGTTGTACTTCCGCTTGATGTACTGGATGATGTCCTCGTCCATGCGGTTGCCCGCGATGCGCACCGAGCGGGAGTAAACGATCCCCGCCATCGAGATGACCGCCACGTCGGTCGTTCCGCCCCCGATGTCCACGATCATGTTGCCCGTCGGCTCCGTCACCGGCAGCCCGGCGCCGATCGCGGCCGCCATCGCCTCCTCCACCAGGTAGACCTCCGAGGCCTTGGCGCGGTACGCGCTGTCCTTCACCGCCCGCTTCTCGACCTGGGTGATGTCGGAGGGGACGCAGATCACGATGCGTGGACGGACGCCGAGGGACCGGTTGTGGGCCTTCTTGATGAAATAATCGAGCATCTTCTCGGTATGCTCGAAGTCGGCGATGACGCCGTCCTTCATGGGGCGGATGGCGATGATGTTGGCCGGAGTCCGGCCCAGCATCTCCTTCGCTTCCTTGCCGACCGCCTCGACCTTGCCGGTCCTCTGATTCACCGCGATGATCGACGGCTCGCACAGGACGATCCCCTTCCCCTTGGCGTAGACCAGAGTGGTGGCGGTGCCCAGGTCGATGGCCAGGTCGTTCGAGAACAGACTGAGCACCGAGCGTGGACTCCAGGCCATCGTCGCACCCACTTCCGCCTCCTGATTCTGTCAGCCCTGTCGCACGACCGGGGAATGACATGAAAAACCGCGCCACAAATTCCCGCGGGCGCGGCTAATATTAGGGCCCCAACTGCCCAAAGTCAAATGATTGACTTTGGCGCACAAGTTGTTTTTACGCCGCGATTTAGATGTCATCGCGCGGTCTCCACCACGGCGGGGCGGGGGCTTTCCGGCTCGGCCAATGCGACGCCGTTCTTGCCGCGTCCCTTGACCAGGTACATCGCCTGGTCGGCGCGCGCCAGAAGATCGTCCTTTGTCTGACCGTGATCGGGGAACGACGCGATGCCAAGACTCGCGCTGATGCTGACTTGCAGACCATAACTCGACAGAAAGCTCGTCTCGGCGATCCGCTGGCGTATCCGCTCGGCGATGATCGCGGCGCCCTCCGGACCGGTCTGCGGCAGGATCACGGTGAACTCGTCGCCCCCGAAGCGCGACACCACATCGATCTCGCGGACGGTCGCCGCGATCACCTTGCCCACCTCGACGAGCGTCCGGCTTCCCCACAGGTGGCCGTACTGATCGTTCACGTTCTTGAAGCCGTCGAGATCGAGAAAAATGAGCGAGACCGGCGTGCGATAGCGCTTGCTGCGCTCCACCTCGCGGCGGAGCGTCGCGTTCAGGTAGCGGGAGTTGTAGAGCTTCGTGAGGTCGTCGGTGATCGACAGCTCCTCCGACTTGCGCAGCAGCATGGCGTTGTCGATGGCCACCGCGGCGGGCTCCAGAAGGAGCAGCAGGAGACGCGCGTCCTGATTAGTGAAGTGGCCCGCCTTCAGCCGATCGATCGCCACCACGACGCCGATCAGACGGCCGCGGCTCAGGAGCGGCACCGCCAGCGCCGAACGCGCCGGCATCGGCTTCGGAAGGTCCGCGGCCCCGATCGCCGAGGCGTCCACGTCGTCGACGAGGATCGGTTGCCGCCGCTGCGCCGCCCGTCCTGCGATGCCTTCGCCCACCCCGAAGCGCCGTCCCTTGACGGCCCCCATCCCCTCGCCCGCGGTCTTCTCGACCGTGAGAAGTCCCTGCTCCGGATCCGCCAGGAGAAAGAGCCAGGCGCGCAGATTGAGAAACCCCCGCACCCGCTCCATGGCGACGTCGATGATGCGGTGCGGATCGAGCTCGTTTCCCGTGAGCCGCACGATGGCCGCATGAGCCTGCATCCTGGCCCCCGCGTCACGCGCGTCGAGCATGGCGCGACGTGCGCGCAGACGCAGGTCGGCCAGGAGCCGCTCGCGCTCCAGGAGGGCGCCGAGGAGGCGGGTGTCCACCGGCGGCGTCAGAGGGACGACGCCCGCTTCCGCCTCACGCGGGGTCCGGGCGGCCGCGGCCCGGCGACGACCCGCGCGCCCCTCGAGACGGAACGGGACGAGCGGCAGGCCGTGGGCGAGGCGCCGCAGCTCCTTCCATTGCGTCGGGAGACGGCCCGATTCCTCCACCTGGTAGAGCACCGCGTCGAATCGACCCGAGCCGATCGCCTTCTCCGGCAGCCGGTGCCAGGGCGCCAGCGCGAAGCGATCGGAATCGGGTCCGCACCAGACGGATCGCCCGCCCTTCGCATTGTCCAGAAGGAGCACCAGGGTTTTGGAGCCGCGACGCATCGACGATAGTCTCTAATAGGTTTCCACATAGACGCTGCGCCGCATCCGCGTGGTGTTCCCGGCCGGGTCCTGCGCGACGATCTCGAGATTGTTCATCCCGTCCTTCTTGATCCGGACCACCGCCGTGAACGCGCCGTCGTCGTACACGTCCACCTTCTGGCCGTCGATGGACAGCGCCGCCCCGGGCTCCGTGCGGCCATTGATGATCACCAGATGACCCGTGGGAAGGAAGTCGACCACCTCCAGGGGGGGCGGTGTCGTGTCGTCGCTGGGACGCTCGCGCGAGCTGGCGATCTTGAACTTGCGGGTCTCCGAGAACAGGCTCTCCACGTTCCCCGAATCGATGACCGACACGCGCCAGTAGTAATTGCCCTCCTGCAGCCCCGGGATCTGGACGCTCGCCGAACGGATGTCGGACTTGTCGAGGAGGAGCTCGCCGAACAGGGCCGTGCGCGCGATCTGCAGACGGTAGCGCTCCCCCCCGGTGACCTTGGACCAGCGCAGGGTCGTCGTCTCGGACGTGGACTCGTCCTGCAGGAAGACGCGCTGGTCCGTCGGGTCGAGCAGTCCCGGGGCCGCCAGCAGCTTCACGCGGTTGACCACCTGCTCGGCGGAGACCTCCATCCGCTCGAGCGGTTTGAGGGTGAGGGTCTTCCCGCCGGTCTGAACCTCCGTGGTCCCGCTCTGGACATCCGTCGAGGTCGTACGCGTTCCGGCGTCGTACGCCACCTGGAACTGCGACTTGTCGACCGCGCGGGCCGTCGTCGACTCGGTCGCCACCTCGTGGAAGGATCCGACGACGTTGGCCCCGGGCATCGTCGCGCTCACGCCGCCCCAGTTCAGCTTCTCGCGCACCTTGCGGATCTTGGTCGTCGGGTCTTCGAACAGCTCGCGGATCTCCAGGAGCGAACCCGGGTTGATCGTCGTGATCGTCCCGTCGAAATAGATGATCTGCGCCGAGCCGTTGCCGGCGGTCTTGATCTGATCGCCGACGCGCAGGGCCGTGTTGCCGCTGACGTCGTCCCAGACGAACTGGCGGGCGCGCTTGATCTTCACGTCCCCCTCGTACTTGTAGATCTTGGCGGTGAACGTCTCGCCCGCCGACCCTTCCAGAATCTTCTGCGAGAAGGACTGCGACTGCTGGGCGGCGGCGCGCGCTTCGGCGAAGTCCTTGCGCTCGTAGGAGAGCCGGGCGGAATCGAGGATCTTTCCGGCGCTCTCGATCACGCGGGCGAACGAGGGATCGGCCGCCGCCTGCGCCTCCCGGTACATGCGTTCCGCCCGGCTGATCTCCTGCAGCGCCATCTCCTCGGGCGTGGCGCGGCGCGCCGCGCGCAGATAGTAGAAGACGCCGCCCAGGGCGATGAGCAGGACGACATAGACCACCCCGCGCATGATGCTGCGATACGAGATGGTCGCCCAGTCGAGGAGGATCGGGGGGTTCTGCCGTCCGTGCCCCATTTCGTCTTCCTCAGTCTCCTCAGGGGCCGCCGGGTCAGGGCGGTCAGGCAGTCATGTCTGCCCCTTGCAACCCGCTGTGCGCGTTCGAGTTAGGAACTCGAGCGCCCACATCCGGGCGGCAGGGCTCCCGGATGCCGACTTAAATATAGGATTGCCGTGGCGTTACGCAAGAAAACTGACTTGCAGGGCCGACGCGGCCCCGGTAGACTTGTCGCTTCCACGGCAACCACCCGGCCCGACCGAGACGAGGTACGGCGACGATGCTGAAGCAGATGCGTGAATGGTTTCGTTACCTGAAGTGGCTGCTTCTGGCGATCGTCGTCATGTTCATCCTGTTGTACGTCGAGCCGCTGCGCCGCGACCGGGGGCAGGGCCGTGGACGGGACGACACCTGGGCGGCGGAGGTCAACGGCGTCACGATTTCGATGGCGGCGTTCCAGCTTTCCGCGCAGAGGCTCGAGAGGCTGTACTCGCAGCTCCTCGGCGATCAATACCAGCAGCAGCGCTCGCGGTTCCCGATCGGCCGGCAGGCCATCGACAACCTGATCGAGCACGAGCTGATCTATCAGGAGGCGATGCGGCAAGGCATCTCCGTCGCCAAGCAGGAGCTGGCGGACGCGATCACGCGCGACCCCAACTTCCAGGAAGACGGCCATTTCATCGGCGTGGAGCGCTACCAGGCGATGTTCCGCAGCAGTCGCCTGAGCGTCGAGGAGTACGAGGAGCAGATCCGGCGCGACCTGGTGGTGGACAAATTCCGCATGATGGTCGAGGACGGCGTGAGCGTGAGCGACGCCGAGGTGGAGCAGGAGTTCCTGAAAAAGAACGAGAAGGCCAGCATCGACTACCTCGTGGTCGACCCCGCCAGGACCCGGTCGCAGACACCGCCGTCCGACGCCGACGTGCAGCGCTACTACGACCGACGCAAGGATCGCTACACGCGGGGCGAGGGCCGGACCGGGATCTACGTTCTGTTCAGCACCGCGGAGGCGGCCGCCACGCAGAACGTGACCGACGACGAGCTGGCCGCCGCCTACGAACGCCTGAAGGCGACGCGCTACACCAATTCCGAACAGCGGCGCGCCTCCCACATCCTGTTCAAGGTCGACAACGCGGCGCCGCCCGACATCGTGGCCAAGGCCGAGAAGAAGGCGCGCGAGGTCCTGAAGCGGGCGCGCGCCGGCGAGGATTTCGCCGGTCTGGCCCGCAAGAACTCCGAGGATTCCAGCGCACCGAATGGCGGCGATCTCGGTCTGTTCGGTCGCAACCAGATGGTGAAGGAATTCGAGGATGCCGCCTTTTCCCTTCCGGTGGGCGGGATCAGCGACCCGGTGCGGACGCCGTTCGGATTCCACATCATCAAGGTCACGGACAGCCGGCCCGCGCGCATCGTCCCTCTCGAGGAGGCGCGCGACGCCCTGCGCCAGGAGCTCAAGCTGGAGCGGGCCCGCCCTCTCATCGTCAAGCAGGGTGCCGCGTTCGCGCACGCGGCGGCGGGGGGGCACCTGGAGACCGTGGCGCAATCGCAGGGGCTCACCGTGCAGCAGACCGGGGAGGTGCGGCGGGGTGACAGTCTTCCCAGCGCCGTCGGCTCCCAGGGGGTCGTCGAGCGGATGCTGGCCCTCGCGCCGGGGGGGGTCAGCGACGCCATCCCGATCCCTTCGGGGCAGGTCGTCGTGCAGGTGACCGGTACGGTGCCGGCTGCGCCCCGGCCCCTGCAGGAGGCGCGCGCGCAGGTGCTGAAGGACATCGAGGAGGAGAACACCCGCCAGTCCGTGGTGAATGCGGTGCGCGCCGCGGGCGCGGCAGGGGGTCTGAAGGCCGCCGCCCGGACCCTCAAGACGGACCTCAAGAGCCAGGCCGACGTGACACGCGACGGATCCCTGCCCGGAGTTCCGCCCGACCCGGCCATCGAGAGACAGATCGCCACGCTGGCACCGGGCGCCATCGGCGATCCGATCACGACGTCGGCGGGGATCGTCGTGTTGAGCGTGAAAGAGCGCCGCGACCATCGGGACGAGATGGCGGCCCAGCGTGATTCGGTCAGCGATGGTCTGTTGAAACAGCGGCGGGACCGGCTGTTCGGTGCCCTGGTGAAGCGCCTGCGGGAGCAGGGCCAGGTACGGCTCAATCAGCCGGTGGTCGACTCCCTCGATCGGGTCTGAGGCGGTCGCGACGCGCGACCGCCGGCGTGGGAGGCCGGCGGCTCACTGCACCGTGACCGGTGACGTGGCGCTCCCCCCGGCGGTCGAGACCACCGAGACGCTGCCGGGGTTCGAGGTCGGCGAGACGATCAGACGGTAGAGCGAGGCTGACGGGACGTAGGTCATCGGACCGAAGCCGGCCACCGAGAGAGTCACCGACCCGACCGGATAGTTGGTCGTCGCCTCCACGGTCAGAGTGCTGGTGGAGACCTTGAACGTCGCCTGCGTGATGGTGATGACCTCGATGACGTCGTCGATGATGTTGTCGCAATCGTCATCGACGCCGTTGAAGATCTCGACCGCCCCGGGATGGATCGAGGCGACCGCGTCGTTGCAGTCGCCGCCGCACGTCGTGTAGCCGTCCCCGTCCTGGTCGAACCCCTCGTCCACCAGCCCATCGCAATCGTCGTCGACGTGGTTGCAGATCTCGCTCGAGGGTGGGCCGGCGACCGCGCTGCAACCGGTCGTGGAGGACGAGGTGCAGACGATCTGCCCGAACCTCTTGCAGGCGCCCACGCCGACGTTGCACGAGACGCCCGTCCCGAAGCCTTCGTCAACCGTTCCGTTGCAATTGTCGTCCTTGGCGTTGCAGATTTCGGTCGAGCCGGGGTGGATGCCCGGATCGGTATCGTCGCAGTCGACGTCCGCGAGGAAGCCGTCGTGGTCGTTGTCCTGGCAGGCGTCCCCCAGACCGTTTCCGTCCTGATCGCGCTGGTTCGGGTTCGCCGCCGTCGGGCAGTTGTCGCAGACGTCGCCGCGCCCGTCCCGGTCAACGTCGGCCTGATTGGCGTTCGCCACCAGGGGACAGTCGTCGGTGATATCGAGGACGAGGTCGCCGTCGGTGTCGCGGTTCTGGGACTGGCAGGCCGTGGTCACCGGCCGCTGGAGTCCGTTCGTGCCGGTGCCGAGCGTCCCCTCGCCGCAGATGTTCGTGCCGGCCTGCAGGTAATAGTACAGGTAGCCCACGGGCGGGGACTGTGATTCGGTGATCTGCACCGCGGCCGTCTCCGGCGTCAGGCAGACGCTCTGGAAGGCCCAGCCGGCGATGCTCACCTGCCCGCGATACACATCGTAGACGTTCGCCTGCGGCACCTGCTCCCAGATGAGACGGCTGGAGGAGGGCGTGCCGGTCACCACCAGGTTGAGGGCCTCGTCGGGCCGGTGCGACACGGCGTACTGCAGGGGCGCGCAATCGGCTGCGTCCGGCACGCCGTCGTTGTCGTCGTCCGGGTCGACGCAGTCCTTGAGACCGTCACCATCGGTGTCGGGGAACCCCTCGTCCGTCGCGAAATTGCAGTTGTCGTCCACGCCGTTGCAGATCTCCGGCTGCGCCGGATTGATGAGAGGATTGCTGTCGTTGCAGTCGCCTCCACAGGACGTGAAGCCGTCCTGGTCGACGTCGAACCCCTCGTCGATCACCATGCTGCAGTTGTCGTCGATGCCGTTGCAGATCTCCGTCGCTCCGGGGTGGACCAGCGGGTTGGCGTCGTTGCAATCCCCGCCGCACGCCGTCCAGCCGTCTCCGTCGGCGTCGAACCCTTCGTCGATGACGCCGTTGCAGTTGTCGTCGATGTTGTCGCAGATCTCCGCGACACCCGGATGGATCGCCGCGTTCCCGTCGTTGCAGTCGCCGTTACAGGTGGTGTACCCGTCCCCGTCCCTGTCGAACCCCTCGTCGGTCACCCCGTTGCAGTTGTTGTCCACGCCGTCGCAACGCTCCGTCGCGCCGGGGAAGATCGTCGGATCGGCGTCGTTGCAGTCGACGTCGCTGCTGTAGCCGTCGCCGTCGGCGTCGATCCCGCCCGTGCTGACGGCGATCCTCAGGTCGTACGAGCCGTAGATCCCGAAATCGGCGGCGTGGACCGATTTGACGTACAGGCGCCCCGTGGTCGTCGGCGTGTACTGGATGAGCGACGACTGGTCGGCGGGGGTGCGGTTGTCATTGCTCGCCAGGACGGTGCTGCCGTTGGTGGCGAGCAGTGTCAGGGAGGTGTTGGCGTCGCTCAGCAGGTTCAGCGTCTGGATCGTGTAGGTGACGTTCGCCTGGGCGTCGAAGGAGAACATGTCGGTGTCGGGCTCGCCCAGGAGATCGTTGTTTCGATCGGCGAAATAGGTGTTGTGGAGGACGGTATTGCCCGGCGTCACCAAGCGCGATTCGGCGACGGTATCGTTCGGCTCGAACGCGTCGGGGAAGTACTCGACCCCGAGCTGGCGGAAGATCGCCTTGATCTCCGTGTAGTGGCCGTTGTTGATCGACGGCTGGAACCAGCCGTCCCAGAAGTCCTCCAGGCTGACGTTCGTCGCCGACGGCAGGTAATTGGTCATGACCTGCCAGTAGCCCGCATCCTGGCCCTGCAGGAGATCCCACGACTCCTCCGAGCCCGGAGTCTCGTCGGGGGTCGAGGCCCCGTCGTCGAGATCCCAAAGGGAGGCGTAGACCGTGGTTTCGCTCGTGGCGCCGGAGCAGACGAACGGCAGCTGCGTCTCCGCGTCGAAATAGAACTGGAGGTTGCCCGGCCCTGGCAGCCCGGTCGTGCGCACGTACAGACTGGCGTGCGGCTTGTTCGCGAATCGCCGGGCCGACAGGCCGAAGAAGGTAGCGTGCCCCTCGTCGAACGCCAGCATGATGTTCTGGTTGCAGTCGCTCAGGTGGTGCACCCCGCCGTTGCTGTCGCTCCTGGAGAAGTTGTTGACGACGTAGTGCCCCATCTCGTGCAGCACGACGGTGTCGTCGAACCCGGCATTGTTGCCCATGATGATGGTGTTGCCGGTGGTGCTCGACAGGTTCGGGTTGGCCGCGTTGAACACGACGATGAGGAGCGGGTAGGTCCCCGGGCCCCGGAGCGACACCAGGTAATCGCTCCCCAGAAGGGCCGAATCGTACAGGTTGAACGCCTCGCCGCCCGAGCCCTGCACCGCGGCGAGCGTTCCGATGAACAGGTCCTGGTTCGGTGTGTGCCCCGTGAACGTCTGCGTCCTGATCGACCAGATGTCGCCCGACTGGTTCCCGGAACGGACGTCGATCGGCACGGCAGTGGACGTCTGCCGGCGCGCGTTGCAGCGGACGTAGATGTCCCGTGTCCGCGAATCGACCACCCGGAACACGAAATTGCCGGCCGCGTCGGTCACCCCGGAGCCGACGATCTTGGTTCCTTCGAGGACCTCGACGCTCGCGAAACGGATCGGCAGCTGCGGCTCGACACCGGTGAATCCGTTCGCATTGAACTCGCGATCGATGTAGACGAACCGTCCGCTGACGTTGTAGTCGGCCAGCGCGGGAGCGCTGAGGACGGTGGCGAGGGCGAGACCGAGGACGACGCGTTTCATGGCTGCGGCTCGTCGACCGGGACGCCCATGACCTCGTACGCGCCGGCGTTGTGCCGTCCTTGCGGGGCGTCCGAACCGCGCCGCCAGAGGATCCCCTGCCCGACCCGGAACGTCCGGCCATCCGGCAGACGGAAAGACGCCTCGGCCTTGATCGGCAGGTCGCCCGACTTGAGCGGTTCGAGGACGACGCCGTAGGAGCGCCCTTCGCCGGGACCGAGCCGGCCATGACGGGTGATCGTCCCGTCCGGCGGCGCATCGGAGCGCAGGCCTTCAGGCAGGAGCAGGGACAGATCCAGATCGCTGAGGTCGACGTCGGCGTCGAGCCTGACCTCGAGACGTGACGGCTCGCCACGAATCGGATCGGCGGGGGTCACCTTGAGGTGAATGGCCAGCGGGAGGGAGGGCTCAATCGTCGTATGCGGAACAGCGGGGCCTTGCGTGCGCGCCGGCTGAAACGAGGCGGCGGCCACGAGGCAGAGCGCAGACAGTGCCACAACCTGCAATCGCGGTGTCCTGCGCATCGTCCCCCCTCAGCGCGGGCCATTCCCGTTGACGATAAAGATAACGATCGGAGTGCGACGCCCCACCCTAAGTACGATGCGTCCACCCTAAAGTCAAGTGGAATTGGTTCTTGTGAAAGCCCGGGCCCGCCCGCATTGGGCCTTGACAGCGCCCCCCTTGGCCGTACACTGTGCACATCCGATGAGCGCCATGAAGCCGATGAAAAGCCTCCACTTCCCCGCTTTCCGACGGCGGCCGTACCCGGTCACCCGGCAGCTCCGCTCGGTGGAAATGCTCCTGTCCGAATGCCGGGAGAGGCAACGCTCGCTGGCGCAGGATCATGAGCGTCTCCTGATTGCGCTCCGAAGACTGAGGGCCCTGACCAACGACATGGCTCGCGGGAGCGCCCGTCTCAGGCGGACGCTCCGGCGTCTGGGTGACTGCCGGCCGGGCGCCGCCCGGCCGGCGGCCCGGTCCTGATCGCGCGACATCATGCCCGGCCGGATCTACCTCGATCACGTCTCGACCACGCCGGTGGCCCCCGAAGTCCTGCAGGCGATGCTCCCCCCGCTCGGCGCCGGTTTCGGGAACGCCTCCAGCCTGCATGCCCGCGGGCTCGAGGCCCGCGAGACGGTGGAGAAGGCGCGGGCCGCGGTGGCGGCTCTGATTCGAGCCGCGCCCGAGGAGGTCCTGTTCACCGCCTCGGCGACCGAATCGAACAATCTCGCATTGAAGGGGGTCGCCCTGGCGTCCGGCAGGAGGCGGGGGCACCTGGTGGCTGCCGCGACCGAGCACATCTCGATCCTGCATCCGCTGCGGAGCCTGGAACGACTGGGTTTCTCCGTGACCCTCGCTCCCGTCGACAGGCACGGTCTGCTCGACCCGGACGTACTGAAGGACTCCCTGCGCGACGACACCGTTCTGGTCAGCGTGGCCCATGCCAGCGGAGAGATCGGCACCGTGCAGGCGATCGAGGACCTCGCCCGCGTCGCCCATGCCCGTGGGATCCCGCTGCACACCGATGCCAGTCACACGGCCGCGGCGCTCCCCTGGCCCGCGGGGCGTGACCAACCCGACCTCGTCACGCTGACGGCGCATCTGTGCTATGGGCCGCAGGGGATCGCGGCCTTGCGCGTGGCGCCGGGATTGCGTCTCCTGCCGCTGATCGAAGGAGGCACGCAGGAGGGTGGATTGAGGGCCGGCACGGAGCCGCTCTACGCCGTGGCCGGGTTCGGAGCGGCGGCCCGTCTCGCGGCGCAGGAGATGGGCCGGCGCGCGTCGCACGCCAGCGGGCTTGCCCGACGACTGCGGGAGAGTCTCCGGATCGATGACCTGGTGTTCACCGGGCACCCTGAAAGGAGGCTCCCAGGGCATCTCAGCCTGTGCGTGCGGGGGGCGGACGCCGAGGCGATGCTGCGGGAGCTCGACTGCGAGGGCATCGAGGCGGCCAGCGGCTCGGCCTGCACCACCACCGTGCGCAAGCCGTCCCATGTCCTCGAGGCCATCGGCGTGGACCCGCTGACCGCCCGGGGAGCGCTGACCTTCTCGTTCGGCGACGCCAATGGCGACGCGGATCCGGCGGTCACGGCCGGCGCGCTTCAGAAAGTGGTGTCGCGCCTGCGCCGGATCAGCCCGCTCGGGTAGCTGTCAGTCCAGACGATCGAACACCAGACCATTCAGAACCTTGGGATAGAAATAGGTCGACTTCTGGGGCAGACGGTCGCCACCCCGCGTCATCTCGACCACCTGCTCGATGCGGGTCGGGTTCATCAGGACCGCGATCTGCGCCCCGCCCTCCGCCAGACGCAGGAACAATTGACGGTGGTCCTTGACGTAGTCCAGGTTCGATTGGCGCATCTGGGCTTCGGGCGTGATGCCGAGAATCCCCTCCAGGACGAGGCGGTGCAGCAGCACCACGTCCAGTCGCCGGAGCGCCGGCGGTGTCGAAGCCATTTCCGCCCGGTCGAGCCCCTCATCCTTCCATTCCGCCAGCCGGAAGCCCCCGTCGGCAAGGGCGATACCGAAGACCCCGGGACGCGAGGCGCGCGCCGTCGCGGCCTGCCGCAGCGCCTCGGCGCTGTCCGAGGGAGTGAGCCGGAACAGCCGGGCCAGACGGGCGAGGAACGGAGCAGGGGCGAAATCCGGCAGGGAGTGGACCAGCCGATGGATGGGAAAGATCGACAGCCCGGGATCCTCCAGGCTGCACAGGAAGACGAGAAGATGCTCGGCGTCGGCGCCCCCCCGGGCCCGACGCTCGTCGCGCAGCGCCAGGGCCGACTCGTAACGGTGGTGCCCGTCGGCGATCAGCGTCCATTGATCCCGCAGACGTCCGGCGAGGAACTCCAGCCGCTCGGCGTCGTCCACGCGGACGACCCGGCTCAGGACCCCGTCGTCGTCCCCGGCCTGCTCGAACGGCTCCTTCTCCATCGCCGCGCCGACCAGACGGGCAACCTCGCCTCCCGGATCGGGGTGCAGCATGAAGACGGCGCTGAGGTGCGTGCGGGTGGCCGCGAGGAGACGCTGTCGATCGAGGCGCGGCCTGTCGAGAGTCCGCTCGTGCGGGATGACCGAGCCGGCGCCCAGCGGCTCCAGACGCAACCGCGCGAAGAACCCGCGGCGCGTGGCCGGCCTCCCCGAGGGCGCGTGATAGCGTTGCTCGCAGGCGTAGAACGCCGGACGTTCGTCGCGCGTCAGGACCCCCTCCCGGACCCAGCGCTCGAGCAGGGTCGCGGCGGCGGCATAGGCGTTCTCCGCGCCCTCGGGGCGCGGCAGATCGACGTGGACGATGTTGTATTCATGCCGCCCCGCCAGACGCGCGCGTTGTTCCTCGGACAGCACGTCGTACGGCGGGGCGACCAGGCGATCCAGCGAGGCGCGCAGCGGGGTGGAATAGAGCAGGGCCCGGAACGGCTCGATGTGGGGCATCGGTTCAGATCACAGGTGCTCGATGCCCATCCGGGCCTCGAGCTTGTGGATGAAGCCGGACTCGATGACGCCGGTGGAGCGACGGTCGACCAGGACCCGCACGCGATGGACGCGATCCAGTCCCATCACCAGAATGCGTGCGCGCAGGCGCAGCTCGGTTCCCTGCTCGCCCGGCGCGATCCGTCCTTCCAGGGAGACCTTGCCTTCCCTGACCTTGATCATCTGCAGAATGTGGTAATCGTTGCTGAGCTGCTGCGGCGGGTCGGCGACCTGGTTTTGATAGCTGTCCTGCTTGAAATCGACGAAGGACGTCTTCACGACCCGACCCTCGTCGTCGACCTCCTCGGGCGAGAAACCCTCCTCCCGGAGCGCGTCGAGGAGCCCCTTCCAGAGCTTTCCGGGACGGATTCGGTACACGCGCAGCAGGAACGGGGACTCCACCTGGGGAGGCGCCTGGGGAGGCGGCCCCTGGGTCGGGAGGCCTTCCTGCGAGGCCGGCCCCCCTTTCGCGGACCCGGCGGGTGGCTCCGCCTGCGGCGCGGGGGAACCCTGCGGCGACGGTGGAGCCGGGGACGGGGGGCTCGCGGTCTGACCGATCACCAGCGCCCCACCCGAGCACGCCGCGATGCCGGCCAGGAGGAGAGCGCCGGTGCGGGCGACCCGGGCAGCCCGGTCTCGCATGACCTTCAAGTGACGCCTCCTCGGTGTGCCGCGAGCGGCTTGAAAGTATAGCACGCGGTCGGCGCGGTCCCGGTGACGGGCCGGGCTCAGCCGCGCGCCGCGGTGGCGTCGAGCGGGTTGGCGCCGCCCGCGATGGAGGCGATGGCGCCGGCCAGGTGGTCGAGCTTGAAGGGCTTGTCGACGCAGGGACAGCCCGAATGATCCAGGAAATGTCGCGTGTCGGGATGCAGCGTATCGCCCGATGCGAAGATGACCCGACGGCTCAGATCCGGCCAGCGCCTGCGGATCTCCTGGAACAGCTGCTGGCCATCCATCTCCGGCATCTTGAGATCCAGAAGAAGGACGTCGTAGGTGCGGCGCTCCAGCTTCTGCAGGGCCTCGCGGGCGCTCCCCGCCGTATCGATGGTGTGGCGACCGTCGCGGCCGAAGGCATCCACGATCAGATCGAGGATGACCCCCTCGTCGTCGACCGCCAGGATGCTCAAGGTGCGTCGTTTCGAGGCGTCGTGCGCCCCGGGCTCCGCCGGCTCCGACTCGGACGCCTCGGCGTCGATGACCACCGGGACCTCGATATGGACCCGGGTTCCCTCGCCGGGGCGGCTGTCCGCCCAGATGCGGCCGCCATGGTCCTTGATGATGCCGTAGGTCACCGACAGTCCGAGCCCCGTCCCCTCCCCCACCGCCTTGGTCGTGAAGAAGGGGTCGAAGATCTTGCTCAGGACCTCCGGCGGCATCCCCGGACCGTCGTCGGCGACCTCGAGATGGATGACACCGTCCCGCGCCGAGGTTGTGAGGGTGAGGGTTCCCTGGCCCCGGTGCGTGGCGATGGCGTGCTGGGCGTTGTTGATGAGATTGAGCAGGACCTGTTGCATCTGGTTGAAATCGAGCATCGTCTTCGGGATCAGGGAATCGAGCTTCTTCACGACTCTCAGGTTGTTCACCTTGAGCTGGTACGCCTTGAGATCGAGCGTCTTCTCGATGATCCCGTTCATTCCCAGATAGCGCTTCTCCGAGGGATAGCGGCGCGCGAAGGCCAGCAGGTTCTGGACGATCTTCTGGCAGCGCAGCGCGGACTCGAAGATCCGCTCTACCGACTTGCGCTGGCGCGGGTCCATCGCGCCTCCCATCAGGAGCTGGGCGTAGCCCAGAACGCCCGTGAGGGGGTTGTTCAGTTCGTGCGCCACTCCGCTCACCAGCTCACCCATCGCCGTCAGCTTTTCCGTCACCTGCAGGGAGCGGCGCGCGGTCTTCAGATCCGAGATGTCCTTGATGATCCCGACGGTGCCGTACGGGACGCCCGATTCGTCACGCAGCGGCGACGCGGCCGCCAGCACGTCGCGCACCTCGCCGGTGCGGGATCGGATCGTGGTCTCCAATCCCTGGAGCGGCCGGGCCTCCTTGAGAAGCTTTTCGATTCGCTGGCGCGTCTCCGGCTCGGGGTAGAGGTCGAGACAGTTCGACCCGATCACCTCGGAGCGCGTCATGCCGAGCATCGCCTCCCCCCCGCGGCTGACTTCGGTGAAACGCCCCTCGGTGTCCGTGGTGTAGATGAGGTCGGGGAACTGATCGAGGATCTTCTGCAGCTTGTCTGCCGCCTGCTGCCGCGAACGCGCGTCTGCGCGCGTCTGTTCGTAGAGCATGGCGTTCTTGATGGCGTTGGCGGACGCGTCGGCCACGACCTGGCAGGCGGTGATTTCGTCCGCCGTGAACCGGCGCTCGACGCGCGCCGCCCGCAGGAACAGCATCCCCAGGAGCGTGTTCTGGTGCAGGATCGGCAGGACCATGATCGACTGGAATCCGAGCTTCTGCAGGGTCACCTTCATGGGGGACATGAGGGGCTCCTGCGAGATGTCGTTGATCACGACCGCCTCTCTCGTCTCCATCGCCTTGCGGATCTCGGGGTACTTCCCCATGTCCAGGGTCAGGCCGGCGACGCGGGGGTCGTCGCTGCTCGCCAGCACGGTGCACCGGCCGCCGACCTCGTCCACCGTGAGGATCGAGCAGCGACGCGCCGAAACGAGCCGGGCGATGCGTTGCACGATCAGATAGAGGACCTCCCGTACGTCCAGGGTCGAGGTCGTGGCCGCGGTGATCTCGTGCAGGGCCTTCAGCTCCGAGCGCTCCCGCTCGATTTCGCGCGTGCGCGCCTGGTCGGCCCGGCCCTGGTGGACCATCTGACCGTAGTAGAGCGCGGCGGTGTAGAGGAACGGCACCCGCAGCAGGAGGGCGGTGAGATCGACCTCCTGGCTGCCGTGCTGACGCGTCAGATAGAGGTAGAACCCCGAGACCAGCGTCGCACCCACCATGATCCGCGGCAGATCGCTCCCCAGGGCCGCCAGAAGGAGGTTCAGGAAGAACGCCAAGGGCAGATCGCCGCCTTCGACGCCGACACGGAAGAGACCGAGCGAAACGAGGAAGGTGTCCGCGACCAGGATCAGATGATCCAGATTGCGGCTGCGGAACAGCCGGGCCGGCATGTAAGTCAGCGCGATATTGCTGCCGGCGAACGCCAGCACGAGGCCGAGCTCGAAGGAGGTCGGACGCCGGCCTCCCGGCGGGGCCAGGATCAGGGCCGTGGCCAGGATCAGCATCCAGCGCAGGGCGAGCCGCAGGGTCCTGTTGCTGACGCGCTCCATGGGATCGATCCAGGGTCGCAGGGACACGACCATTCCCCCTTCCGGCACACTCCGACCGCACGCAAATATAGTGTTCGCCGGCCCTCGCGCAAGCCGCGCGCGCTGCCGAGCCCCCCGTGCCATCCTTGACTTTTGGGGATCACCGCGTAAAATCAGGCCCCATGCGCCCCAAGCCATTCGGCACATTCGCGGCCGCTCTCGCGGTCCTGTTGCTCCTCCCATCGGCCTCGGTCGCCCAGACACAGGGTCCCGTCACCGACGTCTCCCGCATCAAGGAGATCGATTGGACGGGGATGTCGGACGCGCAGAAGAAGACGGCCCTCAAGCTGATGAACGCGAATGGCTGCAACTGTCGCTGCAAGATGACCGTGGCGGCCTGCCGTGCGAGCGACGAGACCTGCCGCCGCAGCCTGATCTTCGCCCGGACGATCATCGATGCCCTGCGGGAAGGGAAGCCCGAGCCCGAGGTAGCGAAGATCCTGAAGGCCAAGACCGAGGAGTTCGTCGAGGCGAAGCTGCCCGACGATGCGGGCATGACCTATACGATCGATGTCGCGAACGACCCGTTCCGCGGTCCGAAGGACGCCCGGATCGAAATCGTCGAGTTCTCCGACTTCCAATGCCCCTTCTGCAGAGAGCTGCAACCGGTCCTCGACCAGGTGTTGAAGGCCTTCCCGAAGGACGTCAAGCTGGTCTACAAGCAGTTCCCGCTCAACATCCACCAGTACGCACGACAGGCGGCGGTCGCGTCGATGGCGGCGCATGCGCAGGGCAAGTTCTGGCTCCTCCACGACAAGTTGTTCCAGAATTCCAGCGCCATCACGGACGAGAACATCAAGAGATGGGCCAGGGACGTCGGTCTCAACATGACCGAGTTCGAGAAGGCGATGCAGTCGGGCTCCCTCGAGACGCAGATCAAGAAAGACATGGACGATGGCGCGAAGGCGCGGGTTCTCGGCACGCCGACGCTGTTCATCGACGGCAAGCGGTATCAGAGCCCGGACCGGTCTTTCGAGGGTTTCAAGAAGGTGATCCTGGAGGAGCTCGCCGCCGGGTCGCCCGCCGCCCGTCCCCGTCAAGTCACGACACCCGCCAAGACGTCGGGCCGGTAGCTCGTTATCGTCCGCTCTGCGACTCGAGCGCGGCGATCAGCCGGCGCACGTCGTCCGCGCCGCTCTGTCCGGGATCGATCCGCAGCGACGCCTTGAGGTGATCGAGCGCGCGTCCGCGGTCCTTGATCTGCTCGGCGTAAATCATCCCCAGGCTGCGATGAGCGTCGGCCAGTCCCGGGTCGAGCGCGATGGCCCTTTCGTACTGGCCGGCCGCCTCGGCGAACTGTCCCTTCAGGGTCAGCACGTACCCCAGGAAGTTGGCCGCCCGGGCGGACGGCTCGTTCGCCCCGGCGGCGATGCGGAACTCGCTCTCGGCCGCGACGTGATCGCCGCGTCCCAGGGCCACCTCGCCCAGGCCTCGATGCGCCTCGGGCAGATCCGGCTCGAGACGATAGGCGGCCTCGAACTGCTCGGCGGCCTCGCGAGGACGCGAGGCGGCGTTGAGGGCGTCCGCCAGGTTGATGCGATAGATGGCGAGGTCGGGATCCAGGCTAACGGCCTTGGTCAGGTCGTCGATGGCGGCCTCCACGTGACCTCGGGGCAGCTCGATCGATCCGAGATTGTTCCAGGCCCGGGCGGAGCGTGGGTCGAGTTCCAGGGCCCGGCGGAACTCGGCCTCGGCGCTCCGAAGATCACCGAGCGCCTTGTACGCCGTCCCCAGATTCACGGCGATGTCCGCGTCGCGGGGCGTCTGGCGCGCGGCGATCTGAAGCAGTTCGAGACCCTCCTGCGGCCGACGATCCTGGATGAGGGCCATCGCGAGATTGACGCGGGCGTCGCGGAACCCCGGGTAGATGGAGAGCGCGGCGCGGTACTCGTCCGCCGCCTCCTTGTATCGCGCCGTCTTGAGGTGCGCGTTGCCGAGGTTGTACCGGATGCGGGCGCACCGGGGCGAGACGAGCGCCGCGCTGCTGTACAGCGCCAGGTCGTCCTTCCAGTCCGGGATGCGCGCCCACGTTCGGCTCCCCAGCAGGAGGACGACCAGCGCCGCGATGAACCGCGCCGCACCGCGGCCCGCGGGCCTTCCCGGCCGGGCGAGCGCCCAGCCGGCGAGAAGACAGAGGCCGACGCTCGGAAGATACATGAGTCGCTCCGCCAGCAGCGTGCCGATGAACAGCACGATGTTCGTGGTGAGCGCGGTGCTGGCCGCCATGAACAGAAGCGCGAAGCCGCAGGCCGGCGCCCGCCGCACGAGCCAGAGACCGCCGACGATCGTTCCTGCGATCAGCAGAAGCCCTCCCACGGCGCGCGGGTCCAGCGCCGAGTGGATCACCGGGATCTGGTCGTACGAGTAGTCGGCCGACAGACGCACCGGCCACAGCAGAAGGCGGGCGTAACGGACCAGGGTCCCCACGCCGGTCAGACGGCCATCGACCGGGCCCGCGGACGCGGCGGGATTGTCGACGAACGGGATCGAGGCGCCGACGCCGAGAGCGCCGAGGACCGCTCTCCGCCCTGCCAGGTACGCGAACGCGGCGCCGACGTATCCGGCGTAGAGCGCGATGCGCCTGCGCCGCAGGGCGGCCGAGGGGGGCACCGGCAGCGCCGTCTGGGCGAGCAGGCAGAGGACGGGCGCGGCGAGCGCCGATTCCTTGGCGAGCAGACCCAGAAGGCAGCCGAGCCACGCCGCCCCGATCCACACACCGGCCCGTCCGGGTGGAGCCGCCTGCGCGCGCAGATGACAGAGGAGAGCTGTGAGGACGCCGATGGCGGCCAGGAGCTCCGCGCGCCCGACGATTCCGGCCACCGCCTCGACGTGCACCGGATGGACCGCGAACAAGGCTCCCGCCAGGGCGGCCCCGGTCCCGTCACCATGGAGCACCCGGAGCGCCAGCCGCGTGACCAGGAGCGTCGCGAACGCGTGCAGCAGGAGATTGACCCCGTGAAACCAGGAGGGTCTCATCCCGGAGACGGCCCGGTCGAGAGCCAGGGACACGGTCGTCAAGGGTCGATAGAGGCTCCGATCGCGACCTGGTGCGTTCCAGTACGGCGACACGAGGAGTCGCGGGAGATCGCGGAGGTCGTGCATGAGCGGGTTGGCGCCGATGACGCCCAGGTCGTCGAATACGAATCCGCAGCGTAATGCGGGGAGATAGAGAAGAAGGACCAGGAGCGGACCGACGATCAGGATCGGGCGACGACCCGTCAAGGGCCGGCGCCCGCCGCAGGATCGACGGCGGGCTCGACCGTCGACCCCTCGAGCTCCACCTGCCGCTGGATACCGGTGCCCGCGTTGATGGTGCCGTCGAGGCGGGTGCGACGCGAGGCCTCGATCGGAATATCGGTCAGGAAGCTGTTCATGCGATGCACCCAGGCCCCCTCCCGGTTCAGGAGGTCGAAGGCGATGTACACGTCATACGTTCCCGGGTCGAGATCGAAATCCATCTCTCCCGGAAAGGTGATGCAGCGGTATGCCTCGTTCCAGAACGCCACCCGCGAATTGTATCCCTTGGTCATCTGGCTCGGCCTCGTCGCCTGCAGACCCGGCGTGACCACCTTCGGGCCCGTCACCCCTGGAGCCGTGGCCATTCCGACCTTCGACGCCAGGCGCCATTGGGCCGTCTGGTAGAGGGGAGACTCGAACAGCATGATCGGGGAGCCAGCGTTCCCCCGCTTCACGGCGGCGATCGAAAACCTGTAGCCAAATGTATACACCTCATCCTTCTTCTTGTTGTCCTCGTTCAGGCTCGGTCTCTCGGGTGGCTTGATGAGGCGGTCATCGGGGTAGGTGCACCACTGCCGGTTTCCCGCGATCACCCACGCCAGACGGCCCTTCCCTGCCGCAGGGGTCTCGGGCATCGATGGCGGGTGGATCTCCAGGGGGCGAACGGGCGGCGGCACGGGCTGATCCGCGGCGGGCGTCGCGGACGGGGCGGCGTCACGGGTT